>Ga0310690_10000469_pt1 | contig 86259 bp, 75 predicted proteins | sample AusTroGonzalo_MG_2_FD_207661 | JGI IMG/M metagenome (GOLD analysis project Ga0310690, IMG submission 207661) | Bovine rumen microbial communities from tropical cattle in Woodstock, Queensland, Australia - Gonzalo_04 (v2) (version 2) | ecosystem: Host-associated > Mammals > Digestive system >...
ACTGAAAGCGGTCAAACGCGTCATGTACGGACGGGCGTCCCTCGAACTGCTGAAAAGAAAAATGGTCTTCGGAAACCTATGCTTCAACTAAATTGCGGAAGAACCACCAAAATCAGGAAAAGACACCCAGACCGTCACACCGTCATCGCAGGCTGTTGTTGAGCCTGTCGAAGTACCCCCCGATCTCCTCTACTGGATGGAATTTACAGCCCAATTTCCAAGTCAGGGGAAAGTCGGACTTGGGTTAGCGTATTGTTAGCGTATTAAATTTCCGTTTTCCACTCAAAAATGGGTGTCACGGTGTCAAAGTGTCAAAGCGGTTTTCGGCTTTAAGCGATTCAGAAATGACTTTGACACTTTGACCAGAATGACACCGTAATATAGCGTTACAATTCGAAATAAGCCTGTTATTGGTAGGGGAAAGCAGACAACCTAAAGCATTTTCACGGAAAGGACGACTATAAGAGAATTATCCGTACTTTTGCGACAAAAAAATCTAAAATGATAGTAGACAAAATCAGACGTTATGTATGGCTGCTCGACACCATCTATCGTGCTGGTGAAAGCGGCATTACCTTCGACGAAATCAACGAGAAATGGCAGCGTTACGATTTGCTGTCAGATGGGAAAGCGTACCCAAAACGAACTTTCGAGCAACACAAAGAAGAAATCCAAGAAACCTTCAATGTCGAAATCTGTTGCGACAGGAAGACCAACCGGTATTATTTCAGCGATAGAGAAGAACTGAAAAACCAATCCTTGATACTGCGTTGGATGATAAACACCTTTAATTTGAACAACATCATCGGTCAAAGCAAGAGCCTAAAAGACAGGATTGGTCTCGAAGACATTCCAGCTGGTCAGGATTATCTTATCGACATCATCGACCTAATGAACAATAGTTGCACTTTCGATATGGAATATCAGAAATTCTATGCCGATGAAAAAAAGCTGTATCAAAACATGGAGCCATACGGTGTGCAGATTTTCCAGCGTCGATGGTATGTGTTGGCCAGAAACCCCGAAAACAACACGCTCCATACCTATTCCCTCGACCGCATCACCAATTTGAAGAAGAACGACAGTACTTTCAAAATGCCAAAGCATTTTTCCATCAGCGATTTCTTCAGCGATTGTTTTGGAATCATCAAGGATGCCACTCCAAAACAACACATTGTATTAAAGTCAAATGCTTTCCAAGCAAAATACTTGAAAACATTACCACTCCACGAGTCCCAGCGTGTCGTTTCGGAAGATAATGACTTCACTGTTTTTTCCTACGACCTTCGTCCGACTTTTGATTTCAAGCAAAAGATACTTTCCTATATGGGAAACGTGGAAATAATAGAGCCCCAATCGTTTCGTAATGAGATAAAGGGTGATATTATCAGGATGCTGAAAAGCTATGAATAATCAAAGTAGCCTTTTTAAAAACGATAGCCTTTTTTCAATAGACGAAATCTCCCTTTCTATTTCATTGACACTAAATTTTGCAATTTCACTAGTTGGGAGCTTCAAACAATACTTCGTTTGCTCTCGGGTCATTTTGCATGATTCCATGATTTCCTTAACCTGATCGTCAAACGTAAATAAATCTTTCTCAAGAATTCTGGCAACAACTTTAAACTGATTAAAAAACAGCAACTTGCCCTTTGTCAATTCAAGTTGTTTTGTTGTCGATTCAATATCAGCATTAACGTGTCCCATCAAATACCAAGCAGAAGAGTGTGCGAGTTTGATATTGTTTACAATAAGATTGTTGATGCCACAATCATCCAAAGACTCTTCTACATATAGAAACTCATCTTCTGATAGAACGTTTATAGCATCATCGTATTTATATTCATTATCATAGTCATTATAGGCACGGAAGCATGTTTCAATTACGGGCATGATGGCAGTGTATGCATCATGGAGTTTTTCTATTGCTTTATTGGCATTTTCATCAGTTTGATGTATTTCGCCATACATTTCCTTGTATATCTGAAGATACATTTCCAAGAAACGTTTTCTTTCCGGGTCAGCCGCTTCAATATCCCGCTCAACCTCGCTAATTGGGCTAAATCCAAACATGTTGATAAATGCAATCTTCCCGACATCAGTAATCTGTACAACGGCCTTGCCGTCATCGCTAAAGTCTAAAATTGCCTGCTGTTTCATATTATTATATTTAACCGATTACATAAATTGATAATATCTTTTTCTTCTAATCTCTTTTCTGCTTTTAAGAAACGAGAATTTTGCATTGGACAGGTGAATAAATAAGTGCCAACCAATTCCGTTTCTTTTATTGAATCATAATTTATCCTGTCTTTGGTATTCAATAATCCATTGATTCTATATAATTCGCATCCTTTCTCTTTCAATTCAGCTGTAATATTCATTGGTTCTAAATCATACCCCATCCATGGATGTTCTTGGTCAGTTCCATAATAAAACAATGATGTCTTATTTGCATGGATTATAAGCTGTGGTTTTAATCTTTCAATCTCTGTTTGCGTTACGCGCAACAAATCAGCCTTTAATTCCAATGGAACAAATTTCTCAAACTCTTCTTTTTGATTACTAGCCCTTAATGGAAACAGGTCAATATAACCAACTGCTTTTTTTGATTTGTAATACTGTAGGTTTTTGCTCCATCTAATCCAATATCCACGAGAGCACTCATTAAAAGAACAATATACCGCTTTTTCTTCTTTAAACTTATAAGAAGGATTTACGCCAGACAACAAGATTCCTTTGACAGGATTATTTAAGCACAACCAAAAGCCCCTTGCTAATATCTCATCTAATACTATTGCATTTTGCTCGTTATTAGACGACCAAGTTTTTTTGTCTTTACTTTCCCATTTTTTAATGGCACTATAGTATTCATTTTCAAGCGAATTCATATCTATTATAATTTATTGGTTTGATGGTCGCAAAAATACAACTTGATTGTGCAAAAACAATGCATAAGCAGAAAACAATTTAATCATATAACCCTAACTCTTGTTGAATTAGTTTGACATTGCTGACAAAAGCATGCATATCGCGATAAATATAGCAATCTTCGTATGTCGTTGGTTCAAGGCCGTTCTCGCCAATGACAAGAATAGTTGCATCAGGATAGGCGAGGATGACTGGCGAGTGTGTGCTGATAATAAGCTGACTGCCTGCATTGACCGCATTCTTCATCCAAAGTAGAAATCTTAGCTGATTCTGATACGACAAAGCAGCCTCTGGCTCGTCGAAAATGTAAAATCCTTGCTCAAGCCGGTTTTCAAAGAAGTTTACCATTCCTTCTCCATGACTTCTTTCATGTAGGCTTTTCCCTCCATAGGAAAAAAAAGGATTGTCTGGTAACGACTCCAAATAGGAAACAGCATTGTAAAAACTCTCAGCGCGATAAAAGAAGTTATCATACAAATAATAAGGTGTTTTGACGGTTTTTAAGGCTTCATAAAGTTCAGAATGTGTCTCTGTAGTCCTGAAATTGAAATTTCGTCCACCTCCCTCTGCATTCATTCCCATCTTTACAGCAATTGCTTCCAGCAGTGTTGATTTTCCACTACCATTCTCACCTATGATATAGGTCACGCTGTTTGTAAATTGGAGTTCCTTCAAATGCTTGATGACAGGAATGTTGAATGGGTACTTGTCATCTGGTTGAGGCTCATGAGTATTGATAATTGTCGAAAGAAAGATATTAGCCATATCTGTTAGGATTTCGAGCACAAAAGTACAAAATGCTTGTGCAAAACCACAGCACAAGCATTAAAAACCAAACAATTCACGCTTCCACATTACTTTTGCGGAAGCATAAGCTATTGTTGCCTTGTAATCTAAATAGTCACCTTATGGAAATCATACAATACCTACTAAGAAACACTGAATCAAGCATCGACATCCTGAAGCATTTGGTCAATTCTTTACCAACCGACCAACTTGTTGAATTATGTAATAATACCACCAATGATGAGCTTTGGTTTTATTCCAACAAATTGATTAACCCAAAGCCATCACTCGAAAAGACCAAGAAAGCTAATCTTCCGCTCCAGCAGTTACTTGACGCATTCTCGATCAGCAAGGGAGAGCAACTGAAAAACACACGCCGAGAACTTCAAAAACGTTTCGACGGTCAGTCGTTTGCCGACCAAGAATTGATTATTGATGCTTTCATGAAAAAGGGCGCCAAAACGGATGTCGTATGGTGCTCCAAGTACTTCGTTAAGGAGTATGCCGAGACCATTACATTTCAAGATGACACCTTCGAGGTTGTCGGCCAACTGTTTTGGAAGGATGAATACCTCGATACAGTAAAGCGCTATTGGGAGCAGGACATAGAGAATTACAAATTGCTGAAAGTAATCACCCAATTCGACTCCCCTGAATATTTAAAGAGAAAGATAAGTGACATCGAAAACGAATGTGAAGGCATTATTGATGGGGTTGCATATCCTGGTTTGCTTTTGAAAGTTTGCGAGGACAAAAGCTATCCTCTTCCGAAAGGTCGGTTAACTCTTTTCCAATATGCCTATATCTCAGCCAAGACTGACCGCACAATCTCTAAAGAAGAAGCTAAAGCTGCTTTGGCATGGGCTGCCAATAACGAAACCTTTTGGCCTTCCCTTTTTGTGCGCAATCTACAAGGCCAACTCGTTTTCCGTGATTACAAGTATAGTACTCTCGGCCTTGCCTTATGGTCACTTTCAAAGCTCGGCCACTATTCAGTCATCATCGCCTTCAACGAATGGATAAAGGAGGTTATATGTGCCTTGGAAATGGCAAAGCACTTGGATGCCACAACAATTAGCAATATCATTCAAGAGAAGTTAGTCGAATTGTAAGGAACAAAATACGCTATGTTGTATCAAACGGAATTTGAGCAAGAGGAATAGTTTTTGTTAGAGTAATCCGTAGTTTCAAATCATCATGTCATGAAAAAAACACGCATATACCTATTATTGGCCGTCTTTACGGTTATCGGCTTCGCCCTTGGGTTGGCTTTCGATGGCATTGTGGGCAAGGCCTACGCCAAGACGGAAACGCCTACTAAGCTTGTCCTTCCCGAAGATGTAGCCTTCGAGAACGAGGCCTCTGGTTCAGCTCGTAGTGCCGATTATGAAATCGTCAGCATCTACGGACGCAAGTACATTATCTTCAGCTCTGGCAGTGATATTGAAGTGCTTGAGTATTGAAGAAAAGCCCCGAGGAGTTTAGAGTAAGTTTTCTTTGCCTCTTCTTGCACTCTCCTTACCATCGAAATTCAGAAAGCAGTTGGGAGATCGCGGGTCTGGGCCCGCGATGAGGGCGAGGGAGGGCTTTTTCGGCTGGTTTCGGATGACAGTTTTCCAGCTCGCGACTGTTTTGAGTTGACATTTTTTTGATTTCCTTTTGGCAAGCTCTACCCAAGGTGCATCCAAGGACTTGGCAAGGTGTTGGCATACTCATCGCATACTCAAACCAGCTTTTTGAGTAGGCTACACTATGCCATCACTATGCGAAGTGCGGGAGAAGGGTATGGGAAGAGTCCAGTCGCTAAAGACAATATCGCTTCTGTCGCTATCTGCTTCACTTCTTGATTCAAGCTCTGCACATACTGGAGGGCGTCCCCAAAAAAACGATTAGGTTATGCACTTATGACTTATGCACTTCGGACATTAAGGTTTTTCGATTTGCACTTCTAAGGAAAGCAAACATAAAAATTGAAATTTTATTATTATAATAATAAATTATTATAATAATAAGTTTTCTTTTGTCAAGTTTCAAGAAACCTTCCTGTCTAAAGTCATAACTGCATAACTGCATAAGTTCAAGCAAAAGCCACCCCCGAATCGGACATTTTAGAACCTCGTGAGTTTGGTACAAGCAAACTAGGAGTTTGGTGCCGCCAAACTGGGAGTTTGCCACAAGCAAACTGGGAGTTTGGTACCGCCAAACTTGGAGCCAGCGGAAATCATACCGCTGGATCCATTTTTACACGATCTCTTTGAGAGAAACGGCATACCACCTTTTCCCCGCTAATGCTTCGCTGTCGCTACGATAACGCAACGCTATCGCTACAGGCCGTAGGCCAAAATCTGTGATATGTGCTATTTGTGTGACAAAAAAATCCTAACTTTGCATCAAATTTAATACTACCGAATATGAAAAAATTGTATGCTTTTTTCGCGATGTGGCTGCTGATGGGAAGCGCCTTCGCTCAAGTACTTGTCAACGAGACTTTTGAAACGGGTAACACAGTAGGTCAGCCGCCTGTGGGCTGGATTTGTGACAACGATGGCTGGAAAGCCGGCATCACTATTCCGGACGATAACGAGGCTCGGGGAAGGAAACCCCATACCGGCGACTGGTATATGTATGCCACCTATAATACCGACGTGTGGGCCTATAAAGAAATCAACGTGACCGCTGGTGATTACTATCGCGTGTCGTTCTGGTACGCCACCTGGCATGTGGATCACTTCAATCTGGAGGTGAAAGCCGGTGCCAATGCCAATGCTTCGGCGATGACCCTTTCGGTCGTTCCCCAAATCTATGTGGATAATGAGGCGTTTGAACAGGCTTCGGGCGTGTTCCAAGCCACAACTTCTGGCACATTCTACGTGGGCTTCCACAGCGTGGCCGACAACGGACCTTGGTATCTGTCTGTCGACGACATCATCATCGAGCATACGGCGCAATATTATTTCAATGTGGAGCAACTCACGGCGGATACCTCCGTCTATTTCGGTGAGTCGGCTTACTTGCGTTTCCGTATCGACAACTCGGGTATGGAAGCCGATACCTACCAACTCAGCAGCACCTGCGACCTGCCGATGGCTTTCTATCAAAACGGTACGCAGGTGAGCCAAGTCAGCTTACCTTATAATGGCTCAGTGGAACTGGTTGCCGTAGCCACCCTTCCGATGAACCTGAACCCCAACGAGACCCTTCATGCCACCTTTGATGTGATTTCGAGTCATTCCGCTCCAACACAAAGTGCGGACTTCTCAATCACAGCTTTGGCTCCTTACGCCGACTTCCCCTTGGAGGAGGGCTTCGAGAATGACTTCGTGCCTGCTGGCTGGCAGAACATGATTACCAACGGCACCTACGCTTTCGATAGACGTCAATCAAGCTCCACGCCGAGTGCTATGCCGCATGAGGGAAGCCAATATATGGCTCGATTCTATACCTACACCAATCCTGAAGGTTGCTCGGCGGAATTGGTCTCACCCAAGTTGGAACTGAACGCAAACGACAACCTCGTCCGTTTCTGGATCTTCCGTAACAGCAACCCGAACATCAATCGCCCTGACCGCATCAATGTGTATTATAACTCCGCTCCGACTTCGGAAGGTGGTCAGTTGTTGGGCACCGTCCACCGTTGCACCTATATGGAGCCTGTGGTGGCCGACGAGGACGATTGGTATGAGTATTCTTTCACCTTCGACAGCCCGACAGGCTATGGCTTCATCATTTTTGAAGGCGTGAGCGGCTATGGCTGGGACCTCCTTATTGATGACATCTTCATCGACAATTCCTCGATTGACACCAATCCGCCTACCATAGTCTCTGTGACGGGCAACCAAACCTATGCCGATACCGAGATGAACCTCACCCTGCGTGTCCACGATGCCTCTGAGATGCCTGCCACTTTGGCGGCTACCTATACCATCTGGGGCGTGACCAACGAGCTGACTTTCACCCGCTCAGGCAAAGGCAATTACGACTATACAGCCACCATTCCTGCTTACGACAACCACACGCATGGCATATTAACCGTACAGTTGGTGGATGCCTTGGGCAACAGCGGTTTGTCGGAGGAAATCCCGATTCGTTGGGACTACCAGCAACCCTTGCTCTACGAGACCTTTGAGGACTGCACGCTGTACGGTCTTCCTGAAGGCTGGACCACCGATGGCAACCCGACCTGGTGGGACTGGAGTTTCCAGGGAACGGTTTACTATGTTGACTATTACGAAGAGGATTTCGTTGTTTCGCCCCATCGTGGCAACAAGCAGGCCGTGTTGGAATGGGACAGCAGCGAGAATCCCTCGGCTCAGGATCAGACCTTGATTACCCCCGTGCTGACGATAACCAGACCTACCGTATTGCAGTTCTGGACTTGGGTGCAGTATGGCACCGACGGATACGACCACTTTGCAGTCCGCGTGTACGACACTTATAACGGTACATGGGAGGACAAATGGGATGCTGCCGATATGCCTTACGGTCAGATTAATGCCTACAACGAGCCCATCTCTATCAACTTGGATGAGTACATCGGAAAGAACATCAAGATTGGCTTCAGAGGCTACAACGACTTTGGCGAGTTTTTGGCCTTTGATTGGTTTGTGGACGATGTGAAGGTTGTGCCTACCGATACCACCAATGTGAATGTGAACGAATTGACTTCGCTGAAGCTCAATGTCTATCCCAATCCTACGAAAGATGTGGCCGTCATAGAGGCGCAAAGCAACATCCAACAGGTGACGTTGATGAACCTTGCCGGAGCCATCCTGGAGGAAAGAAAGACCGATGCACAAAATGTGAAACTCAACCTTGAGGGCTATTCCAAAGGTGTCTATATCGTCCGTATCGTCACCGAAGAGGGCGTTGAGACCCGTAAAATCAGCCTGATAGACAGATAATGGTTTCAGATTGTGAAAGACAACGGGAAGTACATATTCCGTAAGGCCACAGCCGATGAGGTCCAAACCGTCTTCCAGCTGGTGCTTGACCGCATCAGCTGGATGGACGAGGTGGGCATCCGTCAATGGAATGTGACCGACTATGTGGGTCGCTTCCCGCTGTCGTATTACGAGCAGAAGCAGGCTGAGGGTGAGATGTTCGTCTTAGAGGAAAAGGCAACGGGAGAGATTGTCTGCGGAGCCATATTGAAAGAGGTGGACGACCGCTGGCCTGAGGACGTGAAAGGCTCTGCTTATTACCTTCATAACTTTGCCACCAGTACAAAGAAACCAGGCGTGGGCTTGGTATATCTCCAGCTTGCCGAACAGTATGCCGCCATGATGGGTAAGGAATACTTCCGACTGGATTGCGCTGTGGATAATGCTTTCCTGAATCGCTACTATGATGCCCAAGGCTACGTAGTGGTGGGTAATTGCGTTCATGGGTTGTATAAAGGATTGTTACGAGAAAAATTGTTGTCAGTCTTATAAAGAAACTTCATGCAAAAAACGACAATCCTATTACTCAGTCTTCTGATGGCAGTAGCCTGCCAGCGGACTCCGACAGCTGAATGGACTGAAGGCGAGCGTAATGACAACGGACAGGCTTTGCATACCTTGGTGTTGAAGGATGTCCCCAAAGGCTCACGGGTGTGGTTTCAGGAACTCTTCGATGGCAAAACCTTCGTGGAAGGTCCTTTAATGCACCATTATCAGGGCACTTCCTGGTACATTGATGTGCCAAAGAGCGGCACGGTCACGCTCAAGTATTACGGTCGACCGCTTCCGCGAAGATTGTGGGCTCCCGAAGGCTTTATCCTTCAGCAAAAGGGGAAGCCGGATATTCCGATGGGAGTGACCTACAATTGGTTAGAGCCCGAACTCAGTCACGAGGTTTCTTGTAGCGATACGACGCAACACTCCACAGCCACAGATACCGATTCCAATGAAATCCAGTCTGCCGACATTATCCCAAGTATCAAGCGCATACAGTATGGCACCGAGCCGATGGAGCCTATAGAGACGCATCCCGCAGGTTGGTATCGCATCACGATAGGGGAGAAGGGAGACCCTAAGATTGAGGCTGAAGATGAAGAGGGGGCATTCTATGCAAAGATTACCCTCGCCCAGTTATCGCATCCCTTGCAGCCTATGACCTTAGAGGACTGGCCGGATGTTCCCTATCGGGGTTTCATGCTTGATGTGGTGCGCGACTTCCGTTCGGTGGACGAGGTGCTTCAAATCCTCGACCTGATGGCCTCATGGAAACTTAACACCCTGCATTTCCATATTGCCGATGATGAATCTTGGTGCTTGGAAATCAAGGGTCTGCCTGAGCTTACAGAATATGGAGCACATCACACCCTGCCGGATTGGAACTTGCAGGAAACCGCAGCTCTGAAGCCGACTGCCAATGGACGCATTGGAAATGTGACCTATTACACAGGGGAGGAATATAAGAAGATTCTGCGTTACGCATGGGAACGCCATATAGCTGTAATTCCTGAGTTCGATACCCCTGGCCATTCACGGGCTTCCATCAAGGCGATGCAGGCTTACGAGAGGCGCACGGGCGACAGCAGTTACCGCCTACAAGACCCTGCCGATACCTCGCATTACTGGTCGGCACAGGACTTTACCGATAACGTGCTGGGTGTCGATTTGCCAAGTGTCTATAAATTCTATGGGGTGGTCTTCGATGAAGTCATTCGTCTGCATGAAGAGGCAGGTGTGCCGCTTCATGCCATCCATATCGGTGGTGACGAAGTGCCTGATGGGGCTTGGACAGGTCGTGATAGACACGAGATGAAGGAACTGTTTACCAACAGTATGCTGGACCTTGCAGAAGCAAGAGGCATTCGCCTTGCCGGTTGGGAGGACATTGCCCGAGGGCTGGAACCCGAAACCGAGGAACGCCTCCGTCGCTCGCTTTATTTCCTTAATGTATGGAACACCAACGGCATCGAGGGCTTCCCCGTAGTGCTTTCTCCAGCACCTTATACTTACCTTGACCTCGCCTATAGCGATTCCCCCGATGAAATCGGTCTCTCTTGGGCGGGCTATGTGGACGAGCGGAAAGCTTTCTCCTTTCAGCCTAAGGACTACAAAGGTGATATTATCGGAGTACAGGCACAGCTTTGGTCGTCTCAGCTCCGCAGTTTTGATAATGCCACTTATCAGATGCTTCCCAAAGCCCTCGGTGTGGTCGAAAGAGCTTGGAACGCCTATCCTGACTGGTCAATAGAAGGGAGCTTCGAGGCCGACTTCAAACGTTTTCATGACATTATCGTCACCAAGGAAATGCCGAAATGGGGAAAGGCTGGGCTGGTGTTTCGCCCTTGTGGGCTGGAATAAAGTCCTTTAATACTTAGGGTATACGACGTATCTCAGCCCCCAAGTTATTCAGGCGCTGGTCGATATACTGATAACCTCTTTCAATCTGGTCGCTATTGTCGATGATACTGCTGCCGTCGGCTGAGAGGGCGGCGATGAGCAGGGCAACACCGGCACGGATGTCGGGTGAAGCCATACGGATGCCACGTAGCGAATGGGAATGGTCGAGGCCGATGACGTTGGCGCGGTGGGGGTCGCAGAGGATAATTTGTGCGCCCATATCTATCAGTTTGTCAACGAAGAACAGACGGCTTTCAAACATCTTCTGGTGGACGAGTACCGTACCTTTGGCTTGGGTGGCCACCACTAAGACGATACTGATAAGGTCGGGAGTGAACCCTGGCCAGGGAGCGTCGGCGACGGTGAGGATGCTACCGTCCATGAAGGTCTGCACCTCGTAATGTTCTTGAGAGGGAATATAAATATCGTCGCCATGATACTCCATCTGGATGCCGAGTCGGCGGAACACGTCAGGAATGAGACCCAACTGGGAAATGCCTGCATTCTTGATGGTGATCTCCGATGCCGTCATCGCAGCCATCCCGATGAAGCTGCCCACCTCAATCATATCGGCCAGCAGGGTGTGTTCAGTACCATGCAGTTGGCTTACGCCGTGAATGGTGAGCAGGTTGGAACCTACCCCTTGGATGTTGGCACCCATGTTGTTGAGCATCGTGCAGAGTTGTACGAGATAAGGCTCGCAGGCGGCGTTGAAAATGGTGGTGGTGCCTTGGGCCATCACGGCAGCCATCACGATGTTGGCAGTACCCGTCACAGAGGCTTCATCCAAAAGCATGTAGCATCCTTTCAGACCTCCTTTCTGAACGGAGACTTTATAGTTGTCGAAATCAAAGATGGCACCGAGTTTCTGTAGACCGATGACGTGGGTGTCCAAACGGCGGCGGCCTATCTTGTCGCCCCCCGGTTTGGGCATGTAGGCTCTGCCAAAACGTGCCAGCATGGGACCTGTCATCATCACGCTACCCCTCAGTTTGGAAGCGGTGTTTTGATAGGTTGATTCGTTGAAGTAGTTGAAATTAATCGACTTGGCCTGCAATATGATATCGTGCCGCGTGGGCCGCTCTATTGTTACCCCCATACCTTCGAGCAGAGCAATCAGGTTGTTGATGTCAAGGATGTCAGGCAGGTTGTGTATAGTGACTTTCTCGTCGGTGAGCAGGCAGGCACAGAGGATTTGCATCGCCTCGTTCTTGGCGCCTTGAGGGGTGATTTCACCCTTCAGCCTGCATCCGCCTTTGATTTCAAGTGATGCCATGATGCTTTACATTTTCCCCAACTCCTGCATACGTTTCTTGTAGGCTGGATTGTTCGGGTTGTTCATATTGGCTTTCAGGTTCGGCATCTTCTTTTTCTTCTTTTTGCCTTGTAGCGGCAGTTGTTGCTGTTGGCGAGGCTGTTGCTGTGGCACTTTGCCCATTGGGGTTGGACCGTTGACGTTCAGTTTGGTGGCATCCTGAATCACTAAGCGTCCGTTGCTGAGCTTGTTCAGGTCGTCGATGATGAGCTGGTCGTTGACGACGTTCTTGTTCCATTCCAGATAACAACGTTTCATCTGGCAGGCCAAGGAGTAGGCGAGCATCTCGCGGACTTCATCGTTCTCCTCTTTCGAAGCGGCCTCAATCATCTTGATGAGGTACTGCCCATAGTGGCCGTATTTGATACGGTTGTTCTGATAGCCGATATGCTGCGGCTTCTTTTGCTGCATTTCGGGTCTTGGGGGGGCGTAGGGACTGTCCACATCGAGGGTGTAGCCTGAGATGATGTAGAGGTGGTCCCACAGCTTATGTTCGTAGTCGCTGGATTGCTTGATGCTGGGGTTCATCTGCACCATCACGCTGATGATGTAGCGGGCAGCATCGGTACGTTGTCTGCGGTCTTCTATTTCGGGTAGAGTCTTGATCATCTCTTGGATACAGCGTCCGTATTCCGAGATGACGATTTGCTCCTTTTCTGTATTGTAAGTCAGTCCTGCTTTGTTCATATAACGGATGAATTTGGGCGCAAAGATAGGCATAATTGTTGAATCCCGCCTATTTTGGCCGCAATCTTTTAACGTATGGGTTGGGTTATGCCTCGTATCCGAAGCGTTTCAGTTCGGCCTCGTTGTCGCGCCAGTCTTTGTCGACTTTGACGAAAAGTTCAAGGAAAATCTTCTTCCCCGTGAATTCCTCGATGTCGGCGCGGGCTTCCACGCCCAGCTTCTTGATGGCGGTGCCGCCCTTGCCGATAATGATGCCTTTCTGCGACTCGCGGGCTACATAGATGACAGATCGGATGTGGACACGATGCTCGGTCTCTTCGTATGACTCCACCTCGACCTGAACGCTATAGGGGATTTCTTGCTGGTAGTTCAATAAGATTTTCTCGCGGATAATCTCGGTGACGAAGAAACGCATCGAACGGTCGGTCAGCTCGTCCTTGGGAAAGTAAGGCGGGCATTCGGGCAGTTTCTCCAGGATTTGCTTGAAGATGAACTCGACGTTGGCGTTGTATTGTGCCGAAAGCGGAAACACGGTGGCGTTAGGTAGGGTCTCCCTCCATTGGTTCACGGCCTGTTCCACCTGTTCCTGCGTCGAGAGGTCAATCTTGTTGATGAGGACGAAAACGGGAATATCGGTGGCCTTCAGTCTCTCGACGGTCTTTTCCTCGATTTTCTTGTCTGTGATGTCGACCACGAACAGGATGAGGTCGGCATCGATGAGAGCCACGTTGACGAATTGGTTCATCACCTCGTGCATCTTGTAGGCCGGATCCTTGATGATACCAGGCGTATCAGAGAAGACAATCTGGAAATCATCGCCATTGACGATGCCGAGGATGCGGTGGCGCGTGGTCTGCGCTTTCGAGGTGATGATGGAGATTTTCTCTCCAACTAATTGATTCATAAGAGTTGACTTGCCCACGTTGGGCCGTCCTATAATGTTGACATAACCTGCTTTATGACTCATAGAGAAAAAATTTTTCTATTTTTGACCTTGCAAAGAAACAAAATTATTATTTTTGCAGCCGATTTCGGGAGTGAATTTTTTCACAGACCGTGATTTTTTGACATGATGCGGGGTAGAGCAGAGGTAGCTCGTCGGGCTCATAACCCGGAGGTCGGAGGTTCGATTCCTCCCCCCGCTACCAAGAGGAGACTTCTATGGTTCCAAGCACTAATCCACGGCAATCCGCCGAAAAGGCCGTGGGTGTTTAAGGAAACGGACGGCGGCAATCCGTAAAAAGCATGTGCTACTTTTCCCATAGAAGTTTCCTTTTTATTATATCCTCTGTTTTTCGTGGTTCAGCCGTTTTACCTCCCAATAATCACCAGAGAGGCATAAATCAATGCCTGCGGTATGATTTAGTTCTCCGTTGAAAATGACCAATAGTAAAGAATCTCCAGTGCCTTCGCGGATTTGGTTGTATTGTTTTGCCACCATGCGTACGAAATCAATAGCGGTGAGTCCAAGTGATTCCAACTCTTTTTTGTGGCGTCGCTCAATATGTTTCAAATAGTTGGGCTTGAGATATATGTCAGCGCACTTGCGTTTGATTTTTCTTGCCACAGTCATATTAATCCTACCAACTTTGACTGAACCTTCTGGAATCCTTTTCTGTTCTTCCATATATACTATATTGTTAACTATCCAATCAATGTGATGATAAAAGAGTTGTTAAGGTAAAAATAAGCAACTGTCCCCATAGCTAAGAAACCTAAATCCATTGTCCAAAGCGAAACGATAACACTCTTTCCAACGCTCTCCGATGAGGGCAGAGACCAATAATAATAAGGTGCTCTTTGGCTGATGGAAGTTGGTGATAAGTCCCGTGATGACCCGCATTTTATAGGAAGGGGCAATCATCAGGGCGGTGCTGGCCTCAAGTCGGGTGAGACGATGTTGGTCGAGATAATCGATGATGTTTTGTAAGGCTTTGTTGGTGGGAATCGACGCATGGTTTTCGTAAGGGAACCATTGATTCACATGCAATGGACGCAGTTCCATACCTTGTTCGGCAAGCATGACACCAATCCAATAAAGGCTTTCCAAAGTGCGTGTGCTGGTTGTTCCAACAGGGATGATGGGCTTTCCAATATGGTTGATTAAGTTTTGAATCAGAGATTTGCGAACTACGATGGTTTCTGAATGCATAGCATGTTCACCGATGGTATCGGTGGCTACGGGACGGAAAGTGCCGGCACCCACATGCAGCGTGACCTCGTCAAAGGTAAAACCTTGCTCCCGTAATGCGGCGATAAGCGGTTGGGTGAAATGCAGTCCCGCTGTAGGGGCGGCTACCGAGCCATCATAGCGGGCGAAGACCGTTTGGTATCGGTCTCTGTCATCAGGCTCCGCGTCGCGATGTAGGTAGGGTGGGAGGGGAATCTCGCCTGCGGCTTCCAGCACATCGGCAAAAGGAAGGTTGGAAGGCATCCATGAGAACTCAATTTCCGAGTGTTGGTCGTTGTGTGCCAGCCGTTCCGCGAAAAGGGTGGTTTCCTGCCCTTTCACGTTCAGCGTCATCGCCAGTTTCCCTTCTTTCCAGCGTTTGGCGTTGCCCACGAGGCATTTCCATCTGACGGGCGATGAGGCGGCAAAGGCCACTTGGTAGTCCTGTTCAGGCTCAAGGCAAAACACCTCGATGCGCGAGCCGGTGGCCTTGTGAAATTGCAAGCGGGCCCGGATGACCTTAGTCTCATTGAAGACCAGTAGCGTCTCATCAGGCAGGAAGTCGCCGATATGCTTGAACTGAGATTTCTGTATCTTGTTGTCCTTCAGTACTAAAAGGCTCGAAGCGTCGCGTTCAGCCAAAGGGTACTTCGCGATGCGTTCTTCCGGCAAAGGGTAGTCGTATTCGTCGATAGCAATGTCTTTAACGTTGGTCGTCATATTCTCGGATATAGTCTAATTGGGCTGGCAAAAGTAGGAAAAATTCAAAGATTATATTACTTTTGCAGCGTGAACGAAATTCTTAATCTTATACCATCATGAAAAACTTTGGAAAAATGCTGGCTCTTGTGACGATGACGGTTGCTGCCGTCTCGTGTGGGCCGAAGAACGTCAACAAGACTGAAGAAAACACAGTTGAGGCCAAGCCGAAGATGCTGGTGCTCTACTACTCGCAGACATCGAACACCAAGGCGGTGGCTCAAGAAATGGCTACCCGTCTTGGAGCCGATATTGAGGAGATTGTCGCCGTGAATCCTTATGATGGTGACTTTAAGGCCACCATTGACCGCTGCATCGAGGAACGCGAACAGGGTGTCACCATAGACATTCAACCTGTGACCGCTGACTTGTCGAAGTATGATGTGGTCTTCATCGGTTATCCCGTATGGTTCGGTACTTATGCACCACCTGTTGCCACCTTCCTCAAGCAGACCGACTTGAGCGGTAAGAAGATTGTCCCCTTCTGCACCTTTGGCAGTGGTGGACTGGAGTCGAGCGCGAAGGACTTGGCTGAAGTTCAGCCTAAGGCCGAGGTGTTGGAAGGTTATGGCGTGCGTGCAGCTCGTTTAGATGCCGCCCCGAAAGAGATAGACTACTTCTTGAAAGCGGCTGGCTTCATCGAGGGCGATTATACGCCTTTGGAGTCTTTCGGCGAGATGCATCCCGTCGGCGAAGAGGAAACTGCTGTGTTTGATGCCGCTGTGGGCGACTATCCTATGATACACGCCAAAGCCACCGAGGTCGCTTTGCGTGACATCCCCGAAGGCAAGGAATACCTCTTCACCGCTGTCGATCTGCCTCGCGAGGACCGCGACGACCTGCCTCCTGCGGGCGAAATGAAAGTGTATGTGACTGTTGCTGAAGGTCAAGCGCCTGTGTTCACTAAAGTAATTCGTTAATAGCCATAAAAAAGGTCACTTCCCAAGGCGTGGTGACGAAGAGCGTGATTGTCCGCTAAGGATTCTCCGCTATCATTCGTGGGATTGGGCTTCTCAAAAGCTCGTCGTGTGGGCGGAAGGATAGTGTTGTCATCAGAATCGCACCGTCAGATTGCCCATCACCGTGAATCCAGCCATTGGGATGAAGCCGATTTGGTAGTAGCGGTTGTCGTTGGGGTGACCGTAGCTGTCGCAGATGGCGGAATAGACCCAGCCGCTGGCGGCGTAACGCTTGTTGAAGATGTTGTTGAAGTTCACTTTGAAAACGGCCTCTTTGACGACTGCTTTCGGTTTCAAGGTGTAGCCGAGGCTCACGTTGGAGGTGCTGTAGGCAGGCAGCGAGCGGTCAAGATTCTCGGTGTTGTCGAGATACATCCTTGAAACATAGTTCGTGTGCCATACGGCTTCGAAGCCTTTATGGTGGAAGGTGACAAAGCCATTCAGGATGGTGGAGGGCGAGAAAGCTAGTGTAGAGTTGTCGTAATGGATGGTGGTGGTGCCGTTGTCCCAATCTTCTACCACTTCGTCAAAGTCCAAGATTTTATTACGACTCAAGGCAGCATTGGCTTCAATGGTCAGCCATTTCGTGGCATTCACACCGGCCTGGAGCTCCACACCCATACGATAAGAGTCCTTGATGTTGGTGGTGAGAGCTTCGCCAATATCGCTCACCTCACCTGTCTGCACAAATTGGTCGGTGTAGTCCATATAATAGAAGTTGGCACCTGCCTGCCAAATGTTGCCGTTATAGTTGTATCCCAACTCATAGTCGAGCAACTGCTCAGGTCTTGGGAAAGGGTAGGAGCCATTGTCCGTGAAGTTGTTGCGTTCGGGTTCACGATGACTCATCGCCACAGAGGCATAGAGGTGATGGTTGTTCAGATTCCATGAGATACCTCCTTTGGGATTGAAGAAGGGATAGGTCTCATAGATGTTGAGGGCTTGGTTGTAGTACTGGCTATCTTCCTCGTAAAACTTGTCGTTGATGCCCGTGGTTTTGTAAGTCACATAGCGGAACTGCAGGTCTCCAAACACGGTCCAATGCTCGTTGATATTGAAGGCTGCTTTGACAAAGGCGTTTCCATCCAGTTTATTAGCATCGGAGTCATAATATTTATGATCGCCGTTATATAAATACTTTGCGGCAACGTCTTCGTTTGCGATATAGCTGACGTATCCGAAATGGTTCCCTATGAAATCCTGTAAAGAGATACCGCCGATGACATCCCATCTCTCGTTTTTGTAATTGGCGTTCCAAACCAAACCGAAAGTATGTTGTGTGAGGCCTTTCTTGCGTATGAAATCAGACCTTTTCACAATGCTTCCATCGGGATAGGTGTAGGTCATTCCAAATTTCGAGAGTTTGTTGTTATAGCGAAATTCTTCATAATAACCGTAGCCATAAGTGTAATGCAAGGTGGCAGAAGTGTTCCAATGCTCGTTAATTTCCCAAACCGCAGAGAGCAGGTTGTGGTTTTGCCAGAAATTGTCGGTGGTGCGGTCCCATAAGCTGCCGTCATTGAGCTGATAGCGTTCGGTAACATAGTTGCCGTTCTCATCCTTCATGAAATTGCCGTCTTCGTCGTATACGAGACGCTCATAAAGCGAGTTATAGCGTCCGAGGCCGACGTTGTACATGTCCTCGTAGGTTTTTATGCCGGTATGTATGCCGTAGGTGCCGTCCATGAGGCTCATGTCGTTGTCGCCAGCCGTCACGCCGTTCCAGGCTTGCCCCGTGTTCTCAAAGTTGCCGATATTTTTATAGCGCAGCTGGAAGTTCTTGTTGATATAGGTGATGCCGCCATAGTAGCTGCCGCTGCGACCTTGAGTGCCATGAATGAAACCATTGGTGCTGGTCTGATGGTAGGCACCATCGAATACGACGTGGTTCCATAACAGTCCTGTTGAGCCTTTGGCACCGAAGTTGAGGGTGTTGAAAGAACCGTAGGAGCCTGTGATTTCAGCACTTGGCACCAATGAAGGGGCAGCGGTGGAAAGCGCTACTGTACCGCCAAAGGCTCCGTCGCCATTGGTGGAGGTACCCACGCCACGCTGAATTTGCACGGAACTCAGCAGCGAGCCGTAGCTGTTCATGTTGGCCCAGAACACACATTGGTCCTCAGGCGAGTTAAGCGACACACCGTCCAAGGTGACGTTGATACGCGAGTCGCCGGCACCTCGAATGCGCATATAGCTTGTACCCGTTCCCACGCCGTTTTCACTCCAGGCAATAATGCCAGGCGATTTGGCGAACAGGAAGGGTAACTCTTGACCTGTTTTGGCAAAGTCATTCAGTTCCACCTTCTTAATGTTGGTGACGGCAAAAGGCGCATTCTTCTGCACGCGCACGCCGCGGACCACCACTTCGTTTAATTCGTGTATTTTTAGGGTGTCATACGAGGGATCTTTTGGGGTGCGAATAACCGGTATTTCTGTCATTAATAGATCGTGATTATCGGTATGCGGTTTGGACTTCAAACAGAAATCAACCGTCACATTGTTTTCAATTACAATGGTTTTGGCGTGTGATTCGCATGGGGCACCGCATGATGCAGTAATGGTGTATCGTCCCGGCTTTACATCTTTTATGGAATATATACCGTCGAAATTGGCTCTGGCGGTTATTCCAGTAGGCTCAAGCGTGATATCTGCAAAAGGAAACGGAATGCTGTCGCCGTCATATACCGTACCTGTAATGGTAAATTGGGCATAAAGGCTTGTTGCCATTAGTGTGGCGAACATGAGGATTAAGGTTTGTTTTTTGAGCATAACTCGTTGATTTAATGATTAATAATTCAAAAAATCAATAGAGGAATGATGAGGAACTCGAATTCCCTGTATCGGCATTATCCGTATCAGGTGCAGAGGGTTTGATCTCAGCCTGTCTTTCATCCTACTCACATAGGAAAGGCACCCCTATTGGTATCGGCTGCAAAAGTACAGCTTTTTTCGATATCTGAATCAAAAACCCATAAAATAGCACAGATAGCCCGCAAGGGCTGCCACTAAGATGTTGACCATCTTGGCTTTGACGAAACTTCTTTTGCTTTCGGCAAAAAGGGGCAGCGAGGCATGTCCATCCTGAGAGATGCTGCTGGCTAACAGTACCGAGAAGGGCACTGTGCCTGTGGCAAACAGCGTGACGAACAAAAGGTGTGGCCCCGATTCAGGGATAATGCCTACCAAGACGGCCAAAAGAATCATCCAGGGGATGTTGTTGCTGATGAGGGCCTCGATGTCGAAATAATGCAGCCCAACTTGGATGACGAACAAGGCACCGAAGGTCCAGAGGAAGATGCTTAGGAAATGTTTGCGGATGATATGCTCCCAAAGATGTTCCTTGATGATATGCTCGCCGGCGGTGGCGATAAACCATACTACGAAGAGGCTGACAACGGCGAAAATGAGGTTCATCCAGTACTCGTCAAAAATATTGAGTTGGGTGTGGACGGCTTCGGCGGCTTCATGCTCATGTTCGTGTTCCAACATACCAAAAGCTAAGGCCACGATAAACAGTAAGATTCCTAGTAAAAGAGCAATGCGTTCGGCACTGGCGTGTTTCAGATGGTGCAATGAAGCTTTCTCGGGCTGGTGATGTTCGCTGTGATGGTCTTCATCGTGGATTTGGTAGCCTTCCTCGCAGCCTTCGTGGTGATGTTTGGAGTGAGGCTTGGAAAACTTGTCAACCAACCAACCGGCGAGGATGGCGACAACAAACAATACCCCCATCAGTATCAAGGCTTGCGTGGGAATCATGGCCAACATAATGAAAGCCTCGTCTCCTGATGAGGCTATCATCATGGCAATCAAGGCACCGAAGCTCAGCAGGTTGTGGGAATACATTGAGACAGCGGCGAATCCACCCATGCAGCCGGGGATGATGCCCAATCCCGCACCCAAAAACACCTGACCGAAGCGGTTTTGGTGTAGTTTGGTGAACCATTTCCCTTGCGAATGGATATTGACGTACTCAATCATCAGCATCATGATAATCACCAGTCCTGTAATTAAGACGCTGTTTCTCAGTACATCTATGAATAAATCAAGAAAGTCGTGCATGGCTCGAAAAATACCTTCGTTGAATTTGTGAATTGAGCTGCAAAAATAAAAAGTTTTATCTTTGCAGCGGAAAAATAACGATATGAAAAAAGAAGACTGTTTTTATCTGGGCAAGGTGGTGAAGACCCACGGCCTGAAAGGGGAGGTGACCCTGAAGATTGATGCCGACGACCCCTCGGCCTATGTCAACATGAAGCATTTCTTCCTCGAAATCAATAAGGTGCTAACGCCTTTTTTTGTCGATAGAATCACCCCGAATGGCGATAAGTTCTACGTCCAAGTGCAGGACATCAAAACTATTGAGCAGGCGCAGAATCTGGTCAGTAAGTCGGTCTATCTGCCGATGGAGATGTTGCCCAAACTGAGTGGCAAGCAGTTCTACTTCCATGAGATTGTGGGCTTCACAGTGGTCGACACCGAGAAAGGCGAACTGGGACCCATCAGCGAGGTGCTGGAATATCCCACACAGGCTATCTTGCAGGTGATGAAGGACAAGAAGGAAATCCTCATCCCGATTCTGGATCAGGTGATTCAAAAGGTGGATCGTGACAAGAAAATCCTTACCATCACAGCTCCCGAGGGCTTGATAGACATGTACCTGCAATGACCGATGCACGCCCCTTCCACTTCAAGCACTTTAGCCTCTATCATCATCACTCGACGATGAAGGTGGGGACGGATGCCATTTTGTTGGGTCGCTGGGTGGAAGTGAAGCCTACGGATGTGGTTTTGGACATTGGCACGGGCTGTGGCCTGCTGCCATTGATGCTCTCGCAAAAGGGAGTGAGTTTTGTGGATGCGGTGGATATTGATGTCGCTTCCATCGAGGAGGCCTGCCTCAACTTTCAGGTGTCACAATGGCGCAATCATTTGAATGCCTATTGTATGGATATCAATGATTTCGCTCCAGGCAAGTGCTATGATTTAATTGTCTCCAATCCGCCTTATTTCAACCGTTTCTCCAAATGCGAATTGGAACGCAAGAGCCGTGCGCGACATAATGATATGACGCTTTCATACGAAGTCTTATGTGCTTCAGTTTGCCGTCTGTTGAAGCCTGAGGGACGTTTTGCTTTGGTGTTGCCAGCCGATGTTTCGGCAGAGTTTCTGAATGTGGCGGAGCATAACGGCTTGTTTCTGCAAAAGCGAATGACCATCATTCCGATAGAAGGTCGGGAACCGAACCGGCTTAATTTGGAGTTATGTTTTACAAAACCCTCCGAAATTCAGGAAGAAGAATTTGTGATTCGCGCTGCTGACAAGCGATTCACCCAGCAATACTGCGAGTTTCTGAAGGATTTCTACTTGGGCCTTTAAAAGAGTTGCTCATTTTTTCTGCCCATAGTATTAAAATAATCCGTACTTTTACACGTTATTTTGAAAATACAACCCATGAACAAAGAACAGGAAGTTGTCGATGTATTAGAGGAAGAACTCATTGAGAATGAGAAGAGTCTATTGCTCATCAACGATGATGTCAACACCTTTGAATACGTCATACGGACTTTGATGGAGGTGTGTGACCACAGCCGCGAACAGGCTGAGACCTGCGCCTGGATTACGCACTACAAAGGCAAGTGTGCCGTCAAGCATGGCAGCTTCGACGAACTGAAACCTTACTATGACGCTTTGCTTGAGCGTCATCTCACCGCAAAGATAGAATGAGCTATACCCCACAGGAAATATCATCCATACAGAAAGCCTACGAAACGATGCTGGCTGATATCAGCCCTTTCGTCAATGCCCCAAAGCATCTTGCCTTGATTGAGAAGGCTTATCGCTTTTGCTTGGAGCAGTATGACGGACGCTACCTCCCTTCCGGTAAGGCCTATATGTTCCACTTGATTGAGATGGGACGCATTGCCGTGTTGGAGGTAGGTTTGGGCTACATCTCGGTGGCAGCATCTTTCCTGCACGGGATGGACTATAAAGCGAATGTGAGTCTCAAGGAATTGGAGGAATCTTTTGGGAAGACAGTGGCTGTGGTGTTGGAGGATTTCAGCCAGCTTTCGAACTTGGATACGGAGAAGGTGGCTTACAATTCCGACAACTTCCAGGTGATGTTCCTTTCGCTCATCGACGATATGCGCTCTGTGTTACTGAAAGTGGTGCACCGTGTGTATGACGTCAGAAACCAGAATGACGTTGACCCTGAACGTCTGTCCCGTTATTTCCACGAGATTAAATACATCTACATTCCTATCCTGCACCGTCTCGGACTCTACAAGCTGAAAGCCGAAATGGAAGAGAAGCTGATGCTGTATGAAAATCCCGAGATGTTCAACGAAATCAAGGCTAAGATTGAAGCCTCTCAGGAAGCCCGTCGGCATACTGCCGAGCGTTTCCTCGCGCCTATCAAGGAAGGTCTCGACAACGAGCGTGAGCGCAGCAAGAAAGGCAACAAGTACAAGTTCTCGTACAGTATGAAGTGGAGGCTGAAGTCCATCCCGTCCATCTATGCCAAGATGCGGGTACAGAATGTGCCTTTTGAGGAGGTCTACGATTTGATGGCAGCCCGTGTTATCATCGACTGTGCCGAGAAGGATGAACAGGAGTGCTGCTGGGTCGTTTATTCGGTGATTACCAATTTGTATGAACCCATGCCTGAACGCTTGCGCGATTGGATTACGATGCCGAAAGCTTCGGGCTATGAGTCGTTGCATACCACGGTGAAATATGACGATAAGCAGTGGTTTGAGATTCAAATACGCACCACCCGTATGGACGAAATCGCCGAAACGGGACAAGCCGCACACTATCTCTACAAAGGTGAACGGCAGAGCGACGAGGACTGGCTGCTCAACGTGCGGCAGGTGCTGGAAAACCCCGCTATGGTGTCGTTTGATTCCTCATACAGAAAACTCCATAAGTCGGAAAAGATATTCATATTCACGCCCGAGGGTGACCTGAAACAGCTGCCTGTTGGCTCTACGGTTTTGGACTTCGCTTACGAAGTGCATACTCGAGTAGGTGAGACCTGCAATGGTGCTCGTATCAACGGACGCATGGTGCCTATCCGCCACGTGTTGACTAATGGTGACAAGGTGGAAATCATCACCAGCAAGAAGCAGTCTCCCCGCGCCGACTGGCTCAATGCGGTGGTGACGGAGAAAGCCAAGAACAAGATACGGCGCTATTTGAAAGAAGAGGAACTGAAGGAGTCGGAGATGGGCAAAGGTATACTGCAACGCCGACTGAAAAACTGGAAGCTGCCCTTCTCGGAGACCATCGTCGATATGCTTATCAAGGAATTCAAGGTGGAGAACTCCTTGCAGCTTTACCATCAGATTTCGACAGAGAAAATCGACATCGCTGCGGTGAAACACTTCCTGATGGCTCGACTTGAGGAAAACGGTGAGAAAGAGAAGTCTTCTCCCGAGCCTGTCGAAGCTTTAAAGAAAGAGATTAATCAGGAAGGGGAAGAGTCGCTTACCATCGGCGAGGACATCGGCAATGTGACCTATAAGCTGGCGCGTTGTTGCAACCCCATCCCGGGTGACCGAGTGTTTGGTTTTGTGACCAACGAAGGCACACTTAGCATACATCGATTCAACTGTCCTAACGCCAAAAGTATGCAGCAACGTTATGGCTACCGCATCATCAAAGTAAGATGGAACGGGATGGCGGGCGAATGCTCGCAGGCCACTATCCGCATCTATGGACGCGATGTGATGGGGTTGTTGGGAAAAATCACAAAGGTCGTTTCGGAAGACCTTCAGGTCAATATGAAGAACATTAACTTCAACAGCGACAAGGAAGGCTTCTTTGAAGGCCGAATCGTGCTGCAGATTTCCGATGTGGAGGCATTAGAACAGCTGATGGATAAAATCAGGGCTGTTGACGGCATTATTGAAGTGATAAGAGTGGATTAACTATAGAAACTAAAAAATATGAAAAGACTGTTTTACCTAACCGTTTTGCTACTTGCTTCTGGTTTGCTGAAGGCACAGGAAATGCCCGCAACCGAAGGTGTGTACGGCATAGACCATACGAAAAAGATGATTGTCGCTACAGGCCAGTTGCCTGAGGGTGTCAAGCCTTTCAAGAAGACTGTTGAGCTTCGTGGGGAAGCTTATACTTATTATAGAAGCGAGATGCCCCTCATCACCATCGTTACCGACGGTCCTATCGTCAACTCGCCTGCTGTTCATGGTACCATTACGGTGGCTGATGCCAATGGCACTTCCATCACGATGCATGCGGGATTCAAGATTCGTGGTACTTCATCACAGCAATATGACAAGAAGTCTTACCGTGTTGAGCTTTGGACTGATGCTACAGGGCAGGAGATGGTTGATACGACCTTCCTAGGGCTGCGTAGCGACGATGACTGGAACTTGGAAGCAATGACGGCTCAGCCACTTCGCTTACGTGACAAGATTGCCAACAAGCTGTGGATGGAGATGTATACCTTGCCTTATCAGGAGAGTGAGCCGGAGGCGTTGCCCGGTATCCGTATGGAATATGCTGATGTGTTCATTAATAATGAATATGTGGGTGTCTATGCCCTCACCGAACGCATGGACAGGAAACAGCTAGGCTTGCGCAAATACAACGGCGAGATTCGTGGGGTGCTTTACAAAGGAAACGGTTCCGGAGCCCCGACCTTTGAGGACCTGCCTGCCTACGACAACACCTCTGATACTTGGGATAACTACGAATGGGTCTATCCCAACGAGGAAGAGGCTACTATCGATTGGAACCACCTCTATAGCTTCACTAACTTCGTGATGAACGCTTCCGACAATGTGTTCAACGCGCAGTATGCCGCACAAATCGACAAGGACAACCTCATTGACTACTATCTGTTTATCAACGCCTTGAAAGGTATGGATAACATGGGGCGTAACATCTTCCTGGCCCGCTACAAGAAGTCCAGCACCTATTTATATATGCCTTGGGATTTGGATGCCATCCTCGGTCTTGATACCGATGGCAGTCAAACCAACTGGGCGGGTGGCCTGGTAAGCAACGGTCTCTTTGACCGCTTGGCACAGGATTGCACTACTGGTGGTTTTGTGGCTTCAGCACAAACCCGCTACAATACGTTGCGCAATACCTATCTCAATACGGATCATATCATGCAACTGGTTCAAAACCAGTATGAGGAATTGTTTGAAAACGGAGCTTATGAGCGCGAACATGAGGCTTGGCCTGCATACAGCGTCGATGCAAACCAACTGACTTATATGAATGATTGGCTGAAAGACCGTTTCCATTATCTGGATATGGAGATTCTGTCAGACTGCGGTACTTGGGAGGTTGAAGAAGACCTTGAGCCTCGTGATGTTCAGGTATTTCCCAATCCGGCCAAGGGGCGTGTCAATGTCCGTTTTGCAGAACTCTGCGAGGCTTCTGTCAGGCTCTACGATATGATGGGACGTTTGGTGTATTCCCATGAAGCAAATACACAAGCTTTTGTGATTTCCACACAAAACCTGAGCCAAGGTGTCTACACCTTAGTAACCTGTTTCGATGGGAAACAGCAGGTGGATAGGGTAGTGGTGGAGTAATTCCTATCCTACATCTTGATCAGTTTGCGACTCCAGCGCTGTCCGTTTTGTTCCACTACGATATTGTAGAGACCTGCGGGACGGTTCTTGAACGATACCGTTGTGACGTTCTGCTCCGAAAGGATAAGCTTCCCAGTGGCATCGTATATGCTGAAGACGAAGTCTCCTTCCTGTTCCAATTCGATGATGACTTGGTCAGTAGTGGGGTTGGGATGTAAAGTCAGCGGTAAGACGCTTGTTGCCTCGTCCACTTCATCCAAGCGGGGCGGCAGGGTGATGTAGTCAATCCATGCGGCATCACTGCCTCCGTGCACCGAGTAGTCTTTAATGTAAGCCCAGCAGTAACTGTGTTGACCGGGGGGGATGGAATAGCTGCGTGCACTCCAACTGCGGTCGCCTGCCCAGCGTTCCTGTTCCTCGTCGTCAATATAAAACACTAAGAAGTCATAGTTGTCTTCACTCGATACTTTACGGAAGAAGGTAATCTCGCCTTCGCTGGTTGAGGTGAACGTCAATGTCAGCAATGAGCTCTCGTTGTGGTCGATGGTGGCCGATCGGGCACAATAGTTACCTTCGTATGGGTTGATAGTGGTGAGAACCCAAGGATGTTCTGCATCGTTGGTCCAATAGTTAGTATCAAACACACCGCTTTCGAAGTTCTCCATAACATATCCTATTTGGCAGAGGATTTCTTGATTAATTCGAATACCGTTGATAGCAGATTGGAACTCAAATTGAACGTAAGGCACTTCGCCGGCAGCATACTCGGCATAGATATCAATACTGATTTCGACATAGTCACCTATCTGCATGTCGCTGACGGTGATTTCGGGGGAGATGACTCGAATGTAGTTATCTGTGCTGAACAAGGTAAATCGCGGACTCTCTGCAAAGTAATGCCCGTTGTTGGTGACTCGGAAGTTGAGAGTGGCAAATTCACCAGGCTCAAGCTTTCCGTTGTTGTTGCCAGCCGGATCGTCGATGCTTAAAAACTCGACGGCGATATTGGGCGCCAATACCTCTATCTCATATTCTTGGGAATAACTCTCGTCACCGAAATAGGTGGTGATGACGAAGGGTACGCGGGAGCGGTCTCTGATGTCATCGCTGAGGGTGAATTGGAAGGCGTTACCGATGAATTGGCTTCCGTTGGAGACTAAAGCGCCGAATGAGGCTTCACCTTGCTCAACGTTTATCTGTTCTGTAGGCGAAGTCATGCTAACCGTTCCGCCGTTGCAGTTTTGCATTCCTATATTGGTGACGTTGATGTCGGCATTGACACTCTGGTTGTAGTGCAACACCAAATCGCTGCCGTTTGTGGCGATGCTGTCGACAACAACAAAGGGTCTGTCGTAAGGTAGCATGGGTAAATCTTCTTCCAAACGGATGAGGTTAGCTCCAGTAATGGTAAGATGAGCCGTATTGGCGGGTGAGTTCTGTAAGATGGTAATGGTCTGATCCTCTCCTGTTCCCGTGGCGGTGGCAAGGATGTGCCAATCTCTACCTATGCGGCTGGTTATCGCTATCTGAGAGCCTTCAGGTGCGGTAATATGGAAAGGTTCGAAGCATTGGATGCTCTCGTCATGAACTGAATTGATGGTTTGGGGCATATCTGTGAAAACCCTCATGAAAGCATCGCCATGCGTATGGAAGGTGTTATAAGTGGTAGTACGCATGTTTGCATCGGTGCTGGGGAAGACCTGTGACTCTAAGAAATACTTTCCTGCGACACATGCAAAGGAGGGCAGCCAGTTGCTGGAATGCTCTGAATAAGGACCGTATTCTGGGAGGAAAGAGGGGTCGAAATGATCCCAAACACCCCAAAGGAAGATGTCGTTGGCAAAGGAATAGGTTTGACCTACGGGACCAATGGCACCCGCTATTCCGGCGTTTTGGCCGTTGCGTGTCATGCGGATGAGGGACTCAATAAAACAGGTCTGTGAGTTATCATACATTCCAGTTCTGCAATTGACGGAGATGAGGTAGGTCAACTTGCCCACATTATTAATGTCACCGAAGTCGGTGGTGTAAATTTCCGGTTGGTACCATTTGGTGTTCCAGCCATGATCGCGGTGCTGGATCAAGTATGCGCCATGATTGATGGCGCGTATGACTTGTTCGGCATTGCCGCCTGTCCATCCACCCAACTCGTCAGGAGTGGCGGGGATATAGCCTAAACCGTCAGGCCCAAAGTAGTCGACTATAGAAGCAGTGTTGGCAGCCGTTGACCAGTTGGGCCCTTGCGTTCCACTTCCGTAGATTTCATTGATGCGCATAGGTTCTTTGCCGTGTTGGGTCAGATAGCCGCTGATAGTGGCGATGGTGATTTGGAACCATAGGCCATCCTGCCAACCTGCTGCTGTCAGCGGGTGCAAGTAATAGTATGGGTCGCTGACGGGGGCGGTATATTCGTATTCAAAGAGCTTGCCGATGAAGATGGGCAGTTCCGACTCGTTTTGTGCGATGATACGGGTGAAACAGATGTCGGGCAGGTGGTCGTCGTTGATGTCAGCGTAGGGATTGTCGGAGGTGACAAAGTCATCTTTGGGGTGTAAAGTACGATAGCCAGGCACGTATTGCTGCAAGTTGGTGCCGCTTTCGCCGATGATACAGACCGCCGCAGGCGGGATGTCCCATTCATTATAGATATCCCTGAACCATTGTCTCAATGTGATATGGTCAATGGCTTCTGTTTCGGTGATACGCATGACTTTGGTGAGAATGCCCTGCTTGTTGCGGTAGTCGGCGAGTTGGATTCCTGCATTATAGAAAGCATCGTTTTCGGGGGTGAGGATGAGGTATTCACAGCCTGAAGGACGTGTGCGCGACCATTCTTGCATACGTTGACCATAGTCAATGGGCTTGAGGCAGTCGTAGTTCAGTATGTTGTTTTGCAGGATAGGATCCCAGTAAGGGGAACGCAGACGGTCGTTGCCGTATTGTCCGTTGCCACCGTTAAATCTAATCTCTATGTCCATCTCGCGATGGATGGCCAGTTCATGTGTCACAGGGTTGAACTGGAAGGGACTGAGACCCAGATGAATGACATCTACGCCACGTAGTTGCTGAGGTTCAGCAACGAGGTAGTTAGCGGTAGGGTAAAAGGCATTGGTGGAATAAATTTTCGGGTCTTTGAAGAAAGGCCGTATGGGCTCGTTTTCACATTGACTGCCTAAAGAGGGTTCAATGTCGATGCCGCTGATGTGTTCGTCACGCGTCGTCCTGATTTCCACCGTGGGCTTCGCATCCTGCGGGAAAGCGATGAACCGGTTGAACGTGGGCAAGGCTGGTAGACCGTAGTCGTTGGGACAAACGATGCCTGGTACCGAGATGGTGTGCATCAAATCGCCTTCATGACGGACGGTGTCGATACTAAAATCGCCCAGCTCGAAATGCAAAGTGATATGCTGGTTGTCCGATTCGAGAATGGTAAAGTTCTGTCCGACGGAAATCATCGGAAAGGCAAACAAAAGAATGAGCGGAAGTAGATGGTGTTTCATATCACGAAGTATTATTAATGACAAAGAAAGCCGTAAAAGTACGACTTTCTTTGAAATAATCATGAAAAAAATGCACAAATCTACTTTTTTTCTATTTCGGATGACTTTTATACGATTCCCGTGAATCCCATAAAGGCCAATGCAAGGATGCCGGCAGTGATGAGGGCAATGGGAGTTCCCTTCATACCCTTTGGAGGTTCCATCAGGTCAATATGCTCACGGATGCCTGCAAAGATAATGAGTGCCATGGAGAAACCGAGGGCGATGCCAACGGCATACACAATAGACTCACCTAAGCTCAGCATGTGGGCTACACCACCATAGTTGAACTCCTTGGTGACAACAGTCAGTGACACACCAAGGACGGCACAGTTGGTCGTAATCAGCGGCAGAAATACGCCTAAAGCAGTATACAAAGCAGGGCTGATTTTCTTCAGGATGATCTCCACCATCTGCACCAATGCAGCGATGATGAGGATGAAAGCAATGGTCTGCAGGAAAGTCAGGTTCAGAGGTATCAGGATGTACCGGTTCGTCAGCCAAGTCACAAGGGTGGCTAAGGTCAACACGAAGATGACGGCAGCACTCATACCTACTGCGGTTGAAGTCTTCTTTGAAGTACCCAAGAAGGGGCAGATGCCCAGGAACTGGGAGAAGATCACATTGTTGACCAAGATGGTCGAAAGGATAATGATGAGGTATTTCATGGCTTAGTGACTTTCTTTTTTGAATTTGTTGACAATAGCGATAACGAAACCAAGGCAGATGAAAGCGCCGGGAGGCAGGATGAACACCAGGATGTTTGCCGTCTCAGGAAGGATGCCCAATCCGAAGATGGAACCACTGCCCAAGAACTCGCGGATGCAACCCAGCAGCGTGAGGGCGAGGGTGAAGCCCAGACCCATGCCGAGACCGTCGAGCAGCGAGGGGAACACCGGATTCTTCGAGGCGAATGCCTCAGCACGGCCCAACACAATGCAGTTCACTACGATGAGGGGAATGAACAGACCGAGGGTCTCATAAATGTCGGGTACGTAGGCCTGCATGACGAGTTGTACCACTGTCACGAATGAGGCGATGACAACGATGAAGCAGGGGATGCGCACCTTGTCGGGGATGAAGCCTTTCAACAGCGAGATGAAGATGTTTGACAGCACCAGCACAAAGGTGGTGGCCAAGCCCATCGACATACCGTTGATGGCGCTGGTAGTGGTAGCCAAAGTCGGGCAGCAGCCCAACAACAGCACCAGAATCGGGTTCTCTTTGACGAGACCTTTGGTAAAGGTTTGCAAATTGTTACTCATTGTCTTGTCCTCCTTCCATGTTTTCAGTGTTCTCCTCGGCGGGAGCCTCATCCGTATCGGATGTCTCTTCCACAGCAGGAGCGTTGTTCATGTATTTCGCCTTGTTGGCTTCAAAAGCCTTGTAAGCTTTGTCCACTGCCTTCGAGAAAGCTCTTGAAGTGATGGTGGCTGCTGTGATAGCATCGACATCGCCACCGTCTTTTTTGACAATCAGCTTAAAGTTGGCGGGATTCTTGTCGATGAACTGGTCCTTGAACTTGCCCGTCATGTTGGCACCGAGGCCAGGGGTCTCAGCGTGTGACAGCACCGAAGTGCCTTGGATAGTGCCGTCGGCGAGAAAACCGACCATCATATCGATTTTACCACCGAATCCGCCTTCGCTGGTCTTGACAGCAGCACCTTGGAAGATACCGTTGGCGTCTTTGGCAATCGTGCAGGGGAAAGCTAATTCAGCACCTTCGTAATTGTATCTCAGGGTATCGGCCTCATAGGTGATGTCACCCTTTAGAGGCAACACGGCCTGAATGGCAGCCTCGTTCTTCTTTTGTTCGACTTCGGCAATGGTGTCTTTCGTCATGCCGTACACCATACCGAGTACACCACCCGATACCGCTGTGATGACGAGTAGTGCTACGACCATATTGATCAGGGTTGATTCTTTCTTCTTAGCCATAACGTTTACTTTTTAGAGGGTTTGACAACTCCGAAAACTTGAGGCTTGAAGGCCTTGTTGATCAACGGGGTGAGGGCGTTCATAATCAGGATGGCGAACGAGACGCCTTCCGGATAGGCACCCCACAGACGGATGACAACGGTGATGACACCAATTCCAAAACCAAACAGAATCTTGCCCTTTGTCGTCATTGGCGAGGTGACCATATCGGTAGCCATGAAGAAAGCACCAAGTATAAGACCGCCATAGACGAGGTGATACCAAGGAGCGATATATTGGGCCGGATTGATGAGGTGGCAAATGCCTGTGAAAATGAACACGGTGAGCAGGATGCACAGAGGCGTAGCGATGTCGATGACCTTGCGGCAAATGAGGTAAATGGCACCCAGCAAGAGGGCAATAGCACAAATCTCACCAAAGGCACCGCCTCGGTTACCCAGCACCATGTCGATGAACTGCATGTCGCCAGCTTCGGCCAAGGAGCCCACCCCCGCTTCTTTCAAGATGCCGAGTGGGGTAGGACCTGTGACAGCGTCAGCAAAAAAGCCCTTCTCAAAAATGGGGGCGGCTTGCGGCCAGGTAGTCATTGCCGTTGGGAACGACACGAGCATAAACACACGGCCTACCAAAGCGGGGTTGAAGGGGTTCTTGCCCAAACCACCGAAAGCCATCTTGCCAATGCCGATGGCCACCACAGCACCCACGATAACCATCCAGATGGGGAGGTTGGCAGGAACGTTGAAGGCCAGCAACAGACCCGTCAACGCGGCTGAACCGTCGTTGATGGTCAGAGGCCCCTTAATGAGGTATTTCTGAATGAGCCATTCGGTCAGCATGCAGGCACCTACCGAGATGACAGTCAGCCTGAGTGCATACCAGCCGAAGTAATAAATTGCCACAAGCAAAGCCGGAACCAAGGCGAGAAGGACACGATACATGATCTTCTGCGTGTTTTCCGTCGAATGCACATGCGGCGAACCGGATATTGTGTATTTATTCATTGTTGAAATGTTGATTGTTTAATCGTTTAATTGTTGTGTCATAACAAGCGTCATTTCTGATTACGGGCACGGATAATGGCACCCGTCTTAGCTTTTCCGTAACGGATGTAGTCGAGCAGCGGGATGTTGGCAGGACAGGTGAACTCGCAAGAGCCGCATTCGATGCAGTCCATGATGTGGTTGGCCTCGGTCTCGTCAAAGTTGTTCTGCTTGGCTAATTTATGGAGCAGGAAAGGCTGCAAGCCCATGGGGCAGGCACCGGCACAGCGTCCGCAGCGGATGCAATTGGTCTGATGACGGCTTTGGGCTTCGTCGATGGTCATCAGCAGGATGCCCGAGGTGCCTTTCATGCAGGGGAAGTTGGTCACGGAGACCGACTTGCCCATCATCGGGCCACCATTGATGACATCAGTGATGCCTTCTGGCAGACCGCCGGCAGCCTCAATGAGGAGGTCGGCAGGCGTGCCGAAACGCACACGGTAGTTGCCCGGGTTCTTCACTGACTTGCCTGTGACGGTAACAATACGTTCAATCAGAGGCTTATTCTTCTGAACTGCCTCGTAAATGGCGTAGGTTGAAGCCACGTTAACCACAACGCATCCCGTCTCGATAGGCAGCTTGCCCGAGGGCACCTCACGACCTGTGATGGCCTGGATGAGTTGTTTCTCACCGCCTTGAGGATATTTGGTCTTCAAAGGCTGAACGGTGATGCCAGCATAACGGTCTTTATGTTCGTTGATGGTCTTCTCAAGCAGTTCAATGGCTTCCATCTTGTTCTCTTCGATGCCAATGATGCCTTTGTCGGTGCTGACGGCTTTCATCAGTATCTTCACACCCATCAGGAATTCCTGTGTCTTTTCCAACAGCAGGCGGAAGTCGCAGGTCAGGTAAGGCTCGCACTCAGCGGCATTAATAATAATGTATTCGGCTTTTTTGCCTTCAGGCACCATCAGCTTGACGTGAGTGGGGAAGGTAGCTCCACCCATGCCGACGATGCCGCATTCTTTCACCTTGTCGATGATTTGCTTGGCGTCCAGTTTGATGTCGGTAAGCAGTTCGTCGGTAACGAGGATGCCCTCAGCCCATTCATCCTGGTCTTCACGGTCTATGAAGACAGCAGGCTTGTAGTAGCCCGTATGGTCCATCACGACATCCACCTTGGAAACAGTGCCGGTGGCAGGCGAGTGGACATTGGCTGAGACGAAACCCTTGGCAGTGCCGATGAGTTGTCCCGTCAGCACGCGGTCGCCTTTCTTGACGATGCATTCAGCCGGTGCGCCAAGGCATTGTCCTAACGGGACGATAATCTGCTTGGGCATCGGGAAGTCTTGTATGGGTTGGTGTGCCGAGATTTTGTTCTCTTCAGGATGCACGCCGCCTTTGGTAAAGGTCTTTAACGGATTCATGCTGTGACGGTGTTTTCGGGTTTAACTTCAGTTTTGGCCTCCACAGGCTTTGCCTCGGGTTTGGGTTTCACAACGGGTTCGGCACCTTGCAAAGGCTTAGGTTCTTCCGTCTTGGGTTTGCGAGGAGGGAAGTTGATGGCGTGGATGCTACCTCTCGGGCAGACATCAGCGCACTTACCACAAGCCTTGCACTTGGCTGGGTCGATGTAGGCCAGGTTGCCTCTCATCTCAATGGCCTCGAAGGGGCATTCTTTCAGGCACTTTTGGCAACCGATGCAGCCCACCGAGCAGTTTTTGACGACCAAAGCACCCTTGTCGGTGTTGGAGCAGCAGACGTAGACACGGCGGTCTTTCTTGCCACGGGGACGCACTTCGATGATGCCACGCGGGCAGGTACGGGCACAAACGCCGCAGCCCACGCACTTGTCGGGGTCGACGACGGGAAGTCCCGTTTCCTTATCGATGTGCAAAGCGTCGAAGTTGCACTTCTTTACGCAGTCGCCCAGACCTAAGCAGCCTTTCGAGCAACCGCCTTCGCCTGCATAAAGCGTGGTGGCGAAAGCGCAGATGTCAGCACCTTCATAATGCACTTTGGAGGGTGAGTTTTGGCAGCTGCCGTTGCAGCGCACTACCGCAATCTTAGGCTCGAAAGCAGCAGCGGTGAGACCAAGAACGGCGGCCACCTTGCCCATGTCGGTACCAGGACAGGCCAAACCGTCGATGTTGCCTTTTTCTGCAGCTTGCTTCACGCAGGCTTCAGCCAAAGCGCGGCATCCGGCGAAGCCGCAACCGCCGCAATTGGCGCCGGGCAGACAGGCCTCCGCCTCGTCAATCAATGGGTTCTCTTCCACCTTGAACTTCTGTGCCACAAAGTACAGAACCACGGCGAGAACGCCGCCCAAGATTCCAAGAACCACAAGGGAAATAAGTAAAGTATTACTCATTAGGATAGAATTTTGAGTTTGTTTTTCGAATTTTAGAACCTGCAAAAATACAGAATCTCATTTTTTTGACAAAGGAAAATTTTTGGTTTTTTTATTCGATGCTGTATTCAAACTTTTTCTTGAGTTTGTCGCGGCGCAGGTAAAGCACTATATAATAAGGTATCATCGCGGCAAAGCCAAGCAGGGCCGCGAGACCTTCGTTCAGTCCCAAACCGAGACAGATGAAAAGCACAGCCAGCATCAGGATAATGGGGATAAGATAGGCCAACACCGCCGCTTTGTTGCCTTGTCCAATCGCCATCTTCACGTTGACTTTCTGCATCAGCTTGAATTCTTGGTTTTTCGGACGTGGAACCGTCAGTATCTTCTCGGCCTGTTCGCCCATTCCACAGGCACTCTTGGCGTGACAGGCGGCACAGGCACTCTGCGCCAGTATCTTGATTTCCAGTTCGTCTTTTGTGATTTTTGTTATTACTCCTTCATGGGAGATGGATTCTGTTGTATTCATGCCGCAAAAATACATTTTTTTCGCTGTTCCATCAAAAACAACTATTTTTGCAGCGAAAAATTCATGTATGTCAGAGAAGGACACAAATATGGAATCAGGAAAATTGTCCAAGTGGCTCGCTGACAAGGCGAAGACAGTAAAGGATGGGTACTATGGAGAGGATAATTTCCTCCGTCTCGTCAATTTTCCTGGCACCAAAGTGCCGCTTCTTGACGTGCTTATCGATTTCGTTAAATTCTTTACCAAGGGACGAACAATGGATCGCGCAGCGGGTGTTGCCTTCAACTTTTTCTTGGCGCTGTTTCCGCTGATTCTGTTCTTTTTTACCCTCGTGCCTTATATCCCGATACCGAATCTATATGACAGGTTGATGCTGGTTTTGGACGACTTTCTTATCCCGTCGGGGACAATGGATTATGTGAAGGAGACCATCGATGGCATTATGAACCAGCCTCACGAGGGCTTGCTTTCTTTGAGTATCATCCTTTGCTTGGTTTTTGGCTCCAGTGGCATTGTCGCCATTTTCAATGGTTTCCGTAATGTGTATGCCGACTTTGTGGTGGATAAGAATTTGGGATTGAGAGGATGGATTACCCAACGGGCTTTCGCCATCCTCATGCTTATCCTCATCGGTGCCTTGATTGTGGTTTCGGTGTTTTTGCTTTCGTTGGGCGGCATGATTCTTGATTTCATGGTGCATCACGAAATCCTCGAGGGTGGCTCGTTTACCTTTTTCCTTTTCGAAGTGTTGCGTTGGGTGGTTGGTGTCTTTGCCCTTTGTTTCGGCATCGCTTTGCTCTATTATTTTGGCAATATCACCGTCGATGAGCATTATCGTGTGGAACGTATACGGAAAGGACCGCATGGAGAGACTCTTTATCGGGACTTTGTGCTTTTTAGTCCCGGTGCGATACTCGCCACTGCGTTGTTTGTTTTGTGTACGGAGGGCTTCAACATCTATATCTCCAACTTCTCGCGCTACAATGTGCTCTATGGCTCCATAGGTACGTTGATTATCATCTTGATGTGGATATGGATTGTCGCTATTTTGATTTTGGCGGGCAATGATTTGAACTCTAGCATACGCCATAAAACCGACATGCATAGCAAAGGAGAGAATAATATCCGCCGTCGGGAGGTCGTGATCGAGGATTTGAAACGCCATATCCGTTTCAATCAAGAGTACAACGAAAAATGCATGGAGAAGATTAATGAGGCCAAAAAGACCATCGAGGAAAGCAACGCGATTATCCAGAATCTGGAGGAACAAGTGAAAAACAACGACTTACTCATCAAGGCATATTCGGAATTCATTGAGCAGGAACGGCAAAAGGAAGCCGAGCCGTATAAATTTGGCAATGTGATGGCCGAAAAGAAAGAAAAGAGAAAGAAAAAGAAAGGCTGACACACAATGGGTATCGTAGCACGACAGAGTATCAAGGGAACCATAGCCACCTATATCGGTGTGGCGGTAGGTATCGTCACCACGTTTTTCATCCAGACGAAAGCCCTGCAGCCTGAACAGATTGGACTCATCGATATTCTGCTTCAGTGTTCCATCCTGTTTGGTGGACTGGCCCAACTTGGCACCAGCTCATCGGCGATACGATACTATCCTTTCTTCAAAAACGAGGAAGAACGTGATCATGGCTTTTTTGGCTGGACATTGTTGGTGCCTGTCATTGGCTTCTCGTTTTTCCTGCTGGCTTTCTTCCTGTTCAAAGACTCCATCGTCACCTTTTTCACTAAGGACTCCCAAGTGGGTGCCGAGTTGTTCGCCAAGTATGTCAATTTTGTCGTCCCCTTGGCGTTCTTCATGCTTTACATCGCTGTCTTTGAAACCAACAGTAACCTATTGCTCCGAATTGTCGTTCCCAAGTTCGTTCGTGAGGTTGGACTGCGTGTGGGCACTTTGGCGATTTACCTGCTCTATTATTATAAGGTGTTCGACTTCGATGGGGTGGTGGTTGCGTTCTGTGTGCTGTATGGATTGGCGACCCTCGTCAATATCGCCTATTTGTTCTCGTTGAAACGGGTGTCATTCAAGATTGACTGGCATTTCATTACGCCGCAATTGAAACGCGATTTCCTTTTCTACACCTTATTTATGATTACGGCAGCATTGGCGGGTAACGTTATCCCTATGCTGAGCAAGTTTTTTGTGGCGGCAAAGACCAGCTTCCATCTGGCTGGTGTGTTCACCATTGCAACCAACATCGCGGCAGTCATCGAGATGCCTTATCGTTCGCTTGGAGCCATCTCGCGTCCCCATATCTCTGACGCTATGGCGAAGAAGGATGTGAAACAAGCCGATTTCCTCTGCAAGAGTGTGGCACTTCATCAGTTCATCGCAGGTGCTTTTGTGTTTTTCCTCGTATGGATCAATATCGACTTCCTTTTCGACCTGCTACCCAACGGCGAGGTCTATCGTTTGGGTAAGTGGGCTGTGCTGCTGCTCTCGTTGAGCCGACTCGTTTATTCCACCCTTGGAGTCACTACAACGGTACTCAGTTATTCGAAGTATTACTATTACTCGCTCATTTTCACTATCCTGTTGGCGGGGATGTCCATTACGTTTAACTACTGGTGGGTGCCGCGTTGGGACATCAACGGAGGCGCTTTGGCCAATGTGGTGTCGTATCTGGTTTATTTTATCCTGCTTATGGCCTTCATCAGATGGAAGATTGGTGTGAATCCGATTTCATTGAAGATGTTCCCTGTGGCGGTTGTGGTGTTGGTTTTGTTTGGACTCAACTGGCTTTGGTCCTTTGCTCTGACTCAATGGTTTGCCGCTCTGTTTGGAAAACCTGTCTATGGTCTCGCCCTCGATGCGGCCTTGAAGTCTATTGTCTTCCTCGTTATGGGTCTTACCGCACTTTACAAATTGAAAGTTTCGCAATCGGTGAACGATTTAATCAACCGATTCCTGAAGCTGTTTATCACCTCAAAAAGATAGTCGTTAGCAAGCTGGAAGTTTGCCTGTACCAAACTGGCAGTTCGGCGGTACCGAACTCTTAGTTCGCTTGTACCGAACTCCTAGTTCGCCTGTGCCGAACTTTTAGTAGATATTTAGCTTGGTTTTGAAGGTCCCGCGACGGGTTTGTATCTCGATGAGATAGAGGGACGGGGCGTAGTCGTTCAAGGGCAGTTCAAGATGCTCGCAAGGTTCGGTTCGCCTTTCGATTAGGCATTGCCCTTGAAGGTTGAACAGCCTGATACGAGTAATGTCCTCGGCTTCAATAAACACTTTGTCGCTGGCAGGATTGGGGTAGACCTTTACGGAAATCGTCGGATGGTCTTTCACGTCGAAGTAGCCCGCGTTGACGACGATTTCCTGTTCGGTATAGCCGCAGTCGTTCCACGCTTTCACTTTCAAGGTAGTTGTGCCAGGTTCGGTGGTCATCAAGGTGCAATGTGTCTCTGAGGTGTCCACAATCCAGTTCGGACCTTCGCAAGTCCATTCGTAATGTGTTGCGAATGGCACGGGATTGATGTGATAATTGTATTCGTTATGGACGAATTCAGTCGAGACGAAGATGTCTTGCAGGCCCAAGATGCTGGGAATCGGTTCGGGTTTTTGCCATATAACGAGGTTCATGCTGACCACTGAGTCGCAGCCGTTGCTGGTGACGAAAGTGTGCTCATATAGCCCTGATTGTGTACATTCGTGCCCGTACCATACGAAGCTTTCGCAAACGGTGGTGTCGAAGGCAGATTCGTAACCGTCAATAAGATTGAGATGCAGGGTGACAATGCTGTCGCATCCGGTAGCAGAAGTGAAGGTCTGCTGATACGCGCCGCTTTCTGTATAGGATTGCCCATTCCATACATAATTTCCGCAACCTGTGTAACTAAATTGGTGCTCAATGCTTTGGGTGATGAAGAGGCTCATGGTCACTGTGCTGTCGCAACCATACTGGTTGGTGAAAGTCTGCTGATAGGCACCACTTTCTGTAAGGGTCATGTCGCCCCATTCGTAATAGTTGCAGGCATAGATAGGGTAGGGTATAAAGTATTCATCGGGGTGGTTGATGGTCAGGTCCAGCATGGCGATGCTGTCGCAACCCCATTGGTTGACCAAGGTGACTTGATAGGTGCCTGATTCGAAATAGGTTTGCCCGTTCCAAGTGTATGACACGCAATTTGATGCAACGGTTTGGCTGAAAGTGCTTTCATGGACTGAGATTCGGACAAGGTTGCTATAAATGGTGCCGTCCTCGCCAGTGGCCCAAAGGCGCAGATACCATCCGTCATACGTCCCGTCCAAGATTTGTCCCGTGTAGGCGATGGGGTTGGTGAAAGCCTCGTCCTGTGAAATTTCCCATCCGTACTCGTCAATGTTATATATAGTGGGCAGTGTCAGTTCAAGCGGACCTTCATTGCAAATGGGGGCAGGCTCATGCAGGAATCCGATGAAGGGGAAAGGCGAAAATTCAAGGTCGCGAATGGCTCTGACGGAAAAAGTACCCCCGTAGGTGGGAACAGTGTTGGTCTTTTGACACATTCCGATATAGGCATTCCAAGCCCATGCTTCCTCGGGATAGGGTGATCCGAAATGGACATACCAGGCTCTTTCGTTGTTCTCCTGTGTGCTCGACCAATAGGGATGTAAGCCTAATACTTCTCCAACAGAGGATAGGGTCGGTTCGTAGAAAATGGCGTTGACATACAACATCTTCAACTGCCCGGCAGCTGGCAAGTACCATCCATTGGCGATGTCGACAGTAGCAGCGGCATACTGTCCTGTATAACCAGTGGATTGATAATGGCTTAGGATGGCCTGTGTGTTGGAGAATCCGTCTGTGTCTGCAAAGGCGCTGGTCAGAATGTCATAGCTTGTATTGATGACGTGAGGAAGTCCTTCTATTTCGTCAGTTGTGCCCCAAGGGATGTTAGCAGCGGCATCATGAAGGGCCACCATCCACCCAGCGGTACCGTCCTCGTTAAGATAGAACACCACACCCTGACTGCCATCGGGGTTGGTGACCAGTTGCCCTAAGTGATATTCTTGCGCTTGCAGTCCCAATGCAGTGAAAAGGCAGAGCAATAGGGTAATGATAGTCGTTTTTTTCATGGCTTTGTGATTTAGAAGTTTCTGATACTGCGGATGCGCATGGGGATTTCTCCCAGATACTGCCTGTTTTTGATGATGGCTCCCATTCGGCCATCGTATCCGAGATAAAGGGCACAGTCGTTGTTGAACCCGTATACTGATGAGGACCAGTAGTACCATTTGCCTTGCATCTGTACGCCTCTAATCAGCTTGAGGGAATTGTTGATGATGGGGGCACTGCCATAGAGGATGTGGAGCTGCCCAATAGATGGCCAATACCAGCCGTGTTCGTAATCAACAGCCCAGGCACCTGGATATCTGGAATGGTCGTATTGTGAGGCTGTACGCAAGAATCCTGTGTTGTCGTAACCATCAAGGTCGTAGATGGCTTCGCGTATGGACTGCCATCCTGTCAAACCCCAGGGAAGATCGCATTCGTAGGACCACTGTATTCCTTCGGCTTGTATGTCAGGATGGAGTACCCAACCATGATGCCCAGTCTCGTCGACGTAGAAAACCACGCCAATGGCACCTTCATTGTAATTTTCAGGATGTACAGTGATGGTGTCGGTTCCCTGTACACACAAGATGTCCCCGATGCGGGCATTCTGCCCGAAGCCGAGCAAGGCGATGAGGACAAACGCTGTAAACAATATGTATTTTTTCATGTCGATTGGGGTTTGATATTTGCCGTTTCAATTCGCAAAAATAAGATTTTTTTTATTGTTAATGCCTTCTTGGAAGAAAAAAATAGTTTTTTCCAGCAGCAACTACCATGTGTTATCGTCCGTTTCCCTTTTGATGGAAAGTGGAATAGGGTCTTTAGGTTTTACTCCCCCTTTACTCAAACATTACTGAAACTTTACTCACATACTAATCAAACTTTATACAACTCTGATGCAACTTTAATGTAACGATAACATAACAAGGAGGTGACAATAGGGTAAGGAAACCGATGCCATCACCACATCGGCACACCAAACAAGGCTGGGGTAGTCTTGACGACTTTCTTGGTGAAGAGGTTAAAGTCGTATGTGACGGCGAGGATGTAAATGCCAGCGGCTTTGCCCTCAAGTGAATAGGGAATCTCTACTCCCTCCATGTTGGTGTCGACGTTGAATCTGTCGAGGCGCTGCCCGAGGTAGTTGTACACCTCAATGATGGCATCTCCTTTCATTCCGTACAGCCCGATACTGAAGTTGCCGTCATTGGGATTAGGCCATACGACTATCCAAGGCCTGGAATCGTGGTTGATGGTGATGGAACGCTCCGTATAACCACACTCGGTGTAGACCCTAACGGTGAGTGTCCCGTATCCAGTTTGATTGATGTTGACTGTACACTCAGGTGAGTTGGGGGAGGCGGTGATGGACCAATCGTTGTCGATATGCCACTCATAACCGAAACAGCCCTCCACAGGATCAATGCTGTAGACGAATTCTCCGTTCTCTTTGTAATAGATATGGGTCACTCCGTGAATTTGGCTGATATAGGGTGTGTGCTTGAGGGTAAGGTCAAGAAGCACAATGCTGTCGCATCCCTGTGCGGAGGTGAAGGTCTGCTCGTAAAGACCCGATTCGTTGTAGGTCGTGCCGTTCCAAGTGTAGCTGTCGCAAGTATTGATGGCGAAGTTGGTCATGATTAGGTTGCCCACATTCAGATAAAGTGTCACGATGCTGTCGCAGCCTTGCATTGAGGTGAAGGTCTGCTGGTAGATGCCCGTCTCGTCGTAGGTGATGCCGTTCCATGTATAGGGAGTGCAGACAGTCTTGTGTTGTGAGACGTGTATGGTGTCGCCCAAGTGAACATGCAAAGTTAGGAGGGTGTCGCAGCCCGAGGGGCTTTCAATCAGGTATTCATAGTCTCCGCTTTCCGTGTAGGTGACCCCTTGGAAATAATAGGTCTCGCAGCCCTCGCCATAGTGTTCCGCTTCCACATAGCCACTAGGGTTGTAAGGCTCGCCTTCTGGAGTAATGTATCCTGCTTGCTGGAGGAAGTTGTTGTAGGGTCTTCTGATAGCGCCGTCTGTCCCTGTAAAAACAGTGGCAGTGTTGAAACAGAAGGTAGGAATGGTAAGGTCTTCATTCACATTGGTGACATGATACATGTATTGGTTCCAGACTTTGCGGGCGGGTCCCCAAGGCTCCGTTGCTGACTTGTAGACTTTCAGCATTGTGTTGGCCTGCATATAGCCACCTGCCTTTCCTGTGACGATGATTTCAGCACTGCCGTCGTTATCCACATCAGCCACAATCGGAACGTGCATGATGGTGATTTCTCCACAGTCAATGCTTGAAAGTAAAGCAGGAGGATTGACACTAAGGTCGTAAACAAGCAGATGACTGTTGTCGGTGAGGACAAGTTCATTTCTGCCATCGTTGTTGAAATCGAAAAGGGTTGCTGTGTTGGAATACGAGTCCTCGTCAATGGCCAAGTTCCAAAGATGATAGAAACTATTGGTGTTGGGGTTGAACCGATAGGATTGCAGCCCCTGTCCATCGTTGGCGCAGCAGTCAATCAGGATTTCCAAGCGGCTGTCATTGTCAAAGTCGGCGATTAGAGGAATGCTTTTTCCGGTGAAATGGGTTTCCAGTTGAATCGGTAGACTTGTTATGTTGTTATGTACATCCCAGACATAAAACGCTACGATGCCGTATGAGCCTTCGGAATCTCGGTTGCTGATGAGAATGTCAGGATGGCCGTCAAGATTAAAGTCGGCTACTTGAACATGTCCATCATTGATGATGTTGTTGGGGGGCGTGATGCTCTTGGATAATGTGGCATGATTGCCTGATATGCCGTTGCGGTTGGTGATCACCACATCGTAGATTTCGTTGCCTAAGATGAGTTCTTGCCGCGTGTCACCGCAAATGTCGAAAGCTAATGGGCAGGATAGTTTGTTGTGGTTGGTGTGGCTGTTGTGTGAATACGAGTCAGCTTGATTGTTTCCGCCTTGTGCTGTTGCGAGCAGGATTCCGGTCTCAGCGTCGAAAATCTTGTTGCGCACATAGATTTCGGGATAGCCGTCGCCATTAAAGTCGGCAAAGCCAATACTGACGGAGAAGTCATTATTACCAGTATTGTAACTTTCATTTGAGACCCAGGCAGGGGTGTTGGGATTGGCTGCTGTGATGTCGTAGGCATAGAGTCTGGTGTCCTTGCAGGCTGTCACAATCAACCCTTTTCGATTGGGTAGCTTGACCAATCCGAAAGGACCGTTGCCGTGAGCCCAAACCATATTTTCCACGGTGATTTGTGCTTTTAGGGTTTTACTTTGTCCATCATACACATTGATGGTCTTTGCTGCAGTTTGGCTTGAGCTATTGCCCTGCATGTCGAAACAAACGATTTCGGGTATTCCGTCGTCGTCGAGGTCGCCCACAAGCGGATTGATGCGACAATAGATGTTGTCGTTGGATGACCAATCTTCTCTGATGCTCCATTCAAAGCTCTGCAAAGGAGAGTTGCAGTCGGCTTCAAGGATGTTGTCAGGCATGTCGGTCAAATCAATGCTGAGGTGCAAGGTGACGATGCTGTCACATCCATAAACGTCAATGAATTGTTGTGTATAATCACCTGGAGCAGTGTATGGAGTTCCGTTCCAAATATATTCGCCATGTAGGATGCCGTATATGTCGACATATTGTGGCTCACCATCTTCTCCAATAGGTTCACCGTATTGGTTAATATAGCCAGCCTGTTGCAGGAAGTTGTTGTAGGGTCTTCGGATGGTGCCGTCGGTTCCGGTGAATACTGTCGCAGTATTAAAGCAGAAGGTCGGAATGCTAAGGTCTTCGTTCACATTCGTGACATGATACATGTATTGGTTCCAGACTTTGCGGGCGGGACCCCAATTGTTTGGACTGCCGAAAACGTGTAAGCCGCCATAGCCGATATCGTAGTAGGCATAATCATCAATCAGTCCAGTAACTAAGATTTCTGCACTTCCGTCGCCGTTTACATCGGCGACAACGGGGTATTCAATACCGGTGCCGGCAGCCATCATGCGGGTGTATATGTTGTACGGACGGATAGTGTCGTTGCCTGTGATATGACTCTTACCGCTTGCGTTGATGACGCGCAAGTGGTTGTTGTCGCGATAAACGAGCTCCATAATGTTGTCTTGGTTGAAGTCGAACAACGTCATTGCAGTTTGTCCTGAACGGTCGTCGTGACCTTGCGTCCAAATGGTATTTAACCCATTTTGTGTAGTGTAACGCCAACAGATGATCTCTTCGTAATAGTTGTTGGGTTGATTCTCAAGGAAAATGATTTCGGGATGAGGCTCGTCGTCAATGTTTCCGATGAAGACGTAGCTGGTGCTGGCACATCTGTGCGCTTTTTGGAAAAGGATGTGTTCTGTGGATGGCTTGTAGGCATAAAAATAGGTGTCGTCTACAGTTTGGTCGTTGGTGTTGTCACGGATAACAAGTATTTCACTTTCGCCATCGAGGTCGAAATCGGCAAGGCAGACATGGCCGTCGGAAGAGAAACCATTTGGAGGAGTAATGGTTTTTTCGACGGTGATGGAGTTTAGGCTGGGATTGGTGCGGCTGGCAATGTTCACGTTGTAGATAGTGTTTCCGCAAATCAACTCTTGCGTATTGTCGCCGAGAGCGTTGTATGCCAACGACATGGTATAATACGTGTGGTGGTAGGTGCCATTGCTGTATGAGGGTGTGCCCCTGTAGCTTAAACCCTTGTTGCCATTGTTGGGCCCTGAACAAAGCCATTTCAAAGTAGCCGCATCAAAGATGTCGCTACCGGAATAAACCTCTGGATACCCGTCACCGTTGAAGTCAGCGAGCGAAATCATCCCATCGCATGAAGTGGCGCGGTCAGAAACATTCAATAATGTGCCGTTGATGGAGTAGGCACGGATCTTTTTGTCGTAACAATGGGTGAAAATAGCACCTTGTAGAGTCCCGTCAGGCTTAGGATATCGCCCGATGGCGTATGGCCCGTTGGAAAGATAAATCGTGTCGGGAACAGAAAAAGAGCTTTGCAAACTGAGGTCCAATCCGCTATAAACATTGATTTGACAACTACGATAGTTATTGCCATTGTATTGAGCCACTACAATGTCGGTCACACCATTGCCGTCAAGGTCACCGACTACAATTGGGGAATATGAAGCGATGTTGTTTTCGGAGCTGGAAAAAAGCAGTTGGATATCCCAAGGATTGCCTGTGATAGGTTTGTTGCAATCGGCTTCGAATACGTTGTCCGGGTAGTTGAGAAGACGGACAATGGACTCATCGGTGCTATGAATGTCGCCTGAACTGATAGGTTGTCCATAGGTAAGTAATGGCAAGAGTAAACCGATAAGGAATACGTGCTTTTTCATGTTTTATGTGCAGTTTAAGATGATTATTGCTGTAAATTCAAAAGCTGTTTGTAAAAGGTGGTGAGTTTTTCGCTCTCTTTTTCCCAATTGAATTCGTTTATAATGGCTTTGCGTCCATTTTGCCCCATCTTGATAGCTTCTGTCGGGTGCGCTTTTAGCCATAAGAAAGCGTTCGCAATGTCTTGGGAATTGCATGGGTCGACACAAATGCCGAAATGATATTTCTCATTCATTTTTTTCGCAAAATCTGTGTTGGAAATGACGACGGGCAGTTCCATCGACATATAGTCAAAGACCTTGGTGGGTAGAGTGTCAATTTTAGGGTATTGCCCAACATTGAGCAAAGTGGAAGCTCCAATATTGGCTTGTTCTAATAAGGCTACCATCTCGTTTTTGTTCAAAAACCCTTGGTAGTCGACGCAAACATATTCTGGCAATGTCTTTAGCTCGTTCTCGTAAGCTTTTGGAGTGAATGCACCTGCCAACAGCAGATTTCCTCCCGCTTGTTGTGTGGCCTTGACGAGTTGAGTGATGCCACGCTCTTTTGTAATGCCACCAATCATGGCGATGAATAGGCATTTGCTATAATCAATAGGAGTTTTTCTAATATAGTCATATTGGCTGGGCAGGTTCCTGATGAACAGTTCCCTTTGGCAACGGTTGGCAAAATAATCAATTCCATTCATGGTGCAGACTTGTATGACCGCATCGAGTTTCATGCAAACACGTTTTTCGTAGCGCATATAAAGACAGCCAATCAATTTCATCAAAAAGGCGGGTGTTTTGATGATTTTAATCTTGTGGATGTTGTCGTACAGTTGCCAACCATAAAACTCATGACTGTCAAAAATGACTATTTTGCCTTTTTTCTTAAGCTTCATTCCTATAGGTAACAACTCGGGCTCGTGAAGGTGATATATTTGGGCATCAATCTTTAGTGCAGCTTCAAAGATGAGTTTATTGCGCTTTCGCAGCAGCTCCAGATTGTTCTTGATGGGACAATATAGGGTGATACAATTTACACCATCAATGGTTTCGGTTTTGGGCACTTCTCCAAATCCAATGAGAGTGACTTCAAATCCGCCTTTTGCAAGCGACTTGCATTCTTTCTCAAAGATGCGCATATCGTTCATCTTATGTTTACTTGCCAAATGGCAGACTTTAGTTGCACTCATGGTTGAATCTTGTGACTTTCTCGGTTAATGTCTCATTTTACCTTATACTTGCAGCATCGTGAGGTTTGTTGTTGTACCCTGCAAAGGTAAGAATATTTTTCAGAGCGTTGGCATTTGGAAGAAAAAATGTATTTTTGTAGGGTAATAACCAAATAGCAAACAGGTGATATGAAAATCGAATTGCTTCCGGAAAACGTGATTGTTATTGCCGATTAAAAGAAAAACAATTATTTTTGCAGCGTGAAATCAAATTACGTTTTAGGATTATGTGCAGATTCAATATGTCATTCAACGATGCTGTGGTGAACGAGATGCGGCCCCATTTCGCTGACGAGAAGGCTATGCTGATGTGGATGCAGGCCGGAATGGAGCGGATGATGAGAGAATATGCTGCACAGTTTAATAAGAAAACCGCAGCAGACGGTGAAGAATTACTAAGGAAGTTACAGGCAATACCCAACACACCAGAGGGTTTCCTGCAACTTGGTGGTATTCTGGGAAAACCCGCCAGCTCGTTCTCATGGGATGAGCTACGGGAGGATGCTTACGCTGAAAAATACGGTATATGAAAATTTTTCTCGACACCAATGTTATCCTGGAATACTTCCTCGACCGCGAGGATGGGAAGAAGGCGAGCCAATTGTTTGCCCTTCTGCAGGAGCAGAAGCACTCGCTGTTTATGACGGAGGGTAGCTTTTATACGATGATATTCTTGGTGGATAAGTATCTGAGGAAGGAGCGTGGCTTGCAGGGCGAGGTGCGCATACAGATCCTCCGTGAGTTGATGTCGGACATTCTCCGTGTCATTAGAATTACCGGTCACAACAAATCCAGTTTGCTGCGAGGCATCAGCGATATTGAGTATAAAGACATAGAGGATAGCTGCCAGTATCAGGCCGCGCAGAGAGCCGGCTGTGAGCTATTGCTCACCTTCAACGATGTTGACTACCCAGTGGCTGAGGGTGTAGTTCCTTGCGTGATGACTCCGCAGGAGTTTCTTGATTCTTATTCAAATTCAAAGTAGGATTACTCCTCCTGCCAGATAAGGTGGATGACTCTGTAATATTAGTCGATTTTGTTCAACAGTCGCCCGTATTCCGCAGCCATAGCTTTTCGTGAGTACTTCTCAACCTCTTTGCTTTCGTTGGAGGGCAGCCCGTTTTCCACAAACTTTTGGTAAAGGTCTTTTATGGTGGCCTTCATCTTCTCCTTGTTCTCGAAACTGACGGTCTGGCCTGCATGGGTTTCGCGGAGGATTCGTGCCGCGTCGCCGTCTTCGGGACCGATGCAAAGGATAGGACGCCCTGAAGCCATATACTCGAACAGTTTGCCGGTGACCAAGCCTTTGGCTCTCGGTTCGCTGTCGGGCATAAGCAATAGCAGCAATAGGGTGGAACTGCGGTTTACGGCTGACACTTCGTTGTGCGGGATATAGGAAGAATAGCTTGTGAATGGGCTTAAACCTTGTGCCTCAATGGAATGTGCTACCGAGTTGTCGATTTGACCAATCATGTTGATTTGCAAGTTTTGGGCGAATTCGGGATGTTCCCTGACCATTTCACCCAAGACTTCCCAAAGGTGTTCGGGGTTTTGTTTCTTCGACAATACACCGAGATAGGTGATAGTGAACTTTTCGGATGGGTTCACGACGGTGGTGCTGTCATCGTCGCGGTCGAAGCCGTTGTAAATCGTCCTGACATTGCGGTTGCCTATCCGGCCAAGTCTTCTGGCACCATCGGGGGATACGGTGACCACTTTGTCAGACCTGTACAGCACCAAGTGCTCCAACTTGTGGTGCTTGCGGTCAGCCCAACGAGTGAGATGCAAGTCATTGTAGTAGTCGATTTCGGTCCAAGGGTCGCGGAAATCGGCAATCCACGGGGTGCCAAATTCGTTTCTCAACTTCATGGCAATCAAGTGCATCGAATGGGGCGGTCCTGTGCTGATGATGGCATCGACGGGATGGTGCTTCAGGTATTCTGTCAGATAGCGCGCCGAAGGTCTCACCCACATGCAACGGGAGTCGGGGATGAAGAGGTTGCCACGAAGCCACAGGGAAAAGTGTTCTTTCCAACCTTGTTTCTTCTCTTTCTCATGGATGAATCCCGCTTTCACTCTCTCATCCTTCTTGATGCCGAGGAATCTCTTGTAGAAGGAATAAGGCTCGAAGATAGGGCGACGGATGACTTCCATATTGGGGTCGACATCTTGGAGCAACGACTCATCGATAGAAGGATATTCGGCGTTTTCTGTGGTGTAAATTACGGGCTGCCAACCATATTCTGGAAGGTATTTCGACATCTTCAGCCAGCGTTGAACGCCGCTGCCGCCCGAGGGGGGCCAATAATAGGTGATAATGAGGACTCTTTTCATGCTATTTCGTTTTTCTTAGTTTTGAAGGTGTGCGCTAAGGCTCCGATCAGCCCCAGAATCATGAGCAGCGAACTGGCAAAGGCGATGGCGTTGCCTGTCGTGTATGCCTTGGGTGAATATTCCATGATGATTTCATGCTCACCACTCGGGATGAGGGCGGCACGCAGAAGGTAGTTGGCGCGGAGTAAGGGCTGCTCCTGTCCGTCAACGTACATCTTCCAGCCTTTTTCTGTCCAAATCTCTGAGAAGACGACCAGATAATCGGTAGCCTGAGTTTGTCGAAGGGTCGACTTAAAGCTATAGGTCAACTTGTTAGGCTGGTAGTCAATCAAGTTGATGTCAGGCATAATACTGTCAGAAACCTGATAGTTGCCTACCTGTTGGGCGAATTCCTTATGTATGATGGCGGTGCGTTCCAAGTCAGTGTCGGCGATGGCGTCAATCTCCTCGTTTGGCGTTTCCACCCAGCGGACTTGATTCACCACCCAAGCATTGCCCGAAGCAAAGGGGTTGGGGAAGGGCTGTGCATTAGGGTTATAGATGATGTACTTGGTGTTCAGCATGTTGATTACCTTCTGCTGTTCCAAGTTGAGCATGAGGTCTTGGGCGGTCTTGATGTTTCTGAGTTGGTTGAGCTCGCCGCCAAGGTATTGCGTAATGATGTCTTGATAGCGGCGCAGTTTGGCTCCACTGTAGCCGCCTAACGATTTGTGGAAATAGCAGGTGCTGGCATCGTTGAACATATCTTTGGTGAGGTCGGCGACCCTGAAGTCCAGCGCATTGTCGTTCAAGATGTATTGGTCGGCAGCAGTAGCGGTATAAGGCTGCTCGTATTGACGCTTGTTGATGAAGTCGTCGTCGTTGAGGTATCGCTTGTCAATGGGGAACATGTCAACCAGTACCAGAACAGCAAGGATGGGGAAGGCAATTTGGCCTTTCAGTTTGCCCTTGCCATAAAGGAAAATCGGTACTGCTGACAGGAGGATGAACAGCAGACTGCGCAAGGCGTCCTTGCGGAAGATGGCTACACGGACGTCTTCAAGCTGCGAGGCGAAGGTGGCATACAAGGCTCCGTCCTTGCCTTTGCTCATCGCCGCAAACTGTTCGGCTTCACCTTGGCTGAGGAAGCTGAAGAACATCTTGGGGGCGAGGTAGAACAGGAGACAGAAACCTGCCGTGATACCTAAGGCAATAAAGAACTTCTTCTGGTTTTTCTTGAAACCATCGGGGTCTTTGGCGATTTCGGCCAAACCGAGGAATCCCAACAGCGGCATGGTGATTTCGGCAATCACCAGCGTCATGGAAACGGCGCGGAACTTGTCGTAACCAGGAACGTAATCCAAGAAGAAATTGGTGAATCCCATGAAGTTCTTGCCCCAGCTAAGCAGTATGGATAGCAAGGTGGCAATGAGCAAGGCCCATTTCAACTTGCCTTTCACCGTCAATGCGCCCAGAACGAAGAGGAACACCACGATGGCACCTACATACACGGGACCACTGGTGCCGGGCTGGTCGCCCCAGTAGGCGTTGCTTTGGGCGATGCTGTCTCTGAATTGCCTGTCGGCATTTTCCAGAGCCGGGTTTTGCTTCCCGATATAAGCCGATGCGCCGCCTTTGGCGTTGGGGATGAGTAGACTCCATGTTTCGCCTTTGCCGTAGCTCCATTGGGTGATGTAGTCGCGGTCGAGTCCCTTGGTCTGGTTGCTTTCATTACGGGTCAGCACCGGTTTGCCGCGTGTGGTCTCTTTGCCGAATTCATAGTTGCCGTACAGGGCTGTCGAACAAGTCAGTACGCCGATGATGGCAGCCACAGCCAATCCAGTCGAGGCTTTGATAAAGTGGCCTAATTTGTGGCGCTTGATGTCGCTAATCAGCTCGGCGATGATTAAAATTACGATAATCAGGGCCAAATAGTAGGTGATTTGCAAGTGATTGGTACGCACTTCAAAAGCCAGAGCGAAAGCGGTCAGCAGCCAGCCCCACAGGTATTTGCCTTTATAGGTCAGCAGTACGCCCGCAATCACGGGAGCCATATAGGCCATTGCCATCGCTTTGGCGTTGTGACCGGCCCCGATGACGATAAACAAATAGGAAGTGAACCCGTAGGCAATGGCGCCAATAAAACTGATCCAGAAACCGCAGTCAAGTACCAAGAGCAAGACGAAAAAGCCTAACATACAAATGAATACGGAGCCGATGGGGTGGGGCAGCCCTAAGGTCAATCCTTTGTAAACAGGGTTGGTCAGGTTGCCCTTGGGTTGTATGGAAATGTTCCATGCAGGCATTCCTCCAAAGGGCGCGTTGGTCCATAGGGTCTGCTCTCCGGTAGCCTCACGATACTGAATGATCTCCTGCGACATACCAAGGTGCATCTCAATGTCGTGTTGCTTGATGCGTTTGCCTTGCAGCACCGGACTGAAATACACCAGGGTGATGGCAGCAAAGGCGATGATGGCTCCTATAATGCTGAGGATGTGTTTGTTTTTCTGGAAAAAGGTATTCTTCATAGTGTATGATGGTTTCTATTCAACTTCTTCAAAATCGGTATATTCCCCAATGTTTGGGTCAACGTGGGGATTGGTTGCTGTTTTGGTGGGGGCTTCGGTATCCTCTTGCTGGAATGGATTCATTTGCTGTTGCAGCTTCTTCATCTTCTTTCTGAAAATCCACTTGATAATCAGGCTGAAAGCATAGAAAATCAGGATGGCAATGAGTAATATGTTCAAAAAAGCTCCCATGACTTATTATAATAAGGTGCTGCGAAATTACGGATTTTCTTTTTGCAACGGGTATTTTTTGCTCAAAATGTCGCGCCAAGCTGCGCTGAGGAACCCCGTTCCATAACCGAATAGTTGACAATAGGCAGCGGGTACGCTGAGTGCTGCGACCTTCAAACTCTTGTTTTTCAGCAGCGAATCAACGAAGACCACCAGACAATAGAGTAGGATGGGAGTGAACCACAACCAGTGGTGAAAGAGTCCCAACAGCACCAGCAGAAGATTGCCCAACACGAAGACTGCGGGCAGCAGATGCACCAGTTTGAAGGTGTCGGGGTATTTCTTTTTCAGCTCCACTCGTGCCTCTCCCGAATGCTTCACCTGACGGAAGAAGGAACTGAACTTGACACGCCGTTTGTGGTAGACGAAAGCATCGGGGAAGAGACGGCAACTATAGCCTCCTTTGAAGATGCGGGTGCTGAGGTCGATGTCCTCGCCGTAACGCATGGGGGCGAAGCCGCCCAAGGCTTCGTAGACATCTTTTCGGATGCCGAGGTTGAAACTGCGGGGATAGAATTTGTCCATCTTCTTTTTACCACCCCGGATGCCGCCTGTCGTGAAAAACGAAGTCATCGAATAGTTGATGGCTTTTTGGATGGGCGTGAAAGATGGATGTGCTTCATCAGGACCGCCGAAGGCGTCGCAGGGATGGTTTTCGAGCTCGTTTTGGATGATTTCCAGATAGTGTTCGGGAACGATGACGTCAGAGTCCAGAATGATAAGGTACTCGCTTTGGCTGCGTTTTGCACCATAGTTGCGGGAGGGGCCGGGACCGCTGTTGGGCTTGAAGTAGTAATGCAAATCCAACTTGTCGGCGTATTTCTCGCAAACCGAATCGCATTTCTCTGAAGAGCCATCCTCCACCACGATTACCTCGAAATCGTTGAAGGTTTGAGTGCATAGGCTCTCCAGCAGTTCATCAACTTCCTGGGGTCGGTTGTAGACGGGTATGATGATTGAAAACCGCATTTTCATTATTTTTTGCAAAGATAGGGATTCTTTGCTTATCTTTGCGCTATCAATTGTGATAATCCGAAAATGAAAAAACTGATTTCTCTCTTTACGAAGATTTTCCCTCGCCAGTGGCTCATCAAGCTGAGCTATCTCTTCAGTCTGCTGGTTCGCCCGTTTTATGTGGGAAACAAGGTGGAATGCCCCATTTGTGGCGGTCATTTCCGTAAGTTTTTGCCCTACGGCTACGGGAAGGCGGGTGACAACCGTCTGTGCCCCAAGTGCCTGTCTCTTGAAAGACATCGTCTTCTGTGGCTCTATCTGAAAGAGAAAACGGATTTCTTTTCGACTCCGCTGAAGGTTTTGCACTTTGCTCCCGAGCAACCTTTCCTGAAACGGTTCCGTGCTTTGAAGAACTTGGACTATACTACCGCCGACCTCGATTCGCCCCTCGCCGACTTGCATCTCGACGTAACCGCCATCGACCAGCCATCCGACACTTACGATGTGGTGATTTGCAACCATGTGTTGGAACATGTGAGTGATGCCAACAAAGCTTTCTCTGAAATCAAGCGTATCTTGAAACCTGGAGGTTGGGCGATACTTCTTGTCCCCATCAATCCCGATGTGGATACCTTTGAAGATCCTTCAATTACCGACCCCAAGGAAAGGGAACGTTTGTTTGGCCAATACGACCACGTGCGGCAGTTTGGGCATGACTATGCCGATGTGCTGCGTAAGGCGGGCTTTGAAGTGACGGAAGATAGAATCTATTATGAGATTCCCGAGCAACAACGCGAGCGGATGCACCTGGCCCGAAGGGGAGAGGAAATCATATATCGTTGCTCATTGTCGTGAACTGCGTCTCGCAGTTCAAAAATGTTGCTAGGTTGAAGGCAAACTGCGGGACGCAGTTTGCGACAAAGAAAACAACAAAAGGCGAACCCATTGGATTCGCCTTCGTTACCTTAAATGAGAAATATAACGGCTTCCGAAAATTAGTATTCGTCAGAAACTGTAAGTTTTTTTCTGCCTTTGCCTCTTCTGCGGGCCAAGACTTTGCGGCCATTGGCCGTTGACATTCTCTCTCTGAAACCGTGCTTGTTTCTGCGTTTTCTGTTCGAAGGTTGAAAAGTGCGCTTCATCTCTGTATCTTTTTGTTGTTATTTATCAATAGATAATTCTCTGAATCGGGCTGCAAAAGTACAAAAACTTTTGTTTGCACCAACATTTTTCTTCAAAAAAAAGGAAAAAGGCAAAACCACCAAAGGTTTTGCCTTTTTTAAATAATTGATAATTACTTTTTTAAGCAACGGTTTACTTTTCAGGAATGTTTCTTAAGGTCTCGACGAGGAAATCCCAGAAGGGTTGCACGCTCTCAATGAGCAAGGCTTCGTCGGGTGAGTGTGGGTGTACCAGCGTGGGACCGAAGCTCACCATATCCCAGTTCGGGTACTTCGAGCCGAGGATGCCGCATTCCAGTCCGGCGTGGATGACCATAATCTTGGCTTCCTTGCCGAACTTCTCTTGATAAACCTTCTTCATCAGGTTGAGGATGGTGGAGTTGATGTTGGGCTTCCAACCCGGATAGTCGCCGGTAGAATAGGCTTCAGCACCGTTGTCAGTGAGGTTCTTGCGAATCTGCTCGGCGAGTTTGTCCTTGTCGGCATCGACGAGGCTGCGGGTGAGGGCGGCACAGACAATCTTGCCCTCGTCCATCTTCACCGTAGCGAGGTTGCTGGAGGTCTCAGTGGTTCCTTCAAAGTCGGCAGACATAGCGATGACGCCGTTGGGATAGCGGGCGATGGCGCAGAACATATTGTCCTGAGTCTTCACGTCGATGACTGTAGCAGGCATTTCGGCAGGCTCGCAAAGGATGGCCAGGTCGGGCTCGACTTCAGCATACTCTTCTTTGCAGATAGCCTCGAATTCGGCAGCATACTTTTCAAACTCTTCTTTCTTGTCGGCGGGAACCACGACGATGGCTTCCGATTCTCTTGGGATGGCGTTGCGCAGACTGCCTCCGTCAATTTTGGCGAGGCGCAGGCCGTATTTCTCGGCTGCCATCAGCAGCATGGTGTTCATCACCTTGTTGGCGTTGGCGCGACCCAGGTTGATGTCCATTCCAGAGTGTCCGCCTTTCAGTCCTTTGACAAAGAGACGATAGGCCACCATATCAGCAGGAACAGCCTCGAAAGCAGGTGTCCAGGTACCGATGGTGTCGACACCGCCGGCACAGCCCACGTAGAGTTCGCCCTCGGTCTCTGAGTCCATGTTCATTAGGATGTCGCCTTTCAGCAGACCGGGTTGCAGCTTGTTGGCACCCGTCATACCGGTTTCCTCGTCGATGGTGAAGAGGGCCTCGATGGGACCGTGCTGCAGGTCGGTGGCTTCAAGCACCGCCATAGCGGCAGCAGCACCCATTCCGTTGTCGGCACCGAGGGTAGTCCCATTGGCTTTTACCCAACCGTTTTCGATGCGGGTCTCAATCGGGTCGTTCTCAAAATCGTGAACCTTGTCAGCGTTCTTCTGAGGTACCATGTCAAGGTGGGCTTGCAGAATGACACCTTGACGGTTCTCCATACCCGGTGTGGCGGGCTTGCGGATAATGACATTGCCGCATTCTTCGATGATGGTTTCCAAACCGTGCTCTTCACCCCATTGTTTCATGAAAGCGATGACTTTGGCTTCTTTCTTCGAAGGGCGCGGAATCTGCGTCAAGCTATAGAAATTCCTAAACACGCCATTCGGCTCTAAATCTTTGATTGTGCTCATAGGTTGTGTTTTGATTTGATGAAATTCTGTTTTGAGACGGCTAAAATACAGTTTTTTTCTGAGAGCGAAGCAAAAAACGCTATTTTTGCACCAAAATTCTGAACACTATGAAAAAAGTATTACCGTTTTTATTGTTTGTCCTACTGGCTTTCGCAGGTTGCCAGAGTGGACCTGTTATGTATGAACAAGCTGAGAATCCGAGACAATTGGTCGGAAATGTGGAGAAATTTGTGAAGCAGACTGAAAAGAAAGCCAAGCACTATTCTGCCGAAGACTGGCAGGTCGCCATCGAGCAGTTTGTCGCTATGAGCAAGGACTATGTGGAGAACCGAAATCGCCTCACCCTAGAGGAACAGATGCGCTACGACAATGCTCGCGTTGAGTTCGTCAATACTGTTGGCGCCAATGGCGGTGAGGAGTTAGTGGCTCAAATCAAGGAGACTTACAACCAGATAATCAATTGACAGGAATAACCTTGTATTAATATATATAAGGAAACGGATTGTATGGTCAGAAAGACAATAGTGATATTGTTGACGGTGCTTATCGGATTGGCTTCGTGTGAGAAAAAACCACAACCTGTCGTTGAACCTCAGATTTCCATCTCTGATGAAGAGGTGGTTGTGGGTTGTGATTTTGCTGTCTTGAAGGGGATATGTAACTCTGAAGGGACCATCAATTTCATAGAGGTTGAGGTGGTGAATTCGTCCAATTATGAGAGTTTTGGGGTCGGCCAGCTGTTTAAAGCTACCCTAAATGGAAACCATTATTCGGTACGTATTCGGCATCTTGGCGCTGGCGTGACATACGATTACCGTTATATAGTTGGCTACGGAGACACATCGTTTTATTATTGCGACAAACAGAGTTTCACAACGCTACTTGTAGAGCCTGTAGTGACTACAAATGACTTGATGGCTAATGATAGCACAAGGGCGAGAGTCAGAGGGACTGTGGGCTTTGATGGTGGTGCTCCTGTTTATGAACGTGGTTTTTGTTGGAATACAGAGGGCAATCCTACTGTGGATGACAGTTTGGTGCGTTATTACCATTCGGGGACGGGTGAGTATGATTGTTGGATTTATGATCTTGTTTTTGGTGAGACCTATCATGTTAGAGCCTATGCAAGAAATCTATGTGGTGTTGGCTATGGAAGCACCTTGACTTTCGTTGCTGGTTGTCCTGATGAACTCTAAACGATATCTCCCCATTATTTTCTATTAATGCTCGAAAAATGACAGAACATACTTTTTACATCTTTCTCATTGTCATGGCGGCTGTCGCCTTGATAGTCTTCATCAGCCTCTTTTTTGTGGATGCAGGCTATGGTAAGTTTTATGACAAGAAATGGGGTCCTGCGGTGAACAACAAACTGGGCTGGGTCTTGATGGAATCGCCCGTGTTTATTGCCATGTTGCTGCTGTGGTTTTTTTCAGATAGGCGCGACGACTTGGTGCGTTTGGCTTTCCTCTTTCTGTTCGAGTTGCATTATATCCAACGCTCATTTGTGTTCCCCTTCCGCTTGCGGGGCAAAAGCGTGATGCCCTTGTCCATCATTCTGATGGGGGTGACCTTCAATGTGCTGAATGCTTTGATGCAGGGCGGCTGGATTTTCTATATCTCTCCCGAAGACTATTATCCTGCCGACTGGCTCACCGACCCGAGGTTTATCGCGGGCTTCTTGGTCTTCCTTATCGGAATGTACATCAACATACAATCCGATGACATCATCCGTAACTTGCGTAAGGATGGCGACACGAGACACTACCTGCCCAAAGGCGGAATGTTTAACTATGTCACTTCAGCCAACTATTTCGGCGAGTTTGTGGAATGGGTGGGCTTTGCCATCCTTACCTGGTCGTGGGCGGGTGCCGTCTTTGCCCTATGGACCTTTGCCAACCTTGGCCCTCGTGCGGCCCGTATCTACGATAAGTACCAGGCTGATTTTGGCGACGAGCTGGACACGAAGAAAGTAAAGAGAATGATACCTTATATATATTGACCTATGGAAAAATCAATCATATTCACGCCTTGTGAAATCGGCCCCATCACCTTGCGTAACCGAGTGATACGCTCGGCGGCTTTCGAGAATATGGCCTATGGCAATCGGCCTTCTGACGATCTTATCAACTATCATACCGCTGTGTCAAAGGGTGGCGTTGGAATGACGACGGTGGCCTATGCTGCTGTCAACCAATCGGGTCTGTCCTTCGACGGACAACTGTGGATGCGCGAGGAGATTGTTCCCGACCTGAAACGTCTCACCGATGCGGTGCATTCCTACGGAGCCAAAGCCTCCATCCAATTGGGACATTGTGGCAATATGACCCACCGTTCCACCTGTGGCTGTATGCCTGTGGGTGCCTCGCGTGGCTTCAATCTTTATTCACCCACTTTTGTCAGGAGGCTGAAAAAATCGGAGATTTATTCCCTTGTGCTGGATTTCGGCAAAGCCGTTAATTTGGCTCGCAAGGCGGGCTTCGACTGTGTGGAGATTCATGCTGGACACGGTTACCTCATCAGCCAGTTCCTGTCGCCCTACACCAATCATCGTCATGATGAGTTTGGTGGCAATCTTGACAAGCGTATGCGTTTCATGAAACTCGTTATAGAGGAAGTCATGCGTGCTGCCGGCAACGATATGGCTGTGGTGGTAAAGTTGAATATGCATGATGGATTCCGTAGGGGCTTGGATCAGAACGACTGCATCATTGTGGCGAGGGAACTGGAAAAGCTTGACGTTCATGCCATTGTCCTGACGGCGGGCTTTGTCAGCAAGGCTCCGATGGAGGTAATGCGTGGCGCGATGCCGATTAAGTCGATGAGTTATTATATGGACACGAAAAAGTTCTGGTGGCTCAAGGCGGGTTTGAGGGTGTTTGGGCGCTTGCTGATTCCCACGGTGCCATATAGCGAGGCTTATTTTTTAGAGTATGCTAGACAGTTTCGCAACAGCTTGACGTTGCCCTTGATTTACGTGGGCGGTATGGTCTCGAAAGAAAAGATGGAGGAAGTGCTTAGTTCAGGTTTCATGGCTGTTCAGATGGGTCGCGCTCTGATTAACGATACGGATTTCGTCAACAAACTGCACAGCGGCGAAGTGACCCGCAGCGAGTGCAAACACTCCAACTACTGTATCGCTCGTATGTACACCTTAGAGATGAAATGCCATCATTGTGTCGATGAGGAACTGCCGAAGAGTCTGCAGAAAGAAATTAAAAAGGCGGAAAGGAAAGGATGAATCACACGAAATGGTTGAACCGGTTTGAGGAGGCGCATGGGCGTAAGCCCTTGGCCCTCATCACAGGCGGTAGCTCGGGTATGGGTTTGGAATATGCTCGTCAGCTGGCGGAGATGGGCTGCGACTTGGTTTTAGTCAGTAATCAGGAAACGGAGTTGCAGAATGCCGCTGCGGAACTGAAACAAGGCCGCACTATTCAAGTCAGAGCCCATTATCAGGATCTGGCCACCGAAACGGCTGCTGAGGAATTGCTCGCCTATTGTCGGGCTGAAAATCTGCGAGTCGATATTCTTATCAACAACGCTGGAATGTTCTTCTTCGAGGAACTGACTCCCGATAACGAAGCCAAAGCCTTGACGATGATGCGCTTGCACATCTTCACACCTACAAGGCTCTGCATCTTGTTTGGTGAGGAGATGAAACGGAGAGGATACGGATACATTATTATTATGTCGTCGATGGCAGCCAAACTGCCTTGTCCGGGAATCACGATATATTCCGCCACGAAAGCCTACCTGAAGAGTTTCGGCAAGTCGCTTTACTTCGAGATGAGGCCCTATAATGTGGGGGTGACGACGGTCTGTCCTGCCGCCATTGCTACACCTTTATATAAATTGAAACCCAGTTTACTAAAACTTGGCGTGAATATTGGACTGATAGGTACACCCCAATGGCTAGTAAGAAAAGCCCTGAAAGGGATGATGCGCAGGAAAAGGGTGGTGAAGCCGGGCTTCATGAATATCTATCTGCCGCCTTTGATTGCTGTTCTCCCGAAAAGTCTGGTGAATATGTTATGGAAAAAGTTCAAGTAATCCTGTTGAGTCTGCTGTTCAGCCTGACGGCCTACGGCCAACGCTATGAGAAAGTGCCTTTTGGCGACTTCGAGCAATGGGCAGTGCGCTATATCACTGAATCAAAAGTGATTGGTGGAGAGGAAAGGACGGTGTATATGATTGGCCCTACGGATACTATCAGGGGCAATGTTCCTTATTCATACGATAAAACCATCTGGTCGTCTTCCAATGTCTATGCCAGAATTGCGGGCGTGACGAAGACCAGCAACAATGTGATGCCCGATGATGGTCCGACGGGAAAATGCGCCAAGTTGGTTTCTCAAATGGCAGCGTGCAAAGTGGCGGGTCTTGTCAATCTCAAAGTGTTGGCGACAGGCTCCATATACTGGGGAGAGACGCAGGAACCTGTCTCAAATGTCACCAATCCCTACGCCGTTATGAGCTGGGGTATTCCCTTTACCAAACGTCCCAAGGCCATGTTGCTCAATTACAAGGCAGAGATTCCCAATACGGGCATATTGGTCAGAAGTACCACATTCCGCTATTCAGAGTTTGAAGGTTATGACCCCTTTGAATTTGTCTTCATCCTTCAAAACCGTTGGGAGGATGCTGAAGGCAATATCCATGCCGAGCGTGTGGGAACGGCTATATGCCGCGTCGAAGAATCGTCGGATGGCTGGGTGATGGACTTCAGAGTGCCCATCATCTATGGCGATGCCAGAAAAAGTGAGACGTATCAGCCCTATATGGATTTGATTTCGGGGTATAAGAATATGTATGCCATCAATAGCAAAGGCAAGAAAAAACTCGTCCTTGAAGAGAATTGGGCAGATGCGAATGCTCCTGTCACCCATGCGATTATGTGGTTCTCCTCGGGCAGCAGCGGAGCCTTCATCGGAGCCTTGGACAATATACTCTGGTTGGACGAAATCAGGCTGGAGTATTGATGGTTTTTTCGTGTTTTGAATTGTATTTCCAAAATTTTCCTATTTTTGCAGCCGTTTTTGAAAAAATGAATGAACTATGGATTTAAGTAAAATCGTTTCGATATCCGGCAAACCGGGATTATATCAGATTAAGTCCCAAGCCATTGGGAGAATCATCGTTGAATCAGTCGTCGACGGCAAGTGCGTTCCCGCCTTTGCCCGCGACCGTATGAGCTCGTTGGAAGAGATTTCCATTTTCTCCACTGATGAGGACAAACCCCTCAAGGAAGTCTTCAAGAGCATCCATGAGAAGATGGGCGACCAGGTCGACTTCGACTATAAGAAGGCTTCGAATGACGAGTTGCGCGATAAGTTCGCCGTCATTATGCCCGACTTTGACGAGGACGCCGTCTATCCTTCGGATATGAAGAAGGTTTTCGCTTGGTATCAGATGCTGAACGACAAGGGATTGCTCGACTTCACCGAGGAAGAGGCACAGCCTGAGGCTGAAGCTGAGAAAGCTGATGCTGCTGAGTCACAACAACCTGAGGCCTAACCTTCAGAGATTTATTCGAACATAATGGTTTTTGTAAGATAAGTTGATGAGAAGCCGCATTTCGCGGCTTTTTTTGTATCTTTGCGCAAAATCTAAATCACTTATGAAGCAAATCATAGACTTTAATCTAATACAAAAGCAGGACTTTGGACGCTCGGTGCTGTTGCGCCTGCGCTCCGAACAACCCTTGCCTGATATTGCCCCTGGGCAGTTCGTTCAGGTGCGTGTCGATGGATCCCCGTCCACTTATCTGCGCCGCCCAATCTCCATCCATGATGTGGACTTCCAACGGAATGAAGTTTCCTTGCTGGTGCAGCAAGTGGGGGAGGGAACCCGTCATCTGGCCCAGGCTGAAGAAGGAGACCTTATTAATATGGTGCTTCCTTTGGGCAACGGATTCTCAATGCCTGAGAAATCGGATAAGGTTTTGCTCGTAGGCGGCGGTATCGGTATCGCCCCGCTCTATTATTTTGCCAAAGTGTTGCTTGGGAAAGGGATGCGCCCCTCTTTGCTCTTGGGCGGGAAGTCGCAGACCGATTTGATACGTTTGGAGGATTACCAGCAGCTTGGCGAGACCTTCGTGACTACCGAAGACGGCTCGTTGGGCGAGAAAGGCTTTGTGACGATGCATTCCGTCTGGCAGAAACAATGCTTCGATAAGATTTACGTCTGTGGCCCTAAGCCGATGATGAAGGCGGTGGCCAAGTTGGCAGCAGAAAAGGACGTTTGGTGCGAGGTGTCGTTAGAAAACCTGATGGCCTGTGGTCTGGGTGCTTGTCTCTGCTGCGTGGAGGATACGGTGGACGGCAACGTGTGTGTCTGCAAGGAAGGACCTGTTTTTAATACAAGGAGGTTGAAATGGTAAACATGACGATAGACTTGGGGCGCGGCTTAGTGCTGCGCAACCCCGTGATGACAGCTTCGGGTACCTTTGGCTATGGCGAGGAATACACCGATTTTGTGGATTTGTCGCAATTAGGCGGCATCATCGTGAAGGGAACAACATTGAACCCTCGCGAGGGCAATCCCTATCCCCGTATGGCGGAAACTCCTTCGGGGATGTTGAATTGTGTCGGACTTCAGAACAAAGGCGTGCCATATTTTATGGACACGATTTATCCCCGCATCAAGGACTTCGACACCAACGTGTTGCTCAACCTTTCTGGTTCTTGTTTGGATGATTACGTGAAGGGTGCCGAGATGGTGGATTCGCTGGATAAGATTCCGGCTATCGAGCTGAATGTGTCCTGTCCCAATGTGAAGCAAGGCGGAATGGCTTTCGGCGTGACTACCTCAGGCATCTCCCAAGTCGTTTCTGAGGTGCGCAAGGTGTATCACAAGCACCTGATGGTGAAGCTGTCGCCCAATGTGACCAACATTGCTGAGATTGCCCTTGCGGCTGAAGCTGCTGGTGCCGATTCGGTGTCCCTAATCAACACCTTGATGGGGATGGCGATTGATGCGGAGAAGCGCAAGCCCAAACTGTCTGTCATTACAGGCGGTCTTTCGGGAGCCTGCGTGAAGCCTGTGGCTTTGCGGATGGTGTGGCAGGTGGCCAAAGCGGTGAAGATTCCCGTAGTGGGCTTGGGCGGCATCTCCAACGCCACCGACGCCGTGGAGTTTATGCTGGCTGGTGCTTCCGCCATCGAGATTGGTACTGCCAATTTCATTGACCCAGCTGTTTCTGTGAAGGTTGCAGAGGGAATGAAGGCGTATTGCGAAAGGCATGACTTTGAGAAGGTTGCGGATTTGACTGGGGCTTTGGAGTGCTAAAGTGAGAAAAAATATTTTCTCCACTTTTTCCGTCATTTTTTCAAAAACATCGTTTCTCAATCAAAAAAAAGTTGTATTTTTGTGAACTGAAAATACTAAAAATTAGGTTTATGAGTTCTCAAGTAAACATATTGGAAACGATGTTAGCAAGTCAGAAAACGGTGTTCACGCTTCAAGCACTGATGATGATGACAGGATGTAGCGACACCAGGAAACTGACGAAATCGTTGTATTATTACGCCAAAGGTGGAAAGATTCTGAATCCGCGAAAAGGCGTTTATGCAAAATTGAAATACAATGAACAGGAGATGGCATGCAGTTTGTTCCGGCCATCGTACATTTCTTTGGAATATGTTTTAAGCAGGGCTGGTATCGTGTTTCAATGGGATGATACCATAACAAGTGTGAGCTATCTCAGTCGTGAAATTGAAGTTGACAGGAAATCGTATCGTTTTAGGAAAATAAACCCTGAGATTTGGGTCGGGATGGAAGGCATTGAACAGCGTGGCAATGTGGCAATGGCAACACCTGAGAAAGCTTTTCTCGATACTATGTATCTTAGTGCGGGAAATTGCTATTTCGATAATTTGCAACCGCTTTCCATGAAGAAAATAAGTGTGCTGCTTCCTTTCTACAATTCACCAATGATGAATGAAAGAGTAAAGGAAATGCTTGACAAAAAAAGCGTAACACTATGAATAAACAGAAGCATAAACTATACATGGCTCAAATCCTAACCATGATATATAAGGACAAAGAACTTTGTAACTTATTGGGATTCAAAGGAGGAACGGCAATGATGTTTTTTCATGGTTTGCCGAGATTTTCGACCGACCTTGATTTCAATTTGTTGGATGAGAGCAAATCGGACTATGTTTATGAGAAAGTTCGCAATATCTTAGTGAAATTTGGCACTATCGATGATGAGGCGAAGAAGTGTTTCGGACCAGTGATGGTGTTGGACTATGGCAAAGGGGAACGGATGTTGAAGGTTGAAATATCTACACGTCTATTTGACAATCATTATGAGATGATTACTTTGGCGGGCACCGACATAAGAGTGCTTACAATTCCAGACATGTTTGCTCATAAATTATGTGCGATGGGAGAAAGGTTGTCGCCACGAGATGTGTTTGATGTTTGGTTTTTCTTGCAAAAAAAACATGCCAGCATAAACGAACAAATAGTGCAATTTCGAACAGAGAAAAGTGTATCGGAATATGCTGGATGGTGTGCGAAAAGGGTTCGCGAAACCAGCCCAAAGCTGTTAATGCAAGGTTTAGGGGAGGTGATTGACGACACCCAAACTAGAAGTTTTATCAAAACGAAGTTAATTGACGAGACCGCTCAAGCTTTGGAATTATTTGCTGCTTTCCCGCAAATCGAGGGACAATAGTTGAATTTTGGGTATGCTTAAAGTCGGAGTTACATTGGAGTTACCTCAGAGGTACCTCAAAGGTACCTCTGAGGTGCCATAGAGTAGATATAGACTTGGTATAGCGTTGCTATAGAGTTACTATCGTCTTTTTTGTTTTAAGTGGTTGGGAATGAGTGTGTTATGGCAATACAATAGAATACAAGCCTATCTATGCCTTTTATTGTGCAGAAACACAGATAATTACGTGGAAAAATACAACTCATACGAGTGAGTTATTTTTGATGTGCAAAGGTGGGAAAAAAACTCGGATTCTGCAAGGAATTGGTTTGAAAAACGGTCAAAAATGCCTTTTGCTGTCCCATTGTCCCAGGTGTCCACCGTGTGGGACAGTGGGACAGCGGGACAATTTGCTTTTTTAGCGAAAGACAAATTTCCGTCTTTTCTTTTCCTTCTATTCCAAAAATAGTGTATCTTTGCCCCCAACAAAACAAACGAGAAGTCTAACCAAACAAACAGCGAATGAATAAAGCGCAATAGGCGCAACAAACTAATAATCGGCATATTAAAACAATAGCGTTAGCTTATAGCTTGTTTCAAAGAAACTTCGACAATTCTTAGGAACAATACAAGCAAGTAAAGCGTAACGCTCGCGTGTTTTCCACACGTGGGCTTTACTTGTATAGTTGTATTGTTCGGCAGTCGAAGGCCTCTTTGAAGCAACTTACAGACAGTAAAGCCTTCGTTTTTTTATTACTCGTCAGGGAGAACAATAAATCTTGAAAACACAAATCTCAAAATTAACTATATGAAGAAAATCCTACTAATGACAATCCTAATCTCCCTGTCCGCGATAAGTTTCGGACAGGATGTTGTGACGGTATCGGAGCGGTTCCACTATCGATACCTGAAGAACGAACAGACCAAGGAACAAATCCAAAAGGACAACGAGGAACGACAGCGTAACTGGCAGGAGGAGCTGGAAGCCATGAAGGCCAACCTTGCTGAGGGACAGCGCGTTTCGGACAATGTGAAAATTGAAGTGCAGACCGAAGTGCAGGACAGCAACCTGATTATATCGGTGGCCTACGAGACTCTTGTTGTAGCAGATGCAGCCGACGACTACGCCCTCGGCAAATACAAAGTCGAGAACTCCAATGCCTGTATGCTGATGTGCAGCTTTCTGAAAGGCAAGCTGGAGAACGACCTCGCCGAATACCTGAAGGAAGGCACTAAGGTGGATGTGAAGATTACAGGAGCCACCGATGGCACACCCATCCGCTCGAAGATTGCCTACAAAGGCGAGTACGGCGACTTCACAGAAAAGCCCATTACGCTGAACGGGAATCCATACAACATGACCGTGACTCAAAAGACGGGTGTTAAGACCAATGGCCAGCTGGCATTTTTGCGCACCCAAGGTGTGGAGCATTTCCTGAAAACCGAAGTGGAAACGCTGAAGCATACTGAGAACACCTTCCAGGAATTTGCCGTTGAGAACAAGGAGAAAGGTGGAGGCTACCGTCGCGTCTCGGTGGAGATGACCATTCGCGGTGCCTTTGCCAATGTTGAACCTGAAAATACCGTGAAGCCATGAAGAAAAGAAAACTATGGATGACAGCCCTATTAATAATAGGTATGCAGAGCCTCATGGCGCAGGAGCATGTGACCAACATCCGCGCTGTGCAGAATGACAAGATGGTGACAATAACATACGATTTGAAAGTTCGTTCCGAGGTACGTCTTCTCATTTCCATTGATGACGGACAAAATTACACAGACACTATGAAAGTGACCGGATATATCAATCGTGTAGTACCTGCTGGAAAGAACCGTACCATCCGTTGGCAAGCTTTCAACGATTTGGGTTATGGCGACTATCCCTTGATTCGCTTTAAGTTCATCACCAAGGAAGCGCAACAAAAACAAACGCCTAAATTGAAGCGCATTCCGAAGATTACCTTCGCCACCTTAAATGGAGCATACACCAATACACAGAATCCCTCCGTTGGCTTTACTGTCGGGCAGGTGCAGAAGTTCGGCTGGTTTGCCTCGGTGATGAGCGGTTTCCATTTCGGGGGACTGTTCCCTGCGGCCACAAGTGACGCGGAAGGCTTTGTAGGAGAAGACTTGCCGTTCTATAAAGATGAGTATGCGCATACGGCACTTTCCATCATGGGTGGAGGCGTGATGCGCCTGAACGACCTGATGTATGTGAAGGCTGGCGTGGGCTTCGGCAACCGTTCGCTCTCATGGAAGACCTTGGACGACCGCTGGGTGCGCAATAGCGGCTATTCCGCCGTAGGTGTTGACGTTTCGGCGGGCATGATGTTCCGCTTCGGTGGCTTTGTCCTCTCGCTGGATGCCGTAACCACCAACTTCAAGATTTTCGAGGGCAAGATTGGATTGGGATATAGTTTTGAGAACCGTTAATACCGAATGAAAATGAAAAAAATAAGTTTAGCATTATTGACTTTGTTGGTGGCTTTAACTGCTTGCAAGAAAGTGCCAGAAGTAAACCTGAAATATGTAGACGTGGAGCGTGACCTGATTACTGTGGGTACGAGCACGGCCACGGTGCAGTGTGACTATCAATACATTGCCACCTTGAAGAACGCCGATCTCTATTATGGCGAAGGTGTGAATGAGACCGACATGAATACCGCCGAAATGCGCGTTGTACAAAACACTTTGTATGTTGACCTTGAAGGACTGACAGAAAACACTACCTATAGTTATTACTATGAGTTCCATAATGGCTTTAACTCCATGCGGACGGTGACGAAGACATTCAAGACTGAAACGACACCAGTTGTAATGATTCTTCCCACAGTGATTACAGCTGAAGTAACCGAAATAACTGATTATTCAGCCCAATGTGGTGGCGAGGTAATCAACGATGGCGGTGCTGAAGTAACAGAACGCGGCATCTGCTGGAACACAGATGAGAATCCTACTTTGAACGACAACCATATTGCTGCAGGTCTTGGGTTGGGTATATTTACTGCTTTGATGGACAGTTTGCAAGACAATACTACTTACCATATTCGCGCTTACGCTACCAACGAAGTAGGGACAGCGTATGGATTGGACAGGGAATTTACTACATTAAGGGATGTTCCTGAAGGAGCCATTAACGGATTGTTCTCAGTGAGCCCAATACAAAAAGTGTATTTCTCACAGGGGAATTTGCAATATCAGGCTTCTACAAATATTTGGCGTTTTGCAGAAAACCAATGGGATTTTGTTGGTTCTCAAAGCCCATATTCGGGAAATGCAGGAGGCACAGTTAGTGGCAGTGACAACAGCAGCATCTCACCCACCTACTTCGGCTGGATTGATCTTTTCAGCTGGGGTACGAGCGGATACCATGATGCGGATGACCCGAACAATGTGAACTATCAACCATGGTCTATTTCCACATCGACTATCAATTCGGATTACAACTACTATGGTTATGGTCCTTCAACGAATATGACCGACCCGAACCTTACGTGCACCAGTGCTAACTATGATTGGGGTGTTTATAACCCAATAAGCAACGGTGGTAACCAAGCCAATCTGTGGCGCACTCTAACCATTGAAGAATGGGTATATGTTTTCAATACACGAATCACCACTTCAGGAATCCGCTATGCCAAGGCAAACGTGAATAATGTGAACGGCGTGATATTGTTGCCCGATGATTGGAACAGTAGTACCTACAACTTAAACAACACGAATAGTAGCGGAGACAGTTTCAGTAGCAACACGATTACAGCCGTACAGTGGACAACTCTTGAGGATGCAGGGGCGGTATTCCTTCCAGCCGCAGGTTACCGGCACGATACTTCGGTGAAATACGCTGGTGACCACGGCGACTACTGGTCGACCTCGTACTCCAGTAGCGAGAAAGCGTGTCACTTATGCTTCGACAATTCGAATCTTGGAAGTAACATCAGCTGGCGTCCCGACGCTCAAGGTGTGCGCCTCGTCCAAGACGCCAATCCATAAAACTTAAGCAAAATGAAAAAACTATCAATCATATTAGCATGTGTCTTGCTGGCCTTAGCAGCCTGTACCAAGAGCAAGGAAGTCCATCCAGAACTTGGGGATGGCAATGACGAAATCGTAACGGTGGGCATGAAGGATGTCTATGTGAAATACACACGAACAGACCATGCGGAACTGAGCCGCGTGGTGTTCCATTACAGCCTCGCCGATGTCCTAGAATTCAAGGTTGCAGAAATGGTAAAGCGGGAAACGTTCTTTGAGCTTATGCTCAACAGTTTGGAGAGTGATACGCTGTACGATTACTACTATGAACTGTTCTACAATGGTGGTGAATCCTTAATTACCGAACAAAAGAAATTTCACACGCAGGCATTTGATACACCTGAACCGCCAACACCGCCAAGTGATGTGCCAGAAGGAGCAATAAATGGTTTGTTTACCATCAATGAAAATGGTGACCAAGTGTATTTCTCGCAAGGAAGTTTGCAATATCAGGCTTCTACGAATACATGGAGGTTTGCGGAGAATCAATGGGATTATGTTGGTGCATATGATGAACAAGCAGGTATAGACCAAGGCAATGTGTTTGAAAATGGTGTCAAATGCAATAATAAACTGGCTTCGCCTACATACGAAGGATGGATAGATTTATTTGGATGGGGAACCAGTGGCTACAATCATGGTGCCAATTGTTATACACCATGGTCGTTTAGTGACAACAGCTTTGATTATTATGCATATGGAGATAGCCAATACAATTTGTATGATCAAAATGGCCAGGCTGATTGGGGTTATAACAAAATTTACAATGGTGGCAATGCAATAAACCAATGGAGAACGATCAAAAGAGAAGAATGGGATTTCGTTTTTAATCATAGGAACACTATTTCTGGCATCCGTTATGCAAAGGTGAATATTGAAGGCCATTATGGAATTGTGTTACTTCCAGATGGTTGGGATGTTTCCAACTATGCAATCAATGATTACAATAACGATACTGTGTCATACGATAGTAATAGCATTTCTATTTCGGAGTGGAATGAAAATTTGGAAGCAAATGGTGCAGTGTTGTTGCCTGCAGCTGGGTATAGAGAAGGTGCTTCTTACTATTTCAGTTTAGGTAATTATTTTGCTTTGGGCGACTACTGGTCCTCGTCTTATTATAATACCATTGAAATCTCTGGATTGGGGTTTAATAATTCGCAATTGTTGTCCACCTCTCATAATTTTAGATGGTGTGGTAGAACTGTCCGCCTAGTCCAAGATGCCCAATAATTCTGCAAAGACAAGCTAAAAACATTCAAAGCCACCTTCAAACTCCAAAGGAAACTGCAGAGCGCGAAGGTGGCTTTTTTATTTTAGATATTGAGGAGCTGGAGTATTGACGATAAGAAAATTGAAAATCTTGGGAATTTGTTTTGGAATACTCCCTATTGCATCGCGTTTTAATCACTAGTTATGTATTTAAACGGTATGAAGGTGGGAAGGTATTATACGAAATTCACCTCAGGAGAAATTTGAATTCCGAATTTGGTTGCTACGGATTGTTGGATTCTTTGGGACAATTCCACGATGTCTTGGCCTTTCCCGCCACCATAATGCACAAGGACGAGTGCCTGCTTTTCGTAGACACCTATATGCTCGTCGCGCCAGCCTTTCCAGCCTGCTTGTTCAATAAGCCAGCCAGCCGGCACTTTTACCATCCCTTCAGCATCGGGATAGTGCGGAATGTTGGGATACTCCTTTTGCAAAGCTTCAAATCGTGCCGCTTCGATGACGGGATTCTTGAAGAAACTGCCTGTGTTGCCTATCGTTTTCGGGTCAGGAAGTTTGGCGTCACGGATGGCACAAATGGCATCATGGAGTTTCTGTAGGGTAGGGGATTTGATGTTATGTTCCGAAAGATAGGCCTTGATGTTGCCGTATTCCAGCTTTAATTCTGCTTGTTTGTGCAGCAGGAAGTCAACTGAAATAATGACGTATTGCCCTTTTAACTCATTCTTGAAGACGCTATTGCGATAACCAAACTGACATTCTTCTTTGGCAAAAACCCGCTTGTTGCCTGTGGCTAATTCTATGGCTTCGCATTGCAGGAAGCTGTCCTTCAATTCCATCCCGTATGCCCCGATGTTCTGCACGGGTGCCGCACCCACCTTTCCTGGAATATGGGCCAGATTCTCTACACCATACCAGCCTTTTCCCACACAGAACTTTACGAATTCGGGCCAATCTTCTCCGGCTTGGGCGCGAACAACGACTTCATTCCCTTCCTCGCGAAGGACTTCAATGCCTTTCGTGTTGATATACACTACAAGGCCGTCAAACACGTCATCTTGGAAAAGGACGTTGTTGCCTCCGCTGAGAATCAGATGCTGCTCGTTTTTGAATTCCTTTGAGTGAATCAAAGCCTCAAGTTCCTGAAGCTCATTGATTTCAACGAAGTATTTCGCAACGGTATGAAAGCCGAAGCTGTTGTAGGACTGTAGGTCGACGTTGGTTTTCATTTGTGCTTTAGCTGTTTGCGAAAAGTTTACTCTTCAAGTAATTCGTAGTCGGACTGAATTTCTAATGCGGGTTTGTCAGAAGCGTTCAAAGGGGAGATGACCGATTGCCCGATTTGTTTCTCAAGGTTCTTTCTGGCAGTTTTTGCGATATTCCCGCCTTCCGTTGCCACATTTTTGTTTTCTTCAAAGGTTTTTGGCTCTCGGGTTTTGGAAATAGCGGTTGTAGATACTTCGGCAAGCATATTTAAAACCAATTCAATATTAGTCATGTTGTCGCGAAGGCTTTCTTTCTTGAGACCTTTCAATTGCTTGTATTCTTTTACGGACAGTCCGCTCCAAGCTTTAGTCATCTCACTGGTGAGGATGGCATAATCACGTTCTTCTTCTATACCACGAGCTTTCCACTCGTCAGTGAGTTCCTTTCGCATTTCTATGCTCTGTAGCCGTTGGTTGATCCAGCCCTCTGTGTAGCCCTTGGCACGATAATATTCGGCTCCACGAAGTATGGCCTTTTCAGGGTCTGCAATCTCATTTAGCCTCTCGTTGCCCACTTCGGCTAACCACATCTTGAATGGTTCCGCTTTCGGTGAAGGTATGGATTGTACTAAACGTAGAATGTTTTTGGTGGTCATGAAGTCGGTCTTGTAATATTTCCCGTCGGCAGATTTCATTTTCAGTTGACTACAATTTGTAGCCAACTCGCTTCCTTCCTTTTTCAGTCTGGTTTTCAATACACTCCAATATTTTCTAGGATTTGGGCTTTCAGTCAATGCTTCCACGATGTCAACTACGGAAAAGTACCATTCTTCGTTTTCGGCATCCCAATGGGTTCTAACTTGCTTTTGTTCAAAGAGTTTTATCTTGTCAGTCATGGTGGAGAATTTTTGCAAATATATAGAAAAGAATCGAATAAGTGAAAAGATGGGGAAAAGTTCTTACCTTTGCCCCGATGAAACGCGCCATTGTATCGGTGATCAATGACTTGGTTACAGACCAAAGGGTCAACAAGTCGTGTCTGGCTTTGCAAAGAGCTGGATATGAGGTACTTTTGGTAGGACGCAGACAGCGCAAAAGCCCGCCGATGGATGAAAGGCCATACGCCTCACATCGAATGAAGCTGCTGTTTGAGAAAGGCCCGTGTTTCTACGCTGAATATAACATCCGTCTTTTTCTCTTTCTGCTGTTCCATCGTGCCGACCTGTTGCTTTCCAACGATTTGGACACTATTCTACCCAATTTCTTCATCTCTCGTCTGAAAGGTTGCAAGATGGTTTTCGACAGCCATGAATACTTCACCGAGACTCCGGAACTGGTTCATCGACCCAAAGTGCAGAAGGTATGGAAAAAGATAGAAGGTTTCGTGGTACCCAAGCTGGAGGAAATGATTACCGTTTGTGACTCGATTGCGGACCTGTTTCGTGAGAAATATGGGGTCAAGTGCCACGTCATCAGGAATATCCCGATGCGAAAGGCATTGCCGCCGAAAGGAGACAAAATGGCTTTGGGTCTGCCCACTGACAAACACCTATTAGTCTTGCAGGGTTCAGGCATCAACATCCAGCGAGGGGCTGAGGAACTGGTACAGGCCATGCAATACCTTGATGATTGTTTCCTGATGATTATCGGTGGCGGCGATGTGCTGCCTTTGCTGAAACAAATGGTGGTACAGCTGCAAATTACGGATAGAGTGCGTTTCTTCCCAAGAATGCCCTATCAGCAAATGATGGCTTATACGCAATTGGCTGAATTGGGTTTTTGCCTTGATAAGGATACCAACCTCAACTACCGTTTCAGTCTGCCTAACAAGCTTTTTGATTTCATCCAAGCGGGTGTGCCTATCATTGCATCGCATCTGACGGAGATAGAGAAGATCATCCGGCATTATGACATAGGTCTGTTTATCGAGAACCATAATCCCGAAACCATTGCCTCCACCATCCGCGAAGGCTTGTCAGACGCATCGAGGAGGGAACAATGGAAGCACAACCTGACTGTTGCGGCACGGGATTTGTGTTGGGAGAACGAGGAACAGAAACTGCTTGAAATCTACAGACATTATGAATGAAACTGATTATCACCTACATATCATAGCTTTCGACGTGCCTTATCCTGCCAACTATGGTGGGGTTATTGATGTGTTCTATAGGGTGAAAGCGCTTTCAGAGGCGGGTGTAAAGGTGCATTTGCATTGTTTTGAGTATGGAAGGGGCAAGCAGGAGGTCTTGAAGCGTTGCCATGAGGTGAAGTACTACAAGCGCGATACCTCCTTCACCAAGCAGTTGAGCCTCACGCCGTTTATTGTCAATACCAGACGTTGTGAGGAATTGATGAACGACCTGATGAAGGACGATTATCCTATTTTTTGTGAGGGCTTGCATACTACTGCGGTGCTTACCGATAGGCGTCTGAAAAACAGGAAGATTTACGTCAGAGCCCACAATGTGGAGCATGATTATTATCGGGGTCTGGGCGATTCGGAACGAATAGGCTGGAAAAAACTGTTTTATCTGGCAGAGGCTTGGAAACTAAGACGTTATGAGCCAGTGCTGAAGAAAGCGACGGGTGTCTTTGCCATTTCACAACAGGACGCTGACTATTTTGCCAAAAGGTATAACAATGTGATTTTGGTGCCGGGCTTCAATTCCGCTGATTCAGTCTGCTCGGAGACGGGTAGGGGCGAATACGTATTGTATCACGGCAACCTCTCGGTAAGGGAGAACGAGGAAGCTGCCAAATGGTTGATAGAAAACGTGTTCGCCGAATTGAACCTGCGTTGCATCGTCGCAGGCTTGAATCCTTCTGAAAAATTGCAGAAATTCGCTGAAAAGCATTCCAACGTGACTTTGGTAGCGAATCCCGACGATGCAGAGATGATAGACCTCTTGCGTCAGGCTCAGGTCAATATATTGGTGACCAATCAGCCTACGGGTTTGAAACTGAAACTGCTGAATGCCCTTTACAATGGACGGTTCTGCTTGGTAAATTCCAATATGGTGAAAGGTACTTCCTTGGATGACCTTTGCGTGGTAGCCGACGAGCCTGAACAGATGATTGCCGAAATCAAACGTTTGATGGAGGAGGATTTTACCGAGGAGGATATTGACAGCAGGAATGACACCTTGATGCGAATGTACAGGAACGAGGAGAATGCCCAAAAGATTATCGGAAAGATATTTGGCTGATAGAGAAAGACCTTAAAAAGAAGAATCCCTAACTCGTTGAACGGATAGGGATTCTTTTTGTAGTCTCTCCGGGATTTGAACCCGAGTTACCAGGATGAAAACCTGACGTCCTGACCAGACTAGACGAAGAGACCACTTCATGTCAGTTTTGACGCTGCAAAAGTAGGCATATTTTCGTTACCTACAACATTTTTAGCGAAAAAAATTATTCAATGATACAATAGTTTGAAAATCAGTTGTATTGCTATTCAAAAACAAGGGATAATTGGAACAATTTGTTGCGCAACTGGTCGATAGGGGCGGTGTAAACAAAGGCTTCACCCTTCATGATGTTCAAAAAACCGTAGCTCATCTTGAGTTCGATGCCCATTTTGAACCATTGGTTGTAGATGTCGAATCCCGTTCCAATCTCGGCGGCGCAGTCGAATCGTTTGGTGACCAGGTTGTTGATAAACTCGTTTCCGTCCGCATCGGTCATTTTGTTGTTTTTCTGCGAGGCCAGGTCGATTTTAGGGCTGACTCCTGCAAAAACGTATGCACCTATGTTGTTGTAGCGCTTCGAACGGTATTTGATGTTTAAAGGGAATTCTACAAAGGTCGTGCCTATGGATTTGGTGAAGGTCTTGAAGTCTATCTGGCCGTCCTTGCCTTTGATGGCGATATCATAACGCATACGGCGCTCACTGAAACTCAATGTGGGGATAAACCGAAGGTCGAAATATCTTCCCAAGCGCTTGCTGCCGATGATGCCGACGGTAAAACCTGGAGTTTGTTGGGTCTCTATGTTGTAGACATACAGATTCTGGGTGTTGGGGATGCTGTAATTGCCGTTGGGCCACGAGTCTGCATCTAAAGGCATGTTTTGGTAATTCTCAAGAGTCTTCACCGAATACATCATCTGGTTGTAGGCCAACAGAAACCCAAAATGATAGGGCTCATTTTCGTAGTTGGGCAGATAATGTAGGGCTCTTCTTTGCGCTTGTGCCGGAATGACTATAGTGCTGAATAGCAGAACGATGGCGATTATTTTAAGTGCTTTTTTCAAGATTCTATGGTTTTTAATATGAAATTAACGAAGCCTGTCCGTTTTTATTGCGCGGAATCGGCGGCAAAAATAGGAAAAAAAGAAATATGCTTTATTGCTTTTCGGCTTGATATAAGGTGGCAATGCCGAATGAAAGGCTTCTTTTTGTACCGTTTCCCAATCCTTTCTCTGACAAAAGGTGTAAAAAGACATCGGGATTTGGGAAACGCTCTACTGATTCAGGAAGATAGGTGTAGGCGTGAGAATCTTTTGATATATGATTCCCGATGAAGGGCAGAATGTGTTTGAAATAGAAACGGTAGGCCTGCTTTACGGGGAACCTTTGTGGCATCGAGAACTCAAGGATGAAGACTCGTCCCTTGGGCTTCAAAACACGATGGATTTCCATTAGGCTTTTGTCCCAATCTTCAAAGTTCCGCACGCCGAAAGCCACTGTGACTACGTCAAAACAATTGTCCTCGAAAGGCAAAGAGGAAGCATCGCCCAATTGCAGCTGTATTTGTGCATCGAGACCTCTTTCAGCTATTTTGGCTTTCCCGATATCAAGCATTTTCTCTGAAATGTCTATGCCTATGATGTTGGCTTGTGGGTTGTGTCTCGCCAATAAGATGGCTAAGTCTGCCGTTCCGGTGGCGAGATCCAAGATAGCTCGTGGATGGCTTTTGGCCGCTTCTTTTGCGGTTCTTCTCCGCCACACCCTGTCTATATTGAGAGAAAGGAGATGGTTGAGTTTGTCGTATTTCGGTGAGATGCGGTCGAACATCGCCGCGATAGGGGAGATGCTCATGATTGTACCAGTTTGGTGATAATCTGGTTGGGCTCGATGCCATTTAAGCAAGCGTAGTCGCCCCTGAAACAGGTTTTGTTGCCGTAGACCGAACAAGGACGGCAGGGTAAGTCCACTTGGAGGCAATCCTTTTCTTTTTGGTTCCAACCTAAGAAGCCGGCGTAGGGATGGGTGCCGCCCCAGATGGAAACGACTCGCGTCCCGACTAAGGAAGCCAAGTGCATATTAGCGGAGTCCATGCTGAGCATCACATCCAATTGGCTCATCAGTGCGAGTTCGCCTTTCAAACCATACTGGCTTTGAGCGGGTTGCACATTGGGATATTGGGTGCAAAGTTCTGCAATTTGCCGTTTTTCCTTCTCGCCGCCGCCGAAAAGGAAAATTGTGATGTTTCCCTTTTGGCTTAATGCCTTGATGACTTCTTCCATTTTTTCCATCGGATAAACTTTGGCAGGATGTTTGGCGAAGGGCGCAACACCAATCCAAGTTTCATTGGTCGCTTTTTGCGTCTCGCAAAAAGAAGAATAATCAAGTTTTACAAATTGTGTCTTGACAGGGAACCCCAACTGCTCCAACACTTTGGCATAACGCTCAAACGAATTGGCTTGTTGGACAAGTACCTTGTCTGTTTGTCGAGTCAAGGCTCTTTTCCCTTTGCGGCCTTTGTCGATGACAGCGATTCGCTGCCCTAACATCTGGCAGTTTATTCTCAGAACAATGGAGCGTAATACATTATGGAAGTCAGCGACGTAACCATAATCCTCATAGTGGATGTCTTTGATAAGACGGTTCAATCCGAAAATGCCTTTGTGCCGTCCTTTCAGGTCGGCAGCGAAGAAATGCACGTTGTCGGGCAAAAGTTCAAACAAAGGTCTCGCCATCTCGCGGCTGAGCATTGTGATATGCAAATCAGGATATTGAGTGGCCAAGTCGTAGATGACAGGCACCGTCATGGCGATGTCGCCCAAGGCAGAGAACCGTATGATAAGGAGTTTTTTCATTTCTGCCCGTAAAGTACGGGGTTCAGTGCGGGGTCGTTATACATTTTCATCTGCTTGTAGACCTTCATTACTTTGTCGCCGTTTTTGTAGGATTCCAACAATTGGTCGATGGCGGTGCATAGGTCGCCGTTTTGTTCCTTTAGCACTTCCAGCTTCGCTTGGCATTTTGCTTTGTGGTCCTCGCTGACATCCTCTCTGTTCACCTCGGCGTTCATGTGGTAGATTTTCAGCTGAAGGATGGAAAGACGGTCGATAGCCCAGGCTGGACTCTCTGTGTTAAGCGTTGCATCTGCCTTTGGGGTGGCATATTGGAAAAGCAGGTAAAAATAGCCGTCAATCATCTCCACGATATCAGTGCGGTCCTGATTCGACTTGTCGATGCGGCGTTTCAGAGCCAAAGCCTCGACAGGGTCGATGTTCGGATCGCGGATGAAGTCTTCCAAATGCCATTGAACCGTATCAATCCACACCTTATTGTATAAATACCACTCTATGGTCTTTTCCTCGTAAGGGTTTTTGCATGGATAATCTACGTCGTCAAACTTGTGAAAGTTTTCGATGGCTTGTTTGAAGATGGGGAGAATGGGTTCGGTGGAGAGGATGATCATGGATGTTGTTTTTTTTATGGGGCAACGCTTTTGCGTTGCCCCATGATTAAATCAGTGCAGCTTGGTCAAAGCGGCCTTGATACGCTTCACAGCTTCAACGAGTTTGTCCTCGGAGGTGGCGTAGGAAAGGCGGATGCAGTCGTCGTTGCCGAAGGCGTTACCAGCCACGCAAGCCACATGGGCATTGTAAAGCAGCCACATGCAGAGGTCGTCGCTGCCCTTGATGACGGTTTCACCATCGGTCTTGCCGTAGAACGACTTTACTTCGGGGAAGACATAGAATGCACCGGCAGGAGTGTTGCACTTCACACCTGGAATTTCATTCAACAGTTTCACGAAGGTGTCGCGACGGTGACGGAAAGCGGCCAGCATGTCTTGAATCTCTTTCGAGTTCTCAGGGCTGAGTTCCATAGCCTTTGCAGCAGCGGCTTGGGCGATGGTGCAGATACCAGAAGTGATTTGTCCCTGAATCTTGTTGGTGGCCTTCACGATGGCTTGAGGAGCGGCGATGTAACCGATACGCCAGCCTGTCATAGCGTAGCCTTTGGCAACACCGTTGACGAGGACGAGGCGGTCCTTCAGGAACTCAAACTGCCCCATGCTCTCATGCTTCTGCTCATATTGGATGAACTCATAGATTTCATCGGAGATGATGATAATCTGGGGGTATTTCCTCAGCACCTCAGCGATAGCGGTGAGTTCAGCTTTGGTGAACACGCTGCCACTGGGGTTGCAAGGCGTGTTGAGCATGAAGACCTTAGTCTTGGGCGTGATGGCCTTCTCGAGCTGTTCAGCTGTGATTTTGAAGTCGTGGGCGATGTCGCTCTTGATGATGACGGGCACACCACCAGCCAGTTTCACCATCTCGGGGTAGGAGACCCAGAACGGGGCGGGGATGATGACCTCGTCGCCGTCGTTGACGACAGCCAGCAGCACATTGTTGATGGCCTGTTTGGCACCGTTTGAAACGAGGACGTCGGTTTCCTTGTAATCCAGACCGTTGTCGCGTTTCAGCTTGTTGGCAATAGCCTTGCGCAGTGCAGGGGTACCGGGTACAGGTGGATAGTGGGTGTCGTTGCCGTTGATGGCGTCGATACCGGCTTGCTTGGCCGATTCGGGGGTGTTGAAGTCGGGCTCGCCGATGCTGAGGCTGATGACGTCGATGCCTTGGGCTTTCAGCTCGCGGCTCTTGTTGGTCATTGCTAAAGTGGCTGATTCAGCCATGTTCAAAACTCTGTTCGAAAGAATGATTTCGCTCATGATGTATGATTTGTTTGTGATCGTTTGTATGTATTAGGAAGGGCAAAGGTAGGTCTTTTTTCGATAGGGTGAACAGAAAGATACGAAAATTTGACGAATGAGGGGAAATTGATGGACAAAACTTCGAATAATAGACCAACAATCAAAATAATCTGTATTTTTGCAAATTGTAAATAAAAGCGATATGAAATTCAGGTCAATAAGTGCAAGGAACAAAAGAACGGGTTGGAATATTGAAAACATGCAGTTTAATCCTATGCTCACTCTTTTAGTGGGGGCTTCTGGTGTAGGGAAAACCAAAGTTCTAAACGTGATCCAGACATTGGCTCGCATTGCTAAAGGTGAATCGTTTAATGGTTTGGAATGGAAGGTTGAATTTGAGCAAAATGGGCATGATTATGTTTGGGAAGGGGAATTTGAGAATAAAGAGGGATTTGGTTCAATGAATCTTTTTGGTAATAGGTATGTGGAAAATGGATTGCACATTGTCAAGGAGATGATTTCAGACAATGGAAAAGTTTTGGTGGATCGTTCTTCACAGTCAATACTTTATAAAGATGCAGAATTGGTTAAGTTGGATAATACAAAAAGTGTGGTGGAATTACTGAAGGGAGAGCCGCTCATAAATCCCATTTTTGCTGGTTTCAAACAATGTTATCTGATAAATCCTCCTGATATTTCAATTCAATTCTCAAACTATCCACTTTATAAGGATAGGATATCTCAGATTGATATTATGCAGATTAAACAGTGGAGATCTACTTCTCCGATAGAAAAATTGTTTGTTCTTCGAGAGAATAGTCTTCAGGAGTTTGATCTAATTGTGCAAAAGTTTCGAGACATTTTTCCCATGGTGGAAATGATAGATTTTTCTTTGGAAGAAAGCGTTAATGGTTTATATTATTTGCTTGTAAAAATAAAGGAAAACAACGTTTCAACATGGATTGAGCAAAATGATATTTCTTCGGGCATGTTGCGCACATTGCTGCAAATCATCACTTTGGTTTTAGCCAACGATGGCGATGTAATTATGATTGACGAGTTTGAGAACGGCCTTGGTGTGAATTGCATCAATGAATTGGCCGACCTTATCATGGAGCCAGAAGCAGACATTCAAGTGGTGATGACCAGCCATCATCCTTATATCATCAATGCTATTCCCGTTAAGGATTGGAAGATTCTCACGCGCAACGGAAGCGATGTGCATATACAAACTGCCGAGGAACTTCATATCGGAGAACACTCAAAGCACGAGGCTTTCATGCAACTGCTTCAGACCCCAGAATATAGGACAGGACAGAACCGCTAATTCGCTTGAAGATGAACTTTTACATTATTGTTGAAGGCGATAAGACAGAGTTGTCTGTATATCCGGCATGGTTATCCATACTGGCACCAACTTATACTCGTATAGAGAATTTTGAGGATGTAAACGAAAACAACTACTTTATCTTTAGCGCAGGCGGAATCCCATCCATTTACAACCATATAGTGAATGCCGTTTTGGATATCAATAGCATCAATGGCAAGGGTGGTTCCCATTACGATTATCTTTTGGTCTGCCTTGATACTGAGGAAGAATCCAGAGAATACATTTTGCAACAGATTGAATCTGAATTAAAAAAGAAAGGTGTTGCCTTGCAAAGTGCTGAATTGGTGGTCTTCGAGCATAAAGTCTGCCTGGAAACATGGTTCTTGGGCAACCAAGGTGTGTTCAAAGACAATCCACAAAATGCTGAATATTTGGAGTATATCAAATATTACAATGTGGGTCGAGACAATCCCGAAAAGATGGGTAATATGGATGAAAACAGATTCTCAAGAACGGCAAAGTTCCATTATCGCTATCTGAAAAGGATGTTAGAGGAGCGGAATATGACTTATTCCAAAAATAATACGATTGCCGTGCAGCAGCGAGTCTATTTGCAACAACTGATTAGTCGTTTTGAAACTACAGGACATATTGCCACTTTTGGTAGTTGGTATGAGTTTGTGAAAGCACATTTCAGATGACATATATTAACGTGAGTCCGATACAAAATAAATGAAATTTTTCGGTTTTTCTACCCCATGTTGGCCGGGCGAATTATTTTTAGAATTTCTAAGGTATGAATTGAAGATGAAAAACCTTAATGTCCAAACTGAATAAGTTATAAGTTATGAAATTTGAGTGTCTCAAACAAGATACAATATCACTTGAGTATTACTCCGATAACCAACTGGCTCTTTTTTGATTGCTTATATCGAACTCACGTGGGATTACTTATTTGCCTGTTCTATTAGCGGGATTCTGATTGAGAGGAGAAGGTATTGGTGATTCTGAAGATTACTACCTTGATTTGAAAAATAAATCTCGTTTCGATTGCCGGTTTGAATTTCTTTGTATTTTTGCCACTGATTGTTCGGGGAGAAATCCGAGCAGTTGAAGGCGATTTGTGCTTGTATCTTGATATGTAAATCTGGAAAATTTAGTAGGTAAGATACAGACAGCGAGTTAGCCAGCCCAAATTTGTTATCAATCAATTGTTGATAATAAATACAGGCTAGGTTACCGCGTCTATTTTTATCTACGAGGTATTCCAGAGCCTACATATCGGAAATAGGTGCGAACAAGTTTCCTAGCCTTCTTATGCATGGTTTTGCTGAATCCGGGAGACTATAGGCATTTGAAAAGCAACGAAATGTCATGCAAAACATAGCAAAAACAATATTTTTTATTTGTCTATTGAGTGCCAATTTCATTAATGCGCAAATTAAACCTACGGGATGGGAAACCTATTCCATACCAGATGTTTGCTCATTTTCTATACCAAGTACAATGGAAGTGCGTTCTGATGAATCAATTCATGGGCAGTTCATTAAATCTGTACAACAATCTTCATTTTTTGAATTGATGTGCAATGAATGTGACTTGTTTTTTGATGAGTCAAAACTAGTGCTTCAGCCCAAAGGCTTAAACGAAACGCCAACCAGCAATACTTACCAACAAGCCAGCAAGAGTTATGCACGGATCATGTTCAACTTTTCATATGTAGAAGGAATTGACCAAGATGATATTAAGGAAATGACACCTTCTGATTTAAGAGAGATAAATCAGATGTGGTATGAAGAAACGAAAAATGAAATAGAGTGTATTGCGGAGTATTTCTCAAATTCTGGAGAGTTTAAATGGTATAATACGGTCAAGAAAAGCATTGCAGGACTTTCGGCTTTGGTGATTGAATATGACCGCCCAGGACTAGGTGGAGCAACTCATGTAAAGTCTTACAGGTTCTTCTATGATAACAAACGAATGGAAATTACAACTAGTTACAAAGTTAGCGAGGAGAACAAATACAAAAATGACTTCGAGACTTTTATGAAATTGTTGAAGATAGAAACGAATGTGAAGCCTAAGAAAACCAAGTTTGGAGCATTGAATAATGGAGTTTATTCATCAGAAGAGTATCATGTCAAGTATTCCTATGACAAAACAAAATATTCAATAACGCCTAAACAAAACAAAACATCACATTGTTTCTGCAAATTGGAGTCTACAGAAGGGTATGAGATTATACTGTTTTCTGCATGGGACACAGCTGATGAGGATTTTGGGTTTTCAATTCATGATGATGAAATAATTGCTGATGCGAAGCAACGAGACAGAGATTATTGTTCTAATGGCAAACAATTAGTAAAGAGTTGTGAGAAAGTCAATATTGGCAAAACCAAAGCTTTGCTAACCGTGTTGTATTATGATGTCATGGGAGTCCGTTATGTCCATACAACTTATCGGGCATACCATAAGGGAAGGTTTTATACCCTAGATTTTCATGTGCCCAGAGAGGAATATGATAAGAACAAAAACATAGTGAATGAACTTATTAAAGGATTTCAGTTTATTTGATTGATATTATGGATACAAATAATGAGAAAAAAACAATAACCATTAAACAAGGCACTGGAAGCGATGCCTTGGAAATGAAGGTGCAGATAACCCAAGAGGAACTTGACAAAATGGAGCAAATACGCCATTATAGCCATGAAAAATGGGAAGATAAAGAATTGGAACTTTTGCAAGAAGCAAGAAAACTCATTAAGGAGGAAGGAAACAAAACGCAGCAAACAACTATCACAGAGGTTGCACAACCAAACTCCGATTCAAAAGAAGAACAAAAAAATGGAAATCCAGGGCTATGGTGGACCATTGGCATACTTGCAGCAGTTTTCATAATTATGAAATTAATTACAGGAACATTAGAGAAGAAGAATAGAGAAGCGTTTCAGCAAATATTCCAAAATAACCCAGAATTGGTAAATGAAGTTCTTGGAGAAACAATTACCCACGAAGGATTGACATTAAAATATCCACGCAATTGGTCGTTATCAACTAATGATTTATCTGATGTGATGTTTATGATTGGAGGCACCGATGAAAATGATTCTGAATTTGGGGTAATATGGACCACAAACAAAGAATTAAGTATGGAAAACTATATTGATAATGTAATAACCGGTTATGACGCTTCTCCAAATTTTGATGATTTTGAATATAGCGCAATATACGATACCAAGGTTAATGGGATGGACGCAATCGCCGTTGATTATTCGTATAACTACCAGGGTAAACCTTCTTATGCTCAGATTATCGGTTTTGAAAATGATAAGTATTCGGCATTTTTAAATCTCATTGCGCATTCAAAATCAGCTCTTGAGAAAGATTTCAATGTGATGAAAAACAGCATCAGATTTACGGACAAATAGATACTCAAATAATTAAACTCATTCGACATGATTTTTATACTTGTTTTGTTATCAATCGCAATCGGATTAGCAATTGGGCAAAAGTGTTCACCAAAAAGTAAATTGCACAAATATTTGATGGCTATTTTGCTTCCAATAATTAGTGGGATTGTAATAGCTTTCTTTTTTGCTACTTTAAATAATTCACCTTTTGATTTTTGGTATAAATTAGGTCAAGCAATGGTTCCTATCATTTTTGCCATAGTGGCCATGATTGTCACATTACTTATAACACTAAAAGTGAAAGATAGTAAAAACAACGATTTAGCACAGATTAAAAAACAGGTACAAAAGCTTCATTACGGTGTTGGTGAAAACAGGGTTAATTTTGAAATGGAACTGACCAAACGAGAGATTGAAAAAATAGAAGAACTTCGCCAGCATGAACCAGAGAAATGGTTGGATAATGATTTGGAATTGGTAAAAACGGCGAAGAAAAAATTGTTGGAAGAGGAGCCTGTTCAAGAAGAAATTGTCCGAGAGACTTTGAAAAAGACAGAAGTTCAGACTGAAGCCAGCAATACGAAAGAAGAATCTGATCAGCATAAGGGACAATTGATAGATGATTTAATTTCAGAAACTGAAACAGAAGTGAAATCAAATCCCGACAAAAAGGAAATAGAAAACGAAGACAGTATATTATCTAAATGGTTGAAAACACTTTTGATTATCATCTTATTTTTCGGAATTTTATTTGGCTTAAGTGTTTTGACCAGTTTTGTTTATATTAGATATGTTTATCCGTCAAAGGCGAAATCGGATGACGAAAGATTGATACAGGAAGCAAATGCAAATCCATCTAAAGCATACGAAATTGCACAGGTGTTGTTTGATAGAGAGGAAAACGGTCATCAAAGTGAATACCATGATTTCTTGACCGACAAGCATGGGGATTGTACTTTTGACCACATGAAAGCGGGGCTAGAAGTTGTAAATGAATACTGCCAATATTGCATTGATTCGGCAAAGAAAAATGTCTTACAGTCTGGAAAGATTGCAAGGGATTTATTCTGTAAACTTGATGATAATTGTAATGAACTATTTGTTAAGACAGGTGTGGAAATATTAAAGTTTGGAGCAGACGAAGGTGTTTCTGATGCTCAATATGCATTAGGTTGTTATTATGGGGGTGCTGATTTTAAAACACATAGTTGGAATAATTACTATACTCTTGATGGAAATAGTGTTGATCATGCAAAAGAGGCATATTGGTATCAACAGGCAGCAAATCAAGGGGATGCTGACGCTATGGGTAATTTAGGGAATGCTTATATGTCAGGAAAAGGGGTGGCCATAGATAAGACAAAAGGGTTAGGATTAATACGAGAAGCAGCAGAACTTGGTTCCGCATTTTATCAATGCAGATTAGGCGATTATTATAGGGATGGTGTACAAATGAAAGTTGGAACCCATAAAGAAACACGGAAAACGACAGAGTATAGGTCTAACAGACTTAGAGAATACTACGATTATAATAAAGGCCAATTTGTTTATGTTTATGAAATAGAGGTAACTGATTATCAAACCGTCTTGCCAAAAGATATTAAACAAGCACAGTATTGGTGGAAGAAAGCCGCAGACAATGGAGATGAAATAGCAAAAGAAAGGCTTCAGCAGATTTATGAATAACGATTGAGAGGTGTTTCGATTATATGGAGAACTGCATTAACATAAGTAATCCAATTCTGCGAGTCTTTTTAAGATAGCTGCTTTTGAAACCATGAAATAAGACGATAAATGTTGAATTATCCATTTTGATGTTTCAACATTGCATTTTTGGCCTTCGAGGTATAATTCTGGATAGTTTCTAATACCTCCTTTGATGAAGAGTGCTTTGTATGCCAATTCGAATTGGTAAGGAGGGAGTAATAGTAGTGAGGCAAAACTATTGGCTTGGATTTCCATCCTAGCAATGGTTTTGTTACTAATATTGGCACTTTCTGCCATTTCATCGTCTATGTATTCTTCTATGGCTTTAATGTTTGATTGTAGAATAGCTTTTGAGTGCAACACAATATGGCCAAGTTCGTGGGCTATTGTAAAGCGCCATCTTGGGCTTCCTTCTTGCAATGTGTCAGAAACCAAGATAGTTTTTGATTCAAAGTCAATTTCTCCCAATACTTTGTTTGGAA
>Ga0310690_10000470_pt1 | contig 86182 bp, 95 predicted proteins | sample AusTroGonzalo_MG_2_FD_207661 | JGI IMG/M metagenome (GOLD analysis project Ga0310690, IMG submission 207661) | Bovine rumen microbial communities from tropical cattle in Woodstock, Queensland, Australia - Gonzalo_04 (v2) (version 2) | ecosystem: Host-associated > Mammals > Digestive system >...
TTTATTTCATATCGCAGCATTTTTAACTAAAAAATTTCGGGCCACCCTCCCAAACATGGGAAAATGACCCGAATTTATCATCTCGAAGAAGCAATTTATCTCGTTTTTGTCAGAACAAAATTCTCAAAAGCTCTTCGCAAAATTCTCAATTTTCGGAGCAGCGAGCGCCATCTAACTCGTTTGTTTGGCCGAGTCGTGACGAAAATCAACCCAGTTAATTTGCCTTAATAATATCCTAAAAATTCCTAAGAATTTCCTTTTTTATCACCGCTTTAATTCAAACATACTGATTAACCTTCTTATACTCCTCCCCCATTTCTAGCAACTTTTGGAATAGTGTCACTCTCTCCGGCCTCAACTCCCCAGCATTCACAAGTTTCTACTGATGTTTCCACCAATTCCGCATTCCACGCTCTTCATCCACAAACTTCGATGGTCTACGTTTATTGGCCTCCATGAAGTCCATAACAGCCTTCCATTGTACCAACCACCTCTTATCCTGTGTCATATCTCCGTAGCTTCATAACTCCGTAGTTCCGACATCCTCCAGATGCCCTCACACCCCCATCAGCCACTTCCACACCGGCACCACGGGTATTCCCTCTTCCGTGCCCTCTTCATCATACGTAATCAGCAGGCACTTCCAGTCTTCGTGCGCCTTGGCATACTTCGCCAATGGCGGCACCTCCCTGTTATAAGTGTTTACCTCCTTGATACTATACGACACCTGAATGGCCAGCTTCTCATCAGGCACTATGAAGTCTATCTCCTTCTCCACATTCAGATAAAACACATTCTTCTTGCCAAACTGCCTGCACAGCTCCACCGCCACCATATTCTCCAGTAGCGACGTTTCCGAGTTCATCAGAAACAGGTTCAGCAGTCCGTTGTCTATGAAGTAGTACTTCTTCTGCATCTCCTTCTCAGTCAACTTCCCCACCTCATTCTCCATGGGCAGTATCAGCCAACTGTCAGAGGCGTAATCCGCATAGTCTATCGCAGTGGGCACACTGATGGGCGACCCCGTTGCCACAATCACGTTCTTCAGCCTGTTAAACGACAGCGGCTGCTTCACGCTCTCCGCCATCTTCTTGATTAGGATGTTCAGCACCCTGTCGTTCTTGATGTTGTTTCGGGCACAGATGTCACCCAGATAAATCTTTTGATACAAGCTCGACAACATAGCCCGCTTATTCTTAAACGACAGAATCTCTGGCAGGCCACCGTAGTAGAAGTACTCGTTCAAATGACGCTTCACCTCACTTCTCTGTACCGTATCATACTCCCAATGCTCCTTCAGTTCCACCTGCTGTGCAGCCAGATACTCTTTGAACGAATATGGGTACGCATCATAGATAAAGAACCGTCCACCCAGCGTAGTTGCTACCTCTTTGCTCAGCATCTTCGCATTGCTGCCCGTCACATACACCCTATATTTCGCATCAGTCAACCTCCGCACAAATTTATCCCAGTGAGGAATATTTTGTACCTCGTCCAGGAACACCACTGGCTTCTTGCCATACAGTTCCAGATGGGCCTCCAGGAGACTGTTGAAGTCCTCCGTCTGGAATTCAGCCAGACGCTCATCCTCAAAGTCCACAAACAATATCTCGTCCCATCCCTTTCCTGCTGCCTGTAGCTGACGAACACGCTGATACAGCAGGTATGATTTACCCGCATGTCTCACGCCAACTATCACATAGTTGCCATTCTCTTCAAAGTCAATGGGACGGTTCACTATCACCGCCTCATCCACCTCGCGTTGCTTGCTAATCAGGCACTGTTTGATGACCTCTTTACTGATACTCATATAAACTGAATTTTATAAATATCTAATGATTTTATTAAGTTTGGTTTACAAAATTACTTATTTTCTGTAAAACACAATTAATAAATCTCCTAAAAATCGATATATTTTTACTATTTTTACCAAAAAGAGCTATTTCTAAGCAAAAAAACGGCATTTTTCAGGTAAATCCCCGTCAAAATACCGCTCATCTTGCGTCATATTATAGAATTCTGAGACTACCTACAAGCTTCTCTAAACTGCTTGCCATATTCATTCACATATACCACGCTATCTGTAGTCTCAATTTTGAGTTGCTGTTGAGGATACGCATTTTTATACCCATCAAGAACCTGCTCTAAAAAAAAGCAGTTTGTTGCAAAGCAGAATAATTGGCTCCTGATAATTACCACAATCAACCATAATGACAAATTGTTGCCCTTCCTCTTTCAACACATGGAATATACAATCACCCATGCCAGAACGGAGTGTTTTGATCGTTACAGTCATAATGAGAAGAATTGCTGGTACTACTTCTTATGCATCTAAAATCGCAATAGCTTTCTCTCCCGCTTTCATCTGATATAGATAATACTTCTTTTCGTTTAAGCCCTTAACCAGCTTTTGTATATTGGTTTTTATCGCCTCTTTATCCCCCTTTTCTGCATTAACGGTCTCTTCTGTCTTCGGTTCCGACGAACAGAACAAAATGATTTGCCTGTCCATTTCCGCACACTTCTCAAAAAGGGTCTTTAAGTCCATTTCATTAATTGAATGCTGGCATGGTTCATCAAAGAGCAAGAAACCAGGATGCTGCGAGCCTACTTTCATCAGTGCAAGATAGTAGGCCCATACAGAACGGACAAAATCTGAGGCGGATGAAACAGAGCGCAGATGTTCCTCAAAACCACCCACTAATGCCTGAGGAAGATAAAGATAGTTTGAGTTCCTGTCCTCGGTCAACAACGTTACCAGTCGCTTATCATTACTTTCGTATCTAAAAGCATACAACAGTTTTCTAAATTCTGTTTGAAGTGCATTTAGTTCTTTACTACCAGTATCATCTTTGTTATCGCCAAGAGCCTTGATTTCCGCTTTATTTTGGTCGTAAGCAGTCTTCATTGGCCACATCTCTTCTACCATCGTCCTAACCTGTTCACTGACCTCGCTATAACTGGCCAGCTTTAATTTCAGGTCGGTCATCTCCATCATCACCTGTTCTGAAGGTATATCGTCATGATCGGCCACCTCCTCGTATGCGGTGTTTAACTTCTCTTTTTCCTGCAACAAGATTTTCTTGTAGTAGGCCAAGTAGATTTCTTTCTCTTCAATAGTCTTTTTTAGGCTCTCAAGCAGCCCACCTAGAAAACTCTTTTGTGTTGTCAGATAACGGATGTTACTTTCTATGTCATCTGTCCCTATTTTTAGATTCCCGTCATCAGTAATGTCAAGTGCTCTGTGACAGGTGGGACACGTTCTCACATGCTGACTGTTCAGCAGATTGGTCACATGGCTGATATTCCTGTTTCTGTCTATCTCTTCATCGATATTCACAAGCTGGAGTGCAATCTCGTCTTTCTTGTTGTAGTCTTCCTGTAACTTCCTATAGAAAAGATCATATTGCTCCTCCTTTTCTTTGAAGCTGGACAGTTGTCGGTTATAGTCGTAGAATCTCTGGTCATCGGTTTTTCTGAGTGCGGCATTCAGAGTGCCTATCCTTCTCTCCATTTCTGCCAGGACTTCAGATAATGAACCTTTTTCACCTATTACCGCATATTGAAGGTCTACGCTTTTCCCGTTCTGTTTAGCAATGTCCTCTGACAGTCCGCTCACCATCAGATTGTTGTAGGTCAGACGTTGCACAATGTCCCTTACCTTTTTGTACCACTCGTCTTTCAGCAGTTCATTTTGATTGCTGAGCTGTTTCTTGATTACGGAATCTTGGTCAAAGCCAAGCCCTAACGCATATTCCACAATTCGCTGTTTGGGCTGTAAAAAATTATAGCCTCTTATTGCCGCAAAATAGTCAGTCCAGCCACGGGTCTGCTCTACATAGTCAAGGGCGAACAGAGTTTGCAAGTACAGGTCATATTCCTTTCCGTTTCTTGTCGGGACTTTAACGATGGGAAGACCGGCAAACTTAGCCAGGTACTGATAGTAACCGAAAGGCAGATTCTCATTATGGTCATCTTGTCCATGCAGATAGTAGGACGTATGAGGAGTGTCCTTCATACGCTCCTTATGCGCACACTCATAGACTTCAACCTCTGAGAAATCCTTCTTATCCCCGGATTTCAGCATTCTCCTCACAGTGATAACCTTCCCCTCCGAGTTACTCAGCTGGGCAAACACGCATGACCTGTCCACCATATATGTTTCCAGCTCGCCATCTTCATTTCTCTGGTCAAACTCAATGTAGACGCTCTTGTCCATTGAACTGGCATTTTGCTTGCCGTCAAGTATTTCTTCTACGCCCAGAATATAATAAAAACACTTTGCAAGCGTAGTTTTTCCCGAAGTATTGTCACCAGCAATGATGGTCAAGCCTTTTTTAACGGGTATGATACGACCAAAGCGTTCTGCTTCGTGACTTCCCTTTTTGTAGGCATCTATCACAATGCCTATCTCGTCAAAGTACATCATAAGTCCAAACGTAATTTATGTTATCAGTCTTCGCGTCAGGCAGGTATCCTATCTCGTTTAGTCCCTCCTCAATTTCTTTGTAAATAGAGGAATTTCTTAACTGCCGTAGAAGGATCTGTCCTTGAAGCGTCAATTTATATCTCAGATAAGATTTCCCATCTTTTTCTGCTGCTATCAGTCCCTTTTGTTCAGCATCTGCAATGATAATCCTCAACTGATTGTCAGGTGTTATCGGAAGTTCCCGTACACTACCGTTTGTCCTGTAACTGGCTAAGGCCTCACGGTTTTTCTTCCCACTCATGCCCCACAGGTACACTTGTATCCGGCTTATCTTCACGCCTTTTTCCGAGCGACTGTTCTGGAGCAATACCAGAATCACCATCATTTTATATACTGGATTCAAAACCGACGGCGTAGCTGTGCTGTCCGTGTGTATATTGCGTTCTATCATAGTTGTGCTTTGTAATCTAAATGACAATTCAACAATCTTTCTGCAACTCTGAACAATGCATAGTCTCCTGCTATCTTCCCATCTTTGTCTTCAGGGAACCTTGCTGCGATACTAGCCTTCACTTCTGTTGTTATCTTCTCCAAGTCTGCATATGCCCCTTCAGAAGTCTCAAAATCTTCTTTATGAGTTTCTAACAACTTGTTGAAAAACTTATCATTCACTATGTTCAGTTCACTTACAAACGACGCATTCGACTGTAACATTTCAGTGATAATCTTCATCCCCTTCACATAGTATTTAATATACATATCCACTTTCTTGTTATAATCAAGAGGGAATAACACTTGAGCCTTACGTGTCAGGTAATCTAGCCAGTCAATGTTTAATCTTCGGATAATAGTACGCCGTTCTTCTGCGTTGAGATTGTCACTCCAGTCCTCCCAGAGTTTAAGCGTATCGAAGTAATTCACGTCCTTTGTGTCATCTGGAAGCCATCCATCAAACACTCCGGGATTCTTTACTAAAACATCGTTAAAGCGGCCAATCTGGTCTCTTGTAGCCACAGCCATGCCCACATAATAAAATCGATTGTGACGATACACAAATATACCTGCACCTGAACTGCCGTTGATGAGTGTTTTGAAATCATCCTGGGCATAATTCACATCTGCCGTCACATTCCAATAGCTACCTATATTCGCCTTTACCTCAAATAGTCGTCCTTCTCTAGCATTGGGCGGATATGCAAGCATGAAGTAGTTGTCTTCTTCTATTGCCAAGTCAAATCGCTTGATAATTTGCGTGTAGTCTATATCGCTATCCGGTCTTTCTATACGTAGCACCGCGTAGTCATCCCCAGTATTCTCATCATACTTACAACAGACCACCTCCTGTATTTTGATCTGGACAAAAACCTTCCCGTTATACCATTCCACCTTGATATGTTCCTTGTCCATGCCAACGACACAATGCCCCGCCGTCATCACATAACAGTTCTCGCCTGATGCGATGATGGTTCCCGAACCAAAATTGAAATCCACATCCTTGTTCGGTTTTTTCTCATCTTCCTTTAAGTTAGCAGTCCTTACGGTCAATCTGTAGAGCAGATTCTTCTCCGTAGCAGAAAGATTCCTCATAATTCTAATTCATTTTCATGAACAACACAATTTGCCGCCTCTATTTCACCATCATTGAAAAGAGTAATCTTTTTTCCAATCTCACTCAGCGGATAGTTGAAATACAGATGGATTATTTCATTGATGTCTCTTCGTGGGTGATACAGTATCTTAGCTATGGTTTCTCTATCTGGGTGATAAGCATTCCCTACGCCTCCATTTGTGGAGATAATATAGCCTTTGCATTTGATGATATCTAACAATGCATTCGTTATATTATACTTACTCCCATGATGTGCCACCTTAACATAATCCACATATATTGGATTTTCTTCGGAATAACCTTTAGCTACCAGGTAATTATACACATCATCTGCCATTACATCTCCAAGCATCATATACGATTTGCCCTCCGATTTCAATATGAAAGCTATTGATGCATTATTCACCAACTGTGTTTTTTGGGGTGTATCTCTTTGAGCTAAATCTTTAAGAGAAACAGATAGGTCTTCTTTCATGTTTTGGCATGATATAGCAGGATATTGTTCAGCCATATACTGCTCTCTGTTAAGAGCCAGCGCTTTATCTGATGGAGCAATAACCTCAATATCCACAAATTCATTGTGAAACTCATGACCTGCTTTTATCAATTCAATCCATTTTACTTCTCGATGTTCCTTTAGTATATCACGTATGCAGTCTGCGAAAGTTTTCGCATTGCTGTATGCAGATATAGTCGTTCCCTGATTAACCTCAATATCACTTGCGCAGTTGCACCAGTATTCTCTAATTTTGAGAGCGTCTGCGGTGTGCTGCTTAAAGTATTCAATAAACCCCGTAATATGGTCCTCGTCATAATGCGTCAGCACAAGTAAGTCTATTTGTGGTAACTGTTCTATAACCGGCACTATATCTTTAACACAAAGCTTGGGGCCACTATCCACAACCATGATAAATGTCTTTCCATCTTTCTTACATTCAAAGATGAAAGCATCACCATGTCTCGCCTTCAGTATTTTCAAAACTGCTCCCATATATAGCTAAAAAACTTGTTGGTTTTAAGTTCTTACTTATTAGTTCTTTTTCCCCAACCACGGTAAAAACCCAAAAAGAGCAAAAAGCCCACATCCCTTTTACAATAGCTATGTTCTTTTCACTCTTTATTCATTTCTCTTCTTATATCAGTTTACCTTCACCCTCACACCTCAATATCCTTTATCTCAGCGTATAGTGCCAAATCCTTCTTATATACTGTCATCTCCTCATTGTTATCATCGCTATTGCACACATGGCATAGCGGCGTAATATACCAACGTCCATCATCTTCACCCACTATTTTCACGTGTGCTCCTACTAAAGCACTGTATTCACCATGATTGGGACAATTCAGATTCGCACATCCTTTCAGAGATCTGCCCTTGTATGCCGCCCATTGGTGAACGAACTTAGAGCCCTCATCTGGTTTATGATGAAGGTTTATCACGTTTACCACATCATCAAGGGATGCCCCATTTGACTTTTCCTTCATGTATGTGTCAAGTCCCTTCTTTCTAAACACTATACCCTTCATATTATTCTCAGTATTACTCACAGTTTTATACTAATAATCTGTGGATCATTTATTCCGCACTCTCTTCAGACCTCGTTCTCTGTACGAACAAATAAGAGCAAAAAGCCCAAACTCCTTTTGCCAAAGCTATGATCTTTTTGCTCTTCATACTTCCCATTTTTTACTTCTCCATTTTCTCATCCTTTTCTTCCGGCTTCGTAATCCCAAATAAAGACAAATACACACCGTCTTTTGTACATTGTTCTTTTGCCTTTTCCAATAGAGACTGTGGTGTAATGTTTTGTTCCAAAATATTCCTCAGCTCTTCCAGATTCTTATGCTTACAACCATTCAGCGCTTTTAGATATGCCGTCAGCACTTCTTCTTTATTGAAGGTTGAAGTCTCATCGGTCAACGCCCGACAAAGGTCAATTGTTGACTTGATAATATCTCTTTTAAACGCTTTGTTGCTGTTTTCAGCAAAGCCTTTTACTAGCTCAGGCCTTATCAAATCATCCTTAACTGCCTGATTGCAATAGTGCTGAAAGAATATCAAAATATAGTCTTCACTGCTTGATGCATCGAATCTGATAAAACCCATTCCCTCATCAAGCTCTTCTTCAGGTTCGTCATCTAACTTCAAATACGCATCTCTTACTTTAACAAAACCATCTTCGTCCAGATCACGCGCCAGCAAAAGCCTTATCAGATTACTGATATCCCTCGGCTCAAGAACAAGCCTATCCAGCAGAGCGTTCGTCTCTTCCTTACGCAGTTTCTGATATAGCTCTTTTACGTTGCTGTTTATCTGGTCATCCAGCTCCTTTGTCGTTTGGGCAATATCGTCCACGGTTTTCTTCTTTTCATCCACGGTTTTCACCATTCCTTCAACCTCAAGTTTCTTTTGTCTTACGTAGAAACCGATGATTGCACCGCCAATAGTAAGTACAATGGCAATAAACGCAAGCAAATAATTGGCAGCAGATAGCTGATTTGCAATGCAGTCGTTCGACGTCTCAACTATCTCCGCCAACATATTAGTTTTTGCCTGGAGTGTTGTAAGTTCACTTTGCAAAGAGTCAATGGCATTCTGCATACCAGACAACTGACTTTCAGTTGAGCTTACCCAAAGAGTATCAATCATAGACTTGCATTTATTGAATGGTTATTATTTCTTAGTATAAGGCGTATCAGAGATGATAAAATTCTTTTAGGCGTTTTTGAGGCCAAAAGAGGTACGAGAACTGTTAAATTCTTTTCTTTACTTTTTGCCAGGGATTGTGAGGTTTTAATACTTATCCACGAGGACATTCGGATCAAAAAAACGTCCTATTGATTCTAGTGATCCTAAAGTCTCGCCATTTCTTTTTTGAGCAGAATTGTAATACAAATCCTTACTCCCCAAACAACTCTTTGCAGAAAATTGTCTGTTCTTCCTCCAACTCCTCTTGAGCTTTTTGAATCTTCTTCACCTGCTTCATCATCGCTTTCGAGATTCTATCCTGCTCTTCTAAGTCAGGTAAAGGGATAACCACAGAAAGGGTCTTTTCTAGTGTTATACGAGACCAAGAATATTCGCGTTTATTTAATGAACTCATCTGTTGCATGATAGGTTCGGTACATAAAACCAAGGATAAATAATCAGGTCGAACCCTTTCTGTATCTAATGTAAAAAGGTAATAGTTCCTAGTGACAACAGATCGGTTTAATTCCTTCGGTACTATACCTATTGCCCCCCTACTTGCCTCGATAGAAGATACTATTAATTGCCCACTTCGAGCCTCATATCGAGCATCCTTGGGCAGATTAACTCCTTTAACAGGTTTTCCTCTCCTTACTACTCCTAGCCCTTTATTTCTTACCGTTAGTTGTGAGTATAGTTCATCGTCGACTATATTTATTCTGACTCGCTCATGGTGTAATATTTCAGCTAAAGGAACCGCAGGGTAATTAACACCAATTTTATCCTGCAGGTATAAAAGAGTGATATTCCAATTATGTCTATTTAGTAAACTAAAGTATTTGACACCCTTATTACTATGTACTGTTTGTGGCGCATAAATATCTTCTTTTATAGATGTGGCTATTTCCTTAATGTTTGAGTTTTTATCCTTAATGCTGATATATGCTGATGAAGATACATCTAATGAAGGATAATTGGTACGTTTCAGGAAGATTACATTATATGATTTTGAATTACCACCTGTGGCATATGATAGCCCTTCAAATTTTGTGATATTCATTATTTGAGAATTTTTGAAAAGCCAGTTTCTACTGTCAATTCGTGTATCAGACTCTAGTAACTCATCCGAAACAACAAGGGCTGCAATTCCTTCCGGCCTTAACAATTTCAGTATTTGACTAATTAAGCAATCCTCAAAGCTTTTAAATGGATAACGGTTCTGTAAGTTTCTTCTCCCAGCTATACTGAATGCTTGATGTACTTGTGGCAAATGTGCAATTACATAATCATATTGATCCATAACATATGGCTTGGCGTAATTCAGAATATCATCACATTCAATACAATCAGGATCAAACCCATACAACATCATGTGCAATCTCGCCGTATTTATAATTCGATTATTTATTTCAACACCTTTTAGTTTTGAAATGCGTGTTGAACGCGAAACTGCTTCGACAAGAGCTCCACATAATCCGCAACATGGATCTAAAAGACTACTCATCCTTTTCGCATCTAGCACATCAACGATGAAAGAATTGAGCTTTTGTGGGGTTGAATATTCCGAAAGATACCCGGAATAATGCACCTGAAGGAACTCTGTAAATGCCTTCGCCTTTCCCAATAATTCACCGTCAGACAGGGTATTATCAGTTAGTTCTTCTACAACCTTTACTAATGTGGTTTTTCTAATCTTTAACACTTCCCATTCTTTAAAAAGATGTCCAGGCACCAATGATTTGAAACACCTTTGGTAGAAGCTAGTTACGTCTTCTTCTGTCTGCCACAAGTCTGAAGCCAGTTCGCCCATTGTGAATTTGCTCTCACGCTCAATACACACTTGAAGGAGGAGTACTTTACACAACTCTTCTAAACTAGCTTCAAGCGAAAGCCTTTCTCCACTCCTTATATAACGAAGCGCGTGTTCTAAAGACTGGAAGTATTGTTGATCTTTTATCTCATTGTTGTTCATAACTAAACTCCCATTTTTGAAATTATCTGATGCAACAAAGGCAGGAAATCTGTGTAATAAGCAGCATCTATCTTTTTATAAGACACTTCGAGATGCTTTTTTATTGCATCACTTTGATGAGCCAGTTTTTTCATTTCATAATAGGTTGGCTGCCCTTGAATATTAAAACTACCAATATTGGGCTGTCCAACATAACTAACCGCAGGGAAATAATCTTCAACAAAAAAATCATTGTCTGGATCAGGGTCAGGATAACTTTGGGCATATTTAAGGACTTCTATCTTGGCTGCATAGCCATTTTTCCGTATGAATTGCCTTGTTACATTATATCCACTATCTCCTGCACTGTCTTTATCAAACAGAATTAGAACCTTTTCCAAGAAACTCATCACAGGTTTCAACGAATTATTAAGGAAGAACTCTGTATCACCCGTCCCACCTATACTAAAGAAGGCCATATCACTTAGTTTCCCAAGTTCCGGGTGAGAATCTTTCAATTTATTGATAGCCTCACGGAGATAATACACATCATATTTCCCTTCTGTTATCACGGCCTTTCTTTTAAGAGTAATTAGGAAATTGTCTACACTAGCGAACTGATGATTTGACAAATTTTCTATAGCAATCTTCCACTCAGCCTTATTCGTGTCACCATTTGTTACTGTCATCACGACTTCCGGCTTCATATTCATTGTCATTAACGGCGAATGAGTGGTTAGGAGGACATGCCCAGGAGATTTTTCTATGAGGTCAATGATTTTACTTTTCGATGCAACATCAACGTGTGCATCAGGTTCATCAAAAAGGCATACTGTGTTTTCATCACCTAATACTTGTGTCATAAGCATTATTAGAATCCTTTTCTTATGTCCCTCACTCAACCCTGATAATTTCAAACCATTGCTTGCTTCTATATTAATCCCTGTAATCGCTTTCTGAAGTTGAATACCCCTTTTTCCATTGGTTACCGGCATAGAAAGAGCGTATAACAAATTATATAACTGACGGCAGAAATCAGCGTTATTTGCATGATCTACACCTATATCAAACGATGCTATATGTGACATATATAAGGGATTCTCGCTCCTTATTTGTTCAAGCAGTTTTTTTGTATCCGGATCTTTATATCCAGTTGATGATGGATCAATCGTGACCTCCACCTTTATCTCAGACAATGGTATCCTTTGTCCCCACAGTTCATTTACGAAATCTATGACCTCTTGCTTCTGTGAACACATTAATATTATAAATGCTATTGCCCACTGATATCGATTTATATATATTGCTGGTGGTTCTTCTACAACATATATCTCCTTATTTCTAAAATATCGAGCATAACTGTTCATCAGGATTTCATCCCATAAACGGAGATCTTCACCACTATAACAAACTATCAACTTTTTGGGTAAATCGACATCATGCTCATCCACTTCAACAGAATCGACCTTAATAGTTTGAACTCCTCCAGACCATCTCACCTCAGTAATCTCATCAAGGTAAAGACTATAATCAAAGCCCGGATCCTGTTTTTCAATTAGGTGGAGCAGAACTGCCGCCATGGCTTCTATCCAGTTACTTTTACCTGAACCATTAGCGCCTACTAGAGATGTATAATTCTGATTAGAGAAGTCAAGAGTTCCTCCTGAAGGTATATTCTTGTACTCACTGAGTAATGTCAATCTATTAAGCTTCATTTTGAAATTATCCTTCTATTTATACTTCATCCTTCATACCTCAGCCATCAGACCTCGTTAATCTCAGACTTCAGACCTCGGGGTTCCCCATTGCGGCCAAAAGAGGTATGAGCAGAACTGCCATAAGGCATGAAGGAAGTTCCGCATTAGAACTTCCTCCACACCATTTTATTTACTATACCAACGTAGCTCTGGATAATCTTAACTACCTTCGTTGATACGTTCTCCTCTACATAGTCAGGCACAGGAATACCGTAGTCACCATTTTGGTTCATGGTTACAGCGGTATCAACAGCCTGGAGCAATGATACCTCATCAATACCTGCAATGAAGAAGCATGCCTTATCCAATGCCTCAGGACGTTCAGTAGAGGTTCTGATACAGATAGCAGGGAAAGGATGCCCAACTGAAGTAAAGAATGAACTTTCCTCAGGCAGAGTACCCGAGTCAGATACAACTGCAAATGCATTCATCTGGAGACAGTTGTAGTCATGAAAGCCAAGGGGCTCATGCTGAATAACTCGCTTATCCAGCTTAAAACCAGAAGCCTCTAGGCGTTTACGGCTTCTCGGATGGCAACTGTAAAGAATTGGCATGTCATACTTCTCAGCCATCTTATTGATTGCGGTAAAGAGGCTCATAAAGTTCTTCTCCGTATCAATATTTTCTTCTCTATGTGCGGACAGTAGAATATACTTACCCTTTTCCAGGCCAAGCTTCTTATGGATGTCAGAGGCCTCAATCTCTGCCAGATTGTTGTGTAGTACCTCTGCCATAGGAGAACCAGTTACGTATGTACGCTCCCTGGGTAATCCGGTATCTGCCAGATACCTGCGCGCATGCTCAGAATAAGCCATATTCACATCGCTGATGATGTCAACGATACGACGGTTCGTCTCCTCGGGCAGGCACTCATCCTTACAACGATTACCAGCCTCCATATGGAAAATAGGAATATGCAGCCTCTTAGCCCCAATCACGGACAAGCAGCTATTAGTGTCGCCCAAAACCAAAACAGCATCCGGCTTGGTCTGCACCATCAGCTTATAGCTCTTATCAATGATATTACCCATGGTTGCACCAAGGTCATCCCCTACTGCATCCATGTAAACATCCGGATCTGCCAGTTTCAAATCCTTAAAGAACACGCCATTCAGGTTGTAGTCGTAGTTCTGACCAGTGTGAGCTAGCAAGCAATCAAAGTACTCACGACATTTGTTGATTACAGCCGCCAGACGAATAATCTCCGGGCGGGTTCCTACTATGATGAGAAGTTTCAGCTTCCCGTTATTCTTAAATTCAGCCATATCTATTGTTTTACAGGATCAAAAAATGTATCTGGTTTGTTAGGGTTGAACACCTCATTGCAGTACATCACCGTCACCAAATCCTCAGTTTCAGAAAGATTAATGATATTGTGAGTATAACCAGGCAGCATATGCACGGCCTCTATCTTATCACCACTAACTTCCCACTCCAGCACCTTGCCTTCAGGGTCGTTCAGGTTCCTCTGTTGGATGAGTCCGTGACCTTTCACAACAATGAACTGCTCGAACTTTGTATTGTGCCAGTGCTGGCCCTTTGTGATACCCGGTTTAGAGATATTGATAGATACCTGTCCGCAATTGAGTGTGTGGACCAGTTCGGTAAATGAACCACGGTCATCCACATTCATCTTCAACGGGAATGCAACCTTCTCCTTGGGCAAATAGCTGAGGTAAGTGCTATAGAGTTTCTTTGCAAATGAGTTGGCAGGAATCTCGGGAATCATCAGTGTCTGCGGCTGAGCAGCAAATGACTTGAGGTGCTCCACAATCTGGCCCAGGGTGACGTGATGAGTTATGGGGCAGTAACAATACTTACCATCTGCTTTGGGCAGCACGTCAAGGCCTTCAAACTCACAATGTTTCTCCTCACCTTTCAGGCAGGCAATCATCTCATCCACAAGGTCATCGATATACAGCAGTTTCAGCTCTACACTGGGGTCATTCACTGTGTAAGGCAGGTCGTTGGCAAATGCATTGCAGAAGGTGGCCACTGCACTGTTGTAGTTGGGGCGGCACCATTTACCAAAAAGATTTGGGAAACGGTAAACGAACACCTTTGCACCGCAAGCAGCACCATATTCCAAGAACAAGTCTTCACCAGCTTTCTTAGAACGACCATACTCACTATTACCAAAGCGACCTGTGAGGCTTGCCTGCTGACTTGAAGAAAGCATCACAGGACACTTATTCCCATGTTTCTTCAGCGTATCCAAGAGGGTTGATGCAAACCCAAAGTTGCCCTGCATGAACTCCTCTTGGTTCTGCGGGCGGTTCACGCCGGCCAGGTTGAAAACAAAGTCCGCCTCCTTACACCACAGATCCAATTCCTCCGGAGTAGAATCCAAGTCATACTCAAAGACAGCATCAACCGTCACGTCGCCATAGCAACGTGCCTTGCCATCCTTAATATTATTCAACTGAGCACAAAGGTTCTTTCCAACGAACCCCTTGGCACCTGTTACAAGAATCCTCATATTCTCTAATTCTTGATTTATACTAGGTTGGGAATACCGTTGAGTTCGTTCTGGATGTAGGTTAAAGAAGCTATCTTCTCCTTGGTCTCTTCCAAATTCAGGCGCTTGGTGTTGTTGCTGTTGAACTCCTCGATAGTGGCACGCTTCACATCACCCTCCTTGAAATACTTATCATAATTCAAGTCACGGTTGTCTGCAGGCACGGCATAGAAGTTGCCCATATCGATGGCTTTTGCTGCCTCCTCTTTAGTCAGCAGGGTCTCATACATTTTCTCACCATGACGGATACCAATCACACGAATCTCAGGTTCATTGGGTGCTTGGTGTTTGAAGAGTTCCACTACAGCCTTGGCCTGTGTCTCAATGGTACATGCTGGAGCTTTCTGTACCAGGATGTCGCCATTCTTCCCGTTCTCAAATGCAAAAAGCACCAAGTCAACTGCCTCTTCCAGAGACATGATAAAGCGGGTCATCGAGGGCTCAGTGATGGTGATGGGGTTGCCTTTACGTATCTGGTCAATCCAAAGAGGAATCACAGAACCGCGTGAACACATCACATTACCATAACGGGTGCAGCAGATCTTGGTGTCTCCGCTCAAACGAGACTTAGCAACTGCAATCTTCTCTTCAATGGCCTTTGTAATACCCATCGCGTTGATAGGATAAGCTGCCTTATCCGTCGAGAGACAAATCACGCACTTGACGCCCGCATCAATAGCCGCATCCAGCGTATTGTCCGTACCAATCACGTTAGTCTTAACAGCCTCCATCGGGAAGAACTCACAGCTGGGCACCTGCTTCAGTGCAGCAGCATGGAACACGTAGTCCACGCCCTTCATAGCATACTTCAAAGTGGACTTATTGCGCACGTCACCAATGTAGAACTTGATCTTATTGGCAACCTCCGGCATACGAGCTTGGAAATCGTGACGCATATCATCCTGCTTCTTCTCGTCACGCGAGAAGATGCGAATCTCCCCAATGTCGGTTCTCAAAAATCTATTCAGAACTGCATTACCAAAACTACCTGTGCCGCCAGTTATCAGCAGCGTCTTCTCTTTAAATACACTCATATTCTCAATTATTATTATATAAAATATAAATTTAAATATTCTTCTTCTCAATACTGAGCAGAGCCAGATTAAACTCGCTCAACTCATACTTCTTTTTCGCTCTTCCCATACTCGTGCCATACTCACCGAGTAAGGCTAGAGTATGCCTAGAGTATGGCTACAAGCAGCTTAGAGTATGCCTAGAGTATGGCTAGAGACTATTTTTGAGCATCAAGAATCCCTGTTAACTCCACATTCTCTTTCTTCTTACCGCTGCTGTAGCTCACGATGCGGCGTATCAACTGCATCTTGCACTTCACACCTGAGTACCTGCGATTTAGGTCTGCAATCTGGTCACTGGTCAGGTCTTCCGACACATTGCCGCGCACCAATTTGCCCTCCACGTCGGTGTACTCAAACTTGCCGCTCTCAATGAGTGCACCTTTGAACACCGCCAGCACCTCTTCCTCCTTCTCGATGATGTCGCTTAGGCAGATGTTGTCGTACCCCTGCCTTACATGAGATGCATCTAACAACAAGGCATTACTGCCCGACTCCATCCTCAGTGTACTCCCCTGCTTCTTCAATGTGGTGAACAGGTCTTTCAGGTTAGAGACCATCCTGATGGGTTGCTCCTTAATCAGTTCCTCCATATCAAGTCCCGTCTTGGTGGCGGTCTCTATAACGTTCATGGTTCCACGGATGCTGTCCACAATGGCCGGGTCATCAAACAACATCCCCTGCTCATCCTTGTAAGCCAGCTCATAACCAAACGAGCCATGCGTCAAGGCCGTGATATAGAACTGCCCCTTGGGCATACTGGCCTTCTTGTGTTCCTCTTTCAGCTTGCGCACCTTGTCGCGGGTGCTGCTCTGTATCATGCCCACCAGTGCCTGCATGGTGTCTTTCATAAAGACGGCAGATATGCCTTGAGAGCCATATACCCCCTTGCCTGAGAACCAGACATCAAGGCGGGCCTCGTCAATGGTGGTCTCACTGGCGGTCTCTATCTGTTGTTTCAAGAAAGCCACTCGGTTTTCCAATGAGGTACGCATCAGAATGTCGCTGGTGCTGCCAAGCATCTGCTCAATAGCTTCCAATTGGCCCTGTAGCCTGGCTATGTTTGAATTGTATTCCATACTCTACAGTGAATTTAGAAAGCTACGAGCCATCTGGTCGTTCGTATCATTTTCATACAAGGGTATCTCTATCATACCTTTCCACACACCCAGATCATTGTGGCTGAAGAGCTGAACCCAGAACTTTGTCCAGGAGATAATCTCATCTGGCGATTGATTGATAACAAAAACGTAGTGGTCCACCCGATACTTCTGGGCAGACAAGAGAGGATTGGTGAACTCCGGAAACTCTTTCAACAGGCAGTCTGCCTCATCCTGAGTTTTTACTTCAATCAGCGAAGTCACCACAATGTATTTGGGCTCGGGCCGTTCTGCCCGTGCCGTATCTTCCACAAACGAGCCATCCACCCACTGCCGTCCTGTGATGCCATTGGCCACACACGCCAACCGGAACTCCACAAAGCCTTTCAGCAAGGCTATGCGTTCTTGTGTTGTAGCAAAGTGTTGACAGAACTCCATGATGTCGCACCTGTAGGGCGAATAGTTGTGACGATTGTTGGGATCGCCTATCAGGGGTGGCAACACATGGTTGTGGTCAAAGGGAGGAATCATACCTTGGTTTCAAGTTTCAGGTTATCAGGTTCCAGGTCCAAGTCCCTAATATACTGATTGATCACTTCTTTGGGATTGGTATTCAGCTGCTGTACTGTCTGTGCCGTCAAGTAGAAGTTCAAGTTATCCACATGGATAGTCTTGCCATCCTTGTTCACCTTCACCTCAATGTCCGAGCTTTCCAGTTCTTTCAGTATCTGAGCATCACTTGTACCCGCTGGGGCCAACATCCTTCCCATATAGTACGCCCCTGCGGCCAGCAGACGGCAAGCCGCTTCGGGTGCCCGCTCAAAGGCGGCATTCACATCCACTGTGCTTTCTATATGTTCCAGCAGATACTTCGTGCTGGCGGCAATAGCCATTGAAGTGATATCTTGTTCCATTAAGACTTTTCTTTCAATAGTTTCTTGATGGCAGTCTGTATCTCGTCAGAGGGGTATTTGCCCAGTTCCTGACGGACGTGGTGTTCCTCGTTACCTTCCAGAAGGATAGCCAGTGAGGTGTAGGTACACTTCACATATACTTTCGCATCCATCAATACATGGATAATACCTGCCACAAGTACACGATTAAAATCAGTGCCTTGCTGCTCCCCTTTATTATAAACCTCAGCATCCACTTCTTTGAGCTTCAGGATGTCTTGCCAGAGTGGCTCAAACTTGTTCTTCCAGTCTGGTGACACTTTCTCCATGGTCTTCTTGACATAGGAGATAATCTTTGGGTATACCTCTTCCTTATCAACCTCAACACCGTCTGATGAGCCTTGTGACTTCACCCGCGTACCGTAATTGTTGTTGATGACGGTAGTGGCGTTGGGGTTGTAATTCTGCACGTTACCAATGTGTATCTCAGTATAGCTGTTTCCGGTTCCCGGATTTCCCTCAATCTTAATCTCCATAAGCCTTTCTATATGATTTTGAAGCGCGAAAGCGCTTTCAAAATAAATCTCTAATTAATTGATTATCAGTCTGAAAATTGTTTGAAAGCCTACCGCGGCTTTCTTTCAAGGTTTCACTCCCACCCCGCTGTAACTTTGCACTCGAAATCCAAGGGGAACGAGTTCCCAGTTCAAGGGTTCAAGGTTCAAAGTTCAAGGTTGCTAGCGCTTGGAACAGTAAGCCAAAAACCACGGGTTTCACGCGATAAATAACAAGATGTATAACAAAAAAATGAACACTTATGAAAAATGTATTGTTCACTCCGCACTTCTCGCTGCTTGAGTTCACCGAGAGTCCTACAGCTCGCAAGCACGGAATTGCTAATGTTCCGCCTGCAGAGGCGGTGGAAAACTTGAAGCGGCTGTGTGAGAACACGCTTGAGCCCCTCCGCGAGGCGTTGCAGTTACCGGTGGTCATCACCAGTGGTTTCCGCACCAAGGCCCTCAACGACATCCTGGCTCATCCTTCCGAGCGCAGCCAGCACATGGCAGGTCAGGCAGCAGACTTTTATGTGGTTCCAGGTTCAAAGTTCAAAGTTCAAGGTGAAACCCACCGAGAGCTACTGATCAAAGCGTTCCGTCTGATCATCCAGAGTGAGCTGATTGACTACGACCAGTTGATTCTCTATCCTACTTTCATTCACGTGAGCTATGTCTCCCGCGAGCGCAACCGCCGCACTATCCTGCTAGGTATGCGCAATGGCAAGCTTGGCTACGGAAAATGTTCGCTTGCAAAAGCTTTGCAGCTCACATAAGTTCAAAGTTCAAGGTTCAAGGATCAAAGTTTAGGGATCAAAGTTCAAGGTTCAAAGTTTAAGGTTCAAGGTTCAAGGATCAAAGTTCAAGGATCAAAGTTTAAGGTTCAAAGTTCAAGGATCAAGGTTCAAAGTTCAAGATTCAAAGTTCAAGGATCAAAGACAAGGTTAAAGGTGTTTGGAGCCTCGGTAGTCGCTGGACTTGATACTCTTTATGAAAGCAGATATAGCTTTGCTTAGACCCATACAGTCGTTGTACAGTCTAGTCGCAGTGTCTTTATCGATGAATCCAACATCAGTTGCCCTGATAATCTGGGAACGAACCTCACCGCAAGACCCTTTGGCAATATATAGGAAGTTCACGAACTCCTTATTGCCTTCCCGCTCGAATCCCTCTGCAATGTTGTCCATTACGGAACCAGCAGAAGCATGGATTTGCTGGACAAAACGAGAATCCCTACTGAAGTTACCATCCTTGGTAATCTCATAGACCTCTTTACAGAGATTTCGAGCAGACTGAAAGATTGCTAGATCTTCGAACTTTTCAACCTTACTCATACTTCGTATCGAGTAGTTCAAGGCTCAAGGTTTAAGGTTCAAGGTCTTTGATCTTTGTACTGACCGGAGGTCGCTGAACATTTAACCAGCCGTCAGGCACTTTGAACTTTGAACTGGGCGTAAGCCCGTTGAACATTGAACTATAATTTTTCAATTAACAATTTAAAATTTTATCAAATTATGGCACAGATTAAACAAGTCGGCGTTGGCCGCAAATCAACCGGTACCATTGACGGTATCACCTATTATGTTCGTGGTGGCGTAACCTACGCACGTTCCGCTCCAACCATGCCTGCAAGCGCTTATAACACCCCCGAGGCCAAGAAGCGCCAGGCTATCTTCAAACTCATCCAGATGCACTTGAAGTACCATCTGCATACTATCAAGCAGACCTTCACCCCCAAGGGTAACGGCAGCCCTACCAACCGCTACTACAGTGTGAACAACAAGGGTCTCTCTGCTGCGCTTGATACGCTGGGTGAACTCTACTGCGCTGGTCAGGATGTGACTATTGATGATGTGGAGCAAGCCATCAGCGCCTATGCCACTGAACACCCCAAGAGCATCAAGATTGCTTGCAAGAGCGGTTATGCTGAGGTTTACCTCACCGGTGCTTGGCCTGACACCATTACTCTTCGCGCTTCTGGTGGCGACAGCACGATCATCATCATCGTGGCTGAGAACGGTACCACCACTACGATCAATCCTAACAACTCAACCGTTGTGGTATCAGGCGACTCGGAGAGCGGTGGTAACTCAGGAGGCAACTCTGGGACCTCTGGGACTAGCAACACTGTCGCCGCTCCTACCATCAGTGGGACCACTCCGTTCACGGACACTACCTCAGTGACCATGAGTGCTGCTTCTGGTGCAGAGATTCACTACACCACCGATGGCTCCACGCCTACTGCAGAGAGTACTTTGTATAGTGAAACTATCACCTTGAGTGACACAACCACTGTAAAAGCTATTGCAGTGAAGGACGGTAACGCGAGTGAAGTAGCCAGCAGGACTTTCACCAAGAGCGAAGGTGGTGGTGATCCGGATCCCGACGATGATCAAGATTGACACTAGCTTTTAGCTCTCTTTTTTGAACACGGATTGAACGGATTGAACGGATGGCCTTGGCGATTAGCTTTTGGCTGTAAAACTTCTATTGAACACGAATAACACGAATTGAACGAATAAATTCTAAAGCTATTAGCCTTTAGCTTTTGGCAATTGGCATTTTTATATTGATAATTTGTTTTATTTTGGTAGAAGTGTTTATGAAAATGCATTTTCAATTCACTTCCATCAAATTAAAACCTTTACAAACGTAAAGTCGTTCTTTCAGAACATCATCAATATTAAAAGTCATCAATTCTTTGCTTCGCTCAGGCGCGGAAGTCTGTCGTCTGTTATCAGAATCGATGAAGTAGATGAAAAGTTATAATATGTAAGGAGATTGATGAAAAGCCTGTTTTTATAAAATCTTCAAACAGGATATAACCTTTATTCCCGAATAAAGCAGGATTGGCCTAAACCAAGACTGTCATCTACTTCAGAGAAGAAGCCATTCGTTTGATTCGTGTAATTCGTGTTCAAAAAGAGATTATCCGTGTGATCCGTGAGATCTGTGTTCAGAAGAAAAAGTAAAAGAACCCTGGCGAAGGGTTTCTTATTAGTTTAAAAATCTAAAAAGTTACAATTATGAAAATCAAACTTTCTGAAAAGGAGATTGAAAACATCCTTGAAGATCCTGTAAAGGCACAGGAGGCTGGTGTAAAAACCAACGACCCCTGGTGGGTTATTGTCTTGAAGATATTAGCCTACGTCGTTGGTCTTCTCCTGGGTGGAGCCGTAACCACAAGCTGCGCCTCCCACATCTTCTGATTGTCTCCTAGGCCCTTCCGCTCCGCATGGTGCGGTTGGGCTACCTTTGAACTCTATAACCTTGAACTTTTAATTTTTTGAATATAATGAAAACAATTAAATATATCTTAGTCAATGAAAGCTATTCTCAAGACGCTGTTCTTGCTATTCGTAACAGCCGTGTGTCTGACTTCCGACACAGCCACATCATCAGTGCCGCAGGCCTCACCCGCCGCGAGCTTATCAGTATGCTCTTACTGGCCCGTAAGCGATGGCCCTCTGCCAAGATACTGGGAATTTCCGAGTTGGGGCTTGAGGTCCGTGGCCAGCGAATCATATCTAGCGGTCGGCTTTGTCCCAGCGATGCAATGAATTCTATCAGGCGTGAACTTAGCGACCTACCTTGAGTTATGGAACCTACCCATTATTCTGGGCCTTGAACGGAACTACAGCGAAAGTTGTGGTTCCGTTTTTATTCCCCCACTGTGGCCAAAACAAATATGAACAGAACTGCCATAGGGCACTCAATATTGTCTTAACCCGTTCCATAACTCATCCTCTTCCAGCGGCCGATACGGACCATCCTTGGCTTCGAACAGCACCGTTCCAGATTCCATACATTCCAAAGAATGCCATCGGTCTTTTTCCGCAACTATCATTCGCACAGGCCCATCAGCATCTAACAGAACACGTTCGGTTTCGGTTCCATTGTCATCGAAGAATAACCATTGAATCTTTCCCCGAAGGATAACTACTGTTTCCGAACTGCCTCTATGCCTATGAATCGGCATTATTGTTCCTGGTTCCAAAGCGTTTAACATCCGCTGAGACTTGTCTTCTGCAGAATTACGCATATCTAGATTGCACCGCAGCCTTGGGTTCTCCTTGGCTTTCGCTGACAGTTTATCAAGAATCCCTTTTGTAATAATCATATCGAACTAGGCTTTAAAATATGATTCCATGTGGCATACCAAAAAGCACTCCACCGACTGCCTTTGTAACAGAGTTCTTGCTTCCAGCCATTTGCTTTCCACCTTTTATATTTAAATAGTATGCGAGAAAGCAATCCTTTGGGTTCCTCATTTGAAAACTCTGGCGATAAAATATCATCCAAGACTCTATCTTTTAACTGGGGTTCAAACAGTACTCTATTGAAAATATTCACATCAAAACCCAACTGCTCAACGCAAATTGCATTAAAGATGTCGTATAATCGTTTCATTCCAAATTCATCCAGCACATCTTCAAGCCAGCCCCAATCTACTTCTCTACCGTGAGCCTTGACAAAGAATCCCCAGTCAAGCAATTGTCGCAGGGTTATTCCAGAAGATGCAAAATGTTCCATCATATGACGAAGCAAGAACAAGGCATGAAGATTAGGAGACGGCACATACACCTTTTCTCCATACAACTCAACATAGTACGAATCATCTTGGCCTAGATCTTTCAATATCTTCTCTAAAGCAGGGCTGGAGCCATGGTGATGTACTTCTATAAAGTCATAATGATTCTCCACCATGAAATCACCCCAGTAAAAAACAGTATGGTGATGTTCGCTTGTATCTATTTTTATACCTTTTTCTTTAGTAAGGGATGAATCTGCTTCTTTCTGCATCCCAAACAACCAAATATCTATATCGCCACATGGCCTATGCTCGGGTTTGGGCCAATCTAAACTACAAACGAATCCCTTTAGCACCATCATTTTATACCCGTTAGTATTATAAAATCGTGCTATTTCCGCAATGGTTCTACAATACTGGGCATATCGCTGCTCGTATAGTTGCAACGTACTCCCTATCCACTGCAACAACATAAGTTTTGGAGGACGCTTGATTTCTGGAAGATGTTCTATGCCATCTAATAGAATAGCAGAAAGCCCATGTTGCAAAGCAAGAGCCTCTAAATCATTCCAATTCACTCTACCTGATAAAGAGCCCCCCTTGCCAACATCTATACCAAGGCGAGTAATTGTAAGAAAAGAATTATATATATCAGTTTGTTCCATCAAATGGATACATTGTTGCCGTTGATTCATTATTTATATCTGCACGCTTTATCACTTTCATAATAGTAATCCATATTACCTTAATGTCTGTCCATAAAGTACAGTGATCCACATACCACACATCTAGATTAAACTTTTCTGTCCAGCTAATAGCATTACGCCCATGACATTGGGCCCAACCGCTAATCCCTGGCCGAACTTCATGACGACGCATTTGCTCAGCACTGTACAATGGCAGATACATCGGCAACAATGGTCTTGGGCCAACCAATGCCATATCACCCTTGAGGACATTGATTAATTGAGGCAACTCATCGATACTTGTTGAACGTACAAACTTACCAACTTTCGTCAAACGCCTTTCGTCAGGTAGCAGCTTCCCCTCTGCATCCTTTTCATCTGTCATGGTCTTGAATTTAATGACCTTGAATATTTTGCCGTCTTTACCTGGCCTATCTTGAGTAAAGAATGCCCCAGCACCCTTATTGGCAAAGTGCAACCAGATAGTAATAATTATCAAGAGCCAACCGATAAGCAACAATGCTACAAACGAAATCAGGAAATCAAGTACTCTCTTGAAAAAATGTTTATACATGCTTCTACTTATTCTATACTTTTTGTATCAACAATATATTTCACTTCCTCGTCCTTCACATACAAACTGGCAGGAAGACACATACCCACCTTAAACACAGCCTCACTCATGTCATTCACGTAAGCATAAGGACCAACATAAATTGGTTGCATAATATATATACTTCCGACGAGCTTTTATAGCATTAACCCTAAACCGTGAACCATTCCGCCCCACAATTAGTATCGAATGCTTCTTTAATGTACTTCTGTTCAAGACCTGTTTCGCTCGTTTGAGCGAGACACAGATAAATTCTATTTGACATGTTTATAGCTACTATTCACCCATTCATCAAGAGTATGAGACTCCCCATGACCAGGGTATATTATTATATCTTTTGGAAATATTGATTCTATGTGAAAAATTGATGACTCCCAGTCTTTTACATCGCTATCTCTACTATTAAAATGCGGAGGGAATGGCATAATGGTATCACCCGTAAAAAGCATATCACCAATTTGAATACACATTGATCCTCTACTATGACCTGGTGAAAACACAAAAGCGAATTCGTAATACCCCCATTTTAATTTTTCGTCGTCCTTATTAATAATAATATCAGCAGGCTTCAATTCATATCGATAATTCGGGTCGTCATAATAAAATAAGAAATATGCTCTACTTGCTTTCTTAGCATACTTTTCACATAACTCCGAGCAAACCAACTTTGAATTTGGGAACTTATCTTTCAGCGCATTTACGCCCCATGTATGATCTGTATGCTCATGTGTTAGAATAATATAATCTAAAATTAATTGGTTCTCCTCAATAAATGAGATTTCTTGTTTACTTTTCTCACTGCCAGGGTCTATAACCGTAGCCCTTCCTGTTTCATCATCATAAACGACGAAACAATTGGATGACATAAGTTGATTGATAAATCGCTTAATTTTTATCATTTATTATCTGACTGCTCGTCACCAATATATCTTCCAAAGCCATACTTCGAAAGGTTGATATCAAAATCTTTTGGCAGTGCTTTGGCTATTTCTTCCAGTTTCACTTTATCCATATTGATTTTGTCGTACTTACAGTATTCAATAATCAAATCATATGGACTAACAGAATACTTTGCCGCATAACGGTGAATATACTTCATATAGCTGCTATGGAATCCGGCAATGCCACAATAGATATCCAATCCATAAAGCCCAGAGTTCCTTACCAATGGATTAACATATTCCTCACCAAACTGAACCAGCTTCTTCTCGTCGTAGCAATCAACGTCGTACTTCATCTCCAGCAGCGCAACAAGTAGTTCTGTTGATGCATTACCGGCACCTCGTCCAAGCCCTTGAAGAGAACAGTCAATTAAATCAAAACCGATCTCAGCAGCATACAGACTGTTAGAATTAGCCAACCCAAGATTATTATGACCATGGAATCCCACTTTGGGACCATTTACTCTTTTAACAACATCATAATACTTCTTGATGTCCTCAGGCAGCATGCAACCAGCAGAATCAACAATATATACGTAATCTACTCCATAGCTCATGGATTTAAGTACGCAAGCTTCAAACTCCTCTTCTGTTGCGGTATAGGACTTCATATAGTTAGCGGCAACAATCAGACCTAAGTCTTTTGCATGCTTTACATAAGCCTCTGTTGCATCAACCTTGTCAATGTTGCATCCTATTCTGACAAAGGATGCTCCATGTTTCTTCAGCAAATCCAAATCCTCAAGTCGTGCAATACCTGGGATGCAGAACATTCCATATTTGCAAGTCTGATAGGCTTCTTGTGCGGAGGCTAAATACTCTTCGTCCGTACAAAGTGCAATGCCATTCTTATATGAGCTGGCATTTAAACCTTGTCCATGTCCTATTTCAACATACGGAATTCCTGATTGCTCCAATACACGGCCAATCTTTCTAGTATCATGCTCAGAAAATTGGAAATTAATGGCATAACTTCCGTCTCTGAGCGTAACATCCATTATTTGAGTTTTCATAACAACGTATTTATTCCGTTAATACTCTTCCAAAATAACTCTGGCAGGTGATCCGTCGCTTCCCTTAAACTTCAATGGTAGCGCTATGATTCTATGCTTTTTGGTCAAATCAATCTGGTCGGTATTAGTCAGATACTCAACAATGACCACATCTTCCTTTAACAACCGTTTATGGTTGGGCGAATCTTCTTTGGACTGAATATTACCACCAAAATCTGGCGAAGGTGTATCCATCGCCATCAATTTAATTCCACCTTTAAGCAGGTATTCTACAACTTCTTCTTCAAAATATGGAAAACTCTTATAAAATTCTGGTGTCTTCCAGGTCTTAAACCAATCAAAACGGAAAAGCATTCTCTCAGTAACCTGAAGCTGTTGTACATCTTCAAGTTTTACAACGCTACCGCCTTTAAAACGGGTAAAATCCACCACACTGATTTCTCCGCATAGCGTTTCCAAAGGAGTGGTCTCTATAGTATGGCCTGTTTCAATGAAATGATATGGTGAATCCATATGCGTACCAGTATGGCTTCCGAATGTAAGGGCATGGGTATTTCTACCTACTTCATTAAGCTGGCCAAGATGCTGTATATTTACATGTTCATGCCAAGGCGTACCACATGTGGGCATCCCATTTTCTATTACATATGATAAATCTAGTAATTTCATTGCTTATAGTTTGTTTGATGTTATTTCTAGAACTTCCCCGCCTTTACCTTCAACAAAGAAAACAAAAAAGGAACAGCCTTGTACTTCAAAAGTCTCAACGTCTGAACATTTGAATCCAGCCTCTTCTAATTTCTTTTTCGTTTTGTTCAATGGCCTTACAAAAATAGTTGGGCAACAGACACCCACATTATCCAGATTCACGTTAATATCTTGTTCTTTATCTATTTTTATTTCAACTGGATATTCATCTAATGCTCCTTGAAATACCACTGTGCACTCGTCTTTATCTTCACAACCCAATGCCAATAGCATCTCTTTGCAAGAAACGGTATCGGATGTTTTGATGGTAAATGTTAACGACCTTGGTTCATAGTCAATACAAGATGTTCCATTTGAAGTATTGGTGTAAGAGACAATCTCGACAGGTATTCCTCCTTCTGCTGGTGGAGCAAAGAAGTGAAGTCCGTGTGTGGCATCTTGGTATTTCATATATGCCATCTTAATTGGCATATTTTGAGCCTGTTCTTCTTGCAGTGTCAGGTGATAACCAGACTTTGATAATTCTTCAATGATTCTGGTTACATTATTTCTGTTTGCTGCGTATGTAAGGTGGTCAAATTTTACTAACATGTTCTCTCCTCCTTCTGATAGTTTTCCTTCAGCACTTTCTTCTCATTCTTTCCGTTAATATTCTTGGGGATTGATTTTGTACGGTAGAAAAGATCTATTAGATAGTTCTTACCCAGCTCTTTAGCCACAGTGCTTGATATGGTCTTCTCCAGGCTATCTTTATCTTCAATAGTCGTTGTGTAAGCCAACACTATCAGTTCTTCTTTTAGCTTATTGAGAACGCTGAACACGCAACATTCTTCTATACCTTGTATGCCTGAAACAACTCCTTCAATCAGAGCTGGGCTGATATTCATACCGCCTTTAATAATCAAGTCTTTCGATCGGCCTACTATAGACAAGATGCCATCTTCTATTTTGGCAAGGTCTCCTGTTTTATACGAAGTCCCATCAAAATAATGCTCAGTTGGTTCATTTGTGTAACCTAAGAACATCCAAGGCACGTCAACCAAGAATTCACCGTCACCTCCCAAATGATACCCTACACCATTAAGAAGTTTACCAACGTTACCCCCTCCTAATGCCAGAGTTTCAGGTGTCTCTGTGGATAGGAACAGGGTTTCTGACAAGCCATAGCTTGCGTAGAGTTTCACTGGATACTTAGCCTCAAACTCATCTCTTGTGCTTTGATGCAATGGTGCTGTACCTATGAAGAATAATGTCTTGTGAGTCTTACAGTATTCCTGGCCTACTTCATGTTTTGCAACTTTTAAAAGAATTGTCAGCATACTGGGTGACATCCAGAATGTATTTATCTCATTCTTTGCCACCTCTTGCCAGAAAGTGAATGCTTTCATTGGCGAAAATCTACCCAATACGACTATTTTTGCTCCTGCAACAAATGGTTGGAATATGGAATTCAGTATTCCGGCCATATAGGTCATGGGCATCAGGTGAGCAAATACATTTTCCTTGCCAACAATAAACATATTATTGAAAGCCTCTGCTGTCAAGAACAAATTGTTCAACGAGTGTCTAACACCTTTCGTATTTCCTGTAGTTCCTGATGTAAACGTCAATAGATAGTCTGACAGGAAGTCTCTCTGCTCAAAAGATTCCACGACGAGGTTTTTAATGTCACCTTTAAACGATTCCGTTGAATCAAAAGCACTGGTTTTAAATAGCAAATCATAGCAATCCATCTTTGCTTTGCCTGCTTTGTCCACTACAATATATCCGTCATCTATCGATGAGAGGATATGAACTATCTCCTCTTTTCCTTTTAAAGGATCGATGGCGGTAGCTATCTTATCAGACAAAATGGCTGCAAAGTAACATGACAACAACTCAATGCTATTGTCCATGATTAGCACAAGATGTGCCTTCCCCGATGCGTCCTTTTTAATTTGTTCTGCCAGCGTTATACAACGGGCAAAAAAATCGTCGTAGCTGTAATGTTTGTCTGATAATGCATCGCAGACAAACTCTTCTGAGAAGTCAAGACCTCTCAACCTGTCAATCACTATCTTCTTCATGCTTCTTTACGCTCATCAATCATTTTTGTCAGACCTTCAATGTTCATAAAGTCTGGATTCAGGAAGTCTTCATTCGTAAAAGCCACCCCATACTCTTCATCGATATCTGAAATGAGCATGACAAACGAGAAAGAGTCAATCATGCCCTCTTCCATATAATTGGCTGTCAAGGCAGCCTTGATTCCTTCTGCATCCAACGAAGAATGCTTTGTGAACCAATCAATAAGCCAGTCTTTAATATCCATAATTAATCTTTCTTTTCATATTCAACAATCTCAGGGCATACCACATGATCCAGTTCTATGTGGGCACTACCCCAGCATAGACCTGCACCAATAGCAGACATCACGGTATCTACTCGTTTCCCTTTCAAGTCTTCTCTGATTTCAGAAACAATATTCAAGGGGATTGAGCAGGCGGATGTGTTGCCATACTTCTTCAAGCTCATAGGAACCTTATTGGCATCATATTTCAATTTTTTGATGATTTTCTCATCTATCAAGTTGTTTGCTTGGTGAAGCAAAAGATAATCTATCTCCTCCAAGTCTATGTTGTAGTGCTCTATCAGTTTCTTAGCAGATTTTGGAGTCTTGCTGATGGCCACCACAAACACATTAACACCATCCATAATACAGTTCGTCATGTTGTATTTCTGGCCTGGTGCAGGTTCTACCATTTCAAGTTCTTTCTCAGAAATGGGCTGACGAGCACCACCTGCAGGTACATACACATATTTATGTGTAGAACCGTCACCTCCAAAATGGAACTGCATTTGTGAAGCCGTCTCATCGTATTCCAAAGCCGTTGCCGTTCCAGCATCTCCATGAAGTGGCCATGCTGTTTTGTCATAGTGAGAAACAAAAGTAGAGTTGGTTTCGCCAACCAGTAGCAAAGCTTTTTTTATGGTTCCTTTTGACATCATGGAGCCTACAATGGACAAGGCATAAATATAACCCTGACAGGCAAATGGGAAGTCCATTACGATACACTCCTCTGATAATCCGAGCTTGTCCTGTAGGATTGATGAGGTTTGTGGTATCAGATAGTCACGTGCCTGTGATACAAAGAACAGGCCATCAATCTCCGATTTATCCCAGTTCAATTCTGCTATCATTTTTTCTGCAGCCTGATAACATAAATCAGAAGCACATGTTCCTTCATCCACAATGCGAGCCTCTTCAACTTGTGTCAACTCAGCAACTCTTTCTCCCTCTCCTGGTGCGAAGAATGGGAGGTCTTTTGTTTTTTTGGTATTCTTGGGTACTACTGCCGTAATACCCTTGATCTTTACGTTTTCAAATGCTAAAAATGCCATTATTTATATATTTAAAATTTTACTTGATTGTTGCTCCTCCATCCACGACCAAGGAGATTCCGGTTATCCACGAAGCTGCATCCGACAGTAAGTAAACTGCGGCCTGTCCTATTTCTTCCGGCTTACCGAATCGTTTCAATGGATAACTCTCCCTATAGGCATCTAATTGTTCCTCTGAGAAACGCCCGTTTTGCATTAATGGGGTTTCAACCATGCCGGGACAGATGGTGTTTACTCGTATACCTTTAGCAGCGAATTCAATAGCAGCAAAACGCATAAAAGCATTCAATGCAGCTTTTGAAGTTCCATAAATTACGTTGGCGGGTTCGAACTGATAAACACCTCCTATTGATGCTATGATGACAACAGATGCGTCATTCTTAAGCTTTTTCCCTTTTACCAGCAATCTGACAAGTTCCGCTGGAGCATAGAAATTAATATCAAATATCTCTTGGTATTTCTGAGTGGTTGCACTCTTTATTGGCAGCGTTGTGCCTTTTCCTGCACATATGACGATTCCATCAAGCACAGAGGTGCTTTTTACCAAATTTTCTATTCCTTCTTTGATGGTCAAGTCTGCGGGAATACAATCGTTCCCATCTGTGCCGACTTTACCGAGACAGCTTTGAAGCCTTTGTTCATCCCTGCCTGTGAGGACTAAAGAAGCTCCCATACGAGAGCACTCAATGGCTGTGGCATAGCCAATGCCAGAGGATGCTCCCGTAATAAGAATCTTCTTCCCTTTTAATGAGAATGGATTGTTTTGCATTACTTTGACTCTACCAGATTGTAAAGTTCCTCAATTGTGGTTACGCTACGAAGATCTGCGCCTGTAATACGCTTGTCGTACTCCTCATCAACCATACCAATAATTGACAATGCGGTCAGCGAGCCCCACTCATCCAAGGCTTTGAAATCAGTTGAGGGTGTAAACTGTTCTTCTGGAGTTTCGTCAAATTCTTCAGCAAATCTTACTACAAATTCATCTAATGTCATAATTCAAAACTTTTAAAATGTTAATAAAATAATTATTCTTTAACTATTGAAAAATCATGCACCTTACCATCATAGGTAGGACAATGAAGAATTGATGTAACCAAGGATTCGGGTGTCATACGACGTACGATTTTTTGAAGTGTGTCATCTGTTCCGCATTCGTAAAATTCAGTTACGCCATTTTTCACCATGTTCATGGTGATACCCGTCCACTGCACGGGATAGGTCATCAACTTGATCTGATTATCTAAAATCTCTTTGGGGTCTGTATGAGGCAGGCCATCCGCATCCTGATAGATAGGAATATTGGGTGTCATAAAATGCAGCTTTTTCAACTCTTCTGCAAGGATTGCTCCCTCTTCTGCCGAGTTGGGTGAATGCCCCACGCCTTTTTGGGGTAATACCAAAGCACGCTTTGCACCCATTTCCTTTAAGACTTTGCACGCTTTCTTAACAGAACCACGTGCACCTGTGATAACAAGCTGGCCAGGGCCATTATAATTGGCTATATAAAGGCTTTCACCATCCTCGTCGCCAACTCTTTTGATTACATCCTGTACCTGATCTTCTGGTATTCCAATAATAGCGCCCATAGCACTTGGATGCTTTTGGAATGCTTCATAGAAAACCTCACCACGTTTTTTGATAAAGGGCACTGCCTCCTCGAATGAAATAACGCCAGCCACGACCAATGCAGCATACTCGCCTAGTGAGTGACCTGCTGTGCAGTCAGGTTTCAAATCATCCTGACCTAATGCAGCAGCCACCTCATAGATGAATATACCCATCTGAGTGTAACGAGTATCCATCAAAACATCCTCTGTTGCTGTAAACAGAAAATCAGAGAATCGTTCGCCCAAAATATCATTTGCCTGTTCAAAAATAGCTCTCGACTTTGGAAAGTTCTCATAGAGGTCCTTTCCCATCCCTTCTTTCTGGTTGCCTTGGCCAGGGAACAAAAATGCTTTACTCATAGTTCAATATTCTACTTTTTTTGCGGGGTTTCCATATACGATAGAACCCTTTTTCACTCTTCTTATTACAAAACTCATTGCACCAACCATAGAATCATCTTCAACCTTGACACCATGATTGATTATAGCACCCGTATGAATACAAACATTGTTTCCTATTTGTATCCCACCTACGCATACCACATTGCAGTCAATTCTTACATTATTACCGATCTTAACATCATGGCCAATAAGTGCGCCACCTTGAATTAGACAATGGTTGCCTATGACTGCATCCACACCAATACTTGCTAAAGGAGTTATAAAGCAACCTTCACCTATCTTATCAGTATATACAAATGCTCCTGGGTGTATCAGCGTTGGAAACACCCCTCCTTTTTCTTTTATGGCAGAGATACACTTTATGCGGTTTTCATTATCGCCCATTGCTAATAAAAAAGCATCTTCCCGCTTAACTTCATACGACGCAATACCACTCAACACAGGCGGATAACCATCAAACCCATCGAGCGCATGCGGATTATCATCTAAAAATCCTTTCAAATCAAAATCAACTAGATATCCTCTGCATTCTTTAGCCCAGGCATACATCTGTCTTCCGAGACCACCTGCGCCAATAATGATAAAATGTTTCATTGTTATTAACGTTACTTTGTAATGCGGTTCATTATAATTGTATAGGTATTATCTACCAAATAATTTTCTCTTAGGAACCTGAAACCCTTATTTCCCATTTGTTTAATGTCAGACGACAGAATTTTGTTCACAAGTAATGTAAAATCTGTTGGATTTACACTTTCACACCAATAACCAAAGCCATTTTCTTCTGCAATTTTTCCCATATCTGAATTCACATCAGTTGCACAGAGAACAGGCATCTCATATTCAAGATATGATAGTAGACGAGAAGGAAAATTTGGAATAGTAAACCTGTGATCCAAGAAAATAAGCCCCACGTCACATGATTTAACCATGATATCATATTCATCTTTTGGTAAACTCTTCATCACTTTCACACAAGCTGTATTGTTTTTCTCTTTCCATTCTGCCAGTTTGGGGTATTCAGTTCCACTACCAATGACCACGAAAAAACAATCATTCCTTTTTTTGTTTTCATCAAGGCATTTTATCAAATAGTCAATACCTTGAGGTTTTCCCAAATTCCCGCCGTAAATAAAGATAGGTCTGTCTACTGGTATATCATATTTTTTTCGGATGTAATATCTTTCATTTTTTTCTTTTAAGCAATAATCTTTTTCCGTAAGAGTAGTATCCTGGGGGGATGATAATTCAATTGAGTTAGGTGCCACTTCAACTTTTTCCAAGGCTATTTCAGGATTATGTTTTAAAAGATAATTAACATTTGCTGGACTCATACAACCAATATAGTCACTTTCCGCATATAGTTTTTTTTCTTTGTTCCTGAAAAATTTATAAAGCCAACCTTTCAATCCTGTTTTGGAAATCATTCCCATATCTACAGCATTTTGTGGGAAAATATCCTTTAGTAGTAAATATGTTTTTGCATCAGGGTTTTTTTCTTTTAAATACCTTATAACATTGGGAAATGTAATAGGTGGTGTAGAGTATAGAATAAGATCAAATCTTATATCTTTCAAATATTTCCGTATTGCTCTTTTATATTGCCCTTCTATCAAAACTTGCCCAACACCCTTTTCTACTAAACTGGTTTTTTGGAGATTAAGGGTTCGTACATTCAACACATGTACACCTTCTATTTCTACCAACTGTGTCGGTCTTTTTTCTCTGCGCTCATTAGGAGCAACAATATATACGTTGAAACCTTCGTTACGAAACTTACGTAGAAGATCTGTATAAATTCCACGGCTGGAAACATTTGTAGTTCTAGCCATTGTAAGAAAAATCAGATTCCTTTTTTCCATTTATAATATAGTCCGAAATAATCAAAAAGACAAACATTTCTTATCTTGTCCCATGGGGTAATTAATCAAGACGGCTTTATATTTCCCTTTAAAGACAAAGAGACTCCCAGCTGCTGCCCCAACAATCCCATATCGAGAAATAAGGCACTTTATATCATCGTATGTACCAGCCCCACCAAGTATAGTCATTGGAATTTCCGTCTGTTCACGTACTAAATCAGATAGTTCCAAGTCGTATCCATTCATCAACCCGTCACGATCAATGTTATTGATGACTATCTCGCCATATGGGATATCCTTTATTCGCTGGAGGAAATCAACCAGTTTAATACCTGATTTCTTCTTTCCATTGAGTGTCAGAAGTTCATATGTCTTTTTAAAAGTTCCTCGCTTAGCGATATCTAGTACAAGAACAACACTCTGAGCACCTACGGCTGCACTCATTTTACGCAAAACCTCTGGGGCGTCAATTGCAGCAGAACTAATAGCCACTTTCTCAGCACCCAAACTGATGATTTTTTTCACCTGCTCAACCGTCTTCACACCACCTCCATAACAAAGCGGCATTCTGCACTCAGTTGCCACGTTCTTTATCATCTCATAGTCCGGCTCTCGACCTTCAACAGAAGCATCAATATCGATGACCATGATTTCATCCACATGCTTTTCGTTGAATATCTTAACAGCATTAATGGGATCTCCCACATATTTGCCATCCTCAACTGAGAATTTTACCGTCTTTACCAAGCCCTTATTATGGACAAGCAAACATGGAATAATTCTTGATCTCAACATAGGCGGCTACAATTCTGCAAAATTACGTAACAACTGAATGCCATTATCATGACTTTTCTCTGGATGGAATTGCACCCCATACACATTCCCGTTGGCGATAGCTGAATGGAATGTAATGCCGTAATCTGTTGTAGTAAGCACATTCTGAGTATCCTTACAAGTGAAATAGTATGAGTGTACGAAATAAAAGCCTATTTCCTCATCTATTCCTTTGAACAAAGGGCAATCTTTCACCACAGAAATAGAATTCCAACCCAAATGAGGTAACTTGGGCTTTCCTTGTATAAGATTCTTATCAAACTTCCTTACCTCACCAGATATCCAACCTAATCCTGCCAATGCACCTTCTTCACTACTATCACCTAACATCTGCATACCTACGCAAATACCTAAGATAGGTAAGTCACCTTTAACCACCCTTTGATTCAGAATACCAATTATTCCTTTCCCTCGTAAAGTAGAAATCGTCTCATCAAAGGCTCCCACACCAGGAAGGATAACCCTATCTGCTTTTTCAATTTCTTCTGGTGAACTGATACACTCGCAAGAGATATCCAACCTCTCGTATATATTTCGGATAGCATTTACATTGCCAGAGCCATAATCTAGTATCGAAATCATCTTACTTGCGTTGAGCCTATATGGATTTTTTTTGCTATCTTATAGAACCATTTTAAAAACTTTTCACTATTATCATAGTCCCAATAAAATTTTAACGGCATGTCAAAATAGCCTTGGAGTTCGTCGACTGTTATGCCTAATTTCGTGGCTATATATCTGAATTCGTCTTTAATGGTCTCCGGATCGTATGCCTTTTGTTCCAGTTCTTTTAAAGCCTCTCCTCTGGTCATCTGGCCCGCCAGAATCAAACTAGAGAATTGTACTCTACGTGGGTCGTAACCAAATCGTTGCGGCAGCCAGTAGCTTTCAAAAAACTTGGTGAATCTCGATTCAAAATGCTTTTGTGGATATGGTTTCCATCCATATTCCTTTTCAAGTAGAGTCTTTGCCTCATCCTTGCTATATGGAAAATATGTCAACAATCGCACCAACTTGACCCCCTTTATATATTGCATATAAAATTTCCTATAGAATACACTTGTCATAGGATAGGTCTTCAGAGGGTTATCGCAGAAACGTTTTCTTATATCATTAACTTGTCTCATATCCGAGAAATAATAATACTTTGAGGGATAGGAGCAAAATTCAGAAGAATAATTATAACCGTTTAGGATATATTTAATTTTATGTTTTTCTGCAAATTTATATACAGTACCTATAAAGGCTAAATCTTGAGCACCATCAAGAGAAGGGATCCCCGCCTTAAACAAGGCTAGCTGGAATGCTTTCATCTCTTCCCAGTTGATAACTTCAGTATAAAGATCTAGCCCTAACTTGTCAATCATCACCTGAATGTTATTCACTGCCAGCTCTGAATTCCAACCTCCATCTACATGAAAGACCAATGGGCGTAATCCTAATTCCTTAACAGCTAAATGAAGCATATAGGAACTGTCGACCCCCCCGCTCATGCCGAGAAGGCAATCAAAATCCCGTCCTTTCCCATCTTCCTTGATTTTGGCTATGATTTTATCAAACTCTATTTTCTTCTTCTCCCAATTCAACGAGGGAACTATATTGTTCATATAGTCCCGACATTGGTCACACACGCCATTTTCGTCAAACGTAATGTGTGGATCACTCGTGTCCAATACACAGTGACTACAAATTTTGTAATTCTTTTCCACGTGTTTATAATCTTACGTTGAACTATTTTCTAATTCTATGATCTAATCCAAGGAACGTATATAGTTTAATGCCGAGATTGAAGGCCCAGGAGGTATTCTTATACTGTCTTCCATCATATCCTTTATCATAATATGACTGAAGCTCAGCTTCGCTAATCTGGAGTTTCTTTGCAATATCCTTAAACATCTTCTGGCCTTCCTCTTCTGTAAGAGGTGATTTTTCCATTTCCTTCAAGGCCTCTTCTCGTGTCATCTGACCTGTCATTACTAGACTAGAGTTCCACGCCATTCGAATATCCTGTCCATAACGCTTCGGATTCCAATAACCCTCAACAAACTTGGTTATTTCGTCTTCAAAGTGTTTTTGACCGTAAGCGACATAACTATATTCCTTTGCGAGTGTATCAACCATCTGTTGCTTGGTTATAGGAATAAGATTCAAGGGCTGAACAGTCTTCACGCCCTTTACGTAAGGAAGCCAGAACTTATGCTTGAAGCCAGTGGTCCATACATAATGCTTGGGTATAGGACATCCATTTTTACGGAGCACATCTTTGACAAAAGTCTTGTCAGCGGTCTGGTATCCTGACCCCCAAGAAGTCGGATCTGCCACTGCCTCCGTAGCTATATTAAAGCCGTTAAGAATATACTTTATCCCCATTTTAGCGGCAAAATGGTCAACTAACGCAACGAAAGCATGGTCTTGTGGAACGTCAAGACCTATACCAGATTTAAAGAAAGCAATTTGCATTTGGCGCATCTCTTCCCAGTCCATTTTGTGATTATGGAATTCAACGCCCATTTTAGCTTCCATCTTCTTTAAGTTCTCAACCGTAACTGGCAAATCCCAACCTGCATCAATGTGGAAAATAAATGGACGGAGGCCCCATTCCTTCACAGCTAAGTGTGCCATATAGGAACTATCCAGTCCACCACTCAGGCCAAGCAGGCAGTCATATTCTTTACCTTCACCACTCTTCTTGATGACGGCAATGAGTTTTTTCAACTCTTCCTCATGTCCTTTTCCATGGTTCCACCAAGGCAGAATACGATCCTCGTAATCATGACAACGGTCGCATACTCCATTCTCGTCCAACACCAAATTGGTATCAGTTGTGTTCATTACGCAGTGCTTACACACTTTGATTTCACTTTTCTCCATTTGTTTTACTTTTTTTGTTATTAAGTTTATACCTCCGGACCTGCCACTAAAAAGCTAAAACAGGGGGTTTCCTTAGGTTTGTTGTTCAAAACATTCACTTCCATACTGAATTTTTTTATTCGCTGTAGTTAGAAATCAACAGTTCATATATTTCTTTCAAACTAAGTAGGTCATGTCTAAGTACGACAATACCAGCATCAGCATATTCTAATGCTAGAGTTGACTTATAGGATATAACTATATCTACTTTGGGGAAATCATTTTTCTCTAACAAAACACATCCCATTTCTTTAGAAAGGCGTTTGTATTGTTCACATGAAAATAATGGATGAGGTTTAACGTATAAGTTGTAATGACCGTTATCCATAACTGTTTTTACTATTTTCTCTTCTATGCATAAGTCAGTATACCTGCAAACAAGCAATATATGTCTCTTTCCGTTCTTTATTAGTTTATCATTACTTGTAAAAGCTAATCCGGCCATTATGTACGAAACAGGTTTATTCCTAAACAGAGAATAACAACAGTTATATTTTTGACTCTCATTAATAAAATAGCCAAATTGTGGTGACCCAACCTTCTTTAAAAAACAAATTCCATCTCCTATCATTCCATGCTGCAAAAAAACAGATTTGTGGTTAGGGTCTGACATCATAAATGCCCAGCGTGTATACGTTTCTGTGCACAATAGAATATTGTCTTTGCTTAATTTCTCCACAAATAGCATAGTTGCAAAAAAATCATAGCAAGAATATAGTCTATTTAAAAAATCATCATTATATTTAAAATAAAAAAAACAACAATATTCTATTGAATTCAAAAATAATACAAATAAGTCATAGTATGACAAGAAATCTACTAATCTAACTCTATTGAATATATCGAATTGTTTCTCTGTTTTTTCTCCAGGATATGTAACCATCAACATTTTTTCTGTTTTAAGCCCAGCTTTATCGATAAGGCTTTGCATTTGGGGCTCTTTCACAAAAAAACATAATCTATTATGTATTTGATTATTATCGCCTAGAGGATTCTTGCAGAAAAAGTACTTCACATAAGTTAATGATATGACAACAATAGAGAGGGGCAACTCTGAAACTCTTAAAATTGCTATTATTATATTTTGTATTATTAAAGGATATCCGTCCCCTTTAATATAAGCCATTACCGCTTTTTTCTTTAAAGATTTTAGTTCCTCTTCTTTGCTTCTATTTTTTACAATGAATTTAGCATTCAGATAGCCATAAATGCAATATCTGAACATGCTCTTCTTTAATTTAGTATTCATTATACGAATTGTTTTTCTGTTTTAAAACCTTTGAAGGAATTACTATTCTCTTTAGAACAGGATAATATTTTGCTAAAAACACAGAAACTATTAATATAAATACTAATATTTTAATTATGAATTGCAAAAATGAAGTCCTATTTAAAAAGTGCATTATCATTAACGAGCATGCAAAAAACAAAAAAGTCATAATATACATTGACAAATAATTATACCTTATTTTCTTATTCTTTCGAAGAGATAGTATCAATGCTATGATACTTCTTACAAAATAAGTCATCAAACAGGCGATGCCACAACCATAAAATCCCCAATGAGGTATAAGCAAAATATTCAACACTATATTTACAGCCATTCCTGAGAGGGTTGCAACAAAAACATATTCTGTTTTGTCTATCAATAACACATTAACAAAAAGATTATATATCCCATTAAATACAAATGCAAATGCAACAAATGGAATAATCTTGTGTGCCTCTCTAAAGTTTTCTGACACCATAATATTCAATACCTCTTGGGAAAAAACAGATAACGCAAATGCAGTAATACAATAGCTGATTACTGCACAGAATCCTGCCTGCTTTATTTTCTTAAGGCCACTTTCCCCTTCCTCAAGTAACTCATAAAACCAAGGAACAAAAGCCTGGTTAAATGAATATGAGATTGTGGCAACTACACTTCCAAACTGTTGAGCTATGCCATATATGCCGGCGACAGACTTTCCTTTTAATCCATTCAGAAACAAGTTGTCAATTGTCCCTGCAGACCATAATGATATTTGATGGGGTAATAAAGGCAGTGAATACCTTAAAGAAAATCTTGTTATTCCCTTGTCTATTCCAAATTTCAAATGTGGGGTAAACACTGTCAGTACATATATAAAGAAAACGAAGGCAGTTATTCCATATGCACTTAATAACCCTAAAGCTCCCATTCTATAGTGTACTACAAATAATATTGTCAGCCCTACTTGTAACAAGAAATTAATAAGAGTGTTTATTCCAAAATGAATTGCATTTTGGGAAGCCTGAAGATATGATTGAAATAACATATACAATGGAGATATGATTGTATATGATAAAGCTATTAGCGCATAGGGATAAAAATCAATATCGCCGATGAAAGGATCTACGAGAATTCCATGGAATGAAATAAACAATAATCCAAAAAAAACAGAATTTACCAAAACAATTGTAGTGATTGTTCCCCAAACTTTTTTTCGATAGCCTACCTCTTTATTTTTATAATGCAATCTGGTTGCCGCTCCATTTAATGCAACCATTATAAGAACTGCCATAAAAGATGAAACGGATAGCACCACGTTCACAGTTCCGTAATCAGCTGGCGTTAAGAAGGCAGTATATAAGGGTAAAAGCAGAAATGCGGTGCATCTCTGCAAAAAGGTTACAATCGTATATATTGCGGAATTCTTAAAAATCTTAGGGACTTTCATTATTTGTAAACTATTTTATCTAACAATTAATCTTTACACTACTTGTGATTCACAAAGAATGGCAAATAACGGTTGAACAAAAAAATACAAACATTGCAAATCAATACTATGACGAAAAAGGACATTATATAATATAATATTAGGTTATTGACAATACAATCCTGCTTCATAAGAATTGTAATGATTCCCATAGCCAACAAATGAACACCTAGAATAGTTATCGAGTTTCTCCCCTCAAAAAGGAAAAACAAATACAACTTTGATTTACAAGCCATATTATTATTTTCCAACATCTTACCCACAAAGGCCAAAATACCTATCACTCCTAACATAGACATCACATCTCTGACTCTCAGCAAAATACCCCCCATCAGATTATCGTTCATTACACTAGAAAAATCAAATAATCTTAAAAAATAGGCTGCGATAAAGATAATAAACACTTTCATTGTAATTTTTTCATATAGAACCTTCTCGCGCAACATATCAGCTATTACAAAATAAATATAAAAGCCACTTGTATAAAACAAGTAAAGCCAAGACCCCATTCCATATTTTTGCATTGTTATAGATGACAACAAGAAAAGAAGGACGGCTGTTGTAAATAACCAATATTTGTTTTTTGACACTCTACGAAACAAATAATAGAGAACGTATATCTCAAATAGCGATACTAAAAACCATATTGCTCCCACACCTAAAGGGTTGGTCACTTCCGCATTTGCTGGTATCAAGGTACAAAACCTCCATAAAGGAGGAAAAGAAATGGCTTCGCCAACAAAAATAGCCTTTACAGCCATTGCAATAACGCCTAAAACAAAAAAGAATAACAACGGTATTAAAAGGGCTTTAGCTTTTTTTGTTAAAAAAGAGCCAAAAGATTTTCCGTCAGAATAAAACAATCCACTAAGGAAGAAAAACACCGGCACTGGCGAACGCAACCACCCAACCGCATAGAAATGATAAACAACCAACCAAAGGATGGCTATACCCTTCACTAAATCAACCCATCCAAATCTGCTTTCTTTCACCATAATATCAACTACGCCTTATTGTACCATTCATTAACGTCTGCTGCGGTATCCCTCGGAAAATCATTTGTATCCAAACGAGGAATAGTTAGGAAATCTTCCTTGGTGTCTGCCACATCCACATTTGTTGTAAAGCCCAGTTTGAAGCCAAAGCTTTTGGCAATCTCTAGTGTGTCCTCATTATGGGAACCGTAAGGATAACCTATTGAGAACGTATTCATATCCACTCCCAATCCCTTCAAGAAATTAACAGACTGTGACAACTCGGAGAACTGTTCCTCTTTTGATAAAGAACCCAACCAGAAATGATCATAACCATGCGAGCCTATAATCATGCCATTCCGTTGCATACATTTCAGTTGATCTTCAGACATATACAGTTCCCTACTAAAAGCGCCCTCATCATCGGTCACATACCGTTTGAACAACTGGTTAATAATAGCTGATCGGACAGGCTCCTGTAACTCGACCTGTAACAGACGCTTGATAAAAATAACCTCTTTGCTGTCAAACCTATTTGCTACAGCCAGTTTATCAAAATAGTAATCAAATTTCTGTACGCCTTCCTTTCCTTCGTACGGTGCCAACAATCCCTTCACTTGCTTTACAAGACTACTAATATCTTTGTCGCAAACTGCCAGCACATGGTGAATCTTATTGACAATCAACACCTCATGATTCATGATGGCCTTCACAGGAACAAAGAAAAGCCCTTGGGCACCATGTTCATCAAGAAGTGGAAATGCATTAGTGAAATGGTCTATATATGCATCATCAAAAGTGAAAAGAAGCGACTTCGGTGGCAATTCAGTCCCATTTTCGAAAGCATCCACAAGCTGTGCAGCTGTAATAAAATGATAATGCTTTTTGAAATATGCTAATTGCTCACGGAACAAATGAATATCCAACCCTTTGATTGCCGGATACCTCGTAATCTGCAAATCCCTAACATAGTGGTACATAACCACTGAAAACTTATCGTTCTTCATATCAACTGGGTCTGTCTTGATCTGCATCTGCCTTGAACATACAATAGCGTTCAGCAGGCTTATATGCGCCATTTATCACTATATTCTTTGCCTCAAAAGGCTCAAAATAGTTAGGTATAATTAGCTGATTTTGTTCATAGTCTAGTTTATCAAATCCCATCTTCCGGAAAACAGCATCAACAATTCCGTAGCACAAGAAATCAACATACTCGCTTCCTGTTTCTTTAAGAATGGTTTGGAAATCCTGATACAGATTGTCAACATCTTCTAGTGAACCCAGCACATCAACAATGCGAAGAATCTTGCCTCCATTAATCTCTACGAACTTACCAACAAGGATGGATCTCAATTCCTTCCCCTCATAAATCCCATAGAAATGATATCTGTAAACAGGATGTTTGGCAAAGCGATTGATGAGATATGTCATTGACTTGAACGGACGGTAATAGGCAGGTACTGCATCATCAACTGCGTTAATGTCCTCGATCTCAAACAAATACCAATTAGATTTGGCAGAGTTAAAATGGTTCTGATAGTTTGAAGGGACAACGGCTATCTTGTATTCCTTGGTCTCTCGATTAAGAATGAAATACTGCCTCAAACTACATGTCTTATGCCGGATGGCCGTATGCATGGCAAACGAGAAGCGACTAATACCCACGGTGCCAAAGCCCTTATGCTTCTCAAGATAACGCCAGAGATAAGAACCAAGGACTTTAATCTCGTTATTCTCAACATCCGTTCTTACCTTTGATACGGCAGACCAAACTTCATCGTATTCTGCTAAAGCGGGGTCATATTGTGCCACCCTAATCCAACCACGAATACCGTCTAGTTCCCCGGTCTGTGTATTCTCAGCCAGCACAAAATCATACTTGTCCTCTTCGCGATTGTAATATTGGAAATCAAGGATCTCTTTAGAGCGAACCAGGATATGGTTCTTCTTCCAGTACGTATCAATGAATGTCAGCAAGCGAGGCAAATCCTCTCGCTCACATATCTTAAACTTATATATGCCCATTATTTAAAAGGCTATTTCGTATTTAGAAGTAAGCAAATTCTTTACATTAATGTATGAGGTCATTTCCAGAATGTCTTCAGCATCCATCATCAGGTCAAAAGCCTCCTCAATGGCTGCTACCATTGACAACTGATGGATAGAATCCCACGTTTCTACATTGGTATTAACAAAACCCTCGTTGAGGGCCGATTCCTCCACTGAATATACTTCACAGAAAATCTGATTTAGTTTTTCTAAATTTGTCATAATGATTTTTAATTCTTATTGATTTATTACTTTTCCGGCTTCGTTTCTTAGTATCTCTTTCACAACCTGCACCTCAACTCGCTGATGGAACAGGTGAGTTTTTTCCTCAATGAATGAGGGCAAGGCTTCCTGTAGCTTAGCATCGGTCACAAGAACAATCAGTTTCTCATCATCACCTTTACAATAACAGTCAGTTTGATATTCCGTCTTTATCATACGCTCCACCTCATCCAGTCCTATACGCAGTCCATAAATCTTCAGGAAGCGTTTCAAGCGACCGATAATGAAGTAGCAGCCATCTGCATCGCGTCGTGCTAAGTCTCCAGTATACATTACACCGTGATTCTCATCGCCTTTCATCAGATCCTCACGGCAAATGGCATAACCCAAGGTTACGTTATCACCTCGGTACACCATTTCGCCCTGAGTTTCTCCCTCAAAGGTTTCATTGCCGTTATCATCAACGATGGAAAGCATACCTCCAGGCTCTGCTATACCAATGCTGCATACCTTCTCCATCGCCATCTCTGCTGGCAGATAGGCCATACGAGCAGTACATTCAGACTGCCCGTAGGTGGCAATAAACTGCTTACCCTTTTCCTGTGCATAGAGTGCCAAAGCGTTCCACATAGTCTCTGTCAGTTTACCGCCTCCTTGGGTTATTATCCTAAGGTTGGGCAAATCCATGCGAGTGAAACGCATCTTGGTCAAAATCTCATAGCTATAGGGCACACCAGTAAAACTGGTAGCCTCCTTCAGCATAGCCCAGAAGCTCTTGTCCAATAGTGAACGTCCGCTGAGTAGCAAAGTGGCACCTGCCAATAAATGAGAGGCAATCACTGACAAGCCCATCGTGTAATGCATGGGTAATATGGCCATTGCTTTCTCGCTGCCATCCATTTTAAACATTCGCCTGACATTGTCTGCATTCGCTTCAATGTTACGGTAACTATGACGCACCAGTTTAGGACTTCCAGTAGAACCTGATGTAGGTAACAGAAGTGACAACTCTTCGTACAAAGCCGCTTTAGGACTGCCGGTTTTCACCAAACAATAATCCCACGCACTAAAGATAATATTCTTGCCTTCTACCTTGGTTTTTGGCATCCAAAGATATTCTGGCTGATACTTCTCATAAAGGTTATTATACAAGCCCTCTTCGGTCGCTGAACTCAAGATAAGCGGAACAACCCGATTGGAAAGTGATGCCACGTATCCCAATAGAGAGCCTATGCGGTTCTCAGAAAGAATGAATATCAGCGACCTTGTAGGCAACTGCTTGGCAAACTCCTGTGAAAAATCACAAAGGTCGCCATAAGTCACGGACTGCCCACTGTCATCAACAGCAGCTATTCTCGTCCGTTCTTTCTTGTCTAATTCTAAAAACATAGTTCTATATTAAATCGAAGAACAACCATCCACACCCAACACATGACCGCTAATGTAAGATGCGCGATCAGAAGCAAGAAATGATACAGCGTATGCAATGTCTTGGGGTGTTCCCAATCTGCCCAGTGCAATACGTCCTATTCGCTGGTCAATCTTATCGCCACTCGCTTCATAGAGTTCTTCAAAGCGCTCTGTCTTGATAATGCCTGGGGCTACGGCGTTCACACGAATTCCCTGTGGTGCAAGTTCTTTGGCAGATGACTTGGTAAGGGCAATCACTGCACCTTTAGAGGCAGAATATGCTACCTGTCCGGGTGAGCCAACGACACCTGTCACTGAAGCCATGTTTACAAAGCAACCGCCCCCATTGCGTGCCATCAATCGTGATGCTATCTGAATCATGTCAATCACAGCGAAAACATTGACTGCATACATCTTTTCTAAAAGCGATTTAGTCACCATACCAAGTTTCTGGTTTTGGATAATGGCGGCGTTGTTTACCACGACATCTATACGTCCTTCTGTTTTGTAGATACTCATCAAACCTGCTTTGAGCGCATTGCTATCTGTTACATCAAAACAGATGGGCTTTGCGCCTTCAACTATCGGCTCATTGAGGTCGTTGACATAAACTATTGCACCGTCAGCAACAAACTGCTCAGCAATGACCTTCCCTATACCACGTCCTGCACCGGTAATAAGAGCTACCTTGTTATCTAATATTTTTTTTTTCATATTACATTTTTTTCATCAAAAACTGTTCAAATATATCTTTATTGAAGTCTGAATAAAATTCTTTTTTTCTTATTTGAGTTTCATCATTGCCAGATAAAAAGTCAACAAAACTTTTTTCATCGTTTATAACAAAAAAACTCTCTCTAATGCCTGGTTTTTCAACGGGAGGACGTAGACCACACATATCTAAAAGACCTACTTTGCATCCATAGCTTAATGCCTCATAGAGAACACTTGAGTTTTCTCCTATCACAAATCGGTATGTAGGAAGTACTGCAGCACTATCTATTTTGTTATCAACAACCTCTGCATGCGGTATCCTGGACAGATTTAATTCCTGCATATTATTATAACTTTCACAAGGATGAAGTCTGATATGAAATTTTATAGAATCATTCCATTGAGAAATCTGAGTTATGGCATCTAAGATAGCATCGGAAATCTCTGGCGATGATATAACAAGTATTTCATTTCCATGTATTTCTTTATCATAGGGGCGCGTCATCAATCTGTATGCCCAGCCAATACAAATTGTCCGATCTGGTGTCATTCCGAAATTTAGGGCATCCCAATAGCTACCAAAAGTAAGGAAATAATCCACATCTATTCTACTATCATAATTGCCTGTATATGAAATGGTATTATCAAGCGTGATTCCATGCTGAAATTCCGCTACAGGAATTGACAGTCGTTTGCATACTGCTATCTGGGGAAGATATCCCATACGGAAAACGACAAACACTCTCTGAGGCCTCAATAACCTAAACCAAAGCAAACAATAATAATAGTCGGCAATATAGAGGGATAGCGCTCTCCCAAATATTTTTATGTATTTCCTATCAAGATTAAATGTTTTATTTACATGGTTATACAATGATAATATCTTCTTTCTGTATATGATGGGTGTTAAAACAAGAGAGACATTCTTGAAAACCTGACTTAACAATGACCTGCGCTCGTTTGATATAACGTGTTCCTTGTGTATCCTTGGATAATCACCAACATAATTTGGAGAATCATAAATTACATAATTAGAATCTCTTAACAGTGAATACTCCACCACTGGATCAATAAACTTATCAAAATAGATACCATTTGAGAAACTTAATCTGTTAAAGGTAAAAAAGACATTCAATTCTTTTTTGAATATATATTTCCAATTTCCCGAAAACAACTTAACTCTTCTTTTACCAACGAATTCTGGTTCTTTAGTAAGAGCCTCATATCCAAGTTTTGATTTAATAAAAGACAGCCTTGTTTGGTATCTTAAAATACGCCACAACGGAACACCTTTGACAAATGAATAATTGTCAAGGCCCAACTTATTCTCCCTGTACAATATTTCCCTTAATAGCGCGGTTTCTTCCATAATAACTCAAAATATAATACTGTATATAAATTATCAATAATGGCAACGTTTGCATGAATGTAGTCATACCTCCTTTTGCTGAGTGCATGATATAATACAAAGATGCAAGACCTACCCCCAATGATAGCCCATCATTTTTTAATAAAAGTTTTATTGTATTTTTTATATATGCAATCAAGAAAAACAAAAAAAATACAAAAGGAATATAGCCTATATCTTTTCCTTTTAATTCACCATAATTTCCAAATTCTGTAGAAAGGAAGTCCGTCCCCAATAAACTCTTAGGAGTAAATGCAAACTTTAGTAAGTTCTGCGAATATGCACCAGATCCGCCTTTGTCATCTATACGATCCATGACAAACATGAAAAATGTATCATCAATAGCGATATAAAGAGTCACTAATGACAAAACGACTCCTACACCTAATAGTGACATATAAAAGTGCTTGCGCCCCTGTATGATAAAGAATGTAGCAAGGCAAACTATTACTGCAAGGACATTCGTAGTACTACCCGTCAATAGTATAACCAAAATAGCTGAAATGATCATAAATAGCCTCGCTATTCTTTTAGTTAATAACCCCAATATCAAAATAATACATGGGAAAGTATTCAAAGCCAGAATGTGAGGTTCATGAAAAAGGCCAACAAACATTCCATATTCTTGAAAGAACGGAACTCTTATTTCCAGCGCACCAAACACGTCTTCCCATACATAATTTACAGACATAAACACTCTGTAATAAAGTGTGCGCGCTTCTTCATTGGATACCATGTAGTCAACAGATATTGGTACCCGCTGCACTAAGCCCAATGCATAAAGAAAGAAAGAAAGTATAGCACCATAAATTGATATAAAAGCAATCCACATATAGCCTCTGGAAATATATTTAACTCTTCCTCTAAGGTCAAAACTCATTTCTCTAATATACCTTGATTGCTGATGGAGAATTATTACAAAGAGAATGCTTAATATTGCTAACTCTAAAGTGTATATCTGAAAAACTCCACTAGATATTAATACGTTTAAGAAATTATAAATTAAAAGTATTACAAAAAACAAGGCTGCCTTTAATTGTATCCAATTAGGAAGAAATATTTGCGATTTAAAGCGTAATGTTAAATAAAACAAATCTACCAGTATAACAATAATTGGTATTATTATGATATTGGCACCAGGAATAAGCCAATATAAAAGATAATTTCCTCTTCCTGCGGCAATATTTAACAATACGATCAGAGCATCTATTATATAGACATTCCTCTTATTCTTCATCGTATTTCTTGATTATTTGTTAGTTGTAAGGTGAAAACAAGCCTCAGCAATCGTTGTATTTCCACTTCCAAAATAATAGCTCAGGTATATAACATCATTTCTTTGTCTTAAGAAACTGGGATAGCCCATATCACCTGAAGGGTTTAATTGCAAGTCACATTTCTTATCTGCATTCCCTTCCAAATCACATTCAAATACAGATACGCTGATAGTTTCTTCTGTAAACTCTCTTCCTGCAAGGAATATCTGATTCGATTCTGGCAAGCATATGAGATCTGGGCAGTGTATGCTAATTTTCATACGAGACCATCGGAAATCATCAAATGGATATTTTGCTACACCCCAATGAGAAGGAGTTCCTCGGGGTGTATCTTGACGCATGCAGACAAACATAGTATCATTGAGGAAGCACAAATCTGCTTCAGTTAAAACCCCTTCAATGTCGAACTCTGTCAGAGTTGTCCATGAGATACCATCATGAGAATTGAGTAATACGGGCTTTTCTCCTTCTAAATACCCTACTCCATAATATGTTTCCTTATACTTTCTAATCTTCCACAACCATGTTATATGCGGTACATCATGTTGTATGGGGATAAATTCGCTCCATCCTGCATTAGTCAAATCCGAATAAGCCGTTCCGCTATGCTGATACTTACCATCAATAAACTGATTGTAGCCACAATACAAACGAAGACAACCATTTATCACCACAAAGAACGGATCACGCAAGTCCATATCTTGATGTGAAAGGTCTTCTGTTTTTTCCCATTTGCCTTCCGACTCATGAAGTATTGTGATATGTCCATAATCAGAGGTGCTAGTCGGACGATGAGCAGCCCCCTCTCTGAATGCTAGTAGCTTTTCGCCCCCCCATTCTGTCAGACATGTAAAAGCACTATGATTATTGCTATCCCATACCACCTCGTTACTAATCAATGACAGTTCATATTTTGCCGTTAATTCATCCTTTGCAGGAAAATCAATAAATTCAACTTCAGAAACAGGCCATGTTATCTCCTGTCCATCTTTTAGTACCACACGGATATGATAATCTTGAGCCATTACCGACACTGAGCAAACAGCCAGCAAGATATTACATACAATTAATCGACGCATAACAATTTCTTAAAGCTAGGTGACGATGAATACTAAAACCATTCTTGTTCACACCGTCAATATCGTGATACTTGCCAACATATATCCTATCTCCGTTATGGTCGGTATCAGCACACCATATAAAGTCATGCCACCAAAGATACTTATTACGGGCAAAAAAATATGCGAAGAAAGTATAACCGCAAAGAATAGCTAAAGGAAAGTTTAGCCCCTTTCGAGTCAAATCATTTGGCATCACGGCACGTGAATCCTCAAAAACTTCCTTTTTGATGAGATACCACTGGGAGTTGAGAGTTCTGTCCATGAAGTCCTCTTTCAAATACCAGTCCTGATTATAGAGGCAGGGTTCTGACATGTCTGGATTCATGCCAAACTTATCTCGAAGAAATCTTAAGGTTATGTTCTGACCATTAAGATTTTTAACACCATAAATAAGAATATAGCCTTCACTAGCAGCCTTATGCAAGTCGGAATCACTATACTCTATAGGATTCATCTTAATGTCTATCTCTCCAAAGCCCATAACTTTGAGAAACGATATCAACTCTTCTTTCCCTATGAAATTCTCACCAAATAATTGTTTTGCTGCCGTTATTTTCATCTTTCCTTTCCTCTTTTATTTCAACTCATCATCATTTACTCTAAATGTCAGTATTCTTACTGCTGTATTCTCCATTCCAGTGTAATAGCTCATATAATAGAGTCCATTCTGGCCTCTACTGAAACTGGCATATCCTTGATCAATGCCCTGATCTTCCACTATATATTTATGCTTAACTTTTCCTTCTTTATTCACGGCAAATAATGACACATTTATTTTGTCTTTTCCATTCTTCCGGTGAAAGTCATATTCTCTTCCTGCTAGTATGATGGTGTTGTCTGAATGTAATATCATCTCTGGAGATGCAACACTGATGTCCATCATGCTCCATTGGGACTCCGTAAAAGGGTAAACGGATTTACCCCACATTGAGTTAGAGCCCGCAGGTGTATCTAAACGGAAACAGATATACATGGTATCAGCATCAAATACCATATCGGCCTCTGATGCATTACCGCCTAATTTGTATTCACAGATTACTTTCCAGTTTACTCCATCATCGGACTTCAATAGCAAGGGCCATTTCCCGTATGCATTACCAATACCATATGCTACATTTTTGTATACTCTTTTCTTCCATATATATGGATTATAATAAGCATCATGTGATATGGGTTTCAAGTCTGTCCAACCCTTTTTCTTATACTCAGAATAATAGTCGTTAGTATATAGAAAAAGCCTGTTTTTAAACGTAAGGAAACTAGGATCTCGTAAATCCTCACCATCAAAGGCAAACGTATGCTGATGTTTCCAGTCGGTCTTTGACTTTTGCAAAACACGTATTTCCCCTTTGTCAGTTTCAGTTGCCCTATGAAAACTTGCTTCCCTAAACGCAACAAAAATATTGCCTTTCCACTCCTCTAACGATGTGAAAGCTGCATGGTTATTGTTATCATAAACGCATTCGTCAGATAAAACATTTATCCAAACGTTCTCTTTAGAGACTCCTGCATATGTATATGTATATGCTATAACTAATAATGGAAGGGTTATGACTATAGCTCTTACCCTAAAAATAGTTTTTCTTGTCATCTGACAGGAACTTTAAATGTGAGTTTTTTATTATCTCTGGGTTCTCAATACACAACTATGGCATATGGGCATCTTCAGGAAAAAGGACTAAGAAATAATCATTTCCAATGGAAAAATCAACACCTTCTTAATCTGAGAAAAGAATTTAATCATTTTTCTCATTATAATTCACGGTGGGTGTCAAACACTCAAGTGGGCATTATTTCACCCTCTCTATTCCCTCAACAGGGAACTGTCTATCAATATATTGACGGTGAGCCCCATAACCGTTCTCATTATTGACTTTTGTGGAGTATTCGTTTAAAATTGCTTTTACGCCATGATTAAGTAGCATAACACCATTACCTGTATCTTATTAGCACTCATTAGATAATCCAAACCTATATCTAAAGCAAGATGAATACCTTTATACAATGCTATATTCCTAATGTGGTCGTAAATCATTTGTCAAGCAATGATTCTTTCCATTTCTGATACTCAATAACTTCTTGTACATTAGCCAGATGCCCCATTGCAGAATATTTCTCAATTCGCTCAAACTCAGCTTGGAGACGTTCAAATCGCATTCCCCAACCGCTGTCAACAAACCAATTGAGGTTACGGACCGGCGCATTATACAAAATAATGCCACTCCTTGTATCCAATACTTCACGAAGGAAAGTAAGATAAGCTCGATACTGATGCTCGTGTGATGCAACTAATGCTAGTTTCTTCCATCCATTTTCCATCGCCATCTTTACCACCTCAATAGCCTGCTGCCTTGTATGAAGAGATTTATCTTCGTGGATTAAATCCTCAGCAGGAACTCCTTGATTCAAGATAAATGGTGCTACTTCTTCATAAGGAAAACTCCCATAATCCTTATCAATGATATTACCACTGAATATGATTCTCTTAACCATACCTCTTTTGTAGAGGTCGACGGCTTTTTGAAAGCGGAAAAAGCCGTCGCCTTCTAACAAAATGGCAGCATCGGAATGCATCAGGCAATCGTTATCCACGAGAGCCAGAATTATTTCTCTGTCTGTAATCATTGTTATTTAAATATCTTCCCAGAAAATAGGATCACGGGCAGGAATGTCCTTATTAACAGCCTTTCCAATGACCACATTCTTATACTTAGGCAGAATGCCCAAAGCAGGACGCAAAACGTCAAGGTCTTCTTCCTTGATAATCTGGCCCTTCTTCAAGTCGTGCTTTGCATAGAGGCAACGACGCTGTACAAATACTGTCTCGCCTTCCTCTTTCTGAACTTCCTTGCGGGTGCTACCCATTGCCTTCTCAACCTCACGGATGCTGTCCACCATGAACTTGAATTCAGCGGGCTCCATAGAGTGCGGATGGTCAGGACCTTTATCCTTCTTGTTCAAGGTGAAATGCTTCTCAATAACACGACCACCAAGGACAACAGAGGCAATAGCCACAACTGGACCTGGAGCGTGATCGCTGTAACCTGTCAGGCAACCAAAGGCACTCTGATAGGTCTTGAGCACATTCACATTGGCACTCTCCAACTTAGAAGGATAGTTGGTGATGCACTGCATTAACACAAAATCCTTGTTGCCGGTCTTCTCAATAGTGCGTACAGCCTCATCTATCTCAGACATGGTAGCATCACCAGTAGCCAGCATGATAGGAATATTCTTGCGAGCAATATAATCCAACATTTCCAACCAGGTGATTTCACCAGAGCCAATCTTAATGAAGGGCAGCTTCATATCAGCGCAAAGGTCAACAGCCTCTTTGTTGTAAGGTGAAGTGGAGAAGTCAATACCCACTTTCTTGCAATAGTCAGCCAACTCCTGGTGCCACTCAATAGGAAGCTCTACATCCTTGAACACCTCGGTAACGGTGCGGCCCCAAGAACCGTGAACTCCGTGAAGCTCCATCTTGGAGAAGCCGCCCTCGGATACAATGCTCTCAGCTTTGAAGGTTTGGAACTTGGCACAGTCTGCACCGGCCTCTTTGGCAGCGTCAATCAGGCACTTTGCCTTCTCAAGACTGCCATCAAAATTACCACCAATCTCAGCAATGATGTAGGTGGGATAGTCGGGACCTATCATACGGTCACCGATCTTGATGTTTTGATTGAAATCCAACATTGTTATTGATTATTAGTTTAGGCGTTTAAATCCAGATTGACATACAGGACCTTCCAGAGCCTTCATAACATCCTTGCCATCCTCAAAGTCACGGATGTCGGCAAAAATAGGATCAAGAGCCTCGTAGTAGGCATTAATAATCTCAGAAGTATGGGCGATGCAAGGATACATGCTGTTACCGGCCAGGAATCCTTTCTTCAGCATTTCTTGAGTGATGTAAGTCTTGTAAGCAAGATGGTTAGGACTGTCAAAATTGTAACCAGCCAGTGCAGGAATACCCCACTGGGTAATCTTCAGGCCATACTTGTCAGCCAATGCCTGCCAACGTTTCTTGTTGTCAAGCCCCATCTTGGTGATAGTTTCCCAAGATTTAGTGCGCTCCATTTCCTTCAGAGCAGCAAGGGCTGCAGTCGGTCCAATACGCTCCGTCCAGAAAGTAGAGCTAATCCACGAACCCTGAGCGGCATTCATTATTTCCTTCTTACCAAGTACAGCTGCACAAGCATAGCCATTAGCCATTGTCTTACTGTAGATGGTCATATCAGGAATAACGTTATACTTGTGGAACAAACCACCAAAAGTCTCACGGAAACCACTGGTGCACTCGTCAAAAATAAGAATTATACCTTTCTGAGTGCAGAGGTCGCGAACCTTCTGAAGGAAGTTATTCTCCGGACCAAAGTTACGGCACACCTCCATCTTAACGGCTGCGAGATCAGGATTCTTATCTACAATTTCCTGAAGTTCTGCAAAGTTGTTATAATGGAATGGAATGGCTGTACCACGCAGTTCACGGGGAACGCCATTTGTAGGGATACCCGGCAGCAGATGTCCTGCAAGGGCATCGCTATCACCCAAGTTTACAGATACATACCAGTCGTGCCAGCCGTGATAGCCACAAATAGCAATCTTGTCACGTCCAGTATAAGCACGTGCAATACGCACACACATAGAGTTGGCTTCACCACCACCGCGGGTGTAGCGCACACCACCAGCCCAGGGTTCCATAGAAAGGAGTTTCTCGGCCAGATAAACTTCCTCAGGGCAATTAAGGGTGGTCATGTTACCATTCTTAACCACCTCCATCACAGCAGCATCAACAGCATCGTTGGCATATCCCAGCGTGTTGGTGCCAATACCCATCATGGAACAATCGTAATAGTGATTGCCATCCAAATCCCATACTTCACAGCCTTTTGACTTGCTGTAATAAGAGGGCCAGTTTTCGGGCAGTAACTGCTCTGGTCTCTTAGAAAGGAGGGAAGTACCTCCAGGAATCATTGTTTTTGCTTTCTTGTAAAGTTCTTGACCTTTTCCCATAATTATTTGTATTTATCTGATTTCTTTATCGTTTACCAATGACTTAGCATAACCCTCGTTACGCATAATGGACGAGTTAATGTCCTTCACTTCTTTGTGGGCATCCAGATAGGCCACATAATCAGCGCAATGTTTTTCAATACCAAGGCTCTCAATCAAGGTCTTTATCACCTCAAAGTCGCGTTGCTCATCAACGGTAATTCGCAGTTCATTGAGGTCTACATCATTCACCATATTGAAAGACTTGAACATTGTACCACCCATCACAGTAGAATTGTTCTTAATGAAGGGTGTTACATGCTCATGCTCACTAAGCAACTTCGCTTCTTTCCAAGCTTTTTCAAGAGCAGTAAAGGTGAAAACTTCCACATCCATCCCGTCAGGATAAGTAGGGATGAGCGTGTTGGATGCATAATCATAACCACCATCAATACACGTCTTAATGCACAAGTCAATAATATCAGGGTCAATTAGAGGACAGTCAGATGTTACGCGAACCACATAGTCGGGTTTCTCAGGGAGTGCTGTCTGGTAAAAACGGTCCAACACATCATTGACAGAACCTTGATAGTATTCCACGCCCACCTTGTTGCAGATGTCAATGATACACTTGGAGCCTTCCTCATCGGTGGTGGCCACCTTGAGTTTGGTAATCATCTTTGACTGCAGGATGCGACGCAGGTGAATTTCCAACAATGTTACACCATTCACTTCCTTCAAAATCTTTGCAGGAAGTCGGGTTGAGCCATAACGGGCTTGGGTAATTGCTATAACTCTCATTAGTTTTACAATATTTTATTACTTATATACTCTATTATTGAGAATCACATTAAATGTATAACCAATTCTTTTGCTTTTTGATACTCTTGGGGATTTCCAATATCAATCCATGTTCCATTCAGCGGGAAGCGAATAACCTTCTTATTCTCAGAAATCAGTTTCTCTATAAGATCTGTAGCGTTGAAATATGTATCATCAGGAATCTCATCCAATGCAGAACGTCTAATCAGATAGATGCCAGCATTGGCATAATAATTATATGTTGGCTTTTCTATAAGGCCTTGTATCTCACGACCCTCCAAGTCAAAAATACCGTATGGAACAGACACTGTGTATGGAACTGCTGCCACACTCATTTCTGCATCATGTTCTATGAAGTGCAAGAAGAAGTCTTCATAATTGATATTGGTGAACAAATCACTGTTCATCACCAAAACCGTGTCATTATAGAACTCTTTCACAAAACGGATGCTACCAATTGTACCTAGATATTTAGGCTCTCTTACTGTCTGTACCTTCACTTCTCCACGTGGTTCTGCAAAGTGTTCTTCCAACTGCTCTCCAAGGTAGTTGACAGTTACAGATATATTCTTTACACCATAACTTATTAAACGATCTATATTATGGTCAATGATAGCTTTACCTCCTACAGGCAACAAAGGCTTTGGCGTTTTTTCTGTCAATGGGCGCAACCGTTCTCCTTTTCCTCCTGCCATTAGAACAGCATCAACAGGTAAACGTGTTTGGTATTTATCCAGATTAATAATCTCTACAATATGCATTTCTTTATCGAGGACAGGAACAAGTTTCATTTTTAGATCTTTCTGCCTCTTGATCTCTTTTACATCGTCAATATCCTCAACCATCAAATAATTGAAGCTTCGATGCATAACTTTCTCGACCGCATCATTAACAGAAGCCCCTGCAATCAATGCTCGTCGGGCATCTCCGTCTGTCAGCGTGCCCACCATACACTCATTCTCATCGAGGATAAACAAAACTAATGGATTTGGTGCAAGTGAGTTTATCTTGGATAAAGCCTCTAAAAGCGTTTGATTCTGTGGAAATGTGTTATTAAAATGCATATTATTTCCTCTCTTTTATTATCAAATTTGGTGACTGCCCAAAAACTACGCTATCAGCTAGTACATCTTGGTTTTTAACGAGAGCTCCCGCACCTATCTGAACATTGCGTCCAATATGACAACGACCTAGGATGCTTGAGTTTGCGTACATTCTAACATTCTCTTCTATGACAGGGTAATAAAGATTTCCTTCTTTGTCACGTGTTCCTCCCACTGTGCAACCTTGATAGAAGAAAAACCCATCGCTATATTGTGCACGCCCCATAACGGATCCTACAGGATGTTCCGCACCAAAATGACTTGGCATTTCTATTGCATAAAACATATCCATGCCATTCATAACCTTGTTGAGATAGTATAGTTTATCACATATCTTAGTTGTACTCCCCTTCTTATATATAAGATGACCCAAATAGTATAGGAACGTCATCCACTGCACAGAATGGAATGGATTAAAATAAGCATCTTTCTTTCCTCCAATCTCCCTAACGTAGTATTTGCTTTCTGAGTTTAGAAAGTTCTCCTCACAAGCTGCTAATGCAGAATCTAAGGACGACTTTATCTCTTCAACCTCTTCTGTATCTATAGAAAACAAGTTTTCAACTTGCTTACATACAAGTAATATAATTGATTTCTTTTCTATCTCTAAAAACATTTCGCCCAGATATTTACTTTTTCAAATACAGCCTTGAAATCAGGCTCACTAGAATACAGATATTTTGCAATCACCTGCATCAACTCATAGTCTTCTTCTGAGTCAATATCAAGTATGCCCGTATCCTTCATCACCACTGCATCACAATTGGAGTTAAAGAACGTGGCGTGTTCCTTATTCCTCAACGCATCAGGTGAATAAGCATAGATAGAAGCATTCATATCATAGAATACAGGTGCTTCCTGACGTGTTGTGAAGTTTGACGGAATTGCCTTGCAGAAGAAACCATTCTCTTCCTTTACCATATTGAAATAGGGATTTCTGCGAGACGGAGCCACAGAATACACCACATCCACATCAGGACGCTGACATTTCCTGTCAATAGCATTCTTCACATCCTGCACGGTACGAAGAGGTGAAGTAATATCCAGGTCAACCACCATATCAAACTTGCAAGCAAACACTTTTTCTGCTTTATTCAAGCTATCCATTATAACAGCTACTTTAGCAACCTTATCTCCAGCAAGGCTTTCTTCACGATGAATAATGGTAACCGGTACATCTTTAACTCTTCGAACCAGGTCCTTCAGGGGCTCACTATCTGTATTCAAGACCACTTTAATGTCATCACCTGCTCCATATTTCTCCATATAGAGAGCGATGTTGGCCATTGAATACCATACCAGAGGTACATCCAAGAAGTCGCGAGCATTCTTGCCTTTCACGCCCTTGGAACCGGCACGGCCACATAATGTAAACAGAATATTCATATCAGAATTCTCCTTTTGCTATTTTCAACACACGGTAAGCATGCTCAGGTGTGCTGTCGTTTTCTATTTTATTATTAATAATCTCAAAGAAATGTGCAATCTCCTTCATCTGAAAGGCATTGCGTTCACTTTCCAGTTTTACCGTTTCTCCCTTCTTCATGTAACTGACTGTTCCACCAATCAAATCACAATGAATGGTATCGTCCTCCGTAAAGAGGTCAAGAGTGCGAAGTGTTTGCCTGCCAAAGTAATCCAAGTGTAACTCAAATGTGTTCTTTTTATTACAGCCAAGGTAGATGGCAAGGTCGTCACTATCAATTTCTAGATTAGACACCTTACTTATCATCTGCTTGCACTCGTTTGGCATTCCAAAGAGCCAGGTGAGATAATCCCATTCGTGAATAAGATCTATACTTACCCCCCCACCTAAGTCCTTATGAGCACTGTATGTATTTCGGTAGTCCTGCCCAGGTCTCCAATCCGGCAGATAACTAGATGATATGGCCCTTGCAGAATAAACCTGATCGAGATTCACATTGTTCTTCACATACTGCAGCACTGGATTATATCTCAGCGGACAAGCCACATAACTCGGCTTCCCTTCAATAAGTTTGAATATGCTTTCGTCAACCTCCGTGCTATCAAACACTGGCTTCTCAATAAAGAAAGAATCTGTATGAGCCGCAAAGCGTTCTATTGTTTCGTAGTGCATGGAGGTCGGATTGGTCACAAACACCACATCATACTTCCTATCAGCAGGAATCTCATCCGCATATATATAGGTATTGTTCACCATCGGTTGCAACTCTTCTGCAAGAGGTCTGCCTAAGGAGCTACGGTACAAGTCCACAGTACAGCTATCACCCTGTGATGCAAGATATGTATGCACATTCTTCAAGTGACGTGTTGCAATGGAACCCAGTCCTACAAAAGCAATCTTATAATTTCTCATTATGCTTCAATCTGGTCAATAACCTTTAGCAGTTCAAAGTCCTTCTCAAACGTCCAAGCAGGAACTGCTTTCGGATTAGCTATCTGAGCCAAGAATGCATTCAACTCCTCACGATAAGGATTCTCAGTGATGAAGGCTGCATAACCCTCAACATGCTCAGAGGCATCATCAAACTGTATCTTGCGCTCTTCTTTCTTTTCGATATCATATTCCGTCAGAGAGTCTGCTGTACCGTTCCATGACATCTGGAAGGTTTCACCATACACATCTATATGACGGATAGACTTGCGAGTTACCACATCCGCTGCCAATACACCCTTATTACCTTTCTCGTGTTCAATGGTAATCAGATAGTTGTCATTATAGTTGATGTTTAGTTCCGTGTTCTTGCTCTTAACAGCACTTACCTTCTTGATTGGGCCAAAAGCAGTCACAATCCAAGGCAAATCAATAGCCATAATCTCACGGCATCCGTTAGTTCTGGGATTCCCAATGAAGTAGTTATTGTAACTTTCCCAAGGATGCCAGTCGGGCAAGTACTGACCAATATGATAGATATAGTTCAGAGGGCAAGTTGCCTTGTTGGCCTTCTCAATAATGGCCTGAGTTTCCTTGCGATAAAGGAAAGTTGATGAAAGGAACAATATCTTACCCTTCTCTTTAGCCAATGCCATATTCTCAGCATAACCATCTGCAACCAGATTGATCTCGGTGAACACGTGGAGATTGTAGGTCAGACATTCCTTAATGATGGCTGCATGAGAAAGAGGTGAGGTACTGATGACTGCTGCATCTGGGTTCTCTGCATTTACTGCATCAGCAATGCTAGCGTAACACTTTAGCCCAAACTTCTCCTTAACCTCTTCACAACGGCTCTCCTGGCTATCAATACCAAAAAGCTGTATATCTTTATGCTCGCTCAGCAGGCGTATTCTGCGTTTGCCCATTGAGCCAAGTCCAATAACAATTATCTTCATAAATCGTAGAAATGTTTCTGAACTAAATTATCCAAAGGATAGGTCTTGATGACATTCAAGATGGCTTCACAAGTACCTTCCTTATAATAAGGATTATCAATCTTCTTGTTACCATATGCAACCACCTTCTTTAGGCCTTCCTTTATTTCCTCTGTGGAATAACCGCAATGTATCACACTGTCTGCTGCAATACGGCCTTTCTGACGGTCACCAATATCCAGTGTAGGAATTCCAAAGCTTGGCACCTCAATAATTCCACTGGAAGAATTACCCAAAACAGCCTTCATATATTTCAATGCAGAGAAATAACGTCTTTGGCCCAACGAAGGGATGAACATACACCTCCCCTGATTTCTATCTACATATTCCTGAATGCGCTTGATAATAATCTGCGAATTGGTGTCAGAGTTTGAATAGGTGAAGATGATATGGTAGTCCTTGTAATCGTCCAAAGCTTGCAGCAGATTCAGCACCTGTGTCTCAGATGGCATATTGGAGAGCGTTACAGGATGATAAGTGCAGAGGAAGCACTTGTCCGTCAGCTGGAAGTTCAGACTCTGCTCTATCTCTTCCTTGGTCATGAAATCATTTTTCATCACATTCTCAACACCAAGTGCACCTACATTGAACACGCGCTCAGGTTGTTCTCCCAGCTGAATTACTCTCCTGCGGTAAGCCTCTGTTGAAGTGAAATGTAAGTGGCTCATTTTGGTGATGGCATGACGGATAGCATCATCAAAAGCACCTTCTGTTATCTCGCCACCATGCAGATGGGCAATAGGAATCTTATATACCAATGCCGTTGAAGCGACTGCCAACATTTCATACCTATCTCCAAGTATCAACAGTAAATCGGGATTCAAAATATCAAATGCATCTGCAAAACCGCTTACTCCCCTGCTGATAGACTTGGCTGTAGTATTGGCATTATCCAGAGCCTCGTCATCCGCCATATATACCTTATAGTCAATCGAGAAGCCGTCTCGTTCAATCTCCTTATAGGTTTCACCCTGGAGTTTTGAAAGGTGCTGGTTGGTTGCAATTATTTGCAAGGTCAGCTCTGGATCATCCTTGATGGCTTTCATCAAGCCTCTAAGGATGCCATACTCAGCACGGCTACCAGTGACTACACAAATCTTTCTCATAACTCAATCAACTCGTCTTCGTTGAAATCTTTCTTAGCTTTCTGGCCAAGTACTTCTTCCCAACGCATGGGTGAGATGCCACTACCAGGACGTTTCACCGTCAAGTTCTGTTCAGTGAACACTTCACCAGCCTTAATGTCACAAGCAGCTACAATACTCTTGCGTGCAATAGCTATATTCTTCTTCTCGCTCTCGCTCACATGCTTGGTTCCATCACCACCGACAGCCTTTTCAATATTGCGGATGGCAGAAACCATTGCCTTCAGTTCATCCGGTTCAAGGCTGGCTTTGTGATCAGGGCCTTCCATATTGCGGTCAAGCGTGAAGTGTTTCTCTATCACGGTTGCCCCTAGTGCAACTGCTGCAATAGGAACCTCTATTCCCTTGGTATGGTCAGAATAACCAACCTCAACACCAAACTCTTTCCTGAGGGCATCCATTGCCTTCAGATTTACATCCTCAAAAGGTGTGGGATACTCGGTATTACAGTGAAGCAGAATCAGATTCTCTTTAGAAAGTCCATTCTTATATAGAGCCTCAACTGCATTCTTCACATCCTGCATATCGCACATACCTGTGCTGAGGATAGTAAGTTCATTGTAAGCTGCAATACGTTTCAAGAACGGATAATTAGTTACTTCTCCAGAAGGAATCTTCCACAAACCTAAGTTCAATGAGTGCAGGTAATCAATACTGTCAAAATCAAAAGCAGTCGAGAAAAAGTTGATGCCTAACTCTTTGCAGTAGTCAATCAATATCTCGTGCTCCTCTGGTGATAACTCCAGTTTCTTGAGCATCTGGTACTGGCTATCCTCACCATTGCCAATATTCTTCTGCTGGTATTCAGCCTGTTTGGCAGCCTTGGTCACCAGTTTTGAGGCCTTGAATGTCTGGAACTTAATATAGTCCACACCTGCTTCTTTGGCTTTCTCAACCAGTTTCTTGGCCAGCTTTATAGAGCCGTTATGGTTAACACCAGCTTCTGCTATGATTAGAGTCTTACTCATTTCGCTTTGATTTTCAAGATGGCAGGATTGCCGGAATAGATTCCCTTTTCAGTGATAGACTTTCTGACGAATGATCCAGCACCAACAATAATATCATCACAAACGGTAATGCAGTTGGCAAGTACAGATTGACTTCCAATAAAGCAGTTATTACCCACTTTGCATTCACCATTCACCATTGCGCCTGTTGAGATATGGCACTGATCACCAATCACCGCATCGTGCTCAATGTTGACAAAGTTGTTCAGTATCACATTGCAGCCCACCTTGGCATCCGCATTCACAAATGCCTGATGAAGAACAACTGTGCCCTCTCCTATTTCTGCATATTTGGAAACACGTGCCGTAGACGCAATCACTGTGGCCAGCTTACCGCCAGCTTCCTTTACCTTGTTGTAAAGTTTAACACGGATAGCAGAATCCTTGATAAAACCAACGGTAATAACAAACTCTGCTTTATCTACGAAAGCAGGAATGTCATCGTCAGTACCAATAACCTTAGTAGAGAGTATTTGCTTCCCTATCTCTTCCGGCATATCCAACACTCCAAGAATGCTATATCCAGCACTCTCAGCCGCCTCAATCACTGATTTACAGTGACCGCCACCACCAACAAGAACTAAAGGCTTTTGCATTATTCTTGAGTTACGTTCGCTATTTTCCTATACATATAAACAAAAACAGAATCATCTGTTCCGTTTCCCCATCTGTCACCTATATCAAATCCGGCTTCTCCTAGTTTTTTCTCTACTTCTCGCGCCTGTTCAACGGTGGTACATTCATAATACCAATACTGTCCAGTTACCTTATGTCCATATTTGAGTCTTTGCTCTAAATCATTGGTAATGCCACAGTAATACAATGATGGAAAATCAAGGAATCCTTTTACTTCATTGTATTTGGTAATGAATTGATTTACAATTTCATTTGTATTCATAAAGCGAATAAATCTTTAATAACTGCTATAATAGTAAGAAGAGCTAGAAATTACATTATCCTCCTCTGTCTCCACTTCAATAACTGCTGGAATATTTTCATATGATTCCAGTTTGCTCGCCTTCTGAATATAGTCTATCAACTCTTCAGAAAAACTCATTTCCTTCAATATCTGTTTCTCATTCATGGCTTTACTGGAAGTTTTATAATTTGCTTTTGTCTAATGATGCAATAGTTATCAGAGATAAAAAATTTAAGAATGGGAGTACTCTCAAAGAGCCAATAGAAAAGTGCCCACATCCTGCGCATTGCTCTATCAAGTCCTTGAATGGACTCCGAATGAGTGATTTGCAAACCGCATTCTGTCCAGGCCGTATTCCTGTCAATAAAATGTCCATGGCTTTTCCATTTACCATGATCACAGAGTATGCCAGCTATCTGTTCAGCTTTGTCCTTTCTTTCTTGAGGTGTCACAGGATTCCCAGACTGTAAATGATTTGTCCAAGTACTGAACTTATATTTCTCTAGATATTCCTTAGTAATTTGTATGGAATAATTGCTGGCTCCAATTGCACTTCCTACATCACGCATATCTATATTCTTCAGCATCTGAACGTCAGTCCAATTAGGTTGCATATGGTTGTCTATAGCTTTTTGCCCCCTTACCTGTATTTCGTTAATAGCGAGGAGTATAGACTGAGCGGGTACATATCGACCATCTTTCGCTGGTACTTGCGGGTCTATGGGGCCAAATTTTGATTGTTTGGACATTATTATCTCATCACCAGACATAATAAATATTGAACCCGCACTCATCGCCATATCAAGAAGGATAAATGATACCTTTGAAAACCTTGGACGAAGTACATTCACAAAATTAACTACTTGATTGGCCAAACCGCCCGAGGTAACAAGTATGATATCAATCTCTGTCTTGTCCGCAGGTACCGATGCCACCATTTCTCTGAAAGGCATATCATCCGTTCCATCGATGGAGTTACCGATACCCCCATTTAGGACGTTAGCGACATAGCATATAAGAGGAACGTTATTCCTTGATTGCTGTACTTCTCCAATACTTCTACGTATCTCCTTAACAATATCCAGATTGGAGTATGTATGATTCAATATACTCTCATATTCGTGACCATCTTGCATAACATCTAATGGCGACGGTCCTTGCGGTATTGGAATTTGAATTCCCGGTTGAATAATCTGTGGCATAATCTTTATCCTATTATCAAACTCTTAATACCATCACATATGAAACGCACATCATCCTCTGTAATATACGGGCCGGCCGGCAGACACATGCCTACCTTGAACAACGCCTCACTGACGCCATTCACGTAAGCTGGAGCATTCTTATACACCGGCTGCTTGTGCATGGGTTTCCAAAGAGGACGGCTCTCAATGTTCAGAGCATCCAAGCCCATACGCATTGCCTCTACATTATCATTTGGCTGGCAATCAGTAACAGCACTTGAAGCCGCATGGATAACGCCAGCTGCACCACCTACGGCACCTGTAATAACTTGCTTGTATGCGTTCTCCTGGCCTTTTACTATGAGAGCGGGATCAAGGGTCATGGTGCAAAGCCAATAATTGCTGTCATACTCACCCGTATTTGGCTGGGAATGAACCTTAACACCAGGAACATCTTTTAGCAGTTCCTCATAGAGCTTCTGCACATGCTTATGGTGAGCAATATGCTCGTTAACTATGGTCATTTGACCACGGCCTATTCCGGCACAGATATTACTCATGCGGTAGTTATAACCTATTTTCTCGTGCTGGTAGTACGGATAACTCTCACGATACTGAGTGGCATACATCATAATTTCTCGCCACTCATCATCATTAGCTGTAATAAGAGCACCACCACCAGAAGTAGTAATCATTTTGTTACCGTTAAACGACAGTACACCATACTTACCAAAGGTTCCCAGTACCTGACCCTTGTACTTTGAACCAAATCCTTCTGCAGCATCCTCGACTACGGGGATGCCGTACTTATTGGCAATCTCCATGATGCGGTCCATCTTGTAGGGCATACCATAGAGTGCCACAGGAACAATGGCTTTTGGCTTCTTACCGGTCTTAGCAATACGGTCTTTAATAGCCTCCTCAAGAAGCTCAGGATCCATGTTCCAAGTATCCTTCTCGGAATCAATGAAGACTGGTGTTGCACCCAAATAAGTAATTGGGTGACTAGAAGCACAGAATGTGAAGCTCTGCACGCATACCTCATCACCAGGACCAACACCGCAATTCAACAATGCAAGGTGTACCGCAGCCGTTCCTGCGGAGAGTGCAACAACTCTTTTATTTTGTCCAACAAATTCTTCCAGATCTTTCTCAAATCCGTTTACGTTAGGGCCAAGAGGGACTACCCAGTTGGTATCAAAAGCTTCTTGTACAAATTTCTGTTCGTTGCCAGAAAGGTGGCAGAGGCATAACAAGATGCGTTCTTTACGTTTTTCCATATTGTATTATCTAATAATTTACATTTTCTGATCCAGATTCTTACCTTTTTCTTCATGTTCAAAATTGGGAATGAACTCCTTAATGGCTTCTACCACCTGTGCCTTGGTGAAGTCCTCTTTGGCAAAGATGCATTCCAGTTTGTCAAAGAAACAATTCACATCAGCCATCTCGTGACGGGTTGTTTGTTCAACCACACCCAGCGCTTGGAAACGCTGCATATCTATTTTCTCGCCCGGTACATAGAACTCTTCGTAGGCTTTTTCACCCGTAGTATCAGATGCGAAATACCTGACGGGATATTTCACAAGTGAAGAGTGAAGAGTGAAGAGTGAAGAATCTAAGTTAGCAGCCTCCTTTATTGCTTCATTATCAGAAGAGCATTCATGCTTGGTGAGACCATTGGCTTTTACAAATTCATCGCAAATAGAAGAGAATGTTAACATCTGATCTTCGCCTAACTTTGGGAAGAAGACTTCACCACCACGGCCAAGTATACAGGCCAGCATACAAATCTGACCACTCTCCTCAGGGCTTACGAAATAACGTTTCACATCTGAAGGTGCCACCAGCGGCTGCTTCTTCTGCAAACGATGAATCCATCCGTCAGGCAGAGAACCGTTGGAGAAAGCAACATTGGCAAAACGAGCGGTAGTTACCTTGAAGTACTTGTTGTAAGCCATCACAAGGTCTTCCATGATGCGCTTTGATGCTCCCATGATGTTCACAGGGTTTGCTGCCTTGTCCGTACTTACACAGAAGAAATGCTTAGGAGGATAAACCTTCAGCAAATCCATTAGTTTCTTGGCCTTGATGTCGTTATTTTCAATGAGAGCCTGGACGCTATAGCGGTCTTTCTCAGAACGCACATGCTTATGTGCAGAGAAGTTTGCAACAATATCAAAGCCTTTCTCCTCACGGAAGATACGCTCAAAGATAGGATCTGCAAAGTTCAGCGTGTAGCAGCGGAACTCGTCCGGCACATATAAGCCATTTGTGCTGCGAACGTCACGCACCAACTCTGCCAGTCCGTTCTCGTTCAGGTCAACTACCACAACACTTTTAGGCTCAAAGCGCAACACGGCCTTGATGAAACTGGAGCCAATTGACCCAGCTCCACCTATAACGCAAACTTTCTTTCCCTTTATCTCTGCTGTCAGTTTCTCTTTGTTTGCCTCAATATCTGCTGCAAACATACTGACCGGACGGAACGTCACGCTATCTGCTATAAATTTATCTAAGTTGAACATATATTGTTTTGTATTTATTCGTCAATCTTTACTTTCACAACTACTTTCTTTACCAACATTGGGTTTTCAACACATAGTTGAGGCATATGTCCATCCTGAGGATACAATATAGCAAAATAGTCATTGCCCAACAACAATTTCTGTGGCTTTACTTCATTCTCCACAAAGAATGCGGCGTCAATATCTTTGCTATATGGCTTGATTTCCTCCATATACTCTATAGGCAAACAACTGATTATTTCATAACCACTAATGAGATATTGAATGTCAATATAATCCTTGTGTGCCTCATACCCATTCTCATTCACAGCCTTAGTTTCATACTCCGACACAATAGCCCTCACACTCGAATTAATCTGATGAACACCGTTTTCAATATTAGGTGTTACATTCTTCAGAAACTCCAACCCAATATAAAGGTCCTTAGAAATACCCTTATAAATATCAATATTATCTAATTTGTCGTATATCATTGTCTTTTCTTCTCGCCATTCGGTTTCATGTTAGGCGGTATTTTCAGGCTTTGTCCTTTAATTCATTAATTAATCACCTTATCAAACTGATCTCCATTGACCGCAATACGCCCTTCGCGAACAATCTGTTTCAATATACAACTGATTCTCTCACAATCTGCTTGACAAATCTTATCACCCTCAAAGAGGCTGTTACCAGATTGAGTGGCTTGGCCCTCCTCTATCGCCCAATATAGGACGTAAGAACATACGCCCTTGAGTGTGAAAGCACTACGTTGCTGGGTAATGTATTCCTCAACCAGCACACAAAGACGAGAGTCGGTGTAATTAATTTTTATTGGGTTTGTATCTGTCATTGCTCTAATGTAAGTTATTTAACTATAATCATGTTTGCGCTGTTTGGCTCAATGGTCAGTTGCTCTATTGGCGTTGTGCAAAATGCCACTTGCCCAACCTGCAGTTTTGTTTCTAAAACTCCATCTGTGATTGTGCAAACACTATCTTTGGCAACAAGCAATGCAAATAAGTCCGTATCTATTGAACAAGTTTTTCCTTCCTCATTGCAGAACACTATCTTGATTGAATAAATGTCATCTGGCTTGGCAAACACAAAACGCAGTTGGAACTCCTTTCCAAGCAACTCTGCATTCTTCAGACCTACAAGTTGGGCTCGGTATTTCCTATAAAGAGCATTGATTGAGTATCTTTCCTCTGTCCCTTCCAGCACCAGAGAAAGTTCTCCCACGGCTTCAGCGAAGCCTTCACCTTCGCCAAACACATCCGGGTTCTGAAGCAGGCTGGTGTAGGTGACGACCTTCAGGCCACCGGAAGAAAGAGGTTTTTTGAACAGAATATCGAATTTGAAAAGCATAGAGGCGGTTATCGGGATACGGTTATCGGTTATCGGTTATCGGTTAGCGGGTATCGGGATACGGTTATCGGTTAGCGCTGAGCGGGTAACGGTTATCGGGATACGGTTATCGGTTATCGGTTAGCGCTGAGTGGTTATCGGTTATCGGGATACGGTTATCGGTTATCGGTTAGCGCTGAGTGGTTATCGGGTATCGGTTATCGGGATACGGTTAGCGGTTATCGGTTATCGGGATACGGTTATCGGTTAGCGGTTAGCGCTGAGCGGTTATCGCTGTGAAGAAGCGACTGACGTAAACCAGAGAGCATCTTACCTACATCTACGAACTGTGGTTTTATACTCAGACACGATGGCTTTTACCCTGGGATTGATCTGATGAACGCCGTAGGCTAAAGTATCAGAAGCTTGCTTCAAGAACTTCAAACCCTCATATATATCAGCTGAGAGTCCTTTATATAGCTCTATATTTTCTATATTATCGTATACCATGATGATAGTTGACAAGTTTTCTTCCTATTTCCTTATTATTTTCTCGCAGAAATCGCAGAAAGAACAGAAATCAAAGGCCGTTAGCCACTCTAAAAATGGCTCCATCCATGATGTCATTTACATTGAAGTTAACCAAAATTCCAAGCTTCTTATTCAGCAGTTTGCAATAGGTTAACGTCTGCTTGTAAAAGACGTCCTTCATTTCTGATACTGATTTTAATTCTATAATAACTTTATCTTCAACTAACATATCTAGACGGAGGGCTGTGCTCAACTGTTTACCATCATAATAAATTGGGACTTCCTTCTGCCGCTCGATCTTCAAGCCTCGTTTCTGAAGCTCATATGTCAATGCCTCCTCATAAACTGACTCCAATAGACCGGGGCCTAAGGCCTTGTAGACTTCATAGATGGCACCACGAATCTGGTAGGTTATCTCGTTCTCGGACATGAAGTAATTATTTTTTAAAACGCTGATTACGCAGAATTATGATGGTCTCGCAGATATCGCAGATGGACTTCGTGATGGAAAATGTTTGATCAATCTCTATTATTCAATTTCAGACTTCATTCTTTCAATCCAATCCCATGCATCTTTGGGAAGCCATCCATTTCTTGTATTTAAATCAACGCGGAAAATAAGAAACCTTTTATTAGGTATTATTTTACTTATTTCCTGTGTGAGAGTATTAGTATTTAACTCACTAATCAGTACGTAAGAACTCTGAAGGTAATGAAACCATGAATATAATCCCGGAATAGATATTATGCCATTATGTACTATGTTATAATTCAGATTATCATCTGTATCAAACATTAAGGCGTAAGCATATTTATTCATCCTCGCCTCCTTTCTGTTCTATTACATCAACTCCACCATATGGGTTTGCTATATCTACCACATGCCTCATATCAACACGCTTGTAATTATCCTTATCTCCTAGGATACTCAAAGATTGTTTTCTGAGGTTGTAACTCTCGGATCTCAAATAATCAGGTTTAAATATAGCAAAACCAATAAATGAAAATATAATAAGAACTAATATTGAGCCGGAAAACCACAATAATACTATCGTTAACCATTCTGGTAACTTCAGCCAGGCAGAGATAATAATGAAAAATATCATTACAATAAGCAACTTTATCAAGGAATCAACAACACTCTTAACCTGGAAGCTGGTAATTGCCAGTGATAACGACTTTATAAATTGTGGTAATTCTGAGTTCATCGACTTATATTTGTGCCATTGAACAATTTGAGATTATCATTGCATTGTCAGGCTAGAAATACCCATTGCAAACAATCCAATAACCCCCAATCCAGCAAGGCAGGTGTATTTAATCATCTTGTCTCTATTCTGAGCCAATTCACTTGCATTTACCTGAGCAGGGAAATCCTTTTGTAACTCCTTTCCATAAGTATACAGATACCGATACCGAGCCATCTGCCCGATATTGTAAAATGTTGAAATGCCTTGCTTCGTCAACTCCGCAACACCATTTGTCTTTGTTGTATACATAGTGTTCATACTATCTTAAGTCAATCTAATTAAACAACTTTCTTGCCTCTTCTTCACTTTGAGTAAGGTTCAGCATTATGTCGTGTTTGGTCAACTTTGTCTTGTTGTTGCATAAATCCTTCCGCATCTCAAGAACGAAATCCAAGAATGCTGCAAACTGGGCTTTGTCATTATTATCTTTTGCTTCAAGCAACCATGTATTGAAAGCCTTGAACACCTTATCTGAGCCGTACATGAAGATGTCTCTCTTGATGTCTATCATCTTAAGCATCATCTCTTCATTGTCTGTCGATTTATTCAGTTTCGATTCCTTCAGTATAGAATAGAACATCTTGACAGCATCAGCATAAGCATTGTACTTCTTCTCCGACAGTTGCTCCCTCATCGTCCGCAACTTCTCAGTCTGCCACGCAATGATAATACCAGCCACCGCCACAATCGCCGGTACCAGCACATTAAATACTGTTGTCAGAATTTCTTGAGACATCATTTATCTTTAAAACACAAGTTAAAGCCCTCGCCATATGGCGCACTACTTATGCATTATTTCTCCAACAGAGCTAAATTGCCAATGCTGGTTCCCTAACCTTTCCCAATGAACCAACAAGCCCGTCAATGTTTACCCGTGATGTCAAACGCTTACGCATCATTGGCTGTGCTCCCTTAGATAATAATATCGGGTTGCCCTTTGCAGAGTCTGGTATTTGTTCAAAGCGGGGAACAAACAACGACTTACCCATACTGATGGTCTTCAAACCTGCATCAAGGCTACCGCCTGCGTCTCCAGCTTCCACCACAAACATCGCATCGCTTAAGGCGATGATTGTATTGTTACGATGCATAGCTCGAGACAACATCCAGCCATCATGGGGCATAAATTCACTGACAACAAGCACTCGCTCCCAATCCCAATCGGGCTTAATCTCTTCTTTCACATGAAAAGCATCAATTCCTTCTGGCAGTACGATAATGGTGCTACCCCCATTCTGTAAGGCTGTCCGGTGGGCGGCCATATCCACTCCACCTGCATAGCCAGAAACAACGCAGATGTCCTGTTCAGCCAACTGGCTCGCACAGTCTCTGGTTATCCAAAGGCCTTTCTCTGATGCTTTTCTTGAACCACTAAAACCAACCTTGGGCTTCTTCAGCAGGTTCAGATTACCCATACAAGAGAGCACTGTTGGCGTATTCTGCCTCAATATTGCGATAAGTGCCTGTGGGTACTCTGGGGCTGGTGCTGCCATATATGACACTTCTGGTGTTCGCTGGCGTAAAGAATAATATGTATCAAACTGGCGCTGTTGGTCTTCTGTTAACTGATGTCTCAAAACAGTTTCCAACTCTCCTGCAGTACCTACCTTTCCTTGGACTGCGAAAAGCATGCGGTTCGACTGTACAGTCCCTACTCCTTTGACAGAGAGAAGCCTGTATATCACCTCTATTGTATCTTTACTTGTCCAATCCATAGTTCGTCATTTTACTTACCAAGAGATTTCACCAAAGCCATGCCAAATACGCGCTTGGCTCCAGCATCCTTCATCTTCATAGCTATATACTGCATGGTAACACCAGAATAGTACATATCATCTACCAATAGAACATTCTTGTCCTTAAGGTCTAGGGCTGAATCAAATGTCAAGCCCCATGATTGTATCATATCCAGTTTTTCCTCTGCTGTCTCTACATTCTTCAAACTTCCATTCTTGTCCGTCCAACTAACTTTGTCGGAAATATCAGTAAAGACAAAACCGTCTAGTCCTGCTATAATATCACGCATAAACGGATTACTGCTCGGAACTGCACATATATAATCTGCTAACTTAAAATATGGAAGTTCTTCAAGACGCTTCTGCATTTCAGCCGTCAAAGCATCTCGGTCTGACGTCGTATCCTTTTGAGCAGATTGATATTTCAACTGATACTCGTGCTCGCCCAACACTGTCCTAACCTCTGGTTCTGTCTCATGCATGGACAACGCTACTGACAGGTCGAGAGTGTCACGAAGGAAAACAATATCATTAAAATGAGCCATAAAACCTTCAATGGCCTTATACTCTTCTTCTGAATAAATTTGTCTGTAGAAGTTATTCCCAAATTTAGACGGGAACAACAAACTATCCATATTCAGGCACTTCTTTGCTATCACATTAAAGGGTTCGTCAAATGGTAGTACTAACTTTCCTACAATATCTTTTTTACCCTCAATACGGCGCAGGGCGTTTTGGTGATACAAGGCAAAATTAATACGCTTTGTACCTTCGTCTTCAATAAAGGCACTAATCGTTTCCAAATCGACATCATGTCGCGGAACACCCACAAATTTCAAATCACCTATACGCATAATTCCTAATTTCTTGCAAATATACAAAATTCTATCAGAATCACATAAATCCAACTCCCGATTTTTGTTTTATTCACATTCTTTCATTCTAACACTAGTTTATTCCCTAACCTGTTGTTGTACCTTAGCCATTGACTGTAATACTGTCGACATTTCTATCTGTGCCTTGGCGTTCCGATACATCTCATAACTTCCAAACAAGCAATTATCCCAAATTCCCATGTCTATTTCACGTAGCATTTGATCCATCTTCTCGGGTATTGCATAACCCTTTTGGTCATAAAGGATATCTGTACATGCCTGCTCATGAAGAATTCTTATGGCAAAATATTCACCCAAGCCAAATTTCGACACCCAACCATCTGGATATGATACTTGCTTAGTCTCTTTGTTGAAAATACTCTGCGACAAAACCTCTTTTACATACTTCTTCCCTACTTCTCGTATTGCAGTATACTGGAGATTAGAAGTAAAATAGGTTTCTGCATCAAGGAAGAACAAATTGTCACAATGCTTCTGCTTAATTTGTAGAATGATACCATCTATCTCATCCGTATCAACGAAGCGACTGGCAAAATGAATACGATGAATGTCAAATCTTTCATTTGCAGGAACAAAAACTGGTATGCCCAATTTGTGTAAAAGGACAATTACACAACGTTTGTCCGTTATCGTTAAAGAAGTATTGAATTCATCTTCTGCTTTACTGTATTCCTGCTTCGCGTACTTCTTTATTATAATCAAAGCCTTGACAGCAATCTCTCTGACCTCTGCCAGCTTCTTTTCTTCCTAATTCTTCTGATACTTACTTCCGAAATAGGCACCAAACCATCCACCCAACACTGCAGCCAGTATTGGAGTAAGAATATACACAAATATATTAAATGTTGTTGGTTCCATATATTGTTCTAATTTAAAAATTCGTCACGTTTCTTTACTGGCATTTCGTGCTCCATGTACCATTCATGCTCCATTCATGGTGTGTTCATGGTGTATTCATACCTTCACACCACCAAAATCACTCCATTTTGTCAAAATTTCGCTCTTTTTCTTTACAACCGACCCGCTCCCTTGCTTGTCCCTTCCTACTCCCTTGCATCTCCCTTGCAATAAACTGCCAAAAATCCGCCCGTCAGGAAGTAAAAATCCTTGACCTACGGTCGAGCCTGCTCACGCTCGGCAATGCTCATGCGAGCTTTTGCTCGGCCTTCGGCCTTGCTTTTAAACAGAAATCACAGAAAATATTTCCACACAGAAACCTGTTTTCCAATTTTCTATCTTATTTCCTCCTTTTTATTCTTCTCTCCCCCTTCCTTCTTCTTTCCCCTTCTTTCTTCCCCTTTTTCCTTTCTTTTCCCCATACTCCCACGGCGGGCTCGGGATTTATTCCCTCACCAATGGGGTCTGACAAGGGGCAGGTGCTGGTGGTTTGTTTTGACACCTGCTATGTAGATGGATTAAAGGGGGTTATAGCCATTTCGCAAAACGCGCTTGGAACATCTCCTCATTGAGGCAGGAGCCATCAGCCAAGCTTTGCTCGGCTTTGTGAAGGGCTTCACGCATACGCTTCGTCAGCACGATGCGTCCATACTCATCGGTCTGTAATGATTCAGATGTATGAACTGGCGACATGTGCATGCTACCAAGGCCCTGAACATCAGTCCGTAAGCCATAAGCCGCTACGGGTTCTGAGGCCATGAGGGGCTCGTCTGGAATATCTTCGTATTTCTTGCTCATTAATTGACTGGTTTTGAACACGGATTGCACGGATTGAACGGATTCCTTCTTTCTGAACACGAATTGGACGAATTAAACGAATCTTTCTTCTCTGAAGTAGATGACAGTCTTGGTTTAGACCAATCCTGCTTTATTCGGAATAAAGGTTATATCCTGTCTGAAGATTTTATAAAAACAAGCTTTTAGCAATCTCCATACATCCTATAACTTATCATCTACATAATTTTAATCTTTCTTATTCGTATGATTCGATAGATTTGTGGTCGTTATAAATGATAGCTTGGGGCTCTGACTTCTGACATCATACTTCAGCCATCAGACATCACATTACATGCCGAGGAGGGATTTGAGGTCGTCTTCTTTATAGAGGATCCAGGCGGTGGTGGCCATGAAGGCAAGAAAGAGGAAGACCAAACACATCTTGGCGCGGGAGGGGCCGGCCTTAAGGACAGGTACCGTAGCGCTCTGCAATGTGGTGAAGGCGGGAGTTTCTTCCTGGACCTTCATCTCGGCTTCCTGCAGCTGACCGGCGACCTGCTGAAGAATGGTCTGCTGAAGCGTCATCTCGGACATGAGCGTTGACTTCTTGGTCAAAGCCTGCTGGGTCTGTATGCCACGATTCGCATCGGAGAACTGGGCATAACGCTGACGTGCTTCTTCATAGCGTTCCTTTACCTCGCTGAAAATCTTCTTGTTATGCTCAAAATCCACACGTGCCTTGGAGGTACGATATTCTGTGATAAAGTTCTGCAGACGGCACTTCACCGAGTCGGCCATCGTGGCACAAATAACACGGTTCTGGTCGGTGACAGAGATGGAAATGACCATCGTCTTCTTATCCACATCACATACGATATTCCGATTGATTGCCTTTGCAATTCTGGCCTGTTCTCTGGTGAGACGGAAGGGATTTATCTCCTTAGCCGGTTCCTCTTTCTCCGGCTTGAAAATGGCAGAAAGCATCCAACCAAGGAGTTTGCCTGGAGCAGAGAGAACTGTACCCAACAAGGAGGATTTCTGCTCGTCCTTCAGGTAATCATAGTAGGACATGGTGCGGTCCGTTGTGCCTTTTTTCTTGTTTCCCTCGATGGTTACGGGCACAGGGAACAGACTTGTTTTGAAGTCCACAGAGTTGACGAGCTCCGGATAGAGTGTCGGAAAAAGCGCCTCAGTACCCATCGAACTGCCATTACCAATATTCACGCCAAAGCTTGATGCCAAAGCCATCAACGAACTGGTGGAACGTCGGGTGGACAATTCTGGAGAGAGCAGCACCTCACACTTATAATAGTTGGGGGTGGTCAGAGCGAAAATGGCAGCCACTACAAAGGTGATACTCAGTACTTTGCGGTAAAGGCGGCGGTGTTTCTTGATGTCCTGGAAGATTTTTCCATAGTCGATGGAGGACTCTTCCTGTTCTGCGATATACTTGTTTTCTTCGTTCATCGTAAAAAAGCGTTCTGAGGGTTATCTCTTTATAAGGTAGGTAATAGAAGTTATCATGGTTGCGATAGATGCTATGCCCGTGCCAATGGCAACCCACTGGCCGGTGGTAGCACTGTTACGTGGACCCTTGGTGGGCACCACAATCTCACAGCCAGGCTCGATATCACCTTTCTTGGCCCGGGCAATAGTGCCATTCATGTATAGGACATAGGCGTGGGACTTACGGGCACGTGCACCAAAGCCACCAGCCTGATCCACATAGTACTTCCACTTCTTGCCATCGATATAGGCCACAGTGTTGGGCTTATGGACATCGCCAGAAATGCGGACGGTATGATTGTTACGCGGCACAGTGAGTACATCACCACTCTGCAACTCTATATCCTGTTTACCACCCGGGTTGGCCAATGCCTCGTCGAGATGTATTCCTACGGTATAGGTATTACTCATGGCAAGTGCCTCCACAGCCACAGAGTCACGAGAGTTAGCATAATTGTTCAAAGTTGCCGTTTTGAGGGACTCTTCCATACGGGCCCGCTCATCGGCAGACATGACACGTACCAGGCGGGCCCCACGGACATCTGCTCCCGGTGCAATGCCTCCGGCGGCCTTGACCAGGTCGGAAAGGCGCTGGTTCTTGGTCTCCATAGTATAATTGCCACGGAACTGTACCTCTCCATTGATGGTTACCGTGATGGGGTCCTGGAAGACAGGGCTGCGGCGAACCTGCACGATATCGTACGGCTCGAGCTTGAAATGGGACTGGCCATCGATGACAAAGTCGTCCTGCAGCGTGAAGGTGTAGGTCTTGGCAATCTCCATGGTGCCCTCGGTAGCATGCGGGTCACGCAGGCGACGCGACACATCGACCTTCATGGCAGAAGCAGCATCGGTAAGACCACCGGCCTTCAGAACAAGGTCTTCGAGCGTCATGTCGTCATCAAAATCGAAGGTACCCGGGGCGATGACCTCGCCAGAGATGGTCAGGGTGCGATGATTCTGATGTTCGGGAATCGTAGGAACGAAGAGTGCATCCTCGTTCTGCAGCGGCACATCGGGGGAAGTTCCAGCAAGAATGCCCTGCAAATCGATGGCAATCACCTCGTGGGTACGATTGGGCTTAAAGCGACGTATGACTGCACGCGCAGTCATGGCCTCCTCTTTCAGGCCGTCGGCACTCTCAATCAGAGTGCGTACACTATTGACCTTGGCACCCAACTGGTACTGCCCCGGACGGAACACAGCGCCATTGACCTCGACCATGTTCTCGTAACGGTTGTAGATTCCATCTGCTGACACGGCATCACCATCTTCTACCATAAAATTGGCCCACTCGAATTCATCAATATTATAGACACTCTTCATCTTGTCACTCTTACGCTGAACACGGAGGGACTGCTTGTAGGCATCGCCGGTGAAGCCACCGCAGTATTCAAGAAGCGTAGCGAGGGTCTCGTCTTTGCGCATCTCATAGGCCATGGGGCGCTTGACCGGACCACTGATGGAGACTATGCTCTCGTAGGGACCGACCTGAATGACATCGTTATCGGCCAGGCGCACATTGCCTGCCAGACGGCCATTGAGGATGAACTCATAGACATCGACCACTGTGATGACCTCGCCCTTGCGAATCACCTTGATGCTACGCAACGTACCCAGCTCACCGATACCTCCGGCACGATAGAGGGCATGGAACACAGTGGCAAAGGCTGAAATCGTATAAGTGCCAGGGGTGCGAACCTCGCCCATGACGTTGATCATGATACTACGTGTCTGGGCCACAGTCACCTTGATGGAGGAACCGGAGAAACTGGTTCCGAGCTTCTGGCGGATACGCCTCTGGGCAGCCTCGACGGTGAGTCCCGACACCGCGATAGGTCCGAACTCCGGAACCATGATATCACCTTCGGGTGTCACAGCCAACACCTTGCTATTCTGTGTATCACCATAGATATCGACCACGAGCTGATCGCCAGGACCCAGGACATAATCCATCGGTGTGGCGATATTCATCTGTGGCTCGAATGTCAGCAACTTGTTGTTGAAGATGTCCCGGCCAAAGACCTCCTGACCATTGGGAGCAAGAGCAGGGGGAAGATCAGCCGGTAACAGATTGCCGTCTGCACTGGCAACACTGGAAACAGCACCACCAGCATTCTCCGAACGCATACGGGAGGCATCATCAATGGCGGCGTCAACGGCCGGACCATAGCCGGCCTTGTTAATCTGCTCAGCGTATTGTCCACGCATGCGCTGGATTTGGGACATGGTGGCTCCCTGACGAAGCAGGCCTGATGCGATATCGGACTCGGAGGCACCGGCGGCTTTCTGGCTCTTGACAGATTCAATGACCTGCTCGTCGGTCATTGTCTGGCCGTAAATACTGGCTGCGGGGAACATGCCCAGGAGCAATAGAAATAACAGTGGTTTTTTCATCATCTTAATATATTACGTTTTTTATGTTGCATTTGAGTATGAGATACTTTACTTTTTCTGAACACGGATTAATCAGATTTAACGGATTATTTCTGAACACAAATCTCTCTAATCTAACGAATCTTTTTCTTACTGATGACAGACCATGGTCTGCTTTAATCTTGATTAAAGGTTTCATTTTGCTGGAAGTGTATTGAAAATGCATTTTCATAAGCACTTCTACCAAAGAAAACTAATCATCAACATTTTTTTGAACACGAATTACACGAATCAAACGAATGGTTTTATGTAGATGACAATCTTGTAAGATTGCTTTGTTGGTAAACAAAGGTTGATATTCTTTTGAAGCACTCTGAAAGCTTGTTTTCAAGATGCTTCCAAATAATAACAACTCATCATCTACATAAAGGTCTATTTATATTCGTAAGATTCGATAGATTCGTGGTTTGTTTTATCAATTGTGGGCGCTTAAATGACTATTCGTTCTTTTTCCAGTTCGTCAGGACAACCGAAGTTAAGCAATAGCCCCAGCTTGAGGCCTGTGGCATGGAGGTAATTGTATACCTGAGCCCGATGAGCATCTTCCAACTCGCTAACTGCCTTGACTTCGTCTTCCTCCTTCTCGCTTGGGATAGCTCAAGCGAGCTTGGCTCTCCTCTCGCTCGTGCGTCGATTCAGTTCTACGATTATCTTATCATAACAGACGAAGTCTGCTTTGTAGGTTTGTTTTAGCTCCACGCCATTATACTGTATCTTCAGCTCCTTCTCACGTTCATAAGGTATGTTGCGGCGCTGAAACTCTATTTCCAGCGCTTCTTGATAGACTGCTTCAAGGAATCCAGGTCCAAGACCATTATATACATTGAAGGCTGCTCCAACAATCTTATAACTTTCTTCCTTATAGATTACCATTACTTTTTCTTTCTGAACACGAATTACACGAATTGTACGAATGGTTTTATGTAGATGACAATCTTGGATAAGATTGCTTTGTTGGTAAACAAAGGTTGATATTATTTTGAAGCACTCTGAAAGCTTGTTTTCAAGATGCTTCCAAATAATAACAACTCATCATCTACATAAAGGTCTATTTATATTCGTAAGATTCGATAGATTAGTGGTCGTTATCTTCGTGGTTGTTTAAAATTATTATTTATAATAGTTTGAAATTATTATCAAAAAGTAACAGGGGACAGCTGGCTGTCACTAATGGATTAATAATTTTTTGTTCAATAAAATTAATTAGAAGGTGGTGCCGGATTCTTCGAGCCAGTCACTGGATAGCTGAAAGGAACCGGTGACACCGGAGTTGGTGTACATGGCTCCTGTGAGCTTTGTGACTTTGTTGCGCTGGAAGGTGACATTCTTGACCGTCTTGCTGAAGAGCGTATTCCCATTCGCATCCAACGTCTCGATGGTGACATTCATTGTCTGCTCGTCGGTAGCAAGGAAGAAACAGGTGGATGAACCTGAGCGATTGCCCACCGCAGCACTGATGTTCACCGTGTTGCTGAAACCAGTGTTGACCGTTGCCAGTCCTGTGGTGGGGTTGAAACTCTTACCACCAGCAGAGAGCGTCATGCGTACGCTGCTTGCCGCAGCTGCTTTCCCATCGGAAGATACAACGTACAGCTTAGCAACGATACGATTGAGTGTCGCACTGATATCCACCGCATTATTATTGGTGATATCCACTGTCTGGGTTTTTGCAAAGGTCTCGTAAGAATGGTCGCCCGTATATGCTGCCACAGTGGAACTGGTGAGCACAAACGGACTGCCATCTTTCGTGGTATATGCAATCACTACCATGGTGTAGCTGCCCAGCGGCAGTGCGCACTCGAACTCACCAAAGTTTGTGAAGGTACTGGCATCTGTCTTCAACTGGGTCACTTTGTAGGCCTCGGTTGAGCCATTGTAGAACGCCAGTGTGACAGCATTGATGCCATCGTAATCCGCCACATCCTGCGCTGTCCGTGTATCAGGGAAGTCCTCTTGCGTAGCGGTGAAGCCATCGACATGTACACGAACAGGCACCAATGTATCATTGTTAGTAACCTGGTTAACGATCTCGGAGTTGTTACTGCATGCAGAAACAACCAGCAGGAGAATTCCTGCAAAACTTGAATAAATTAGTTTCATCTATTCGTTCGTTATATTAATGACAGGAGCTGTCCCCCGACATTATTAAACGAATAAACTACCGGAATAATTATAAGTTCCCGAGCAAATAACCTGAACCAGGCTTATATTTGTCAGAATGTAAGCTCAATACTGCCGTCCCAGTCGGTGTTGAGACTTATACCTGTCGTGGTGCTTTCATAGTCTCCACCACCGAAGAAATCTCCCGAATATTCTGTCATCTTGCCCTGAGTGAGCGACACATCGAACTCGCGTTGCATGAGCACATTATCTGCAGCATCGAGAGCATAGACCTTCAGGTGAATCGTGCCCTGCGTGTCATGCAGGATAGTATAGAGGTCGAACTCTTTCTGACCAGATGTGACATCGAACTTGACATCCTGTTTGCTGTTGACACTGCCCAAGCCCGTAGCGGCATTGAAGGCTCCGCTGCCTCCCGTGTAATAGAACCGCATCCTGGATACGCCTGCCGGTATATCGCCATTGATGACAAAGCGGCAGAGTGAAGTAATCCGACTGAGGGTCAATGTACGCGTCTGGGGTTCAGTACCAACGGTTATGTTGTCACTATACAAAAATGTATCCGTGAAACCCTGGGCATTCGTGAAACGGATCTTTGCCGGATCGGTCATTGTGGGGTTTCCATTGCTGCTGTGTGCCAGCACCACCAGTTGGTATGTGCCCTCGTCGAGTTGGAAGGATGTCGAGCCAAAGCCCGTATCCCCCAGCACCTGATTGGTTTGCTTGATGCGGGAACCGCTGAGATTGTATATGGCAAAATTCAGGCGGCTGCAAACATTCATGAGGCCAGCCCGCGTGATTGCGGAAAGCGGTGTCTGCTCCAACTGGGAAACGCTGATTCGCAGGTTCCCTTTGAGTTCTGTTGCAGCATTTGAGGGGTTGGCTTCCTCGATATCTGCTATATTGACATGCTCGCAACCTGTCAAGAGGCAGCAAAGGATGGCAAAGGTCAGGAGATTGAAGCGAGACATATTATAGGGTTAAGGGTTAACTGTTAAAGTTTATTCGTGGATGCTTTAGCACCACGGCGCGATTATAGTCGCGGAAGGCTATTATTTTTTTTGAACACGGATCTAACGGATGATTTATTCTGAACACGAATTGAACGAATTAAACGAATCTTTCTTCTCTGAAGTAGATGACAGTCTTGGTTTAGACCAATCCTGCTTTATTCGGAATAAAGGTTATATCCTGTCTGAAGATTTTATAAAAACAAGCTTTTATCAATCTCCATACAAACTATAACTTATCATCTACTTCATCGATTCTGACAACAGACCTCCGCACCTGAGCGAAGCGAAGAACGAATATTTTTCTTACTGATGACAGACATGTGATATCTTTTCATATTGATGACAGTTCTGTGCATAACAACTTTACAAAGTAAAGGTTTTAATTTGTTGGAAGTGTATTGAAAATGCATTTTCATAAGCACTTCTACCAAAATAAAACATGTCATCAATATAAAAAATTATTCGTGTTAATTCGTGCAATTCGTGGTCGTTATATCCATCGTGGGCGTTAATGACAGGGTAGATAGCTATATTTTTTTTGCTATTGAGAGGAGTCTGCAGATGGGTTTGGGACAGTTCGGGTGCGTTTGGCGGTATGTCTTGGCCGTTTTGCGAAGCGAGGGAACATGCAGGGCAATGAACAATGCAGTAAACAGATATGCCTGGAGTGCTGTCCGGGCCTCGGTAGCGCCCTGGAGCAAAGTCTTCACCTGTTGTATGTGGCACTCTGTTGCCTCTTTATCCTTCATCAGGTAGGCGCAAATGAGCATCAGGGCTGTGAACTTGGCCGTTGAGACCTCATCGTCCTCGAAAACGATATCGGAATAGCGGTATAGGAACTTGAGGCGTTTCTCGTCCTCCGGGCTTAACTTTGCCGAGCCCTTGGCTCCATAGCGATGATGCAGAAGCTCAATGAGTTCGTCCTCGAAATTGGCAATCATCGGATCTTCCAGCAGGTGTTTGGTATCAGGGTCTTGCAACCTGACCTCGCTGGCCCTGAAGCCCGGGATGGCAATCTGCAATTTGTCGTTGAACATGAGGAAGGCTATCTTGAGCTTCATGCCCTGCTGGTCATATCGGATTTCCATCACCTCGCCCGAACTGCCCTTCATCGAGCCGTCCACCACGATGACCTTATCGCCCTGGGCAAGCTCCTGCAGGGGGTAGCCCTGACAGATCTGGAAGTCCTGTCGCATCACAGCACTCTTGAAGCGGTCCATCTCTTCCCTGGAGATTTTCACAGGTTTCCCATCCGTATCGCGATAACGCCGGATCTGTATCCGCAGGCTCTGGTTCAGTTTCGAATCGACCAACTGATTGACCAACTTATCTGTCCCATACACGAAAATGAATCCATGAAAGTCGCTGCGCAACGCATTGCCGTCCATCATCGGATCATAGATGCGGTCGGTATCCTCATACGAGGGCTGTGGAGTGACGCTTGGCCTCCAACTGATTTCGTTGTACGGTATGTAATACTCACAAGGTGGCAAAAGCCCCTCGTCCTCCAGCGGATCAAACGATTCGCCTTGTTTGGTTTTGAACAGTTTCCCGACAAGTACGGGATTGGGATGTACAAGGATGTGCCAGAGGCTACATTCACATGCAGAGTCTTCTGAATGGTTATTATTCGTTTGCATATACTATCTCCTTTGCCCACCGCAGGTATGCCTGCTGGACTTTTTCTATTCCGGAGCAATCACTGCACCGTTACCGTTGGCGTCCCATGCTATTGCGTAATCCCTTGTAAATCTATCAGATAGATCTTCAGTACGGCAGCCGGTTAGCCTGTCTTTTTGATATAGTCACACTAATCGCACGCAAAGTTAAGACTTTTTTCTCTAAGGACAAAGCTTTTTTTAATAAAAAAAAGGAAAAAGGGGGCTTTTGGCTTTTGTGGATGGCTTTTGGCTTTTTTTTCTGAACACGGATTGAACGGATTGAACGGATGATTTCTTTTGAACACGAATTACACGAATTGTACGAATGGTTTTATGTAGATGACAATCTTAGACAAGATTGCTTTGTTGAAACAAAGGTTGTTATTATTTGGAAGCATCTTGAAAACAAGCTTTCAGAGTGCTTCAAAACAATATCAACTTATCATCTACATAAAGTTCTATTTATATTCGTATTTGTCAGATTCGTGGTCCTTCCAATGAGAATCAACATATCATCAATATAAAAGTTGTCACCTGTCCGTTGTCGGAATCGATGAAGTAGATGATAAGTTATAGTTTGTATGGAGATTGATAAAAGCTTGTTTTTATAAAATCTTCAGACAGGATATAACCTTTATTCCGAATAAAGCAGGATTGGTCTAAACCAAGACTGTCATCTACTTCAGAGAAGAAAGATTCGTTTAATTCGTTCAATTCGTGTTCAGAAAAAATCCGTTTAATCTGTGCAATCCGTGTTCTTTCCAAATAAGGGCATGAGTCGAGAGCCAAGAGGCGAAGAACTAAAACTTCAACTTGGCGCCGGCCATGAGCCAGATGCCGGGCTGAGGGACAGAACCGAGGTCATAATAGCGATGATTGGTGATATTCGTTGCCTGGAGATAGAGTTCGGAGATGCAAGATGGAAGATGGAAGAGGGATGAGGGATGATGTGAGGGGTGAGAGGAGGATGGCGACCATACGATTTTGGCATCGAGCATTGCATAGGGATGATAGGGAATGAGTTCGCCGCCACTCAGATAACTGCCCACACGGTCCTGCCAACGGAAATCCCATGACATTGAGAGGTGACCAACAATACGATGTGAGAGGTTCGCCACGAACTTATGCCGCAGATATTCCATCGCCACATTGCTCTTGACTACACCATCAGCATCATGCTTGACCTGATGAATATATGTATAGCCAAGACTGAATGAACGCACCCAGGTATCACGCCCGAAAAACTCGGACAGAGACATCTTACCCTGAACCTGGACGCCCATATTATCGAGATTGAAAGCAGCAGTATGATAGATATCGTCCGGTGAATACATCACCCAGTCAATCATCTGTGTGCCACGATGATAAAAGAGTGAAGAGCGAAGCGTGAAGAGAGGAGAATTTGATTTACTCATCATTCCATACTCTGCACCGATAGAGAAGGAATGGTTGTGCTCTGCCTTGAGGTCCCGGTTCCCCTCGTGCGTCGGACTCTTGTAATAGAGTTCCGTAAATGTAGGCAACCGGAAGCCTTTGTTATAGGAGAACAGCAGCTTCCAATTTGATGAAGGACGGTAAGCAACATCTATGCCAGGATAGAAGCGGAAACAATGGTCGATGCTTGATGTCATGCTCGCCATCAAGCCCGCTGAGACGGTCCAATGCCGCAACAGGATATTATGTTCGAGAGAGAAAGAAAGGGTTGTGCGGTGAGAAGCCTTTTGCTCTTGGCCATTAACTAATGGCTGTTGGGATGTTGAAAATTGATAGCCCTCATGTCTCATGAGACCAGAGACCGCTGTTTTACCCAAGCGCCAATTGAAGTGTCCACCGAGTTTGAGACCATAGACATCGGTACGGTGAAAATTCTCACCAAAAGAAGAGCCATGAATCAGTTCGAAGTTGTCCCAAAAGCGGTTCCAGAAGAATTGAGGCATGAAATGGAAGCGGCCCTTTGTCTCTGCACTGATGCTGGTCATGAGGCGCTGGTTACGCTCATACTGGTCGGGATAATTGGCACTATAGAAGGTGTTGGCTCCGTAGCTTTTCTTCGAGAAACCGAACTGCCAGTCAAGGCGCAGGGCATCATCCTCGTAATCACCCTGATAGTAGAGCTGTCCCTTCTGCCACTCACTATTGAGCGTGCCTCCATCGCTCCTGCCGCCACCTCCGCTGATGCGGTTAGAGAAGCGTTTAAGTACAAGGGAAAGTCGTGCCTCACCCTCGGCAGTTCCATAGGAGCCACCTCTGCCAGCGAGCTCGATGCTCTGTCCATGATCATGTCTCGTGACAATATTTATCGCACCTCCGAAACTCTGTCCGCCATACACACGACTCGCTGCGCCTTCGAGCACCTCGATGCGTTCTATATCGCAAATACTGACAGGGAAATCTGCTGACAAATGTCCTGTTTGGGGATTACCGATGTCGATACCATTGAGCAGCAGCGTAACCTGATCGAATGTTCCGCCATCGACGCTGATGTCCGTCTGAATACCAAAGCCCCCGCGTTGCCGGACATCCACACCGGAGACTAATTTCAAGAGGTCATTGACGCTCTGCGCCGCCGCCTGTTCGATTTCCTGACGGGTGAGCACACAGACTATTCGGGCTGCCTGTAACTGTGACAACGGAGCCATCGTGCCGCTCACAGTCAGCTCACGAAGAGCCTCCCCCGCCCCATCCAAAGAAGAAGCCCCCTCAATATCTCCTCCCGAGGGGAGACTGCCAGCTACGGTAGCTTCTTGTGCCTGCGCAGCCACACCCAAGGTGGCAATGCTAAGGACACCAATCCGTATCACGCGATGAAGGCTGGCAAAGGCGCTATAGCCCTTGTGGGTGAATTGTCGCCAGGTGATGGATGTTGGCATTTGGATGTTATTCTTTTTGAACACGGATTGCACAGATTAAACGGATTTTTTCTGAACACGAATTGAACGAATTAAACGAATCTTTCTTCTCTGAAGTAGATGACAGTCTTGGTTTAGACCAATCCTGC
>Ga0310690_10000472_pt1 | contig 86098 bp, 152 predicted proteins | sample AusTroGonzalo_MG_2_FD_207661 | JGI IMG/M metagenome (GOLD analysis project Ga0310690, IMG submission 207661) | Bovine rumen microbial communities from tropical cattle in Woodstock, Queensland, Australia - Gonzalo_04 (v2) (version 2) | ecosystem: Host-associated > Mammals > Digestive system >...
TGATATAAATACGACATGTAAATTTTAATCATTTATAATTATTGTTTACAGTTAACTACTTCAGAAAATAATGTATATGCTGTATTACCTGAATGTGTATTAAAATATAGTGCAAATTCATCACATGGTCTTCTGTCATCATCACGTTTAAGTGTAAATACTAAATTAATTTTATCTTTGGGCCATACAGATTCATCATCATTTAAATGAATTAAACTAAAGCTTCTTCCTTGAATTGAAACAGTTTCTGTATATATCATAATTTCTTCATTATATGGTAAAGCATAAAATTTATTATCTTCAACAAATCTCAATTCAAATGCTTTAAGCGTAGATGCCTTGAAAGCTTCTGTTGTATTATTTGTTATATTAATAATAATTGTATTATCTTCTATTTTTACAAAATTTATGAATAATTCATTATTAAGTGAAGATGATAATTGAGCTTTTGAGAGACCAATATAACAAGTATTGTGATTATCACACAAATCTGTGTATGTATGATTTACTAAAGTATTAGCTAATATATTACGATTTAAAGATTTGTCATTATCATCTTTTACTTGATGATTTATTTTTATATTATCATTTATATTTGATTCAACAATAACTGGTTGCTTATTATTAGACTCATTATTTACATTAAATATTAATATTACAATAATAATTATTAACATTATAATTATTATAAATTTAATAGCATTATTTTTTTATAAAATCAAATTTGCACATTATTTATATCCTATATTTAATTAATCGATTATTTCTTTTATTATAAATTCATTAACTTCAACATCTTTTTCAAGGTCATTAGTTGTTTTTATTTTACAATAATGGTCTTCATTATCACAATAATGATATTAATATCATTATCGCATTAATCAAATTCTTCAAAATCCTATCAGCCCAACCAAAACAACTAAATAAACTAAGACATGTAAATATTGTAATTATTGTGATAATGAATTTATTCATATAATGTTCCTCTATATGTTATTAAGTAACACTATATAGTGTTACTTAATAATCTTAACAAACTTGACGATTTGTTGAAATAATTGCTTTTCCAGCAATTTCAGTAATAAATACACGCACCCAATCATATTCAGGAACAACACATTTAAGTGTTGCACGACGAATAGTTTTAGGATATGAATCATCGTTGACAATGCTGTCAACTTCATACATACCAGAGTTTACATATTTGAAAACAGTATAATCAAAATCCATAGCTACCTCCAATAGAATTATTGAATGAGCCCATTCTCATTCAATTTATGGACATATTATACAGCAGATTTTGGGTCATGTAAACGAAAAAAGTGTATTAAATTACTACTTTTTTAAGCACATCAGAATCAGAAACAATACCTAATGACCCATTGATATAACGGATTGCAATTACATATTCAGAAAGTACATCATAAATATCCTCATAATCTTGCATAAATAATTCAATCTCTTCTTTGTTCGAAATATCATCATCTTTATACATGGACATAATATCACCAAGATAGCCTTTTGCGACTACCTGTGCAAAATACCCATCAAGATCACGAACATAATCACCAACTACTAATTTTGTCATAACTAATTCCTTTAATGAAATAAACAAGTGATCCATTCACTCATTTTGTAGGCTTATTATACCTCAAACTCAAGACCTTGTAAACGAAAAAAGTGTATTAAATTTGTATTAGGGATTTTCGATTTATTATCGATTCAATCCATTTACAAATTCAATACACTTAAATTTTATATTAATAACATTTATATGGAATTAACGATAAGTAGTTAGATGAGATTGAGTCAAAATCATCTAAATCATCATTATAATAATTATGGTCATCATATGAATTATATGTTTTATTTTTACATGAATCAAATCCTTCATATGCTTCTAATTCATCATCTTTATAAAGTCCATTAATATAATCGTCTGATTGTGGAAATCCAAAATTATTTACATAATCACAATCAATGTATTCATCATCGTCTTCAATATAATTGAATAATTCTTCTTCATCACTACCATAGTAATAATCACGCCATGAATCTTTATAATAAGAGTTCTCATTATTACTCATAAGAACTTTATTACATTCATCAATCATTTCCTTAGATTTAACAAGAAGATTATAATTTCCATTTCCAATTGCATTTGATAGAAATTCATCAACATCACAAGGCATATAACCTGAATCTATCATTGCAGAAATTGTATATGCAATAAGATCAAATGCATTGTCAAATTTATTATTAATACTATATTTATTTGTATTATACATAATTATTTCCTCCATGGTGAATAATATTTAGTATTATTATTTTACTAAGAAATTAGCTTTGATTCTTTTAACAAAGACTCTACTTCATCCTCAGTTAATTCATGTGCACATACTACTTCTTCTATTGGCATTTTTACAACGTCTCTAATACAATCACGTAACTCAGTATGTGATTCATTATATGAATTTAGTGCAATCTGTACAAATAGCTTTTGTAACTTAATCCATGATTTAATTTTATCAAAATCAAGTGTTCCATTTAATTGCCTAAATTCAAGATGAAGCTCTGTATTTTGATTATAATAATTTACATTTGAGAAATTTAATTTTCTATAGCGTGAACTTCTGTAATGAATTACAGATGTGTGTCTACACCATCTTGAATTATCTTCTCTACGCGATTTAGGAACAAGTTTATCAAACAAAGTACTTTCATTTCTTGCATACGAACGTGCAAAATGTTTACATAAATGTTCTGTGATTGGCATTCCACAATTAAATGACATATGGATGTGTGTTCCACAGGAATTGTTTACAGTGCCATGAAATACATCTTTGATAAGCTTAATGACTGATTCTAATTCATTTAGATCATGTTCATTAAAATGAAGGATTGGTGATGTTAATTCATAACCAGAATAACCTCGCATTCTATTATGAATAGAAATATCTTTACCTAAAATCCATCTATTACCATCATTATGATTGTACCTACATAAATCAACATATTTATCATTAAACTTTTCATGCATTGCTGCATTAAACGCTTGTCTACAACCATGCATTGCAATGAATTCTAATTCAATGCCAAATGCGACATGTAAATCTTTCTTTACATATTTAATACTTTTCTTTATTGATGAAATTAATGAATCTAAATCTGCACTATTAATTGTGTACATATTTTTTGATTCATTAAATATGATTTTAGATTTATTAGATGAATAAGAAATAACATCAATTCCAATATCTTCTAATATTTTATTTTCAGCTGACCTGGTTTCATTTAATGAAACTGAAAAATCTGGTTTTGAATATAGTTTATTAAATATAAATTTTGCAAAGTCTACATCACCCATATCACTTCTGTGTGATAAAGTTGATGGTCTAAATCTATTAACGACCATTGGAAAATAAGTATTAAAGTTTTCTATAAAGTTTTCTAATGTTACTATTTTACTGCAGATTAAAATTGATCTATTTGTTGGTGTTGCCATAATAAATTCCTTACATATTTATGTATATTATAATAATATACATAATTTAAAGATAAATATCAGCAATCATTTTTGTGTGCTTGCCATTCATCCCTAACTCTTTTAGAGATTTTGTAATTAGCTTTAAATATGATATATCTTCCATTAATCTTAGGACAAAAATCATGATTTTTAGCATAATTAAGTGCTGCACGTTTACTAGCAAAAAATACTAAGTTATCAAGTCCCATACTATTTATTGAGTACACATAGCTGCTCATATTTAAAGTCTCCTTAAGATGCAAATATAAAGAACATAACTATTCCAGCAATAATAGCAGAAATTGTTATTGCACTCATATTAAACTCCATTAGCTATTGAACGAATCCATTTCCGTTCAATTTATGGACATATTATACAGCAAATTAAACTGCTTGTAAACGAAAAAAGTGTATTGAATTTATATCAGGGATTTTCGATTTAGTATCGATACAAATAAAAAATCCCTGATAACATATGATATGTAAATTTATCATAATATCAGGGATTAATTTTATATTATTATATTTATTTAATGAAGATTAATAATACCATTCTTTCCATTAAAGGAATAATTTACAATTGATCTAAATCTATTACCATCTTGAAGTACAATAACTTTATTTATACAATCATTTGTTGCACGTTTAAATCCACGTATACTGTGAATTCTGTCCATAATATTACTTACAAAATTTGTAGAAAGTTTATCAAGTGCAAGCTCTTTTCTAAAAGATGAAACACGACGAGTGCTATGTCTATTAATACTAATATTCAGATATTTAAGTGCTTCATCAAGAGAATCTGTATAAATATCAGATTCATCACGACTTGCAATTTTATAAAACTTTACTTCTTTAATAAGCTCACCTTTATCAGGCCACAATGTACGAACATGATTAATATCGCATTTATAATGGACATCATTCTTATAACATTTTATACGAATATTTTTAGTACTCATATAGTTATGAGTATCATTGTTAGTTGTAAATCCATTACAAACCCACACACGAATAATATGACTATTATCATTATACTTAATTAAATCAATGAATGATTCAGCACCTGAATAACTTCCAGCCATAGTAAATGGCGAAATCATATAACCATCTTTGATATAATTAGCAATAATAGAATTAACGGACTTCACAATGTCAAATTCACGAATAATCATATTCCACTCCATTAGTCTATTGAATGAGTCCATTCCCATTCAATTTATGAGTATATTATACTACAAGTCAAGTGGTTTGTAAATAGAAAAAATTCATCATTTTGTATCAGGGATTTTCGATTTATTATCGATTCAATCCATTTACAAATTCAATACACTTAAATTTTATATTTATATTTATTATATAATATACTACATGTAAATTTATATTTATCTGAATATTGCAATAATTAAATCAGTGTCATCAATTATATTGACTTCATTGTAAGTAACATCAACATGTGCATTGTATTTATTTAATAGCTGTGATAATTCATCATTAAATGATTTAATCTTAATCACATCTTCTTCAGATGTCTGTTCATAATCAATATCATCATTAATCTGTTTAAGCATATAAACCTTATACTGGATAAATATTTGAATTAATTTCAAATAATGTTTTAGGGTGTAGCGGGTAATGACCAGTTGAAACTAAAATATAAATACCTTTGTCAAAATCATTTGGAAATACTCTATAATGTCCAGCAATATTATTAAATGCAGTTTCAGCCTCTTTACGATTTTTAGTTGAAAAAATTACTTGATTAGGTTTACTAAGAAGATAATGTCCAGCTACATTTTGTTTTACAAGGTGATATGTTTCGTTCATACTTAAATTCCTTTATAATTATTACATACTTGCTTTATCATCAATAGTAATCCACAGTGGAAGCTCATTTTTATCAGAGCACACATGCTTAATGAGGTCTTTATATGATTTATATTTATTACATAAATCATACTCATTTACATAAAATAGCTTTTTATCTTTAATAACATAAAGAAATTCAATGTCACCATGTAAATTATTTACATTATTTATATTCATTTTATATTCATATTCATAATCTGACTTAAGCTCATTAAGTATAATACTACTAAAAGGTACTTTTTTAAGTATAAGTTCCATACCAATAGCATATACAAGAAATCTACGAAGTTCCTCACCTACACACGAAAGATAACCATCCCAATGATGGTAGTACTGGAACACAACATTATCATTGTCAACAATAAGAAGATTAGCACGCGTAGCCATATTATATTGCCTCCTAGTCCATTATGTCCCAAACAAGTGTAAGGTTAATATCATTATTTAGATGAAGTACACTAGTAAAATAACCATCTTCATCAAGGTCTTTTAACTCTAATTTATTTTTAGAGCCAAGATTGAGCTCAATAGCATCAATAATCTGTGAAGGGTCTACATTATTATTTGCAGCCCACAGACGTAATACAGGTGAGTTACAAATACGTGCCATTGTTTTAGCATAATTAGCATCTTTTATATTAAAGTAGTAAGCCAACACATGATTGACATCACCAAATGTAGCCAAGCTATAGAGTTCACATTTATTCATATACTACCTCTTTGTCTATTGAATGACTCCATTGCCATTCAATTTATGGGTATATTATACCCCAAAAATCAGCTGTTGTAAACAAAATTTTTGTATCATTTGTGTATCAGGGATTTTCGATTTATTTACAAAATCCCTGATACATATGACAATGCAAATTTTAATCGGTGACCCAATCCAAATAAAATACCATATCCAAACAAATCACTTCTACAACAGGCCAACCTCCAGCAGGTCCATGTTCCTGGAAAACTTTACATTCAATAGGATAATTAAAATGGCTATTTAAAAAATCTATAACATCATTATGTTTAAGATCATTTTGGCTAGCAATAGAAAATATAACATCACCAGCATCTAAATCAGCAATAATATCACTACATGATTTTGAACCTGTATATGTAGCCAATACGTCATACAGTGTTTCACAGTGATTAAGAGTGTCATTCAAATGTTTCATGTATAAGCTCCTTATATTGTTGAACGAGTCCATTCTCATTCAATTTATGATTGATTCTATACTAAATCTTAAACATTATAAATTAAACTTTAAATTTATTTTCACGAACCCAAAGAGGACATACTTCTTCAACGTATGATCCTGAATATGATCTATAAACATCACGATCTTCATTAGAAAGCTTATCAAATTCTACAAACTTTCCATTTACATAAGCGGCACATGGAAAATCATAATCATTCACTTTATAGATAAATGCAATAAAGTCTTCAAAATACCAAGGAGCATAATTGTGATGAATTGAGTTTATAATGCCTGCAATAGAATTGAATGTTTTACACATGTAAAATGTTTTATGAAAATCAATAGTTTTACCAGCACAAAAATCATAATTCCATCTAGCAATATGCTGTTCACGGTCTTTCTGCATTTCTTCAGCTTTATCTGGTGTAAGTCTGAATTTAATAACAAAGCCTGTATTTTTACGAGGTTTAAAAATTGTGTTATTATAATCTATCATTATATTTTTCCTTACACTATTGAACGAGTCCATTCTCATTCAATTTATGGACATATTATAGCACTGGTTTGAGGTCTTGTAAATAAAAAAATTGTATTAAATTGTATCAGGGATTTTGTGAATAAATTCGATACAAATATGACCTGCAAATTCTGTGCCAAAAAATAAATTAAAACTTGGTATGAATTTTGCTATAGCCAAAATCCCATTGTATCAGATAATAAATCGAAAATCCCTGATACAAAATGACACACTTTTTTAGTTTACACCAAGACCGACTTGGATTATAATATACTTACAAAATGACTGAGAATGGTTCTCAGCACTAAGCAAGTGGAGTAAGCTATGACTACAAGATTTATCGTTCGTGCCATCAATCAGAAAAATGCTGCTTTCGAAATGGTATTGGAATCCATGCATGATGTCGACATTGTACTCGTTACAATTGCTGATTGCAATCGTGTACTTGACGATGATTTTAAATTTAAAGGTCATGTTGTCAAAGCTGAGCGTTTTGTTCCTGAGAATGGAGACAAAGAGCTTATTCGTGAGGAATTTGTGAGACAGTTCTAAAATTTGCGTATCAGGGTGTATCAAAATCCCTGATACGAAATTAGTACAAACTTTCTGTTTACAAGCTAGGCAAATTAGACTATAATATGTCCATAAATTGAATGAGAGTGGGCTCATTCAATAGATTAAGAGGATTATACATGAAACACTCTGCTCTTAAATCACTTGTTCATGTTACTTCTAAATCACAGCTTGCTATGTCGAAAGTACACCATAATAAAATGTTTTATAAATGGGTTGGTATTCCTAACATGCTGGATTCATGCATGGAATGGAAATACATGCTTGGAAAACGTATTGTGCGTTATCATTGATTTGAAGGCTCTTGGTAGTCACATTGTTAGCTAAGTGAAACAAACACATATAATATACCATCAATCATAAGGAGCAATAATTATGGGCTGCGACGCAATGTATATTAAAACCGGTCTTACTGATACTATTTCTGAAGATGTTCTCAACTCTGTTATTGGTCAAATGTCTGATGGCATGTGGGAGAACTCTAAGATAATGGAACACTATTGGCCATTCGTTACTATCGAACGCATTAATAATAAACATACAGGTGCTGACGAAGTTTATATTGTTGTTAATCTTAAGCGCGATTCTAGCAGATGGCACCCAAATAATTCCAATAATAACTGGTTTTGGAATTCGACAAAATATAATTGTTCTCATGAACGTATTAAAAAGTTCTTTGCGAATAAAATTCAAACAATTGTTCGTGAAGAGTTCAATGATAATGAAATAAAAGATGCCCATTTCAGTGCAAAAAATGATTATAAGTTGCAGTATATATCTTCTTATCATAAAGATGCTGATGGAAATTATCCACCGATTACTGTTTCTGACGTACATAAAGTTTATACTGCACTTAAACACTAAATAATAAGAGGACTTTATAAAGTCCTCTTATTTTATATAGGATATAAATAATATGTTTGACATTATGCTACTTATAAGCGGAATTTTATTGCTTGTCTCTGTAATTATGTATGCTGAACATATTAAAATTTAATATAAATTTGCATGCCGTATATTTATCAGTTTGTATCTGAAATATTTCAAAATAGTACTCAAAATCCCTGATACAAATTCAATACACTTTTTCTGTTTACAGTGTGGTTAGTTTGCAGTATAATATACCTATAAATTGAGCAGAGAAATGGTTCTCTGGTCTTTCTTAATGGAGTTATTATGGCAGTACTTACTTGTGATATGATTAATGCTAGATTTACAAACCTTATTCATAACTATATTAATGATGGCTATGAAATGTGCATTATTTCAGGTTTATGTAGACCAACGTGTGCAGTTGATCTTTCAAAGCGTACGCATAACAATAATGAGCTTATTAGAATTAAATATGAAACTGATTCAGTATATAATTATACTGAACATAAGTATGATTATAAATTTACTATTACTGTAAAAAAATATGATAAATATAATGACTTTTTTGAGACTATTAATAAATTTGTTTATTGCAAATTAAATGATAAACTTTATACTGACGCTGATGATTATGAACGTATTGAAAAGCTGAAAGCTGAAAGACTTAAAAATAAACAGTATAAAGTATATAACGGTATTGATGCTTGTATTCCACTAAATAAAGTATCAACAGGCTTTCGCGAAAAGATTATGGAAAAGATTCATAGTATTCGTGGAATGAAATCAGCAAAATTTAATGTTGTAAAACTTATTCATATTCATAGGTATGGTGATCATCTTCGCTGTGAGATTCATTGGCATACTGATGATAAACATGGTATTCTGAATCTTGGTTAGTTATAATAGCATACATATGTATGCTATTATATAAATAATTATTATATTATTATAACCCATAAATATAAAGGAAATACTTATGTCACTTTTTTCACAAAAAGAAATTAGTATGTCAATAGCTACTGATATTATTCAACCACTTATAGAAATGGGTTATAGAATTGATGGTAGTAACAGTATATCATTAGCTAATGATTTTTCTCAGATGAAAGCAACATTAAATAAATTTGATAAAGTTACTAATGATAAATATACTGTTATTATTAGTGAGGTTGACATTGGTGATTTGTATATGATTGACAGCACATGTAAATTAAACGATAAAACTATTTATGTCACAAATAGCGGTAAATATTATAAAGTGCATGATAATCTTTATTCTGATAATAAATCAGAGGCTGATAAAATGAAATATGAATATAATATAAATGCTTATTATAATAAGTCAGAGGTTAATTCTAAAAATATATACGAATAATATTCATTTATATTGTAATGAAATATTAAAATTTACATGTCGTATTTGTATATAAATAATTATTACCATATATGACATATATAGGAGTATATAAACATATATGACTACACTTACAAATAAAGAAATTGACACAACAGTTTACAACCTTATTCAAGAGTTAATTAATGATGGATTTAAAATTGACTCAACAAAAACACAGTGTCTTTATTTTAATAATAAAGGTGATTATAAAATGACTGTAACTTTGCGTGATAAGTCAAATATTATAGCTGAAGTTATTGAGCAAGTTACAGCTGATAATTATTATACAAATGCATATATTAAATATGACACTGTAACTATTCACAGTGTATTTAATACATTTTTTCATGCATATGATAATTTTTATTCAGATTCAAAAGATGAAGCTATTAGGCTGAGAAAACAACATAATAAAGATGTTGGCAATAAATCACTTGATGATATTATTAAAGTACCTAAATATAAATTTACTGATACAAATAATCTTACTAATAAAGTAAACAACGATAATAAAAATACTGAAGAGAAAGCTAATTGTAAATCAAAAGAAAATACACCAAAATATGATTCTCTAAACGATTATATTAAGACAGCTACATTTTGTAAGCCTGCTAACTTTAATGACTTTATTAATGCACTATTTGGAGGGAAATAATTATGACAGTAACACTTGCATTTTCTGACCATAAAAATAATACTGCATGGATTGCTGCTGATTCATGTGCATCAGATTCAATCAATCATTCAATTGTTAAAAATGCAAAAGTATTTCATCCTGTAGGACGCAGAGATATTCTGCTTGGATGTGCTGGAACTTTTAGACTTCCTAATTTGCTGCAATATATTCCTGGTGTATTTCCACTTGAAAGTGAACTTGCAACTGATGATATTAACATGTCGTATTTAATCAATGAGTTCACACCTGTTATGCGTGCACTTACTGAAGACTTCGAAGATGACGATTATTGGGAACTTCTGATTGCAGTTGGTGATAGAATTTACAGAATGCAAATGGATCTTTCAATCATTGAGCCTGCTGATGATTGTGACGCGATTGGCGTTGGTGGTCAGGTTGCTTTAGGTGCATTTAAAGTTCTAAATGAACTTGAGCCAGATATGCCAATTGAAGATAGAATTAATCATGCACTTAGAATTGCATGTGATTCATGTCAAGGCTGTGCACCCCCATTCCTAATTATGCATACTGATCAAATTCCTGAAGAAATACTTGCTAATATTAAACCACGTACAGAAAGTCCAGCATATGAAATTATTCGAGAAAGCGATAATGATAATGTAGACCAGGAAGAGGATAGACCTAAAAAGCGAAAACGTAAACGTAAATAAAAATTAAGCCATACAGCTATATTTAAAACTGTATGGCTTTCTTATTAATACTGTATCGAAAATCCCTGATACAAAAATTTTGTTTACAAGGCAAATCATCTGCAGTATAATATACTCATAAATTGAATGACAATGGACTCATTCAAAAGTAAGAGGTTTATTATGACAGATAATTTTAATATTATTAAAGTGTTTATTCAATCACAATGGGGTGATTCATTCGATAAGCTTGACGATCTATTTTATACTATTGAAATTATCTACAGAACAAAAGATGGTGATACTATTGCAGCTATACCACGTAGTGGTGGTAATAGATTACATTGCATTAAAGTTTATTATATCAATAAAATTAGTGACTTTGATAAATATAAATTAGAAATTATAAAACTTTGTGAAGATTTTAATGCACGTGCTTATTTTTCAATAAATGTTAAATCATATGAACATATAACAAAAGCCTGCATGGTAGAATTTGCAAATAGAATTTCTATAGCTAATTATCATAAACCACAATCTATTTTTGAATCATGCACAGCTAAATATGTTAATAAGTCTAATCAATTATGGATTTTAGACGTTGATAAAGAAGACGCAGATCACATGAATATGTCTATTGGTGATCTTGCTGAATTCTATAAAAAGATTGTTGAGGAATGCAGACCTAATAAACCAGTTGTTACTATTATTCCTACAAAATCTGGTAGACATATTATCTGCCATCCATTTGACACATTGAATTTCTTTGATAGAATTTCTATTAAACAAAATAAAGATTCTATTATTAAGAAAAATAACAACACTTTACTTTATGAAAATATAAAGTAAATATATTCATGTTAAACATTTAGTTATATTATAATCATATAATTTCTTAACTTGGAGGTTTTACAAATGATTAATCGTAAATCAACTTTGGAATCACGTATTGCTAATTTAGAAAAAATGCTAAAGAATAACTTTAAATATAAAGTAAATGAAGAGTTTGACGAAGAAAATGAAGAAATCATAGAGGAAGCCGCAATTTTTGACAAGGCCATTGCTGCTTTAAAGGACGCTAAGGAAAATATTGATGAGCTAGCTGAGCGTAACTGGGACCAATACGATACTGAGGATAATAGTTATTATAGCAATATGTCTGCTGAATGTAGTAAAATGATTAAACTTCTTTCAATGTCAGTACGTAATCTAAGATCAACATTGAAAGAAGTTTAATAAATTTACAATTCATATTCATATTTGTATTAAATTGTGTCGATAGCAATTCGAAAATCCCTATTGCTATTTGACACAATTTTTTATTTACAAGACAGGTTATTTGTAGTATAATATACCTATAAAATGAATGAGTTAATGGTAGCTCATTCATTATAATAACTTCTTTATAGGGAACTTAAATTATGTCAGCTAAAGCTAAGTATAATTATTATAATATTTGTCGTGAAATTCTCGATAACTTTGGTGCAACTAATTGGATTGGTAAGAAAGATATTGATGACTATTTAGACATTTATTATAATGAAATGAGTGACGAAGATCGTGAATGGGTCTTTTATAAAATGGAAAAATTTGCTGACATAGATTATTACCGTTCAGTATTTTAACAATAATACATTAATTGTATTAATATGTTCAACATATTGAATAAGGGTTTATAAAATGAAGCAGGCTAAAAAGTATTACGAATGGTCAATCGTCTATATGACAAAGAGCGGTAAAACTGAGATTATTCTATGATCTGATAGAAAAGAAGCGAGTGCAGTTCAAAGGGTCTTTACATTATTAGAAGATAAATCGTTTGCAATTCATGTTCTTGACATTTTCGTATATGCTATGCCTAGTGGAAAGCCTTTCATAAAGATTAATACTATTTCAAAAACAGTTGTTAGAAGCAAACTATGTTGAGTATATATAATGAATAAATATTCTTATTATTCATTATAATTTACATGTCGTATATTTATCAGTTTGTATTGATAATAAATCTAAAATCCCTGATACAAAATGATGAATTTTTTCTGTTTACAAGACCTCAAACCAGTGCTATAATATGTTCATAAATTGAATGAGAATGGTTCCTGTTCACATTAAAAGAGGTTGATTAAATGAGCATGAATAAAGCGATAGAGTCAGGAAAGGAACACCGTAAACAGTACAAAGGTTGTCAGGCATTTGACCCTAGTTGCAGGTGTCATGGTGGGTGTCCTTGGTGTAGAGATAATCGTATGCATCGAACTGAGAAAAGAATGCCTGTTGACGATAATGGAGACATCGTAGGAAAACGTCCTCAGTATTATGACGAAGACTCTGGAGAAATAGCAAATTCTGCTAATTTTTAGTTGACGAAGTAAAGGAATCGTGATACTATATTACCATAATGAATGGAAATGGATTCTATTCATACTGAAAGAGGTTGATTATGGAAAGCATCGATTTCAGCAAAGTTCCTGTTGAGCCCACGATAGACATCATAGACGATAAAGGCAACGTGGTTGTTACAACTAACAGTGATATTGTCTTCCTCTATGCTAGAGTTCAGATCAAACATCTTAAATTAAAAGGGTGGAAAGTTCGTTGTCATAACGACGGATACATTGCTGAGATTTACAGTAATGGCAAAGTAAGCGACTGTAGTCACGGCATACCTGGTGACGAAGCGGAGAAACTTCTTATAGAACTCATTTGAGGTTAAAGTAGTGCGAGGTCATATATGAATGAAGACACCAAAGAAATTGCAGCTACATTATGTGATATAATCAGATATCTCGAATATCGAGACAGAAGTGCCCGGGCTGAAGACTTGCTATTAAAACTTAAAAGAGTACATCTTCCAAATCTTGTAAAGATTGTAAATAAGGGCCAAAATCAAACATCTTAAATTAAAATAATTATATAAGGATTAAATTATGGATAATTTTAAAGAATTTTATATAATTAAGAAAAATGTAAATGGTGAATATCTTCTTTCACCAAAAAATGAAATTATTGAAAAGTGTAAAGATGAACATTTATGTTGGAATAAATTCCATAATTTAATTACAAATAAAACATCAAAGTCTGATATTTATGTAGTATGTAGTAAATATAGCAACGATAAATATATTCATATTTTGTGTGAACGCTAATATAATAAACTTATTTATATAAATACACTGCAATAACTTGGAGAATATAATTATGGCAAATGCATTTAAAACGTTATTCCAAAGTCCTGACTCAAAACATTGTAGTGAAATATTTTCATTTAATAAAAAGAAGTTTAAAATTGATGTAGTTCATGAAAATGGTATGCCATGTGGTTTTAACTATAAATGTTGTCTTTCAGTTATGAGAGATGACGGAAGCTTTGAGCATGTTGTTGATAATAAAATGATTGGCTTTAAATATAAAAATTATTATTTTTTAGATGATAACGATAAAAGTATTATTGACATTAATAATAATGCAACTAAAGCCTTTAAAGATTTTGTTAAAAAAGTATATACTTAATATATTATAATTTATATATTATATAAAATATAAGTGCATTAAATTGTTTAAGGGTATTTACATGTCGTATGTATCAGGGATTTTCACCACTGCATCGACAATGTATCGAAAATCCCTATTACAGTTTGATGCACTTTTTTTGTTTACAACTAAGGCTTTTTGCAGTACAATATACTCATAAATTGAATGGCAATGGGTGCTGTTCAATAGACCTAAAAGGAGATTTGATTATGCAGAAAGCTTATTCCTTCAAAGACATTGTTGTTGAACATGCTAACCTGTTCGTCGTCGACTGCATTCAGAATGGTTTTACCATTGATAATAGAGTTTGTTCAAATAAACCCAATGTTTACAAAATTGGCCTGACCAAAGATATTGGTGACATCACTGTTACGATTATCAATCGTGGTCATGAAATTCAGGTCAAACGTCACTATGACATAAAAAGTGCAGGTCATAAAACTCAAAAATCATTCATCTATAAGAAGAATGATAATGGCACTTACACTCTTAAATGCATTTAGTCTAGCACAATAGAGTCCATATATTACACTCATAAATTGGATGGAAAGGTTCCATCCAATAAAGCATAGGAGACTTCGATATGACAGCAACTTTAGATGAACACTTGAAACATGATGTTGAGGATTGGTGCTATAATTACTTCACGCTTGATTACTTTTATGATATTGATGAACTGATTGATGGCTTATATAACGTTGTTTATTTTAAACGTAATTCTCCTATCTTACGTGCTTGTTATGATACTATGGTTTGTGTTTATAATTGGGACTCTTCTGTAATTGAAAAGAGTTATGAAGCAATCGCAAATATTGTGTATGATAATGCTGTGTGGAAATTAGGTAGTTATGGAATCAAAGTATAGGGAGAGCTTAATATGAACGCAGTTGTTTACAATGCATGTTACGGTGGGTTTTCTCTTTCGCTCAAAGCGGTTGATTGGCTCGAGCAAAATGCTAAAGATGAGTCACTTGTAAATTACATTAAAGACACTAAACAAACTACTAATAAACTGTTTTGGGGTGATTTAGTTGGTGACCACTTACCGCGGCACCATAAAGATTTAGTAGCCGTTGTAGAGGCACTTGGTGATGACGCTGACGGCGACTGTTCAGAATTGTGTATTGCTCACATCTCAGGAAATCAATATCGTATTGAGGAATACGATGGCGCTGAAGAGGTTGTTACTCCGACTGATTCTGATTGGATCTTCATTGAAGATTAATAGTAATTAAATATAATATTATAAGGAATTAAAATAATGACAGATAAAAGTACTTCAAATGAAAATGATATTGTTGTTAATACTCAATGTCTAGAACAAGGAATTGAATACCATAATGAAAAACGTGCGATTTCTAAAGTAATGAATTCAATTGCAAAGCAATGTGCACGTGAAACACATATTAATAAAAAAGCTATAATGAAGGTAAAAGATTACCTTCATTATAGAGGTCGTGGATGGGGCGAAGATTGTCTTTCAAAATCTGATGAACAAGAAAAATATCCTGATCGTGTTTCACCAACATTTAGGAATCTTGTTGAAATTATTACTAATGCATATATTACAGGTAAAGAAGATTTACTTGATGTTTATTTAAATGCTGTTAAAGATAAAGGTATTACAATCACTGTTGATAAGTCAATGTTTACATTGCCAAATATTGAACAAAAAGAAAAGGTCTCATCTGCAATAAATCAGTTAGATCCACTACAGTGCGATATTTGTGAGAAAAATGATTATATGAATGATGTCTTAGCAGAAGAAGCTGAAAACACAAATCTTTCACCAAAAAATAAATATAAACAAATTGTACAACTAGCTGCTGCAAGACAAGCTGGTAAAGATATTGATGATAAAGTCCAAGATGAATATTTGAAAATGGAATTATTTACAAAAGGTCTTGAAGCTGTAAATGATATTCAATAATATTGAATAATAAAAAATACAAGACATAATTATTGATCTAATTATAAATTTACATGTCGTATTTATTATTTATAATAAATAATTTATTTTAATTTATTTAGTTTAATATAAGTATAAAATTTAAGTGCATCATATTTGTATTCAGATTATGTCGATAATGAATCGAAAATCCCTAATACAATTTGATGCACTTTTTTTGTTTACAAGACAGACAATTCGCAGTACAATATACTCATAAATTGAATGGGAATGGATCCATTCAATATCCATAAAGGAGAATCAAACATGAAAAAGTATCATGTAACTGGCAATCAGAGAGTTAATGGCAACTTTGAACTTTACGTTGAGTTTGATGATTCTCGTGGTTGGACTTTGTGGAAAGTCTTTAATGACCTAGAAGATTGTTATTCTGAACGATTTGTAATACCAAATTTACATGACAGTAAAATCATTGAAGTAGCAAGCGATGGTTCTAAGGAAGAAGTTTTCTTTTACATGGATTAATAAGGAGAGCCAACATGACAGTAAAAGAACTTATTGACAGACTTCAGCAAGTAGAAGATAAATCAAAAGAAGCACTCCTATACACTGCATGGGTAGATCCTGAAGGTGACTATATTGGAACTGATTATTGTGAAATTGAGTCTGGTGACCTTGAAGAGTCTGCAGATTCTTTTGTGATAAAAGGTTGTATTGTTTCATTTTAAAATGTTATTCATACTTGAGGAGAATAATATGGGACTTGACATAAACTTCTATAAAGAAAGCAAACTTGATCCTCGCTATCGTGAAAACATCGGTTATTTTAGAAAAGTCAATTTCATTCTTACTTACTTTAATGTAAGCGAAGACTTGAATTGTGAACATGTACATATCACTGAAATGCAGTTTAAACAGTTCATATCCGATCTTGATAATGAGCTCTATAGGAAATTTCATTATGGTTATAATGTGCCTGTGAACGAAAAGCTTAAAACAAAAGCAGTATTTTTTGGTGGTTCACTTGACTATGATGAATATTATTGGAATGATGTACAGTATGTTTGCGACTGGGCTCATAAAGTTATTAAAGACATTGACTGGGATAAGGATGAATTCTATGTAGTAGCATGGTGGTAAATAATATTATCACATTTGCATGTCGTATAATATATAACTATTATATAATTATATACGAGGTTAATTATGACAGTTGCTGAGCTCATGGAAATTTTAAAGAAAACAGATCCTAATAAAGAAGTTATTTTGCATGCACCTGATATTGACAGTGTACTTGCTAATTCAGATGCGTCAGATTATGCTGAATATACTATTAATAAAAAGAATGTAGAAATTGATCCATTTGGTGATGTCATAATTGAATTATAATAAGGTATACTACAATGAAAGCAATTCTTATTAAGACTGATTTTGAAGATATTCCATCATTTATTGAATTTAATTCTGATAATGAATTAAATACTTATCATAAATATATTGGGTGCACTTTTACTGATACAACCACATTATGGTATGATGGCGAAAGATATTCAATTGATTGTGTTGTTGATGATGAAGGAATGCTTAATAATAGTAAAATGAATGAAAGATTTTGGTGGGCTCATAGAAAAGGATATATAAATTATAATCTATTCGGAAATGTTATTATTGTAATGACTGATCGTTTTACAGGTGAGACTGTTGATTTAGATACTAATTTTGTAATAAAAATACTTTGCGATAATTGTATTCTTAATAATGAAGATATTGCTTTAATGAGGATTAAATAATATGTGTAAATATTTTAGTGATTCATTACAAGGACTTCTTGATGATGTAGATGCATGGTTTTTTAATTATTTTACATTAGAAAACTTTGATACTGCAAATGATATTGAATGTAAAATTATTAATCTAATTAATGGCCAAGATATTGATTTATTTAATGAATGTAAACGTGTACTAATAAATTATTATGAATGGCCATTAGAATATGTTGAACAAAACTATGAAGATATATTAAATCAACTCAAGCAAACTGGGACTAATTTTCTAACCCATCTTTATCATTAATTTATAAATATCAAATATAATATTTATAATTATTAATTGGAGTAAATGTATGAGCGAAATTAAATTTGATGCAAATAATGATAAATTAAAATTATTCTTTTATACAATGTATGAGCGCCAGCAAATTTGGTATAAAAGATTTATTTTACAGCTTCCACAAGAAAAGTGGACTAATAATGAGTATTATTCTAAATACCGTTTTACAAATGTTTATCGCGAACTAGATCGTGCATCACAATATTTGCTAAAATACATTATTCTAAATAAAGATAGTTGGCATAAATACGATAATAAAGATGACAATTATATAAATTTAATCTGGAAGATTTTATTTTTTAGAATGATAAATAATCCAAGAGTATTAACAAGTGTAGATGCTATTGCTGATTTTGATAAATATAATCCAGATGAGTTTTATTCATATTTAAAAGAAAATGTAATTGATAGGGACATTCCATTTGCTCATGGTGCTTTTTGTCAATGGTCAAAGCACGAAATTGATGAGAATGGTAATAAACTTAAGTTTGATAATATGCCTGAATTCTTTGCAAAATATTTACTTGCAAGATTACATTTACATATTAAAGACATATATCAGTGGATGAAAGATTCATTTTCTAATGAAACCACAGCTGATAATTTTATTGATTATATGTATCATACAATCGATGGTTGCGGTCGTTTTATCGCACATGAATTCTTTCAAGACTTATGTTATATAAAACCATATATTGGTTTAAATTTAATGCGATATACCGTTAACGATGCTACAAATGCAGGTCCAGGATCAAGCGCTGGTGCAAAGATTATTTTTAATAATGTAAAAACTAAAAAAGATGTGATTAATGCAATTAAATATTTACGTGATATTTCTGAAGAATGTTTAAAAGAAATTCAGAAAGAACAATTTGCTGATACTGATGGTTTTTATTTTATTGAATGGGATAAAGACAATAACACATATAAGCATACTGGATTTAACCTTACATTAAATCAAATTGAGATGTGGTTATGTGAGTTTAACAAATACATGAATTATGTGAATTCTACAGGCCGTACAAGATTATATAATAATATTAAAACGACAGATGATTTAGTTTATTAAATATAATAAAAATAAAATTTAAGCGTATTGAGCTTGTGTCAGATTGTATCGATAATGAATCGAGAATCCCTGATACAAATTCAATACGCTTTTCTTGTTTACAGATTTTGATTTTTGCAGTATAATATGTCCATAAATTGAATGGGAATGGATCCTATTCTAATACACGGAGATTATCTTATGATGACTGAACACGATAAATCTTTTTTCATGGATCTTGTCAATCGACTCTGCGAAGACTATGCATTCCACCGCGATGTTGCGAATAAAATCGCAATGAAAACATGGGAAGATTGTCATGATTGCAGTTATGATGAAGTTACTAGTAGAGCATACGAGCTGTCTTCATTCGTCGAAGAAACTCTTTGGTTAGAAATGAGTCGTGCAGGCAATCATTGTTTTGACGAATCAAAGTATGAAGACTCATTGTCATACAAGAAATTTGTTAAATCTGAAAATGATACTTAATAGTCATTAGCTTTTATAATAAGCACATTCAGCAAATTGGAGGATAGTTATGGCAACATTTAAAACTAAACAAGAAATTATTAGCAAATTAAAAGCACAAATTCTAAAGAAAGATTCCACAGCTATCCATACACTATTATTCGTATATGATAACCAGGTTGATGATGAAAAATCAACTGAAGACGTTAAATATCATAATGGTATTGGATTTAAACGACAAGATGCTAAGAAAGGATCTGCATTTGCTAAATGGTATAAAGAAAAAGGTTTCTTTACTGCTAAGCAATTAAATGTTGTAAAAAGTATGGTTGAAAAATATGCAGGTCAGGTTATAAAATTTAAAATAGATTCAGGCGAAATCTATAAACAAGATGGTATTTGGATTTGGAAATAATTTAATATAATAAATATTAAGGATTACAATATGAGCACATTCGAAGACATATATGCAGAATGCAGTACAGTAGCTGAAATATTAAGTCAGTATACAGGCGAGGATATTGACACTATTATTGAAGCGTTAAAGTATAGTCGTGATGATTTAACAGCTGAATGGGCAGAAACAAATAATCTTACTCAAAATGAAATATTAGAAATTATTGTACATCATTTAAATGATGCACCTGAATATAGATTAAGTTTTCACCGATATGCTGATGGTGACATATATGTAGATTATCGTCTGTATATTGAAAATCTTACACTTAACCTTTGGTGGTATAGATAATAGGACTTAATAATGACATATCAGAAAACGTGTAAAATTTGCGGGAATGAATTTGAATCCGAATCAAGGAATACACTCTATTGTTCTGAAAAATGTGCTAAACGTGGTGCAAAGAAAGCCTACCGTTCACGTAAGATGAAACATATAAATGCTGTTAAACGTGGTGATGATAAAGAAATTGAAATACTAATTTCAAATGCATATAGACTTTCACGTGAAGTCGCGAAGATGTGTCTTATTAAAAAATGTGCATGTAAAGACCCTAATCATACATGTGAGGGCGAATTAGTTGTACATCATATAAATCATAACCCATTTGACTGTCACCCATATAATTTAATATGGCTATGTGAAAAAGCACATAAAGAAATTCATAATAATGAGGAAGACTGTTCAATTATGGATGAAATTAAAGCTTATATAACAATAAGAAAACAATCAGAGATTAGAGAGCGGAATAAATTAAAACAACAGAATTCAAATTCAATAAATAGCGCTATTGATTGTTAATATAATCATCTTAATAATCATCTTAATAATCATCTTAATAATCATCTTAATAATCATCTTAATAATCATCTTAATAATCATCTTAATAATCATCTTAATAATCATCTTAATAATATAATTAATTTATTTTATTTATTAATATATTATAATATTATATAATAAATAATACTAAATTCAAAACAGTATAATTTAATAACAAATACCAACCTCATATAATTATATAGTATAATTCATTCAGATTGCGATATAATAAAGTTATATGACTTCTATTGATAAATACATACTATAAAAATGAGGTCTCAAATTTTGCAATTTAGACCTCATTTTAAATATAAATATTTACATGTCGTATTTGCTGTATTAAATTATATAATTTCAATTTGACAATTTGAGTTTAATTTAAACCAATTTAACTTATCTTGTATTTTATACAATTAGTTCTATAGGTATTGTTGTATAAAATACAAAAATAGTATTATATCGTTGAATAATATATAAATGTGTTATTATAGTTTGTTATATTAATTATGATTATAATTTAGTCTCTTCTATAATAAATTATATTCAAAATAATTTAATATATTCTGTATTTTATACAATTAGTCCTATAGGTAGTATTGTATAAAGTACAAAAAATGGGATATTCAATTGAATATCCCGCAAATAATTATTCAAACACCTTATGAGGCCCATTTGTTGGTGTTTCCTCTTCAGTATTTTCATTTTCAGATACTTCAACTTCAGTACCTTTATTTTGTAATTTCGCAGTAACTTTTATATCGCCTTTTTCTGCTGAAACATCAATTACCTTATTACCTAATTTCATTTTTTCTAATGAACGAACAATAACGAATAATCCAACGAGACCTAACCCACCACCTAGAACGATATTGCGCGAGGATTCAGTTAAATGTGAAAAGTCCAAAACACACCCTAATGCCATTATTAATGATAAAGCAACTAGTGTATATCGTAAACTGATATATTGATGAAATTTTTTGGATCCGTCTAATAGTGGAATTAGGATAAGAAGTAATAGCGTTACAGCAATAAGGATTAATGCTGCGATTGTTGGTGTAACCATAAATTGATTTTCCTTTGTTTGTTAGAATAGTTAAAATAGGACCACAACACAATAATTACTTATTTGATATTGAACAGTTAATTTGTTAAATATCTATTTGTATATAATCATTATGATTATTAAGATGATTATTAAGATATTAAAATAAAAATAATAAAAATAATGGTTATTAGTTTAGCTAGTATTATAAATAAATATTTTTGGAGAAGATAAAATGATTAGATGTAAAAGAATGCTTGAAAGTCGTAGAAATAGAAGAATGTTTGAAAATGTTGAAGATCCATGTGAACTTCTTGCTTCACTTGTAGATCTTGGCAGCGTCGATGTTGAGGATGCTTTCCTTGCATGCTTATCAGAAATGTCAGCTGCTGAATGTAAACGTGTTCTTGCAAAATGTGGTATGGGTTTTGCACCTGCAGAAGGTGAATTCCCAGCAGATGCTGAAGACGGTCTTGAAGATGCTGATGATTTTGAAGAGCCTGAAGTAGAAGATGATGGCCTTGATGAAGATGCTGACGATGAAGTTGAGGAAGTAGAAGATGACGTTGAAGATGATGAAGCTGAACTTGAATCACGACTTCGCCGACTTGAACGTAAACTCTGCAGACGTTAATATTTAAGTAATTTTGTGAAACAATATAATATATTGAGGTTTAAATATGGAATTAACAGTTAGTACACTAAGAAGAATTTTGGAAAATGCACTTGATCAACTTGAAGACTATAATGATTCTGATGTTGTATCAACAAAAACAAATACATATTTTGTTGATATGCCATTTATGGGCACTAGATATGGTTATATCGATTTAAACGATATCGAAGTTGAAGAGTCTTGGGATGAAGATGAGGATGAAGACGAGTTTGATGAGTCACGTAAATTTAAATCACTTCGTGATAAAAAACTTGAGTCAAGAATTAATCGGCTTGAGAAATTACTTCGTAAGTAATATTTAAATTAAAACGGATATATAGTAACTATATATCCGTTATTTTATATATAGCTATTATAAATTTAACTTTTTGTTAATAGATTTAGTATGAAAGTAATTCATTCATCTTATGAAATTTTTACGGATCTTTCAAATCCAATTGAAGCAATTTTAAAACCAATTGAACGAGCTGGTAGGATTTGTTATAAATCTGAAAATAATATAACAAATGATAGTTGTATTCAGTTTTGTAAAAATATTATTAGTCGTGGACATGAAGCTGTAATTGAGCATTCACAATTATCTGTTAAATTTACAATTGATAGGGCTATTGCAAATGAACTTGTGAGACATAGACTAGCAAGCTACTGTCAAGAGTCAACAAGATATTGTTCATATAATAAAAATAAATTTGGGAATGAAATTAAAGTTATTATTCCTGAAGATTTAGAAAATGATGTTGTTAACTATAGTATTTGGTATGAGTCTTGTATGCACGCTGAAAATGCATATATGGCTTTATTGAGTAATAATGTAAAACCTGAATTAGCTCGTAATGTGCTTCCATTATCAACAGCTACAGAAATTATTATGACTGCAAATATAAGGGAATGGCGTAATGTATTTCGTCTGCGCACATCATCTTTTGCACATCCACAAATGCGGTCTATAATGAGATCACTTTTAAAAGAATTGCAAAATAAAATTCCAGTATTATTTGACGATATTACATATAATTAAATAATAAATATAAAATTTAAGTGTATTAGATTTGTATTCAGATTGTATCGAATTTAATTCGAAATCCCTGATACAAATTTAATACACTTTTTTCGTTTACAAGCTGCTTAATCTGCAGTATAATATGTCCATAAATTGAGTGATAATAGTGTTGCTCAATAGCAAAGGATTTAAACATGACAGGTGATAGACTTATTACTCATAATTCCAGTGAGCTTTGGTCGCTGTTAAGTATCATTAAAAATGATTTTCCCAAACTAAAGAAAATGGGTTATTCATTTGCTTCTGTAGTAGAAGGTCATAATTGTGAATGCTTTGTATATGGTTGGAAACAACGTTCACGCGCAGTGAATGAAGCCATTATGAATGATGGTCTTGCATTCGATCTTAAAACTAATAAAAAGTTATTCTAACGCTAAGGGGCTAAATATGAAACTCGCAAATATTCCATTCGTACAACAGATGATTGATTCTAAATATATTGTTGTTCGTAAACACCATGAGTTTGATTTATATATTTATAACTATACTAAACAAGCTGCAGCCGAACATGTTTGGAATGAAGCAACTGAACAGTGCCGTGGAATTATTTGTGATAAAGAAATGAATGTTGTTGCACGTCCATTTGCAAAATTCTATAACTATGAAGAGCTTTTACAGCAAGGTAAACAAATTCCTGATCTTCCATTTGAAGTATATGAGAAACTTGATGGTTCATTAGGTATCTTGTATTTTTATAACGGAAAACCGTATATTGCAACTCGTGGGTCATTTGATTCTGCACAAGCAAAACATGCAACTGATATTTTATATTCAAAATATTCAGATAAATTAGATTTATTAGATAAATCAAAAACTTATTTGTTTGAAATTATTTATAAAGACCCAATGACTTCACTTGTTGTGAACTATGGCGATACTGATGATATTTTCCTTATTGCTGTAATTGACACTGAAACTGGTTTTGAAGATGATATTTATGATTATAAACACATCTTTAAAACTACTACTAAATATGAATCAGTAAAAGACTATTTATCATTCCGTAAAGATCAGAGTGGATATAACCGAGAGGGCTTTGTAATTAAATTCTCAAATGGATTTCGTATGAAATTAAAATTTGAAGAATATTTTAAAGCACATTCAGCTCAATTCCATTTGAGCATTAAATCAGCATATAAAGCTATTTTGGAAAATAAAGTTGATAAAGTCCGTTCATATATTGATGAACATTTATCAGAAGAATCAGCTTTATATTTTGATGAATTAGTTAAATCAGTGTATACTAAATACAAAGACATTGAAGATGAGTGTTTATCTAAATTTCGTGATGATTTTAAATCACGACAAGAAGCTGCACAATATTTCTTACAATGTAAATATTCAAAAGTCTTATTCCAATTATATGATGGAAAAGATTATTCGAAATTTATTTGGAAATTAGTTGAAAAAGAATTATAAATTTACATGTCGTAGCTATATAAGTTTATATAGCTACATTATTATATTCCACATTTATAATTGAGGTAAACAATTATGGAAAATATTAATCACCTTTCTACACAGAAAATTCATAAAATGGGAATTGATTTTGCAATTGAAGCTGCAAAAAATCATAATGATATACTAATTAATAGTCAATCACACCCTGATCAATATTTTGTTGACACTGAATATGGATTAAAAGAAGTTGTGTTTTGTTGTAGCACAAAGCATAAAAATAAAGACCGTATTAATTGCAATATTTCTAAAAAAGAAAATCAAAATAGAACAACTATGTTAAATGAATTTAGCAATAAATTTTACATCCTTGTTCATATGGATTTACAAAATAATGTTAATAGATTTTTCAAAATAAGTCATACAGATCTTTGTATGCTTGTATATAAAAATGATTGTTTTAGAACAAATAATCCAAATATGACCATCAAAGAATGGCTTTGCAATGGACATGGTAGAAATAATATATCACTTGAAATTCTTGCACAAAATGGTTATGAGATTTGGAAATAATTATTAAATTTTAATTATATAGAAGGATTTATTAATATGGTTAAAACTTTTAGTTATACATCTAGTAATGGAACAAAAGATCGTAAAGTTCTTGTTATTAAAGAAAATGATACTTATATTGCAGGTATTGATTTAAATCTTCTTTCTAGTGAGGAAGCTAAAGCTGTTTATGAAATGTATAAAGATATCATACCAACAAATGATTTTAAATCTAAAATTGTATTAGATAATTTTAATCCTGCATGGAATAAAGCATATAGACAATTTAGCAAATCTCATATTAATAAGTAAACTATGTGTATCAGGGATTTTTATTTTATATTGAAACTGTGTCGAAAATCCCTGGTACAAAATGACATAATTTTTCTGTTTACAAACAAATTCCTTTGCAGTATAATATACCTACAAAATGAATGAGAGTGGACTCATTCAATAGACTAAGAGGTTATTATGCATAGATACTTAATTAGATTCAATTTTAATAATGATTGTATAACCTTTAACAAAGGTTCTAATCATGAATGGGATGGATCACTAATTGACCTTTATGCAGATTCTCTTGAAGATGCCGCATTAAAATCAATATTCGATATTGATGGTATTAATTTGTCAAAGGTAAGACGATACACAAAATCAATTTGGGAACATATTGGTGAATATTATGCAAAAGTAAATACAGTAACTTTATATGGTATTCATGATAATGCTTAATGAACAATATGATGACTTACAAGGGTTACTATATAAATGTAAAACAAAAGCTGAATTAAAGGAAACTCTAAGACCTTACGTAAAGAAAATATATCAGAGTTATATCGACATTATATTTTCACCGCGCACTGTAGATTCCATGAAAAATGAAATTTACACATTTGAGCAGTTCGTACATTGTATATCAGCATTTGACATGCTTATCATAGATAAGATGGTTAAAGACATCTTACGAGAGCAGTGAACTTTAGTAAATAAGGAGTAATTTATACTATGAGTCTTGACATTACTTTTTATCATACAAATGATGTTGAGGATGTATCATATAATATTACTCACAATATGAATGTAATGGCTGAACACGTTCCTCTTCAAAATGGGTATACATTATATAATTTGTTATGGAGAGGTGATGAGATGTCACCTAAGATTGAGAAAGCATATCAAATGACTGACTTACTAATTGATGCTATTAAATATCTTGCCATTCATAAAAATGAGCTTCTTCAATATAACCCATCAAATGGATGGGGTGACTTCGACTGTTTATTTGATTTTGTTGGTAGTTGTCTTGTAGCGTCAATTGCATACCCTAATGATTGTGTATCTTATAGTAGGTAGTAAGCTAATATGAAAGCTAGTAAATTTGCATATAGCAGTGATATTTACACTGGCGTTAAATTAAACGATAACACTTACTCTAAACTTTATTGCGAGTATATGGGTAGATGGCCAATTGATATCTACGATGGTTATTCTAACAAATGCTGTAGAGTAACATGCTACAAAGGATATCACATACCTGATAAGGAATTATGGTTTTCATCTATAAGCGTAGCGAGATATTGGATATCTAAATATGGTGATCACGAAGTTCAGTTTTACGTTGATGATAATCGTAACTCATGGCTAATTGTAAAAGAGATTCAATCTTTTGATGATATAAAAGATCTTAGAAAGTTTAAGAAAAAATTAAAAAGAGCTGGTGTTAAAACTACTTAATTATTTTTATTATATAAGATAATTTAATATTTTAAAATATTTTATGTATATCTATAAATTATAATAAATGTTATTAGACATCATTTACAAATAATATTTATTATAATATTTATAATAAATATCATATTAAATTATTTTATACTATGGAGATTTACAATGAGATATTATCGTAAATTTGAAAAAGCTAATAATAAAGCTGCTGCATTTTTTAGTGATATTAAAGATATTCATGATCTTATGAAATCAAATAAAAAACCAGTTGATATTGATTATGATGGTCCATATGCAGAAGTTAAATTACCTGCTGGTTTTCTTTCACGTAAAGACCAGGAGCCATTTGCAACAATTGTTTGGAATATTATGATGGATGATGGCCCACGTTGGAATATGACAGTCTATTCAACATCTGACGGCAATCATAAAAAAGTTGGCACATTTAATGATGCTAATGCAGTTGCTGAAAAACTATCTTCACTTTATGATAAAGTTGCATCAAAAGATTAATTAATAACGTAAAGTTAAATTATATATAATAAGATAAAAATATATAAATTTACAGGTCATATTTCATATTTATCAGTTTGTATCTGACAATAAATCAGAATCACTGATACAAAAATAATGCACTTTTTTGGTTTACATTATCGTTATTTTGATGTATAATATATTTATAAATTGAATGAGAATAGACTCGTTCAATTACATATAATAAGATTTATATATGTAACAGTGATCTTCAGGCATAAACGTTGATGATATAACGTTCGCCCAATATGGAAGTTCCGATAAATTCCATAATATCGTATGATTCCGAAGTACAAGGAATCTTAATATTATGGTAACCTATAGTAATATAGGTAATTTGCTCGAATGGCGAAATTGGTAAACGCGACAGACTCAAAATCTGTTATCTTCATTGATTTGAGAGTTCGATTCTCTCTTCGAGCATTATTCCGTGATAGTTTAATAGTAGAACAGTGGACTTTGACTCCGCCAGTATAGGTGCAATTCCTGTTCACGGAATTTCTTTGAAAAATAAATAAAAGAAAGTTAAATATAATGTACATCTTATGTATATTATAATTATAACATGGGTGGTTTACCTAAGTGATCAACAGGTCGAGGCTGTAAACCTCGCGGCTAACGCCTTCGGTGGTTCGAATCCATCATCGCCCATTATGCGAGAATGGTGAAATTGGTAAACACATAGCACTTAAAATGCTACGCTTTTTAGCTTGAGGGTTCGATTCCCTCTTCTCGCACTTATGCTCTTGCAGCGAAATGGGCAAACGCGGCGGTTTTAATCACCGACTGGTGATAAACACCTTGAGGCTTCGAGAACTCTCCAAGAGCATTTATAGCGGAGTAGCTCAGCGGTCAGAGCAGTGGTCTTAGACAATATGAGTGCCCAATAAGAAATTATTGGAGTAGAACGTCCCTAATTCAAGAAAACCCTAAACAGATAACGCTGTAGGCAATCTTGAGCTAAAACATATAATTTAATTATATGTAAATGTGCAGAGACTATATAGGACGGTGCTAAATTCTTTTTAAGAACATGCATAAGAAATAGTCCAGACTACAACAACTATTAATTATTATAGTTGGCTATGGAAACATAGAGTAGTAAGATAAACCATTGGTCGTGAGTTCAATTCTCACCTTCGCTATTTATAAATTTTAGTGGGACAGATGGTTGCCGCCATTTGATGAGAATCTCCAACTCATCTAACCACTAAGTTTTCTGATACGGCAATATCAGTTTAATAAAGTTAAAACGGAGGTAACTATGTGTTGCTTTAATAACGAAGAATACGTAAAGCATGATTATGTATGCGAATTCTGTAATAAGAAATTCTTTACATATAAACATGCATTTGCTTACCATGTTAATAGATGCAGTTGTAATCCTGAAAGTTCACATTACATAAAAGAACACAGCGTAACCTGCATAAAATGCGGTAATCCGTTTATAGTTAAATGCACTGATTCTCAGTTTGAAAAGGGCGCTTATCGTAAATATTGCTCTACTAAATGCAGTCAATCCAGAGTACTTACTGAAGAACAAAGAGCTAAAATTTCTAATTCGTTATATACTCATTATGGTACTTCTCCACATGAAGTAGCTTATTGTGTCTGTTGTGGAAAATCATTGTCTAATAATAATGAATCTGGTTACTGTATAAACTGTATTCGCACACATAACAAAGAATTTAGAGAGCAATACCCATTGTCAGATGAGGTAAAATCAAAGTTGTCTGTAGCTGGCAGAAAAGGTGTGGTTAATCAAGCAGAGATAAGACGTTCTAAAAATGAAATTGCTTTTTGCAATTTGTGTGAACAGTACTTTTCCAATGTAGAACATAATGCGCCAATCTTTAATGGGTGGGACGCTGACGTTATTATACACGATATTAAATATGCAGTGCTATGGAATGGTAAATGGCATTATGAAAAGATCACCGCCAATCATTCTGTAGAACAAGTACAGAACAGAGATCGTATTAAAATAAATGAGATCATTAAATATGGTTATACACCATACATTATAAAAGATGTAGGCAAGCACAAAGAATCATTTGTTAGAGAAGAGTTTGATAAATTTATCAAGCTAGTTTCTACAAAAGATTAGCGCAACCTGGGATCAGGACTCCGCTATTTTGGAGAAATGCGATAATGGTTATTCGAGCGGATTGCTAATCCGTCATACAATTTAATTTGTATTGCAGGTTCGAGTCCTGCTTTCTCCGATTTATTATTCGTAGGGTATAATTATTATGATTATAACTTACATTTCCTACTTATATAATTTGGAGGATTTATGGATTCAGCGAAATTTGAGCGTTCAGTTAGTGAAGTTTATCAGAATATTGATTATCTTATGGATTGTCTAGAGCATTTGAGAAAGATGTTTAATATTGCATCTAACTGTTATTATGGTGACGATAATAAATTGCATCATACAACAGATTGTAATTTACAGGCATTAACAGATGTTGAGCAATTTGCAAAGAAAATAAGTTCACGTGCAGACATCCTACAGAATAAGATTTTTGAATATTCAAAATTAGCGAAATAATTTAAAGCAGGGAATTTCCCTGCTTTATTTTTATAAAGAGAGTTTTGTGAGATTAGTTATTGTATTTTTTACTTTTTTATTTTTACAAGTCATATGTAATACTTCATTTGCCGATTCTAGATTAAACAAATGTCTTCCATATAAAGAACAAATAATATCTATTTTAGAAAGCGAAGGCGTTTCATCGAATTATTTTTATTTAGCTGTTTGTGAAAGCAGATGTCAGATTAAAGAATCGCATAAAGGTGCAAGAGGCTTCTTTCAATTAATGCCATTTACGTTTAAAAATTATATGGATGAAAGCTGCACTGATATAGATGACATTAAATGTAATACAATTGCTGCAGCAAGATATATTAAACATCTTCAGAAGCGATTTAAAAAGATGTCTGTTTTAATAAAGGCATATAATCGTGGTGGTACAAATCTAATTAAGAAGGGCACTACAAAAGAAGCAGATGGTTTATCTCACTGTGTTATGAAATATATAAAGCATAAAGGATCACAATTATGAAAAGAAATTTATTATTTGAATATCAGATTAAAAAATCTGAACGTAAATTTGAGGGGCGTCCTAATTTAAAAGATATTCGTGATATAAGATTAGCAACCAGTAATGCATATTATGATATACGTGAAATTATAGATAATCTTAAAAATGATCGATATACTGATATTGTTAAACGTGTATTTGGTGATGATAAGTTAAATGAATATCTTAATATCATTGATCAACTCGATGATATCGCACATAAGTTAAATGCATCTGTTTAATTATATTATTAATAAAATATCATAAACAATTAGGAATTTAATTATGAAATATGTAATCACACTTTTTGCTATTATTTTAACAGGCTGTGTTTTTGTGGATAATGATTGTCATTATGAAACAAAGTGTCAGACCTGGTGTGATTATTATTCATGTGATAATTACGGTTATTGCATTGATAAAGAATGCTGGGATGAGTGTTGGGATGAATATGTATGTGATGACTATTATGAATATAGCACAGATAAGATGGAGTAACTATGAACAGTTGGATTTCTGTAAATGATAGGCTACCACCTGATTATGTATGGGTGTTAGTTTCAGTAGTTGATTGCACAAATCCATCATTAAGATTCGTTCCTTCAATAGGAATTCATCATAATGGATGCTGGTCAACAAAAGAAAGCGATGAATATTTTAATAATAGTGACCGTGTGTATTCTAAGAATGACTATGAAGCTACATTCAGAGTAAAAGTTACTCATTGGATGCCATTACCAAGTGCTCCAAGGTAAATTATATAAATATAATTTAAGCACATTCAATTGAATGTGCTTTTCTTTTTGTATCGAATTTATTCACAAAATCCCTGATACAAAAATGATACAAAAATTTTATTTACAAACCAGAATACTTGCGGTATAATATACTCATAAATTGAATGGCAATGGTACCATTCAATATAATAATATCTAACTAATATTATTATATAATATAATAAATAACTATCTATGAATTATAATTTATAGATTCTTTTAATTTATGGAGAATAAACAATATGGATAAGAAATTAGAAGCAAGAATCGCACGTTTAGAAAGAATTATAAATCGTAAGAATGAACAGTACGATGAAATGTCTAGCGATGACGCTTGGCAGGCATTTGATAATGAATCTTCAAAATTAGTAGATAATGCTAATGTTGCTATAGAAAAACTTAATGATGTAAAATCAGCACTTATTTCATTAGATAAAGTTACAGAGTGGGTTGATGCTGACTTATGGCACAATCCACCAGAGATCATGAAAGAAATGGCTGCACTTGTTAGTCAAATTGAAGATTTAACCGAAAGAATAATGCTTGGTGCTGATAGGCTTGGTTTATTTAGATTGCAATAAATATATACTGTGGAGGTAATTATGGATAAGAAATTAGAAGCAAGAGTTGCAAGATTAGAAAAATTATTTTTTAACAAATCGTCTAAAAATGAGGCCAGTTTTATTAGACGTATAGATCCGAGTAAATCAGTTAAATCCAATCAAGATGATTTTGTTAATGTAGACTCAATCACGTTATATGTTGATGGTGATGATGTTGATAGTATATGCACTACTGGTTATGGCACACTTGAAGTATTAAAGCGACTTATGACTGAATTATCAGAGTATGCTAAATCAAATATAAAAGGTATTAAAAACTCAGAATGGGATGCTTGGCTTGAGTTTAATGATATTAATGAAACTGTAGTTGGTAGATGCGATTTACCTACAATTTATACAGATTCTATGGGACGTATTGAGATTGAGCATATTCCTCGCAGAGGCTTAAGCAATGTTGATAAAATATGCTTAAATTGTTTTGATAAGTATTGCTTAGTATAATTTATTATAGTAAAGTAATAATAAGTTATATATATATTATATCTAATATAATACTAAACCTTCCCCGCTTAGTCTTCGCGTATATGGGAAGGTATTTTTATATAAGGAGATTATAGTCATGTTGAAATTTAAAAGTAAATTTCTTACAATTTTAGTAAATGCATTATTAGCAATATGGATTTTGCCTCAGTGGATTACCGGAATCTTAGGCTGGCTTATATTTAGAAATGGCAAGCTATATTATAATGAAGATGCAAAGATCCTTGTGTTAAATGTCAATAAAGGGCATTTATTCGGTAATGCTTGTTGCTCATCAGGTCCAATTATTTTTACAACGCCTGAGTGTAATGAAAATACAATTAAACATGAGACAGGTCATTCAGTTCAATCTTTAATGTTTGGATGGTTCTTTCATATAATAGTTAGCTTGCCCTCTGTAATATTATTTTGGACTAAACGAATTTTAGGAAAAGACCAATCGTGGTATCACAGCAAGTATCCTGAGTCACACGCAGATAAACTTGGGCATGTTGATGTTTCTGTTTATGGATTATAGTAAATATGAGAAATTTATTACTTGAATATAAAATTTTAAAATTAGAAAAGCTTATAAACGAAAGAGTTATAGAAGGTGATTTACCTAAATATTTTTATCATGGAACTTCTGCAAAATATGCAGATAACATATTAAAAACCGGTTTAGTACGTCGTAAGAATTCGAATCATGCTCTATCTAATCCAAATAAAGTTTATTTAACTACAGATATAAAATCTGCAAAATCATGGGCAAGAATGTCAAACGATAGTGATGATTATGTAGTTTTAAAAATTGACTCTAGTTATTTAAACCCAGATTTGTTAACTGGTGATACTAATGCTATAGATCCATTTGCCAATGATAATGAATTAAGTAGCGAATTTGATTATACTTTAGATGATAATGATAAGCGATTAATTAATGATCTTATTTTTGATGATGGTGAATCAGATATATTTACTGATTTTGAATATGCTGGCGATATTCCTGCAGACGCCATATCAGTTGAATTTAAATCAGATCCCAATTTAATTAGTGATTTAAGAAAATATATAGATAAAAAATCTTATCGTAAGTTATTAAAAGTTTGGGATGACTATAAATGGTCAGATATTGATGGTGTTACTGTTGCTTATTCACTAGCATCTGATTTATCAGATTATAATGATATTAATAAAGTATTAAAAGCACCTGCAAAAATTCTTAATACTTTAATAGATGTTGACGATGATGATACTGTATTAACATATACTATTAACTATAAAGATAATATAGTTGATGTATTAGAAGCAGTTTCAAAAGTTGATGGAATAGATGATAATAATATATCATTAATATGGAAAAAGTTACCTAAAAATAAACAGAGTCAATATATTGAGCAAATGTCAAAATTACCGAAACATATTTTAGAAATTGGTAAACCGTTTATAGTTAAAAAATATCATAAACAATTAGGTATATAAAGCAAATCCCACTGTATAGTTAAACACAGTGGGATTTTAATGTATATATTTATTATAATATTATATTGGAGGATACTATGGGTAATGCTACTGCTAATAAGAATGTATGGATTGAACAACCTTGTCCTTCACAGACAAAAAGAACGTATTATTATTCAGATGGAACAACACTAACAAAAGAAGGTGGTACTGTTGCGTGGAGGAATAATAATGAAGGTAACCTCCGCCCAGGATCCCTTTCGTCAAATCGTATTGGTGTTGATAAAAAGAACTTTGCTGTATTCGCAACACCTGAGGATGGTCATGTCGCAAAGAAATATTTGTTATTCTCTTCAAGCAAATATAAAGACCTTACATTAAAACAAGCTATCGCAAAATATGCACCTGCTTCAGACAATAATAATCCTACTCAATATGCAAACTACATTATGACTTCAGGTAACATCGGAGAGAAAGTAATGTCTGCATATTCAGCTGATGAGCAAAATAAAATCATGTCCGCAATGAAAGTTCAGGAAGGATATAGAATAGGAACCGAAACATGGGGTACTCACGCAAATAGCAAACCTTCTAACAAACAGACTGCAGATAATAAATTCTCTGATATAGGATATAATCAATCTGCTGCAGTTGCATATAATAAAAAGCTTTCATATTCAACAAGTAAATGGAAAACTATTCAGGATAAATTAAACTCGTATATTACAAACGATGAAAAGTTGAATCCTGACGGTATTCCTGGAAAATTAACTGCTGACGCAGTTTATCGCGTACAGGAATCACATAATATGGAAAAGAAGGATGGTAAATTAGGTCCTAAAACGTCAGAGCTTATAGGAATCTAATATTTTATAATTATATAGCGATAAATTATATTGGGAGCTATTATATGAACAATACAGAAAACATTGAAATTTCAAAAACATTTTTAATTACTGGTATTATTTTATCAGTATTATTTGCACCTTTTGCACTTCAACGTGTATTAATTCCTGAACTTGGTAGATTAAAAGTAGTATTTATTATTGATGCTATTATTGCTACATTTGCAGTTATTAATTTTATTGCTACAATGACATTTAGTTTAAGTTTAATGAAAGTATGCTCAATTATTGTAGCACTTTCAACAATTGCACTATGCATTGTAACTTTAATTGACATTGTTAAAATGTATAAGATGTCGCGCGTAAAAATTTAAATAATAAAAGCATACCTCATGGTATGCTTTTTCATTTTGTATCTGATATAATTCAGATACTATATTGATACAAATATGACCTGTAAATTTGGCACAATTTCTGCATTAGAAGATTCCATGCCAGATACAAAATTTTATTGTATCAGATAATGTTTGATAATAAATCTAAAATCCCTGATACAGTTTGATGAATTTTTCCTGTTTACAAAGAGAACCGTTTGAGGTATAATATACTCATAAATTGAATGAGAATGGGCTCATTCAATAATCCTATAGAGTAAGTTATGCCTACAGAAGCTGAGTCTAATCTTTATAAACAGTCTGCAACCTATAAACATTTTGAAGTAATGCATAATCTTCGTGCACTTGCCTCATGGACTGTAAATGAAAAAGCTTATAAGATAGTAACAAAAGCCATTCGTGATTTAGAGGCTCTTGATAATTGGGACTTTGGTGAAGACAGCAATGGTAAAATTCATCGTGAGTTGCTTCCGCTGTCAAATCCAGATTGGAAGGAATAAATTTGCACGTCGTATCGAATTGTATCGAAAATCCCTGGTACAATTTGATACGATTTTTTTGTTTACAAGCTAACAGTTTTGACGTATAATATACCCATAAATTGAATGAGAATGGACTCATTCAAGCTTTCCATACAAGGAGAATGCTTATGTCGACTCTCGATAGCAAACAGATTAATGTTAATGGTACAATCTTCTCGTTCGCACAGCTTACAAACAATCCTGATAAATATATTCCTTTGTTTAGTTCAATATTTCGTACTAGCACAATGAATCAAAAAGCTGATGAATCTAAAAAGGAATATCTTAAACGTTTGTTCCGATTGGCATTTTATACAAAACATCTTGCTGTGACAGCTGATACTCAAGTCACTGCTGATAATGCTAACACTGACGAAAATACTACAGTACAGGTTAGCACAGCATCACCATTGAAAACTCAAAACTGTGTACTCAATACATTGGGTATTGATGTTGTTAGTCGTGCAAAAGTAACATCAAAGATTATTTTTAAAAATTCAGGTAATGATTACAAAATTACAAATGAATATCTTGACAAACTGATTGCTACAGTGAATGATAAATCCAAATATGAACACCCAGATGTTAAAATTAAATTTGGTGTTGAATTTGAATTTATTGGACTAGCTACTTCTAATGCTCGAGCAAATTTCAGAGATGCAATGTGTGAGCTTGTTGGTGTTGATAATTACAATGAATCTCTTAATTACCATCATAATAGTGGTGGTAAATGGGACTTGGGAACAGATGGCTCACTGCATACTACAAGCAGAGGCTTCTGTGGATATGAATTGACAACACCAATTTTGAGCCTTGATAGTCAAGAAGACCTTAATACACTTAAACGTGTATTAGAGCTTATGTTTATTCACTTTGAAGCCCATCCTAATAAAACATGTGGTACTCATGTTCATATGAGCTTTGATGTTCCTAAAGTTACTCGTACACTTATTAAACAGTTTGCCCAAGTATATAAAAATAGTGAATCTACATTGTTTGATAAATTAGTTCGTTCAGATCGTAGAGGTAGTAGCAATCGTTATTGCCGTTCAGTTAATGTTGATTATACTTCTGAACGATTTTGCAAACTTAACTTTCAAAATGCAGTAATTGATTCAAATAGTCTTCACCTTGAATTCCGTCAACTTCAGGGAACACTTGATTTTGATAAAGTAGTTGCCTGGGTTAAACTTCAGAAGATGTTTGTTGAATATACATTGAATGTTATTAAAAATAATGATAGTGTAGACTTCTCATCTTTTGAAGGTTTTGAATTTGAGAAAACTATTTGTGATGATAGTTTTAATATTGCTGATATTGAAAGCTTCTTGGTAATGAGTAAGTCTGTTGCATAAATAAAGCTGGCATTAAGCCAGCTTTATATAAATTTACATGTCATAGTTATATTAAATAGGTAATTAGGATTATTACTTATGAGTATAGAACAGATAAATGAATTATTTTCTAAATATGATTTAACTAATTTTCAAAAATTTAAAAATTACTATACATTTAATTCAAATAACAATAACTTGAAAATTTCAAGTCAATTATTTGAAAAAATGTTAAAAGCTGCTAATAATACAGATGATAAATTAGTTGTTAATATTCCTAATCTTAAATTTGGAATAGAGTTTGAATTTGTAGGGTCACTTTTATTTGAAGATACACAAGCTTTTAACGAAGCAATGATAGATTTGCTTGGTGATAACTATATATTTGAATTTCGATACTTACATAATAATGGTGAGAAGTGGATTCTTGGTAAAGATGGATCGATAAAATATAATCAAGACACAGATATACCATTATATGGTTATGAACTATCAACACCAACACTTATCTTAAATGATAAAACTATTGAAGTATTAACTAAAGTAATTAGTTATATTAAAACATATTTACATGGTGAAGTAAATAGTTCATGTGGAACACATATTCATATTGGGTTTGACAGCAGTAAAATATATAGAGACCATATTGAAACATTACTAGCAATATATTCAACAATGGAATCAACTGTATTTGACCCAATTGTTCCAACATCTCGTCGTAGAAATAAATATTGTAGAGCTACTAGTGTACTTATAAATAAAAAATATACTAAATTAAGTGCAAGATATTGTAGGTTTAATTATAATAGAGAGTGTCATACATTTCATGTTGAATGCAGACAACTTGAAGGAACACTTGATTTAGACACAATTATAAATTGGTTAATACTACAATCTACAATAATTTATGATATAATTTCACATATAGATGATTGTCAGTATCTTTATAAACTACGTTATAATAATGCATTTGACATACTATTTAAATATAAATTTAATAATAGTTTAATTGCATTTTTTATTAAACGTATTATTGACTTTAAATCAAAGACAATACAAACATGTAGTCCACCAGCACTTTAATAATAAACATTACGTATGTATATTTTTATTATAGATTGTTTTCTATAATAAATAACTATAGGAGATTTAATTATGTGTGAAATATATGGATTTTGTGGTTCAAGTCCAACTATTATAAATAAATATACAAATGAATTTTGGATGCATGCTAAAGTTCATAAAGATGGTTTTGGATATTATCTTGCAGATAAAGATGAATTATATGTAAATCCTGCTTCAGCTATCGCTTATTTTGATAAGCTATCTAAAAAGAAATTTGAAACTAGTTTGGCGTTATGTCACATTAGGTTTAAAACACATGGTCCAGCAACAAAAGAAAACTGTCATCCGTTTTCTAAATATGATTGTAGAGGAATTAAATGGACTTTAATTCATAATGGTTATATTTGTGATAATTGTAACACAGCTGCATTATCTACAATTCAAACTGGTGAAACAGATAGTGAGAGGATGTTGCTTTCAATCGTTGAAGCTATAAATCATTTTTATGAACATTCATGTGTAGAAAATCCAAATGAATTTAAAATATTTTTATATGCATGTATTGAACGTGAGATTCAAGATCTATCTCAATTAGGTAAAACTAATTTTATTTTTACAGATAATGCAACTAATAACATGTATGTTTACATGAATCATGCAAATACTTTGTTTTTGTTGAAAACACCTGATGGTATTCATGTTTCAACAACTAAACTTTCCAATGAAAATTGGATGCCTGTAGAGCCACATAAACTACATGTTTTTAATAATGGTGAACGAGTAGATTATTAATATAGGATTGTGCTATGGATAAATCACTTATTGAAAAATTTAAAGATTTAAATGACCTTGAATTTGAGATTATTTTCATTGACAGTATTTGTAAGAAAATGAAAACACTAAATAGTCAAGAAGTGCGCATAGCAACAATGCTATTTATGTATATGTCTATTGTTGAGTCACTTAAGAAATATAGGCAACTTGCTGCAGACAGCAATAGGACAATTCCACATGGTGAAGCTATTAATATGCTGATTAATAAAGGCGATTTATTTCTTTCATCTGTAGCTGCTGAAGAAGATAGATCATATTATGTTTACAAATCGTTAAGTGACTTTTATGAATTTTCAAAAGACCTACTTTCACTACTAAAAAGTGAAATGACAGAAGACCCTACATATGCACATCTAATAAAATCGTAATGAGGTATCATGGGTTTAACTATTATATTTTTAATAACATTAGCAATAGTATTATTTATATTAATAGCTACTTTGGTTGATATATTTACAAGTCGTAATAAATAAAATATAAAGCATAGTAAATTAATTACTATGCTTTATTTATTTGTAGGGATTTTTATTTTGTATCAGATAATGAATCGAAAATCCCTGATACAATTTGATACAATTTTTGTGTTTACAAGCCACTTGATTTGCCGTATAATATACCCATAAATTGAGCATGAATGGTTCAGCTCAATCACCTAGTGGAGGAAAGTATGTCTTGGACAGAGAATATGCAATCAATGACTGATGAAGCAATTTCCATTTTCATGGAAAAAGCACCTAAAACAATTAATGTCATTAAGAGATCATTTGGCTATTTTGAGGCTGAAATTCCATACAATGAAATAGTCATTAATACTGTAATTAAATTTGGTGGGTTTAATATGTGGACTAAACATACACATAAAGAAAACATTGATGACAGAATGTATGGTAGAAATATATCTGATTATAGATTCTATAAATCTATATATGATTCACAGCAAATGAAATCACTTAATTTAGACAGAATTCTGTCTGATATTTATGACCATCGTAATGGTTATATAACTTCTGGTTCACTTGGTGACTAATAAAGATTAATCCATGGAGGTAATTATGAAACATTGCAAATGTGATTTTTGTTTTAATGATGCTGCTTATGTTTCAGGTGATGGTGAGCTTCATTTATGTGAAGATTGCTATGTCGTTATGGAAGATGAATTTGAGTCTTCATTTGAAGATGAGGTTGGTGTTCCATTTGATGAATACTATGACTTTGAAGACGTCATTTAATATTAAATGTAAACTTGGTTCTACACTTAATTCCTATAAGGAGACACTACATGAAATATACAACTAGCACACTTGTTGACGCCGATCTTCTTGATTCATTCTATAATGATTCTTCACTTACACTTGAAGGTCTTGATCTTAATAGCATTGAAGATTATGCTAATTATCTTAATGAAAATTTTGGTTTGAAAGATAATACTGTGTTTCATATTATTGATGGTAAATATATGAATGATTATTATGAATTAACAGGTACAAATTGTTATCCTAATGATCTTCATATTATTATTGTAAAGCTTGATAATATTATAGATTTAAATAAACTCATGACTAAACGATTTACATTTGGTGGTCGTTGGTTTGACGATGTAGTTGATAATAATAAACAACGTCAATGTTGTTAAAAATATAATACATATCTGTGTATATTTACACGTCGTATAAATAACATTAACTATCAGTAATCATGGAGTTGCTGATATAAGGAGAAATAATATGGATAAGACATTTGAAGCTACTACGAAAAAAGAGCTTATTGATAATATTCTTAAAATGATGGTTACACCAAATGTAAAACAACCAGTACATTCAGATAAAGATGAATCTAATTATAAATCATTTATTAAGTCTGTTAATCTAAGTCATAAAGCGACAGTTGAATTGCCATTGGATTATGCTATTCGTCATGAAATGTTTAATCTAATTAAAACTGGTAAAGTTTATATTAAAAGTTCTATTAGATTTACTACAGTATTCACAACTGAAATGCCTACTGATGTAACAGCATCATCATTTAATGCTACATATACTGGCCATGAGTTTTATTATTCATTTCTTGATAATCATCCTGGAATTATCAATGTTGACAAACTAAAAGATATTCCTATTGATTATGAGGGTTTGATGGCTGTTCCATTAACTGTCCTTGAATTTAAGAATTTTATTAGATTTAATGTATATAGAGTATTATATACGCCTAAGCATAATGGTAAAATAATTTATCCTAGAGTTGTTGTTTCAAATAAAGTTGCAATCACTGATTAAATGGTTTAATAAGGAGATTTAATTATGACAAAGTATTCCAATTCTATGAATAGATCAGCACTTATTGATGAGCCTATTGTTGAAATGCTTCTTTCTAAGAAATATGCTTCATCAGGAATTTCTTTTCAGAAGGAATATAAAAATTCTACATTGATGTATTCAGTAAATGGAGTTCATAGAAATCTTTTTATTAAACGCAATTCGTCTAAATATTATAATTCAAATAATTTCTTTATCACACTAAATAAAAATCGACTTGATGTATTTAATAATGCAACATATGTCTTTATTGATGAAGTTTCAAATGCACTTTATTTAGTTGATGGCATGAATTTACTTAAGTTTATTTTGAATCATAAAGACAATATTAATCAAATTGATAATACTGAAAATTATTATATCTTAATATCTAAAGCTGACATTATTTCTTTGACTGATAGTAAAAATCAGATTATAAATTATAATAATCAATTTGCTACTTTATTTAAAATGTATAGAGACGAATCTAATTTTACGAATCTTATGTGATTTACTTTAAACAATATAAATATAGGACATTAATATGGGAAATATTATTTTTAACAAAACACGTAAAGTCACATCGCCAACTTCTGCATATGGTAAACCTGCTGCAGTTGATTTCTATATTCCTGAATACTCGCCAGAATTGTCAACTGATTTGGTAAATAAAAACCCAAATAGGTATGATTATAAACTTGACATTTCACCTAAATTGGATTCAATGACAATCACACTTATGCCTAATGGTAGAATCCTAATTCCATCAGGCATTCGTGTCATTATTAATGACCCTAATACTTGTTTACTTGCTGTAAATAAATCAGGTATTGCTTCTAAGAAGGGACTAATTATCGGAGCTGCATTAATCGACGAAGATTATACAGGTGAAATACATCTTAATCTTATCAATACTACTAGAGACATTGTTCAACTTAAAACTGGTGATAAAGTAGTACAATTTATGCACCTTCCAATTATTCGTTCAGAATTTCAGGAAGTCTGTTCAGAAGACTTTGATAAACTTAAGCCTGACTCTAAACGTGGCGATAAAGGGTTTGGTAGCTCAGGCACATAATAAAGGCCATAGTAAATGCCTAATGCTGAATATATTGATGAGAAATTAAAATGTTTACTGCATGAAGCTGAAGGATTTTCACAATTAAATACTTGTCTAGGTGTTCGTCTTTCAGATCATGCCGCCCAATTATGTGGGTGTAGGTCAACTCGTCAGATAAGTGATAGCGCTGCTGATGACGTTGAACTTACATTTTTTGATTTATTAAATCGTTTACATGACAACATTATTGAGTGTCTTTCATATTTGGAAAATGATCATGTATATAATGATAATGTAATGTCATTTAATGATGAAACACTTTCAAAGTATCTTGAAGATGTTTTATATTATATGACAATAGAAAATTACAGGTCATATTTTTATGAAAGCTTCTTTATATAGGTGATTATATGAATTCGCAAAAGAAAAAGATAATTATTATAGAAGGTCCTGATAATGTTGGGAAGGATACACTTATTAATAAATTAAAAGAAACATTTAAAAATCCAGTAGTGTTTCATGCAGGTATTCCCGATAATAATAAAAGTTTACATAAGTTTTATTATGAAGGTATTATACATGATACTTTAGACAAATATTATAATTCAGATTGTGATGCTATTATTCATAATAGGTCTTTTTATGGTGAATTTGTATATGGCCCAAAATATCGGAATATGTTTCCAGGAACAGCTGCACAATTAGTTTATGCTTTAGAAGCTGGACAATTAAGAACATTTATTCGAGAAGATGAATTATATCTTATACTTCTAACAAGTGATAATGTTAATTTACTTATTAATAATGAAGATGGAAAATCATTATCATTAGCTGATAAGAAAAACATTTCAGACGAAATTGAACTATTTAATACTATATTTAAGCTGTCAGAAATTAAAAATAAAAAGAAGGTATTAGTTAATAATGATGCATCTTTTAAAGATAAAAATGAAATTTATAATGAAGTTATAACATTCATTAATAAATAACTATGTCAAAAACAATTTCAATTACAGGAAAACCTGGGTCAGGTAAATCTACATTAATTCGTAAATTAAAAAATGAATTAAATATAAATACTGAACATCTTGTTAAGCATAATAATCGCAGTTATCATTATTTTAGTAATGATAATCATGTTTATATACTTGGAAAATATTCAGATGATACACCATTTGGTGGTGTAGATTTTTATAAAAGTAAATTGTTTTCTATAGATTTAATTAATCTTATTATTAGCGATGATAAGGACGCAATTATATTTTTAGAAGGTGTTTTCTTTAAAAAATATAATTATGATGTTAAATTATTTTTATCAGTAACAGATGATGTTTTAATTAAAAATCTACTAGATAGAGCTGCTGCTAATTATAATATTAAAAGATTTAAATCACCTGAAGAAATAGAAGCTAAATCAAAAAAGATTTTAGAGACATTTAAATATTTTGAAAATCGATTTAGAAAACAAGGTTATAAATTACTAAATAATAATACGGATGAAGAGCATGCAGCTAATTATCAATTACTATTAAATTATGCTAATAATAAAATATAAATAAAAATTAAGTGTATTAAATTTGTAACTGGATTATATCAATAATAAATTAAAAATCCCTGATACAAATTTAATACACTTTTTCTATTTACAATGAGGCAATTTTATTGTATAATATATTTATAAATTAAATAACAATATTATATATTGGATAATATTATGCGTAACATCGATTCTGAAGACGAACCGTTTGTATTTATATTTGCAATGATAGTTATTGCAGGATTAGTTATTGGTATTATGAAACTTATTATGGTGTGAGGATTCACATGCTCCCAATGGCTACAACAGAAGATATTAGAAATGAATTAAAAGATCTCTATAATAACAAAGTCTTTCGTGAAGGTAAATACGGAAAGACTGTTGAGATTCAAAATGCACATTTTTTAGCAGATAGTGACTCAATCATTCGTGCGCCTAATTATGATTATGCTAAACGTGAAATTGAATGGTATGAATCTCAATCACTATATGTGAAAGACATTCCTGGTGGCGCACCAAAAATTTGGCAAGCTTGTGCAGATAGAGATGGTAAGATCAATAGCAATTACGGATGGTGTATATTTTCAGACGAGAATTACAGACAATTTTATAATTGTGTAGATCGATTGCTATATGATAAATATACACGAGAAGCTTGCATGATTTACAATCGTCCATCTATGCAATACGATTGTACTTATCATGGCATGCATGACTTTATGTGTACTTATGCCACTCAAGTATTTTTAAATGACATAGGTAATAATAAATATAAGCTTGATTATACTGTATTTATGAGAAGTTGCGATGCTGTTTTTGGGTATGATAATGACGTACTATGGGCACAATATGTTCAAAATAAAATGGTTGATGAATTAAAGTATTATGATAAAGATGTGATTCCTGGTAGTATTATTTGGAATGCTGGTAGTCTTCATGTTTATGAAAGGCATTTTAAATATTTAATGGAGATTGAATAATGAAAAAGTTATTTGTATTTCTATTTGCTATATTAATTTTTACTTTTATTCCAATTGCTTCATTTGCACAACCACGGCATCCATTACCTCCTCCACCTGGAGGATATCGTCCTGCTGTGATTGAACATTGTTATACTGTTCTTATTCCATTCCCACATAGAAAATGCGAGATTCGATATTTATATAATTATACTCCAGCACCGCCACCTCCTAGACGACATACTCCAATGCCACCTCCGCCCCCAAAAGGTCATCCATCGCCACATCACCACCATCACACACATAAATAAATAAGTTATGCATTATAGTTAAATTAACTATAATGCATTTTTTATATATAATGTAATTTAATTAATATCAAATAATAGTAATAATTATATAGTTAATGATTCTATAATTATTTAAAAGGACAATTACTATGAATAAAGATAAATTTAAAATGTTTGAGTCTAGAATTTCTAAATTAGAAAAACTTATTAACAATCAAAATCGAATTAAAAACGAGCGTGGACTACACGGCAATTATGATGTAGCAGCTGATGATGAATGGTGGGATTTTGATGACAATGAGTTTGTTGTTAATGATACAAACACAAAAACATCAGGTAATTTAAATGATAGGCCAATTATTAAAAATGGTGGTGCATCTGCAGAAGCATTTGAAAATGTAATATGTGACGCAATATACTATAAAGGTGAAATGCCGGATAATTATGGCTATACTAATGTAATTAAAAAAGTATGTCATACTGATGAGCCTGAAAAAGTATTTAATCAATTATATAAAACATTATCAAAAACGCCACTAGCTAAAGCAAACTTACAAGCATTACCTGGTCATCAGCCAGTTACTAAAAAATGGATAAAGCTTGGTTTTTATGATGTATATGGTGCTAGACCAAGTGGCGTTCCAAAGACAGACATTATTGGTGGTAACTTTCATGTTTCTGTAAAAAAGAAAGGTGGCTCACAATTAATGTCAGGTACTGTTTGCGAAACATTAGCTACTATTAATGCTGCATTTTTAAATAGTGCAAATGATATATCAGCACAGCTTGTTGAATTACAAAATCAAATGAATTCAATATCTGATACTAATAGTAATGAGTACAATAAGCTAATGGCTAAATATGACGAGCTCGATGCTAAACGTGAATTACTACTTGATAAAATCAGTGATACTAAAAATGTAATGGATAATATTATCAGTAGTGGTGGATCATTTAAACAACGACTAGACAGTGATTCAGCACAAGCAAGAAAAGATTATTATGATTATATTGCTAAGGTAAATAATATTGAGTTATCAATGAAAAATCTTAATAAGCAAATTGCGAAATTACAGAAATTTGATGATAGTGCTGAATTTGCTTATGGTAAAATGGAAATTGCAAGAAAGCAATTTGAAAAGAATATTATTCAGCAGATTGAAAATGAGTCATCAGAGTTACATGACGCTATTTTAAGAGAAGCTATTACTGGTCAAGTTAAATTTGGTTATGGCTCAAAAGGTTGTGCTAATTATGTATTAGTTTGGGATGAAGATGGTACTTGTGAAGTATTTAATATTGATGAATATATAAATCATATTCAGGGTCATAACAAGTTTGATTTAAGCTATAAATCAAATAGTGTTAAATTAAAAGGCGGGAAAACTGGTCAATATGACGCTGATATAGCACTACGTATTACAGTTAATAATTAAACAATTTTATATAGAATTAAAGCATACTAATATTTTATTATTAGTATGCTTTTCTTTTTATATATGAAATTCAATAACATGATGCGTAAATTTGTATCGAAATTGTATCGAAGTTATTTCAAAAATCCCTGATACAAAAATGATACAAAAAATTTGTTTACAAATCAGGGGACCTGAGGTATAATATACTCACAAAATGAATGAGAATGGATCTTGTTCATTGACCTATAGAGGTAATATTATGGCAGATAAAAAAGAGCTTTGGATTGCAGTAGATTTTGATGGCACCCTCGTATTACCAAATTGGCCAACAATAGGAAGTGAAAATCCTTATGCTGTAAAAGTTGTTAAAAGATTTCGTCGTGATGGTTTTAAAATTATGTTACACACATGTAGACAGGGAAGCTGTTTAGAAGAAGCTGTATTATGGATGAAATCTCATAATATAAGCCCAGATGCCATAAATGAGAATCCCTATGCTAGAAAATTATATGGGGCACCAGGCCCGAAAATTTTTGCAGACCTTTATATAGATGATCATAACGTCTTTATCAAAAGAACACGTAATAATGCAGTAGATTGGAAATGGATTAATCGTAATTACAAAAAAATCGTATTACAAATACATAATACCATATGCTAATATGTTAATCTACCTTCAATATCAATATATGATAAATGCTATATTATATCATATTGGAGGTATTATGAATAGAAATCAATATAAGCTAGCTTGTCTTAATAAAGTTGTAGGAATCCATAAATGGGAATACAAAGTAAAAAGATTACAAAGGTCATTAAAATATAATAATGATCCTAATGCAAATTGCATTCATCATTTACAAGATACTGAAGAGCAAATAAAGTATAACGATGAACATTATGAGTATTTTGGTTTCAATGAAGATGGAACGTTTGAGTATGGAAAATACGTAATATTTGTAACTAAAGAGTGGCATGATAATTATCATCGAAATTCTGCATTAACAAAACAACGTATAAGCGATGGATGTAAACAAGTATGGCAACGCGATGGTTATCGTGAATATATGAGTAAAATGCATAGTGATTATTATAAGGATAATCCAGAAGCTATTGAAAATATGAAAGCTTTTTCAAAAGAATATTGGACAAACAAACGTAGGATTGAGGCTAGTGAACAAAGATCACAATATTATTTAGAGCATCCAGAAACCAAAGAACTTATTAGTCAAAATAGAAAAGGTAAATGCGTAGGTAAAGATCATCCATTTTATGGAAAACATCATACTGATGAGACTAAAAATAAAATTAGTATTTCACAAAAAGCTAATATGACTGATGAGCATAGGAAGGTTATTAGTGAAGCTACTAAAGAAGCGATGAAAGACCCTATTATAAGACAAAAAATTATAGATGCAAATACAGGTGAAAACAATCCTAATTATGGAAAACCACGAGATGATGAAACACGTTCAAAAATAAGTCAATCTAAAAAATCTTATATGTTAAAATTAGGTGATCTATTTAGAGAATATAAAGCAAATGGTGGAACATTGAAATGGAATCAGTTTCAGACATATGCTAAAGATAATCATTTGTTAGATGATAAATAGTCTCTAATAAGAGGGAGATTTGCATCGATAATAAATCAAAAATCCCTGATACAAATTGATGAATTTTTCTTGTTTACAAACGAGGTCACTTAGTATATAATATCCTCATAAAATGAATGGAAATGGATCCATTCATTAGACTATTGGAGATTGAATTATGAATCATAAATATATTGTTTATCCTGTTTATGGCAAAGGTAAAACTAGTGGATGTTTTCGCAACCAAACAATTATCGATAATGGAAAAGAGTTTAATGATGCAAAATCAATTTGGCTAGCAATAGCAAATAATGAGCTTAAATTTAAATCAAATGATATTCTAATAGTTGATTGGGCACATTATAAATTTAAAACTATTTATAATGGATTTGAGTCTACGTGGCATAAATTTAAAGCTAGTGAATTTACACAAAATTATAGATGGATTACTCCATGTGAAGAATGGGAGATTGATTCAAAAGGTTATATAGTTAGTGCAATTGCTGTTTAAATTAGTATAATAAATATATTAAGGAATACTAATATGTACACGTTATCATTATATGTTCCAGGCAGTAAAGCTTCTATTAATAAATGGTTGTATTCATCTTTAGAAAAGGCGCTAGAATTAACTTCATATTGGGAACAACACAAAAATGCAAGTGAATTTGATTGGTCAATTTCGTTTAACGGCGAAGTTATTTACGAGATGATTCATAATCCTGTTCAATTACCAGAAGACTTATTTAATGGAGACTAATATGAATAAACAAGATATTGCTGAGAAATTAGAACAATCTATTCTTGAACGTGTTCATAATATAATGGTAAATACTCCAAGTAAATTAACAATTAAAAATAAAAATGATTTTGTAGATATTTGTGAAAAAATAGATAAAATTACAACTGATGCATTTACAGAAGCTGAGAATTTAGGTTGTAGAGACTTCTTTTCTGGTTGGAGACGTATACTTACACCTTGGTGGAAAAATGGATATGATGTTTGGGAATATGCTTATGGTGGAGGATTTACTTGGGATCAGTTTTTAGATTATATTATAGAAAACAATTGTAATACAATTAATCTTAAAATTGATAATAGAATTCCAACTATTTTCTTTGCTAATAAAGAAAATAAAAATCAGTTTTGTATTGAATTAGGTACTGAGGATTAAATAAAAATAAACATTATATTCTAGGCTTATTATAAATAATAGCCTAGAATATATGACCCGTAAATTGTATCAAAATTCATCAAGCTTGCATCGAAATTACATCAAAAATCCCTGATACAAAATGATACAGAAATTTTGTTTACAAGACTCTGAATTTGGGGTATAATATGTCCATAAATTGAGTGAGAATGGACTCATTCAATAGAATACTTGGAGGTTATTATGTGGCAAGTTGAGATTGAAGAGTATAATCGTATGACACAGGATTCTTTCCCTGCAGAACGTGAATATTTTAGAGACTTCTATGAGGCACTTAGATTTATTGAAGATATAAAAGCTTCTAATTGTAATTGTTCAATTTGGCTCACAGAATTGATTGAAGATCCTGAGAATCCTAGTGATTATATGGACACCGATAATGTCACTTGTTATCAAGAAATCGATTTTGACTAATAAATAAATTGGAGGCTATGATATGAATAAATATAAACTCACTGCTGTATTTATTAACAAAGACGCTGCTCATCCTACTTGGCCATATAATAGCCATTATCATCGTGAATATTATAAAACTCTGAAAGAAGCAAAAGATAGGTTTGAGTCTTTTAAATCTTGCAAAGATACTATGCTATTTATAAATAGAGAGTCTGACGGTGAATGTTTAAAATCTGGTATGTCAGATAATGTAATTACCAATGGAAAATTTTCTTTTGAATAATTGAATATATTTACACATCATATTTGTATCAGAAATAAATCGGAAATCCCTGATACAAATATGATACAAAAAAGTTGTTTACAAGCAAAGTATTTTGCAGTATAATATGTTCATAAATTGAATGAGAATGGACTCGTTCAATAATCAAAGGAGTTTATTATGAAAACAGAGTTTATACTTCATGTTGAACATCGTTCAGGCACCAAAGGCTTTATTAATATCTTTGACAATCTTAGTGATGCTGAGTTTGCAGTTAAACAACTTGAAGATTTAAACACATCACTTTCATATTCAGGTAAATTCTATGGCTTTGTTACTAAGTGGCAAGGTTATTCACTTGATGATGGAAGTAAAGTTACTGTTGATGAAATTCCTGTCCTTACTTTTTAAATTATAGGGGCTTAATATGGCTACATATAACGTTTATCCTCTTTATGGTAAAGATAATAGTTGGCAACATGTTATTGGCATGTCAAATCAATATATTTTAGGTATTTCTAAAACTGTAGATAATATTCGTGACTGTAGACACTCAATTTGTGAATCTGAATCAAATAACGTAATTATTAATTGGAAATCATATAAGTATAAAATCATTATTCGTGGTCATGAGAGTACATGGATAAAATTTAAAAGTGGTGACTTTTATAAGCTATTTAGATTTACTTCGCCATGTGAAGATTGGGAAATAAGAAGTAAAGGCTATATAGAAAATGCAATTCAATTATAATATTTAAGTATTATATGTATATACTATATGTATATACATATAATACATTATTTAAATTATAATATATAGGAGTTTAATATAATATGTCCATTGAATGCCCACGTAGAATTGATTATCTTGCAGCACGTTGTAATCAACTTGGTATTAATGTTGTACAAGCTGGTAATAAATTAATGAAAGATGATTATGTAAAAGCTTTACGTAATTATTTTTTAATAGAACAATATGGGTCAATTGATAATATTCCGTGGGCACTTAAGTTTATGTTGTCTATTGAATGCCCACAATTGTGCAGGCGCATTAAAGACCTTAAACCTGATAAACAAAAATTGTTGTGGGAATCACCTGATTGGATTGCTGAAGAGAAAGTGGATGGGGTCCGCATGTTGATCTTATATGATTCTTCTGAAAAGAAGTTTCATTTTTATAGTAGAAACAACTCAGTGACTGATTATCTTCCACAAGATTATAGTGATACAATTCTTGTTTCTATAAAAGATAATTTTTATTATCCAGAAAACTTTGTTCTTGATTGTGAAATTATTAGCACTAATCCAGAGACTGAGACTAACACGCAGTGCTTAACACAATTACAATCTACAGCTGCGTTATTGAATTTAAATGCTGAAGATTCTAAACAAATTCAAAAAGATAATCCACTTAAGTTTATAGTCTTTGACTGTCTATATGATAGTAAAAATCTTATAGACGAAACATGGAATATTCGTCATAGACATGCTGACAAGCTTGCTTTTATATTGAAGGAAAATGGATTTTTATGTGAGTTAAATAAGGTTGTAGAAAATACAGCAGATAATCCTTATGCAAAACGTGAATATTTTGAGAAGCTAGTCGCAGATAATAAAGAAGGTGTAGTGCTTAAAAATCGAAATGCGAAATATCATGCTTGCTCATCACGAACAATAGATTGTGTTAAAGTTAAACGTTCAACTGATGATACACTTACGCGTGATCTTGACGCCTTTATTACAGATTATGTTGTTGGGAATGATGATACAAAAAATGAGAATCTTGTTGTAGGATTTGTATTTTCTATTATGATGGAAAAAGATGATGGAAGTACAGTAACTCATCCAATTGCAGTTTGTTCAAATGTCTCTGACTTTATTAAAGAAGATGCAACTGTTATTGATGCTGATGGTAATGTGACATTGAATAAGAAATATTATGGTAGAGTTGCTACATTACAAGGACAAAATATATCAGCACGACAACTTCGACTAACACATTCAATTATTAAGAATTGGCGTCCTGATCGTTCCCCTGAAACAACGGAAATTGTCAAAGAATCTGTGCTTAAAGCTTTAGTGTTCTAAAAATAAAACCTACCATAATATTAGCTAATATTATGGTAGGTACTATTTTATATAGTATATAGTGATAAAGGCATAATAGCGAATGTTATATCACCTGATTTAATTGCTTTTCTAAATAGCGACTTACTTAATTTACCACCACTAGATGCATATATTTCATACAGAAATTTATACGCATTATTTGTTTTTCTTTGGCCTTCTATTATCTTTCTTTTTCTTTCTTCAGAGCATGGTTTACCATACATTGGGTTTTTCTCACCCTTTGCATTTTCACTTCTTTTCTTTCTTAATTCTTCTGAGGCAGGATGTTCTTTGAAATATGTCTTCCATCTCTCACTTTCAGCCGACCTCATTTCATCAGTCCATCTACTTTTATTAGTTTCTATATTTTTAGCTCTATACTCTGGATCAAGCCATTTAGCTTTAGATGCTTCACTCATTTTTTGCTTTGATTCTTCTGTATGATGTTTTCCTTTAAATGCACTTTCTTTCCCATACATTGGGTGAAGTTCACCACATCTACCATAGCATGGAGCTAATTCACTCTTTCTACCATACATAGGATTGTTTTCACCACTGTTTGCTTCACTTAATAAATTTTTAGTTTCAGCTGTATGATGCTTGCCGTACATGCCGTTCTTTTCGCCAGTTAATCTTACATCATACATAGGATTGTTTTCACCATGTCTATCTGGCATACTGTCTCTAATTCTTTGTTTAGTTATTTCAGATAAAGCATGTATTTGGCTATGTTCTTCTTTTGTTACAAAGACCATATATTTTCCATATTCAAAAGTACCATCTAAATTATGACCCCACATCTCATAATGATTTGTATTATATTCAATTTGTTCTTGAGTGTCCATTAAATGATGTCGAACAGTGGCATTTGGGTTTGGATTATATTTTAATGATTTTTGAATCTTCCTAGATTTTAAATCATATTCACGAACATTAGCACCAGAATGAACGGCTTTCCAATATTCTTTCATATTCATATATACCTCGCATACAACAATAGTTTTAACAGTTTTATTATTTGATATAAAGTATAAAGGTGCTGATGGTTGTGAAAAAATTAAAGAATCAGAATTGAGGTCATTAATATTTTAATAATTTATGTTTATAGGTAATATCAAAATATTATATTTGCAATAATTTACAAGTCATAATAATATTGAATTACTTATAAACATATAAAATAGGTGAATAACAATGGCACTAAATATTAAAAATGGATTAGTCCAAATTAATGAAACTTCTGAAGAACGTATTATTAATGTCCATCTTAAAAATGGATTTGCAATGTTAACTGCATTTAGAAGTGAGTTTTCATTTTCTGAAAATAGATCTAGAAATAGACAGCTAGCAAATGATTTAAAAAATTTAGGTTATAGCTATATAAAAATAACTGGCGGTTATATTGAAACAATTACACCTGATAATCCAAATTGGGATGATGCTGATATCATATATGGTAGGGATGATATTAGACAACTTCCTATTATGGAAGAATCATTTTTAGTTACCATGTTTAATTATAAAACAGGTGAATCTACTGATTTTAAATCATTTAGAAATGATATGATTAAACTTGGTATTAAGTATGAACAGGATTCAATACTTATTGCACCGCCAAAAGATACAGGTAAACCTGCATATATTATTACCAATAGTAGATCAGGCGATGTTGGAAGCATTGATTGTGAATTTAGTAATTTGTCTGTAGCAAATGTAGCTAATACATATTTTTCAATGAAAGAAAAGACGATAAATAAAGCTCGAGCAAAACGTCGAGAAGGTGTAGGTGGTATTAAATTTGAATCAGCATGGCTAGATGAGCCAGCGCATACTGTCTCAGGCGTTAGAATTCGTGATAATAGAAATGAGATACCACCATTTGGTAGTCATTACTATAATATGAGCAATCTCAATAAAGATTCTATGCTAGAAGCACGAATTCGTAAACTTGAAAAGATGCTTAATATTAAATAAATTAGTTTGAAACCTGTTGATTAGGGATTATATATGAAAAAGCCACGGTTACTGCTAATAATGTTGTTGTTTTTAAGCTGTGTGATTAATATAGCTTGTTCAGATGAAATTTCATCTCAAAAAGATGATATAGTATTACCTACAGCACTGACTATGAATACACACGCTATGATCAATGGCACAAAGGATAGAACAGAGGCACACAAAGCTGTTGTTAGTTTATATCTGAGTGGTGCTCGTGGCTATGCTGATCAAAGCATCTGCACAGGTACATTAATACATCCACAGTGGGTTATTACAGCTGCACATTGTGTAACTGAAGATGGCTATAATGGACCAGTTGTAAGTTCTTTAAAGCCATATATTAAAATAGGCGTAGGAAATACGGAAGCTCAAATTGCAAAAAATTTACATGATATTGCAATAATATATTTCCATGAGAATTATGGTGATGTTAACATTAATAGTAAATATGGCACAATTCGCGATGATATTGCACTAATTAAACTGAGAACACCAATTTCAGAAAATGTTGTAAAACCTATACTTCCACTTCCAAGTTGGTTAGGTATTAATCGTGCAGCTATCCGAAATGGCGTAAATATGGAATTCGTCGGATTCGGTTATGATGAAAAAGGCAACGCAGGCACAAAAATAAGTTTTACTGCGCCAATCACATCTTATTGTGGTACCGCTGATGGTGATGCTGCAAAAGGCTGTGAATATGGATCTGTTCTTGTTAATGGTTGTCATCCAGACAAGGATATGTGCAACAGCTGGTCATATTACAGATATTGCACAAATGGCTATTTCTGCCTGAGTAATTATACTGAATATGTTTGGCTTTCACATGGTAGTATTTATTATGAACAAGATGATGGTGGTCCATGTCAAGGTGATTCAGGTGGACCGGCATTTTATACATACGGTGGTGTAGAATATGTTGCAGGCTTAACAAGCTATGGTGATCCTGCATGCGCGAAAACTGGTATTTCAACAGCTGTTCAGGATTATACAGATTGGATTTTGAGTAAGGTACCAGAAGTTGCATTTGGTTATGTAGAAGTATGCGATAATGGTATTGATGATAATAATAATGGTCTTGCTGATTGTGCTGACTTTGCTTGTGCTTCCAAACCTAACTGTGGTGCAGTTAATCCTGATCCTGTAATTCCAGATGAACCTATCATTCCTGATAATATAGATGATCCTATAATTCCTGATGAACCTATCATTCCTGATGAATCAATCGACACAGACCCTGTAATTCCAGAAATATCACCAATGTATGTTGAAGATTTTTCTGGCATCAGCAACGGTTGGCCCAATACGTGGTACACGACGAACTCATTTGAAAGCCTCAGCACCGGTGTGAAATGGTCATACTATGGCCGTACCGACCTCGATAATTATGCAATTGATGGTGAAGGTTTGATGATCAAGGGTAGCGGCTATATTTTTGGAACTGTAAGCGGTGGTATTAGTTCAGTCTCAGTTGATGTTAAGAAAGCTTTTACAAGTAAGAAAAAACGTGAAGTTGCATTATATGTTAATGGTATTATTTGTGCAACAGCTAATATTGATTCCTCGGATGTCGTTAAGCTTTCATGCGATGATATCAACCGTCCAGGAGATGTGAAGATTATGGTCGATGAAATTGGTCAACAAGTTGTCATTGATAACCTGACTTGGACATCATTCAAATAATATATTATAATTAATATTATTAATCCCTAATATAGTATTTATTCTATATTAGGGATTTTTATTTTGTATCAAGCAATAAATCGAAAATCCCTGATACAAAAATGATACAAAAAATTTGTTTACAAACAAATTACTTTGCAGTATAATATGCCTACAAAATGAATGAGAATGGACTCATTCAATATTGCAAATAAGGAACATACAAATGTTGACAATGCTTGAATTGACTATTATTGCTATTGCTTTCTTTGCATTTTATGGTTTAATTGGTAAATGGATTAAACTGACTGAAGAAAATATTTATAAAGTAAATCATATTTAATATTTTAAATATAGGTGTTTTATGACAAATAAATTTTATGAATCAATTAAATATGCAACACAAGAATCACAAGTGCAAGAAGCATATAATAATGTATTTAAGTCATATTTCAATATTTCTTTAATTGAAAGAAAACATCAGTGCGATGGTTATTTTAAAACTGTCACACAAAATGGTAAAGATATATCAGTGCTTATTGAATATAAATACGATATTCATATGAAAGATAGGGTACAACGTAGTAAGGTTATTGCACAATGTTTAGGTTATATTAAAAAATTTGAAGAATCTGGTGAAAACATTCCTAAACTTATTTTCATTGGTGATATTAATGAATGCACTTTAATTCATACAAATGATATTATTAATCTACTAGACACTGAAGGTGTTGATTGGTCTATACCACCATCAAATATGAGTGATGCTAACCCAAATCTAGTATTAGCAATAGCTAATACAGTAAATCCATGGGTTTATGATGTAAATGATGATTTTAATATTAAAGATGTAGTTGATAAGATAGTTGACCTATGCAGCAACATAAGTAGAAAATTACATATCACAGAAAAGAATATTGAAAAAGTGTATAATCTATTTTGTGACAGGGTTATTAAAGATAAGAAAAAGATTCCAGCAAATGATTTGGTTGGAACATTTATTGGTGTGATGCTTGACGCCGAACATTATTATCAACACCCAAAGAAAAAGAATATTCTTATTGCTAATGATAAACAAGTAGCTATTAATGGTGATCAGTTTGAATTGTTTATGCAAATGCACTCAACTGAATACTCACCAAAAGAAAAACGAATTATGACTGCTATTAGTGATCGTCTTATTGAAGATACTAATAGACGTAATAAAGGTGAATTTTATACACCTACATTATTCGTAGATTATGCACATGGCATGATTGAAAAAGAATTAGGCTCTCATTGGAAAGAGAATTATGTAGTATGGGATCCAGCTGCTGGAACGCTTAATTTGACTAGGGATTATAAATTTAAAGAGCTATATTGCAGCACATTAGAACAAGCTGAATTAGATATTAGTAAAAATTATAATAAAGAAGCAACAAAGTTTCAATTTGATTTTTTAAATGATAGTCTTGATGATTTAAAAGTAAAAGCACCTGGATTATTAGAAGCATTTGAATTAAATAAACCTATTTGCTTCTTCATTAATCCTCCTTATGGTAGTGTTGGAAAAAGTGAAGGTGGTAAGGGTGACAAAGGATTGACAGCTGGTGAGGCAAACTCTAGAGTAAAAGAACGAGCTATTTGTCAAGTACGTGATTTACTAGTTCAATTCATTTACAGAATAACTGAAATTAAAGAAAATTATAAATTAACTAACTGTTATCTGGCTTGTTTTACAAAACCTACATGGTTAACAGCAAATATTTATAAACCATTTAGAAAATTATTTATGAGTAATTTTGAATACAGGTCTGGCATACTATTTAATGCTGGTGAGTTTGCTAATGTGAGTGCCAAGTGGGGAATTACATTTAATATTTGGAAAACTGGTAAGTACGAATCATCAGAATATATTCATAGTTTAGTTAAATCAGTTGATTCAGAAGTTAAAGTTGTAGGTGTCAAATGTTTATACAATAAAGATGACACAACTCACAATATCAGTAAATTATTAACTAAACATGGGAATAGTCTTAATTTAAGATGTTCTCACAGGGAAGATGTACAACACTTTAATTATAATGGTATTTACACTCATGGTGGTGAAAAAGATATAAACGGTATAAATTTTGAAGATGCTATTATTTACACATCAGCAAGAACACTAACAGTTTCATCATGGATTAATGATAAAGATAGACTTTTAGAGCCAAACAAAAGGCACCATCAATATAAACAATTTTACTTAGACTCTATTATATTAAATATTTTTAGTTATCAACAGTCTTACAGATTTAATGACAGACCTGATGAGATAAATAATTATTTCTGGATGTCAAAACAAGAAATACTTGATCTTGCAGAAGAGTATAATAATGACTATACATATGAAGATGCTTTAAATTCAGATGAAAGATTTGTATATACAAAACTACAAGAGATTAAAGATGATTTATCACCTGAAGCAAAAGCTGTATTAGACAAAGCGACAGAGCTTGTTAAGAAGTCTTTTAAATATCGCGAATTATTTAATGACTCTCATCCTGAATATCAAATCAATAATTGGGATTGCGGATGGTATCAGCTTAAAGCTTTATTAAAAGAATTCATGTCAAATGAATTAAAAGAATTTAGGGCATTATATAAACAACTAGCTGATAAAATGCGGCCTATGATTTATGAATTAGGTTTCTTAAGAAAATAGTTATAAGGTAATAATATGATTAGAAGAAAATATATACTAGAATCAACAGACGCAACATCGATTAATTCTACAAGAAGTGCTGCTAGTTTATTAAAAAAGATTAGGTTTTAGAAAAGGTAAAAGTTTTAAAGGTGTAAGTGGTGCGAACTATTATATTGGTGATAACTGTGGTGTAATATTACATAGTAGTGGTATTTATTTTCCTAAAAAGTATGATGTTTCAGACAATATTGTTGAAACTGATTATACATTAAAAAATACATTACCAATGCTTGGACTAAGTATACAGCATGGTGCAGATGTTAGTGAAAGCACAATGGAAGACCTTATTGCTTATACCTTATTAAATAAAGGTAGGGATGTAACATTATCTTTTCCAACTACTATAGATGAAATAAAAGAAAACATTGAAATTGTGCAAGAAGATGGCGATGCTATTAGGTATATAATTGAATCTTACTTAGAAAACCTAAATAATTAATATAAATAAATCCCATATAGTTAACTATATGGGATTTTCTATTTGTATCTGAAGTATTTCAAAATAGTATTCAAAATCCCTGATACAAAATTATGCAAAAATTTTGTTTACAAGGCAGTAGTCCTGTGGTATAATTATCCCATAATCGTTAAGGCAAAGAGCCTTACGCGATTCTTCTTTGACTGTATTTGGGGAATACTATGAGAAATGAAATTGAGGCTTTAATCCTTTTGGTCGTCGTTGTCTTTGGCTGCTTCTATGTCAATGAACTCACTGATCTTCTTGGCACTTTCATTTCTATGATTATGGGGTAAGACATATGTTTAAACTTTATTATCTTTTCGATTCCGATAATGCTGCAACTTCTGTTTACTCTGATCCCGAATTGATTAATTGCATTAATTATATGGAGGATAGTGGCTTTAATAAAGCTAGATGTTTGATTGTTTCGCCAAATGGTACTAGAATTACATTTGAGTCTAATGATATTGTGTTTCATAGCACTCAAACTTATCGTACAGCACTTCATGCATGTTAGTGAGGATAATTATTATGCCATGCCAATATTATGAAACAATAGCAGATACTTTACTTGACGAAATAGAAATGTGGTTTATAGCTAATTGTTCACCTGATAGCTATGCTACTATAGAACAATATATAGAAGATATGGATTCATTTATAGATTGTATAAATGATACTGGATTAAATGATTGTATTAATTATCTTATCACTGAATATGGCTATTCACCTGAATATATAGAAAATCACATTAACGAAATTGCAGCTTATATTGTTTATTGTGCTGAGAATTCTTTAAAAGAAAATATTAAATAGGAGCTTTACTATGGCAGACACTGAAAACAAAATTAACCTTCGTGACCTTGATGATGTTGATTGTGCGAACATTGTTGTAGCTAGACAGATTAAAAAGTTTATTCGTAAATTTCAATCATTTAAAACAACGCCAATCGATTGTTGGATTAGTCGCGGGCACTTTATCACATTTAAATATAGTAATGATAAATTCATCTGGGAATCGGCACCAGATAAGTATGGCTGTAAAACATTTATCACATCATTGAGTGAAAATCTTAGTAGATTCGACTTGAACAAGCTTCTTGTATTTACATTTAACACAATGTGTGATATGAATAATAGTGAAGATATTTCAGATACTGCTGAAGACCTTCTTGCATATGCTGAATCTAAATTGCGTGAAATGCTTGCTGATGAAGCTGTATAATCTCATATAAGTTAAAAACCCTCTAATTTAAATTAGAGGGTTTTTATTTTATTATTTATTATGTAAAAACTACGACCTGTAAATCGAAATATTTCGAAGAATCCCTGATACAATTTGATACACTTTTTATGTTTACAGACTTTAATTTTTATAGTATAATATGTCTATAAATTGAATGGATGGAATGGGTCCTTCCAGTAAACAAAGGAGTATAATATGAAGAAATATACAGTTAATACTAATATTACAATGAATCTCTGTGACGAGTTTTATGGAGAACCAGCTCTAACGCTTGAAGGTTTAGATCTTAATAGCCTTGATGATTATGCAAATTACCTTGACAATGAATGTGTTTTAAAAGATAATGCAGTCTTTCATGTTATTCATGGAAGTGAGATGAATGATTTCTATACGTTATCTGGAAAAAATGCTTATCCAGATGATTTAAATATTGTTGTTATTAAGTTAAGCAACCTTGTTAATCCAAATAAACTTATTACAAAGAGGTTTGAATTCGGTGGAAGGTGGTTTGACGATGTTGTTGATAACAATGCTCACAGAGAATGCTAATTTAATTGGGAACAGCTATGTCGCTTTATACATTAAAAGAACTTAACAACAAACCAGCGGAAATTATAAGTGCACTTATACTAGAAGAATACAAGATAATTCCTACAGAACAGTCTAGTAATAAAAAAGAATTTGTGGCTGTACTTACTAAGGGTAACTATACAGTTGAAGTTATAACGCGGTATAATTACGATTATTTTGTTATAATCTTTACTGCTAAACATAGTACAGATCATAAATTTGACATTGAAGAATCACGCATATATTATAAGTCGTATAGCGACAAATATGATGAAGTTTATTCAGACTCTAAAAAAGAGGCTGAAGATGAGCGTCTTAAATATCTCACAAAGTGTTATGAAGATATGTATTTAACAGGAAAATTTCCAGAAGTCTATAAGGAGTTTCCAAGATGAGTGGTGGTGCATTTGACTACAGAGATAATATCCTTTTTGATTTAAAGGACATGGTTGCCCGTGAAATCGGACTACTTGAATATGGTGGTAATAACGAAGATTGGAGAAGCGATAATCCTAAAGTCATTGAATATATGAAAACTATTTGCAAAGACTTGGGTAAACTTGGCAACATACTTCATTCACTAGATTGGTATTTGTCTGGTGATACTAGTGAAGATAAATTTATTTCAGATTATGAAAATTTATATATGGAGAAGCATGATGGCGACTAGTGAAAGTTGTATGCTTAATTTAACAATTGGTCAAATAAGAGTATTACATCATACTTTGGAGAAATATATTCGCAGTCATGATATAATCTTACATAACAGTAGATTTAACATAAACGAAATGAGACTTATATTTGCCGATATGTCAAGATATTGTGAATTATGCAATACGCTTAATGATATTCTAATTAAACATGATAGCCAAACATATAAGAGTGAGTAAATAATTATGCTTACAAAATTTAATAATATGGATGCTGTTGTGTCTGATGTTGTTCATTCATGTATTAACGACGGTTATAAGATTGATGTAGAAGAATCAATAATTGATTATGAAGAAGATAAGAACTGTGTATTTAAAACTGTTCTGAAAAAAGATGTTGATGGAATTGAATGTAAAACTGTTATTACACTCAATAGCAATGAAGATGATAAAACTAAATATTGCACTTATCACAAAGTAGAGATTGTTGGTGATACTAAATGGAGTGAAGAAACTTATACATATAATTATACAACTAACAAGTATAAACTAAATAACACTGTTAAAGATAATTCTCTAAATAAAACAAATAATAATATTATATAAATAATTCCTGATATTATGATAATGTCATAGTGTTAGGAATTATTTATTTTTATCGAATCTGTATCAAAAATCCCTGATACAAATTGATGAATTTTTCTTGTTTACAAATCAGTGATCTTGAAGTATAATATACCTATAAATTGAATGAGAATGGACTCATTCAGTGAACTATGGAGACTCACAATGATAAACCCATTTATTGGAATGCAAGAAATTCAGGAACTCAAAGATTCTGATCAATTCAATTATATAGTTGTTTATCCTGTGTTAAATAACAAACTTGAAATTATTCCATTTGTTGATAGATCTAGAGCTTTTAAAGAGACTGTTAAAGTTTCAGAAAGTGGACAGTGGGTTTATATGATTGAACTCAAAGATGGTCACATCCTTGCATATCTTACTGGTTATTGTTCTAAACGATAATTTACTTGGAGAGCATAAACATGACTGAAATGTATTATCTTGTAAAACAAAATAAAGACGATGTTTATCTTCTGAGTGAACCGAATAAAATATTATTCTCAACAAAAGATCGTAAAGAAGCTGAGCTTGCATATAAGAAAGTTGCCGGTGATAAAAAAGTATTTCCTGATGAATTTGATAAAGGAATTTATGTATTAGTATCAATGGGTCATTATCCACTTCATCCAAAAACACTCTATGAGATTAATTCGAATACTTACCCAGTGTAAATAATATTATAGGAATAAGTTATGTTCGATATATTATTAATTATAAGTGGAACACTTTTGTTTATTTCTGTAATTATGTATGCTGAACATATTTAAATTTACATGTCATAGTTTCAGTCTGTATCGAAATAAAGTCAAAAATCCATGATACAAAATGATGAATCTTTTTTGTTTACAAGGATAGACTTTTGGACTATAATATGTCCATAAATTGAATGAGTCCATTCTCATTCAATAACCTAATGAGGTACCAAATGGCATTTTACACATTGGAAGAGTTGGAATTGAATATTGCTGATCAGATTAATAAACTCGTCCAGAATGGCTATCATATTGATGGTGAGGCTTCTACCTCAACAGGTAAGCGATTTAAAGCTGTGCTTAAAAAAGATTTCCCTCAACAAATGACTGTGATTTTTAGAAGTATTATCATTTGTGATAAATATGCATCAGGTTTTGAAGTCTCGTGCAAAAAGCTTCCTGAACTCAATCATTCAAAGTATAATACTTATTATAAAGTACATGACAATATTTATACTGATTCTAAAACTGCAACTTACTAATAATGGAGGTACATACTATGAGTACTTGGGAAAGCTTGGATTATGCACCTTTTAACGGTGATGAGATTATTTGCACACATTTTTATTGGAATCCAGTTGTTACTAACAAAGACCCTCATTATAGAGTATTTTTAAAACATAAAGATGGCACTATTAATAGTGTAAGAAAATACACAATTGACATTATGAATTCATATATTAAAAGTGTAATGAACTCTAATGATGTTGTTGATTACATGCTGTGTGAATGGGTAAATAACGAATACCGTGAATGTAGACATTCTAAAGGTTGGAATATTAAAATTAAAGACCTTAAATATTAAGTATATTTACACATCATATTTGTATTAGAAATAAATCGAAAATCCCTGATACAAAATGATGAATTTTTTCTGTTTACAAGGGCAAGTAGTTGTAGTATAATATACTCATAAATTGAATGGGAATGGTTCCTGTTCATAGACTGGAGGAATTATTATGATGGAAATAAAAGGGAAATATTGTACTGCAAAAATATATGCTGGCACTATAGAAGATGGTGTAGTTGAACAGTTAAAAGAAATTGTAAACTGTCCAGCTTTTAAAGATCAGCAGGTTCGATGTATGCCGGACGTTCATGTTGGTGCGGCAGGTCCATGCGGGTTAGTAGCAACTATTGGTGAATGGGTAAACCCGCAACACGTTGGTGTAGACATTGGCTGTGAAGTTTCAATGGTTTTTCTTAATAAGAAAATACCTGAATTTATTTATAAAGAATTTGAGGCAAAAGTAAAAGAGCAAGTTAAATTTGGACAGACTATACACTCAGAATGTAAAGTTGACAAATTAGAATTTGTTAAATTTATTCAGGAAGGCTTTGATACGTATCGTGGCATTTGGCCTGATAAGTTATATGAACTTCCGAAAGTAGTAACTATTGAATACATTAACTCTGTTATTAGTAGAGTTGGCATAAATGAAGAACACTTTTGGCGTTCATTAGGAACTGTCGGTGGTGGAAATCACTATTGGGAATACGGTGAAGGTTCTGAAGGTAATACTTGTCATTACGCATATTCAGTTCATTGTGGATCTCGTAACTTTGGTTTAAAAGTATGTCATTATTGGACTAAGTTGGCAGAGTGCGGTTTATCTAAAAGCGAAATTAAAAGCATTACTGATGCTTTAAAAGTAGAGTATTCAAATACTTACTCATCAATGGAAGGTTTTTCTGAAGCGTTAAAAGAAAAATTAGATATTGAAAAATCTAAAAAGATACCTGGCTATTTAACAGGTGACTTACTTAGAGGATATCTTTGTGATATGTGTTTTGCTCAATTATATGCAAAATTTAATCATATTACTATAGAAAAAATTGTGAACGAGATATTAGGTCAATATGGTATACATCAAATAGACAGAATTTCATGTACGCATAATTTTATAGACTTAGAAGATCATACTCTGCGAAAGTCAGCTATTCGTTCATATAAAGGAGAGCGACTTTTGCTTCCATTCAATATGAAAAGCGGAACTGCAGTGTGTGAAGGCAAGTCAAATACAGAATGGTTAAATGGTTGTGCTCATGGGGCTGGTAGAAAGATGTCACGTACTATGGCAAAGTCTAAAATTTCTTTAGAAGAGTTTAAACTTTCAATGGAAGGCGTTTATTCTACTACTGTTTGTGAGTCGACTATAGACGAGTCACCTATGGCTTATAAAGATACTGATGAGATTAAAAGACTAATATCTGAAACTGCAGATATTAAATTTATGATGTTACCTAAGATAAACATTAAAGCAACTGAATAAAAATACCGGACAATTAATAATTGTCCGGCACGGCTTAACAATTTGATCTTCCTGGGTAATATCCTTCTGGACAGACTGTTGATAAAATATCTTCTTTTCCATTTGTGTACCAATGCTTTTTATTTTTAGCTCTACTGCATTTTATTTTATTAGCAGTTTCTTGTGATACAGACTTACCAGGTCTAAATCCTTCAGGACATTCAAATGCTAAAGTATTTTCTTTTCCGTTAGTATACCAGTGTTTACCAAACGAGCCATTTTCTTTTCCAACAGTTTTACCTTTATGTGCTTCACTTTGCTTTCTACGATGTTCTTCTGTTATTAGTGGTCTATTTTTTGCAGCGATACTCATATTAGAACGATGTTCATTTGAAAATAATCTACCTTTAACAAACCCTTCAGGACATTCATAAGTAAATATATTTGTTTTCCCATTATTAAACCAATGTTTATTTTTACTATAGCAGCCGACAGATTTCATTGATCCGTTGCTAATTCTTTCTTTCAATAGATTTGAATAATCTTCTCTTAATTTAGCATATTCTTCTGCAGATATTTTGTAATCTGAATTTGGGCGACTCCAAAACGCGTGTAAAGCGAATCTCATGCTATTGCCAGGAAATATATTTACTAATAACTTATGACACTCATAGTGTTCGGTTGCAGTTAGCAACACCAAATTAAATTTACATCTTTTAAATTCTGTAAAGATTGATCTAGGTAAGATATGATGACATTCATAATAGCTACCATTTCCCTTTTTACGTAAGCCTAACTTACATTCTTGCTTTGCGCGAGAAATAATCTCAATATACTTTTTACATGAGTCAATAATTAAATTAACGCCGATAATACTTCTTACTAAACTTTTGTTATATTCCATAATTATTCCTACAAATAAATAGTTAATACAACTTAACTTAGCTGTTTATGTATATAGATATTTATTGGAATAATAACTATTAAGATCAATACTAGCAATAGGAAAAGGCAATGAAGATTGGAACTGTTCAGGTCCTCATGGTGCTGGTCGGTTAATGTCGCGTAAAGAAGCTAAACAGTCGATTTCAATGAAAGACTTCATTAACTCAATGGACGGTATTTATACCACTTCCGTCAATGAAGGAACTTTGGATGAGTCACCGATGGCATATAAAAATGCGCAGGAAATTATTGACTGTGTGAAAGACACCGTTGATATTGTTACCGTAATTAAACCGATTTACAACTTCAAAGCATCTGATGTTTGATAAATAAAATGCGACATATTAAATATGTCGCATTTTAACAGGAGATCTTAACATGGCATACATAGGCAATAGTATGAATAATATAAATGTGAAGTTTTCCTATAATGAATTTGGATTATTGCTTAACGAAAAGAATTCTTTTATTGGAATCAACTTAATGACGACGAAAAGAATAAATTAATTCAAGATTTGAAAAAGAATTTGAAAGTATTGGAACTGTTCTGTCAGTAACAGAATTAAACATAGCATTAAGATTTTTGCTTACGCTTAATTTAGGATTTGCTCTCTAACCAACCTCTATGTGTCTTATCTTAAATAAGAATTCAATAGTGGATTAAAATTTAGCCTCTAGTCGTGTATATTTTCAATACATTGCTAGAGGTTTTATTTTACTTTCATTTCTGGAGTTTAGTATGGGCGTATATGATGATGTAATATCTGAATTTTACGAAGACAAGAAACCTGGATATTGTTATAGATGCATGAGCTATTGCTGTATTCATAACAATGAAGAACTAAAAAGAGAAGCAGAAGAAAACGAAAGAAAGTGGCGAGAAGAAATTAAAAAGCGTAATGAAGTGTTTTCGCAGAAGTGTGCTGAAGATGCGCGTAATGAAGCGACGGGAAAAGAAATTGTAAGAAGTGTTCTAGATTTCTACAATGTAAAGCGAGATAAAGATTGGCCAACAAAAGTAATATGTGATAACAATGACACTTTCTACATATCTTACTTGTTTGGGTTAGATAATGAACGTGATTTTTATATTTCAGTTGGCTCAGGTAAAATATCAGCAGATGATCTAGTAAAGAAATTAAAACAGCGAATTGGTGATTTTAATATGAAACATAATAGCAAACTTACTAAATTCAACGACATGTTTGCAAAGACTGTAAGCATCGTAAATAATGCAGCTGATGTAAACAAAGAGCGTCACATGTTAGAAGACTTGCTTGAGTTTAATAGAACAATGAAAAAGATTGAAAGCGATAGCGAGTATAACAAATGCGTTGCTGACATGTATGAATTATGGGAAGCATTTTTAGCAGCTTATGACAAATGTAATACAGCATTAAAAACCGCGCTTAACAAATCAAGGTCTTGATATGAATAAAATATCTTTGGCTCGTCTGTGCAAGGAGGGTAAGTAATAATTATGAATCTAGGTGACCGCATGAAACAATATGAGTCAGTTAGTAAAACAGGTCTTATTCATAGAATGCCTGTTATTATTAGATTAGACGGCTGCCATTTTCATACATTCACTAAAGGATTTGAAAAGCCATTTGATGAAATTTTAATGTCTTCAATGATGAAGACAATGAAATGTTTGTGCTCAAATATTCAAGGCTGTGTGTTTGGATATACTGAGTCTGATGAAATTTCATTGGTCCTTATTGATTATAAGAAGCTTAATTCATCAGCGTGGTATGATAATGAAGTTCAGAAAATATGCTCAGTTGCAGCTTCGCTATGTACTTTAGCATTTAACCGTATATTTAGAGCAGAAGTTCATAGCCATGTTCCTGAGTATTTTAACGATAAAGAAAAAGGAAAGTGCCTATCAGCATATAACAAAGCATTAGAGTGTGGCGCGACATTTGACTGTAGAGCCTTCAATCTCCCTAAAGAAGAGGTATGTAATTATTTCATTTGGAGACAGCAGGACGCTACAAGAAACTCTATACAATCATTAGCGCAGTCTAAATTTTCGCATAAAGAGCTTCAAGGTTTATCATGTGATAAATTGCAGGACAAACTATTTAATGAATGTGGAATTAATTGGAATGATTTAGAAACTTTCAAAAAGCGTGGCACATCTTGTTTTAATACAGGTAGTGATTGGACTGTTGATTTGAATATGCCAATTCTAACTCAAGATAGAGATTACATTAATAAACACATATTTATTGAGTGCGAATAATATTAAATCCCATATAGTTAACTATATGGGATTTTTATTTTGTATCAGATAATGAATCGAAAATCCCTGATACAAAATGATGAATTTTTTCTATTTACAAACCACTTGACTTGTAGTATAATATACTTACAAAATAAATGGGAATGGGTCTCATTCAGTGACTAGGAGATATGTTATGCTTAATATTTATTTTGGTGATATTCCTGAGTCCTTAAAAGATAAATACATTTTTGACACTAAAACTTATTTTAATAATACTTATATGGATGAATAGATTATTGAACAAACATCAAAAGAAATTATTAAAGCTATTGATAAATCAGATGTTATTGATTCACGTGCTATAAAAAGTTCTGTATTTGGAATTATAGACCCTAAAAAATTATCTACTGGAACAAAGACAGTATTGCTTATTATGCATGATAATAGCAAAATATTTAATGCATCTATGTGTGGTGATAATTGTGCAAAATGGATATTAGAATTTGCAAGTCATAATGGTGTTACTATTAGTCTTCATCATTTAATGGACTTTGGTAAAGGCGAATTTAAAATTAACATTTTAAATGTTAATAAAATTGTAACAAATATGGGCGACCTTGTTTGGGAAGCTGGTGAGTTTGTATAATAAAGCTATCATGTTAAGCAATATATTGCTTAACATGATTAATTTAAAATTATTAGTTGTTAAGATAAAATAAATATTATTGAATAGAATTTACACATCATATTTATATAATCATAATAGTTATTATGACAAGGATTAATTTATCTATACCAGTTAATAATTTAACTGATGAACATCTTTTAGCGGAACATCGTGAAATTAAACGTTTACCTTCCTGTTTACAAAAAGCAATATTATCTGGTAGTATAAATAATATTCCTAGTAAATTTTGTTTAGGTAAAGGACATGTTTTATTTTTCTTAAATAAAATGTCATTTGTCTTTAACAGATATAAAGAAATTCATAATGAATGTTTAAATAGACATTTTAATGTAAGTGATTATTCATCTAATTTTCTAAATATAGATGTATGCTATAATAATGATTATATTCCTAATTCTGATGATAAACAATTATTGCAACAACGTATAATTGACAGAGTACTTAATGGTAAATGTAATAATTATCATTATTATGGTAAATCTATAACAAAAGAACAAGCATGCAGTTTATTATTTAAATAATGTTATATTTCAATGTATATAATAATTATTTATTAGTATCAAATATTTATTTTACATTTATAGGTTTATTATGCATCAAAATTATTATGAATTATCAAATGGTAAACAGGCTGTAGACTACATTTATTTAGGTTGTCTTGGGTTTTCATATGGGAATGCTTTTAAGTATCTTGTACGTGCATCAAGAAAACCAGGAAATTCAGCAGAATCTGATTTAAATAAAGCACTTACGTATATTACATCGTCAGACAGGGAATACTCATTTATTATTAGACTGTTATTACGAATCCGTAATTGGTTTGTATTTAATCATGCATATTCGTTTAATGAACATCATATTAAGCATATTTTAAAAGCTATTATCAATTTTGAAAAACCTACTAAAATAGCAACTATGATTGTTAAATATATGCAAGATAGGGGAATTATAGTAAATGATGAATTCAAACAATACGCACCCAGCACCAAAAATATTCCCTAAGTTATTTATAGGAAGTGCTGCAAAAGCGTTTACACAGTTTATAAAACGCAATAGTTTTGAATATACAATTAATTATATTCAATCACGTGAAGATTTAATTTCTTTAATAGACACATATAGCCAGTATAAAAATTATAATTTACCAATTATAATTAGTGACATTTCATATTTAAGTCATGCTGATCAATCTTTACTTTTGAAATTCATGGAAGATACTAATTTAAAAATTATTTTACTCGCAAGTCGAGATAATATATTAAATACAATAATTTCAAGGGTAAAGGAATTTAGAAAATATTATGCCGATTTTCGTGACATTAATTTTATGTCTATTTCAAAAGCGCGTGAAGAATGTAAGAATGTATTAAATACATTAGATGCTGATTCTTCTATTGAAGATAAACTTATTGTATATAATAAATTTAACCCAGTATTAGGATATATGAATTCATTAGTTAGTAAAAGATCATTTAATGATAGGGAAAAATTATTAAACTTGTTGGAATTTAATAATGAATGATAAATTATTATTAAAGAAAAGCGTAAATATTTCTAATATTGAATTTTTACAATTTTTACATCCTAATTTTGATCTTGTTAAAGACATTAATGAATATGATAATCCATTTCCTAATGGCATTATTTATGTTGGTCCTAGTATAAATAATTTGCATGATAAATTAAATTCATTTACACCAAACTGGATTATTGTTAATAATCATATATTTGATGTTGATTTATCAACCAATGATGGTTTATTAAAAAATATACTACCTTTACAATATGCAAAACTAAATAAATTGTCAAAGGATAATAATCCAGCGTATAAACGTATTGCTTATGATCTTTTAATTGAGAAGATTAAAATTTGTTTAATTGATGGGTCCCAACTCACATTTTGTGAAGATGAACGACAGTCAATGTTTAATTTATTTAAAGCAATATTATTACCACCAAGTAACTTTGAATCAGTCTTTTTTACAACTGTTAATAAAGATAATATAAATATTGCAACATCTTCAATGTTAACATATTTAAATAATGTACAATATAAAATTTTACCAAAAGATAATATATACTATGCTAATCTGATTTTAGAATCAAATAGACGATATGGTAAACATATAAAATCAGGTATACGTAAATATGTTACTTCAAAAGCAAATAGTGAAATAGCTTTGTTTCAGTTACTTTCTTATTTAAATAGGACAAGATAATGGCTACACAATCAGGACAAAGTCAACTACCTAAATTATATAATTATATTAAATCATTAATTGAATCAATGGAAGTTATACCTACAGCTGAATCACTGCCATCGTATGCACAATTAAAAGAATCACCAAATAAATTCTTTGAATTATTTTCTGAAGCTGTATATAAATATAATGTTATTTGTGATACACTACAAAAGCTTCAACATGCAAATGCAATGATAGTTAAAATATTAAATGATCTTATGTCACCTGATTGTAGGGAATCATTTAATGTTAAAAATTTATATTTGAAAAATTTTCAACAAGTTAAATCTGAATGTGTTGCACTTATTGCATGTTATGAAACTGCAAAATCTTCATCTGAAACAATTGTAAAATTCTTCAATTCAGCACAATACACAATTACATCTGGAAAATTTGACAGTACTTCAGCTAATTATTAATAGGTTACTATTATGCATTGGAATATATTAAAAAATGTGCTTCCACAAAATGGACAATCTTGTATTGTGAAAAGATTTAAAAATAATTCTTTACATTATGCAATTTGTACATTTATGCATTTTGGTACAGAATATATTTGGATTACATCAAAACATTCAAAGATAACTTGTGATTTTAGTGATAAATGGTATGCTGTTGATAGCATGATTGATAATATTGAACAACGATTAGCTGCTGAAATTCAATCAGCTTTTGATTGAAAATATCTAATTATAGTTAATAATTAATAGTTATTAATGTATATTATATTTATCGACCAGGATCACGTATCCATTGTCTAACAACTAAATTTATAAAGGAAAAAAATTATGGCAAATGAACTCGACGTTATGAACACTAATTCTGCACTTGCTACTGGTAAACCTTCATTCTCACTTAAATCGTTGAACCTTGCTGCAAAATGTCCAGCAGTTGTTGTTGCATCAACAGGTGCAAAGCTTTCAAAATATGCATTTCCAAAAATTAAATTTGAAGAAGGTCGACGTTGCAGACTATCAATTTTAACTGAAGATGTTATTATGATTCGTCTTCATTATCATCCTGAAATTGGTAGCATTATTTGTGATGGAACAGCATGTTGTAAATACTGTGATAAAGTAAGTATTAAATATTGCTATCCTTGTGTTGTGTATGAAACTGATAATGCAGGGCGCCCAACGTCAACAAAAGTAGAAATTAAGCTACTAACACTTGGTGGTGAAATGTATGATCAGATTTCACTACTTTCAGAGATTGGCGGATCAATCACAAATATGGATCTTCTGTTCTCATGTACGTCTACGCAATATCAAAAATGCCAGGTAACTCAAGCGGGACCTGCACAGTGGATGAATAATCCTGATATTGTAAAATATGTAACTGATTATATGTCAACAAACAGTGAAAAGATTTTAGACTCACTTGGTAAGACCTATACAGCTGAAGAATTCAATGCTAAGCTGGGTGATCCAAATGCTTCTACTGAACAGCATTGTATATCAGCAGCAGACCTTGCGTCAGTATATAATGTATAATTAAATTAATGGGAATGAATTAATTCATTCCCATTTTTTGTATATGCTTATGAATAAGTTAAAATCTTTAAAAGAAATAATATATTAATACATTTACTATGGCAAAACATTATTATAAAAATCCAAAACATCAAGAAAAAGCAGCATCAAAAATTTTTGATGCTGAGTCTACAGATTTATCATATATTTCAAATGATAAACATTTGCTGTATAGACATGTGATATTTATTAATAAATGCAGATATCATACATGTATTAATTATAAACGATTTACTGTACCTGAAGGTAGATTAGCTGGCCAACATTCTAAAATCTTCCGTGGCTTTCGAGAATATTATCCAACAATATATGCCTTGTGGATGCATATACTTAGATGTTGCTTAGATAAAACATATTTATTTTATCCTTATTTTGGTGCAAAAGGAATATATCCAGGTGCTGATTTTTTAGATTCACGTAGATTTACTATTTGGTGTTTACGCAATGGATTTATAGGTAAACCATTTACATATACGATGTATTTACAACGTAAAAACAAATCAAAAGGATATACTTTAAGTAACTGTTATTTTATAACTGAAAAAGAAGCACATGCACCAAGTAAATTGCCTAATGTTATTAATAGTATTAGACTAATAAAAACATATGAAGAAGAACATGATAAATCTGTTTCATATATGACATTTTATACAAGATACTACATGTATGATATGAGTGAAACTGATGCTAGAATGGTTGAATATCCAAAAATACCTGGATTTAGTCCAGCAACATTTTATGACAGTGTTGCTGATGAAACATCATGCTCACGTACTACATTTTTAAGTAGAATGCATTATTCATATTTAAATGGTGGCCATAAAGTACACCCGTATGATTTATTAAAACCTGAATATTCTGTTAATGCTAACTGTAATAATCAGGGTAAGCTTTCATATAAGCAACAATATGACCGTGATAAAAAAGAAAATAAAGATAAATATAATCCTTATGTAAATCCAAATAATTTTATCACAGATGATAATGAAACATCATCTGTATATAGTGAAAATAATGATTTAAATATTTATAACTAAATGAGATAATGAAATGAAATTTACTACATTTATAAAAGCATATAAATTAGTTTTATCTGATATTGAAAAGAAAGTTAGAGATTGGAATCGTGTATTTATTACTAAAGTATCATTTGATGATGAAAAATTAAAAATGGTATTTGCTAATAATAAAGATATGGCACCAGGAACAATAGCAATGCAAACTGCCGTAAATTATTTGGCTATTGAAAACTGTATTGCAAATGCATTATTAGATAAACTATCAATATCAGATGCTTATGCCGATGTTGTTGATGAAATAAATGATGTTGGAAAATTTTTATCAATTATAGATTTTGTTTTATCACAATTAGTTAATATGGTTAAAGATGTTGACAATGACGTACAATTATTAGACTTATATGCAGATACTGATAATAATCTTGTGATTATTGATTTAGTATTAACTGAAGATAATGAAACATTTAAAATGACGTTACGGACTGATGGTAAAATAACAATGTTTAGTGAATATTCAGAGGATTAAATATGTCAAGATATATTATTGCACTAGACTGTTCATTTACAAGAACAGGAATTGCGATACTCGATACTACTGAAAAGAAGCTTTATTTTGAAACAGCATCAGAAAAGATTGGTGAAAAACAATTTGAAAATGTATTTCATGCTGCAAAATCAATTGTAAATCAATTAAAAATTTACATATAAAATAAAATAAATTTTCAAACCTTTATATCTATATTAATATAATTAAAGTTTATTACTTATAAATATGGAGGTTTGAATCATGCCTAGTCCTTCATGGCAAAAAGAAAGAATTAATGTGAATGTTACAAAGTCCTTTAAGGATGAGATGCAAAAAGTCGTTGATCTTTATCGTGAAAGACAAGACCGTAATATTCCAGTGGGAAAAATAGTTGAATCTTTGATTCATGGTGATGAATATGTTACTTCTCTTTATAATGAGATTAAGGAGAAGTGATTATGAATATTAAAGAATGGCAAACTGCTTGTAAAGAGAATTGGTTTTCTGTAGATCATAAATATGATATTGCGTCTAGAGAAATTCAAAAATCATTAAAATACAATTCTAATCCTAATGCTATTATTCGTCATCATCTTCGTGATACAGAAGAGCAAAGAAAATATAATGATGAACATTATGAATTATGGGGATTTGAAATTGATGAAAATGGTAATGAATATTTTGAATATGGAAAATATATTATTTTTATGACTCAAGAAGAACATTTAGCGATACATGCAGTGTCAGAAGAAACAAGATTAAAGTTAAGTAATAGCCTTCATCTGTTTTACGCGACAGATGAGGGTAAATTAAGTGCAAAATTACGTATGACAGATGCAGTAAAATCAAAAATAAGTGCCTCAGTAAAAGCTACCATGACAGAAGAGCACAGGTGCCTGCTTAGTGATATAGCAAAGGAAAATATGACTGACGAACGCAAGGAGTTAATACGCCAAGCTACTAAAGATGCAATGAACGATACAGAAATAAGAAAGAAAATTAGCAATAGTAAACTTGGTAAACCACTATCTGAAGAACATAAGAAGGCTATTTCTGAAGGCAGTAAAGGACGTGTAGTTTCTAAAGAGACTAGAGAAAAGATAAGCAAAATTCATAAAGGTAAGACTGTATCTGATGAAACTAGGCAGAAGTTAAGAGATGCGAATAAAAAGGTATGGGAGAATGACGACTATAAAAAGTATCAAAGTGATATTCACAAAGGAAAGACACCGTGGAATAAAGGTGTTCCAATGACTGAAGAGCAGAAAGAAAAGTTAAGCGCTGCTAAAAAAGGAAAGCCAAATCCTTTTAACGACGAGCATAAAAAGAAAATTATTGATTCAATAAACAAAAGAACTGCAGCATATAGGGCATACAAAGAATTACATAAAGACTCTGATATTAAATACAATGAATTTTGTAAAGTGATATGGCCGGAGTTAAAAAATGAAAGCTCAGAAGATTGAATATAGATATTTAATAAGCCTAGACCCATCATTTACTAGAACAGGTATATGTATAATCGATTTAGTAGAAAAGAAAATATATTTTTATACAGCATCACATAAAATAGGTGAAAAGCAGTTTGAGAATATCGTTCATGCAGCACAATCAATTACATCACAGATACAAGCAATAATAAAAGAAAATTGTGGAAATGATTATATACTTATAAGTGAAGCCCCCTTGCCGATGAGCTCGATGAGCGCAGCCTTATATTCATTAGACACACTAATATATAATGAATTTGAATCACATATAAAAATGTCATATAATCCAGCGACTTTACGCTCTAGAATACATGGTAGAAAATATGATAAAAATGATTCTGTAAATTTAGCTTCAAAATATCTTAAAATTCTTGAAGATAATGGGTATATTATTAATACAGCGATAGGAACAAAAAAGAAACTAACACACGATAATGCAGAAGCATTTTTATATGCACATTTATATCTACATGATAATGGCAATAATGAATTTCAATTTGACAATTCCCAAGAAATAGCTGCATATAAACAGAGAATGAAACAGTTAAAAGAGCGAGAAAAGTTATTATTAAAAGAGGGGCAAAACAATGAACGAATTTAAAGTTGATGGTTATACTATTGTTGAAGATGAAGTAAAACATGACGATGTTGTTACTGTTATTAATGATTATTATGATAGTCGTGAAATTTGTGAATATGCAATACCTATTCCAGAGACACCTTCATTGCATTATACAGTAGTAAAAGAAGCGCCTAAAAATGATAAAGAATATTTTGATGTGAATTATGCACTATGAGTACAAAAGTAAAAATTATAATTGCAGTAATTGTAGTTCTTATTAGTATTGCATCCGTTGTAGGATTGTTTGTTTACATTAATCATTTAAACAATAAGATAAGTGATTTAAATGTAACTGTTGATGCACAATCGCATGTTATTGAGACACTGCAAAATGAAGTTGACAGTCTAAACACAAATCTTATTGTTTATCATGAGACATTGAATACAATTAGTGATTATATTGAAAATGTAGAAAAATTAAAATCAAATGACTCTGCAATAAAACAGGCAATCTATGAAGAGGTAATTTCCAATCCAGAATCTATGGAGTGGTTTAATGAAAAACTTCCTGATAATATTATTTCTATTATTAATGACCGTGCTGCTGACGGGATGTGTAACAACTAAAACAATTGTTGAGTATAAGTACGTAAAGCCTGATATACCACAGCATTTACTTGAGCCCTGTGAGAACGTTCCTGTCTCAATAACTACAAATGGCGAATTAGTAACAGCGTATATTACACTGCAAACAGAGTATCTTGTGTGCTCTTCAAAAGTAACTTCGATTGCGACAATCCTTAAATCTTATGACGATAACTATAGCAATCAAGATAATAAAGAAGAGAAATAAATTTACACACATATGATGTGTAAATTAAAAATCCCATATAGTTAACTATATGGGATTTTTATTTTGTATCAGATAATGAATCGAAAATCCCTGATACAGTTTGATACAATTTTTTAGTTTACAATGGGTCGGAATTAGCGTATAATAAGGCCATCAATTGAACGGAAATGGATTCGTTCAATTAGTTAACAATCATTGGAGGTTATTATGTCTATGTGGCAGATCGAAATTGAAGAATACAATCGCATGGTGCAAGATTCATTCCCTGCTGAACGTGAATACTTCAGAACAAAAGAGGAAGCTTTGAATTTCGCAAATTCTATCGATAACTCATGTTGCGATTGTTGGATTTGGTTAACTGAGCTCATTGAGGATCCTGAATTTCCTGGCAGCTATATGGACACTAATAATAAGGTTTGTCTTCAATCAGTAGAAATTGATTAAACATAAGGAGATATCCTATGTACGTTAAAACTGAAATTGACATAAGCGATCTTGATCGTCTTTTATGGAGCAGGGCTGCAGATAAATGGGCAAATGCAACTGATGAACAGCGTCTGCTTATATGGGATGCTATTGTTGACATCTTCTGTGATAATGCAGATGAATATCCTGATATGACAACCATAAATGACTTCGTTTGGTTTGAGTGTGATGATATATTCAATGATAGCGGAGATTAATTTATTTATGAGTGCAATCACAGTTTCAGCTATATTCTGTGGTGTATGTGTGTTTTTTGCATTATATGTCATTGAAGCTGTTAAGTTTGTAAAAGAGTTTAACAACGGTGATGAATAAATTTAATTCATTCATCTATATAAATTTAAGATATAAGTGATGGGTAAGGAAATATGACATTTACAGAGGCTAAAAAGATTTTAGAACTCCATAATTTATGGAGACGTGATAATCATGTGCCTAATAAATATGAAATGGTAAATCCTACTGAATTAGGCATTGCAATCGAAACAGCAATAGAAGCTCTAAGTGGCTGCATAGGTTCAGAATGTGAATCATATAGTGATATAGTAAGCAACTATCGTGAGCTCCATTACCTTCAACATAAAGTTAACTTTGATGATTAAATAAAAGGAAAAATAAATATGAGTACACGTTCAAATGTCATTCTTGTTACGCCTGACAATAAAGCACATCAGTTATATCATCATTGTGATGGTTATCTTTCAGGCGTAGGTGAGGAGTTACGCCATCATCTTGTATATTCTATTGGTTTAAAACAGATTATAAAAGATGTTCAGTTGTATGATATTCTTTCAAGTGTTATTTTGTCTGATAGTGATTATGAGGACGAATATAAAATGGACATGAATATCCACAATAGACTTCATGCAGATATTGAGTTTCTGTATGTTATTAAAGATGAACGTCTTTATTATGTAGACGAATGGGATATGTGCCACAAGGTTAATACATACAAAGATCTTATTGATTATGTATGCACTGATAAACATGCTATCGTCTTGGATAAACGTCTTCATGATTTGAAAGACTAATTTAAACTGTGAGGTAGATTATGAATAAGTATAAAGTTACTGCTGTATTTATCAATAAAGACGCTGAACACCCTGTTTATCCATATAATCGTCATTACCATCATGAATATTATAAGACTCTAAAAGAAGCAAAAGCAAGATTTGAATCTTTTAAATCTTGTAAAGATACTATGTTATTTATAAATAGAGAATCTGATGGTCAATGTTTAAAATCTGGTATGTCAGACAATGTAGTAGCTAATGGAAAATTTTCTTTTGAGTAATTAAATATATTTACCATCATATTTGTATCAAAATTCCATCGATAATAAATCAAAAATCCCTGATACAAAAATGATACAAAAATTTTGTTTACAAGCCACTTGGTTTGCAGTATAATATACCCATAAATTGAGTGAGAATGGACTTACTCAATAGACTATGGAGTGATAAAATGACTGTTGCTGATTTGATTGCAAAACTTCAGGAATTTGATGTTGATAAACAGGTTAAAATGGAGCTCACCGATGATTATCGGGACCGTTGCTATGATATGACTAATGATGATATTCGGTTTGATGAGTATGAAGATGCTGTTGTGTTTAATGGATCAACCCTATCTTTGTGGTAAACTATATTGATTAAATATTTAATAATCATTGGAGGTTATTATGAATCTTAGCAAAACATTTGAATTTCCTAAAATTGCATTTTATGGTAAACGTAGGGTTAATAAACCAACAGTTGAGATGTCACTTAAATCTATAGACGGCAAATATTGTTTGTCAATCTGTGGTGATATTTGGAATGCAACACAAACTGATGTTATTATGTGTGGTCAGTGCCTTGATGAAATGGATAATTATAAATCATTGCATGATGACAATACATTTAAAACGTTATATCGTTTATGGAAGCTCTATCACAATAATAATCTCCATCATGGAACAAAAGCACAAGAGTGTGCTTTAATTGACCATTTTGGTAAATATCCTAGATATGAAATAGCATGTGAATACCTTAAAAATATAGGTTTATATGAAGATGAAAATGAAGGTGGATATGTTTATGGATCTAAATACCTGTATTGGGAAATTCCTGCTGATGATATAAAGCTTATTAAAGAAATGCTTGAAGATTAATTATAATTTACAATTCGTAGTATATTTAGTATAATAATATTAAATATACTACTTATCATTTATCATTATAGGAGATCATAAAATGGCAAAGGATAATAAATATTGCAATGAATATTTGTTGTCAATTCTTAATATTGTTGATGACTACTGTTTTATGATGAATAATGGAAAATCTAAATTTGTAAAAATGAAATCATATAACGATTGTGTTAACTTTATAAACAATGAGGCTGATCGTTTTATTGAAAATGGGTATGACTCTACAAAAGTTAACAATGTTAGAGATAAACAACTACTTAATGTAAAGTATAATGCTAAATATATTGGAATAATTTAAATAGCATTATCATAGTATTCTTTATATAAACTATTTATAATACGGAGATTAAAATATGGCATTTGTTTCCACTTCTAAATCAAGCTCAATTCGCGATATTGAAAATAAATATGGAATTAACATGACTGACTGTACACGAGCACAGCTTGATGGACTTACTTCAGGTAATAGTAAATATAAAGCTATTAAAAAATATGATGACCTTCTACTAAATCATAGGCAGTTTGACATTGCAAATATGACTGATGTTGAACGTGCTAATCTAAAATATCTTGTTATGTCAACAGATGAGATGCTTGATATTATTAAACGTAAATCAAAAAGTATTTATTATAAACCACAAGAAGCACGTTTGCGTTGGCTAATGTCATACAACGACTTCTATCAGATTTGTGTATATAAGCTTCTATTGAATGATGGAATCCTTAGATTTAATGGGAATTATAAACTTGAGCCAGCAATTCATTGTTGGTTTATGCGCGTTGCTATGTGGCAAACCCATAGGAAAGTGTCTGTCGCTGATGAAGTGACAATCCTTGATAGACCATGTAATGATGATACAGATACTACAATCGGTGATTTGATGTTGAAAGATGAATCTACTGAGATTGATGCTCTTAGCTTAGATACATCTTATATGATTAAATCTATTTTAGACCAGCTAGATAAAAAATGTTCTAAGAATCTTGTATTAAAAGCAGGTGAATATTCTATCCCAATGAGTGAATATGCAATTGCTAAATTGTTCCTTATTCATAAATTGGGTAAAAAAGAATTATCTAAAATGCTGTTTAATACGAAAAATAATAAACTTGTGAGCAATCAAATTTTTAATAAATTCTATAAAAATACGCTTTCACATATTGCTACACTGCTAAATAGTGAACTTAACAAAACAGGCGAATCATTTGAGTTTAATACTGATGAACTATAAGGGGATATATTATGTCATGGGACATTTATATTTATGCTGAAACTAAATCAAAGGATTCAAATGAATGGAAGCCTTTATATGATAAACCTTTATTTGAATCTTATAAATTATATAAAGATGATTTTTATGATTCATTTAAAAATATAAAAGCATCTGATTGTAGTATTAATGATGTAAAAACAATACAGCCAACATTATTTAATACATCTGCAGATGTTATGGTAAAATGTTGTAGCTTACATGATTTTACTGAACATTATAAAACTATAGTTAATAATTTTAATTTGAAATTAAGGTCAGCATATCTTGCACTCGATTTAGGAATCACTGTTGATTATGATGATATTTATGTAGAACAGGAATTTGAGTCTGAAGATTCTGATAATAATGAAAATGTTTTATTTAGTAGAATGACAAATCCTGTTAGTAAGAAACTTATGATTGATCTTGCAAATTCATTTAATGACTTAAGTAAAGCACATGAAATGATTGGGTTTGCAAATACAGTTTATTCAATGACACCTTATGGTAATAGTACAAGGTTAATTTTTGCAGTAATGTAATGTATAATAGGTTATAGTATTACTCTATAACCTATTATTTTATATATAAGGAGTTAAAATATGAGCATTGATAGTTTTTCACTTGTTGAACATTTTGATTATATGAAACGTAGTATTCCACAGCCATTTTTTATTGAAAATAAAGATGTAAAGGAAATTGTTAAAGGTGATTCTGAATTAGAATATGATTATATTATAAAAACTACAGGTCATAATTATACATTATCGAAAGCTTCACTTAAAAAATTAGTTGATGCATTAGGTGTTAAATTTAAACTTCTATTTGCAGTATGTGATGAAGTAAATGTGCTTGATTTAGTATTGCCTATTGTGAATAAACTATTTAAATGTTATGCTGATTGTTTTGTATTTTATGCAAAATCAGATGATGCACTGACTATCATTGATTTAAATATAAATAATACTAAAGGTGAAGAAGGCACTCGTTATGAAGACGGTCCCAGTCCTTGGCCAAATGATGTAAAGACAAAACCTGAATTATTCACATGTTTTGCAGACTTTATGAATAAATATGAAATCACAAATGATGATACTGATATTCAAGTAACAGCAGATTCTACATTTGATAATAAAATTAACATGAATTTATTTAAACCAGTTAAGGGATCGAATCTACAACTGATGCTTTCATTTACAGGTAAGTATTCGAATATGGATGGCTTTAATGAAATTCATCCATCATTATATGATGAAGATACTGGTATTACAATTACGTTCCCTATGAATTATGTTAGTAAAGATAATCAAATATCATTTTCTGATATGAATACAAAATTAAATCATTTACATAGTACATTTGATGTAAATGATTATATATTCAGAGATCTTAATGCATTAGAAGCATCTGATGATACACCAAGTTCAATTAAGTCTGTTATATCTAATATTATAACTGATAGCATTATAAATATGAACCAACCTATTAAAGACATTCTCACTGAATGTGATACGTTAGCACGTGATATGAAGCCGGCGAAAGCAAAGAAATTTAAATCACAGATTGGCAATATTATTGGATGGTGCAGTTTAATGAAGCATTCATCATGTTCAAACTGTGGCCATATTCATATGTAGTTTATAGTAAATAATTATAAAGGTCTTCTGATGAAATACTATTTATATAGACTATATCCTGAAAGGGATGCTAACGCGGAAATATTTGGTTGTTTCAATAGTTTATCTGAGGCAACATTAAGTGCTAGATTATTGCTAATACAAAGTTCAAGTTTTATTGTATCAGAAGACTTATCACGTATTTATTTCTGTAATGAAGATGGCTGTTGGGATTATGATATAATGACAGATACAGGTAAGTTGTCATTTCTTGACATTTATCCTAATCCAAAAGATTATATATAATTATAATTATCACAGAAGTGATTAATTTACAAACAATATAGCGTCAAACTAATTATATAAGTGTAAAGCCTACTAATTAACTAGTAGGCTTTATTTGTTTAAATTGACTATTATCACTATTAATAATTTTATTATATAATGCACTTAAGTTATTTACTTAACTATAAAATGTAAGCAATTCTAATAATTTAATGTTGAATTTTAAAATTATTATTTCTATTAGTATCTAAAGTAACTAATATCCAATAATTATATATAACATGATTAACCACATTTTAATTAGAGTATTGTCAGCATGAATGGTAAATAGTATGGGCAAAGTAAATAAAAAACGCGCAGATATATCGAAGTTAGTAAAACTTTTAACAGGTGATAAATCATTAAATCCTATTGCAAATATAATTGACAAAGTACAAATCAAAGAATATCAGCAAATAAGACCAATCGTGCCAATTGAAGAATGGATAAACAGTGATTATTATGCTGGTAGAGATGCTAGAAAATTATACCCTTTTTGGAAAGACCTTATATGTGATATCTTTGGTGGTGGAAAACAAAATTATACACAGATAGTTATTACTGGCGGCATTGGATGTAGACCAGTTAATACAACGTATTATGAAACATCATTAGGTTTATTAAAATTAAATGAAATTCAGAATTTAATTAATGCAGGTAATAAAGTATATATAAACACCGAAACTGGTAATGAACAAATTATAGCGACACATATTGTTGGTAATAAAAATGTCATTACAGCAGAATTTAGTGATGGCACTATATTTACAGGTTCTGCTGATCATTTATTAAAAGTATTTGATGGCACAACTATTAGATTTAAAAAATTATCCGATATTACAGAGAATGATAAAGTATTAAAATCTAATAGTATTAAAGTATCATATGATAATGACTATACTATTGATGAAGCATACGTAACCGGTAGTATTTTAGGTGATGGTTGTATATCACAACCAAATTATATACAATTTATTTGGGATGATAAACTAGATGGTGCAGATGATATTGAAAATACTTTTATAAAAGTATTTCAAAATTCAAATGTTCATCATTATATAAAAAATAATAAATGGCATTATCGAAATATAAGATCGAGTAATGCACAATTAGTAAAACGATTATTTAATAGTATTACTGCAAATTCATATACAAAAGCAATACCAAGTTGGGTATTTTGTTCTAATGCAGAAGTAAAATGGCAATTTATTGCTGGTTTGTTTGATACTGATGGTCATTTTTCAAAAAAAGGTAATATTAATATTACACTAGCTTCAAAAGATTTAATATACCAATTAAAATGGTTATTATCATCAGTAGGTATTGAATCTACAATACATAGTAAACAAGTAAAATATAAATCTAATTATAAGACTTACTATAATTTACTAATTATAAATATTAGATCAAAACAGCGATTCAAAAATAATTGCCCATTAAAATGGAAATATAAGCTTGAAAGATTAAAAAATATTAATTGTGATTACAATTCGAATTGCAGAACAATATTGCCAAATGTTTCTGCATATATGAGAACATTACCGTATTTAGTAATACCAAGAAATTTAGACTCTTTAAAAGTATATAGAAGAAGCAATCAGGAAATTACTTTTGAAACTTTATGTAAATATAAAGAACATTTTAGTAATTGGTTTAATGAGTCAGATGTACTTACGTATATTTACAATCATGAATGTTCATTTATCACGGTAAAAAGCAAATCGTATAGTAATGATTTAGTTGGTGATATTGAAGTAGCTGGAAGTCATACATATATCTCAGATGGTGGATTAATAAATCACAATACAGGAAAGTCAACAGTAGGTTTATATATTGTATTAAGAAAGCTATATGAACTTTCATGCTATGAAAATGTTGCAGGTCTGTTTGGTTTAATGTCAAATTCAATGACTGCATTCCTGTATTTTTCATTGACAAAATATCAGGCTGAACGTTCAGGATTCGCACAATTAAGATCAATTATTGATGGTGTTCCATATTTCAAAGAGTTATTTAAAAGAAATCAGTATAGAAATTCAACATTAGACTTTCCAGAAAAGATTC
>Ga0310690_10000475_pt1 | contig 85598 bp, 74 predicted proteins | sample AusTroGonzalo_MG_2_FD_207661 | JGI IMG/M metagenome (GOLD analysis project Ga0310690, IMG submission 207661) | Bovine rumen microbial communities from tropical cattle in Woodstock, Queensland, Australia - Gonzalo_04 (v2) (version 2) | ecosystem: Host-associated > Mammals > Digestive system >...
TTCAGATGGCGATAATGAAATGAGCTTTTTCTTCGACACGGACCAAAGCGACCGTTGCACGCAGGATTCCGATTGCGGCCATTGCAGTCATTGTGTCAAAAACCGTTGTCAGTATGGATTTAAAAATAAGTCAGGGGATTGTTTTGATTGCAATCTTTCTGATGATTCCAATGATCCCAATCATTATGTTGACGGAGTTATCTGGAATGTAACCGAAGAAGAATGTCACAGATGCAAAAACAGGATGTACAGTAATTTTTCTGACGATACCCGTAGAGGGCGTTGCTTTAAACCATTGGATCAACTTACTAATTTTTGGGGTGCCGTACCGTCAAAAGAGGATTGCGAGAAATTTCCAAACCATTACTGGATAAGGGGAGATATTTGTCTTTATTGTGAAGGAACTTTGGATCTGTCCACCGGCGTGTGTAGTACAACAACCTGCCGTCGCAATTCATTTAGCAATCAGATTTACGGACTAAATGAAAGTGATTGCCTCAGTTGCGGTGGAGAATTTGGAATGGGTAACCTTCTCGAAGGGAAAAAAATCGGTAAATGCTGGCTTCCATGGTCGGCAATTACGGATTGAGCAAAAATAAGAAGCTGAAAACGCATTTTCAAAAGGAAAGTGATAAAAACCCGCCTTTACCGGCGGGTTTTTTGTTGTTCAGGAAGCCTTTGTAAAAGCTTCTTTTGCGGCCGGATTATTCCATCCCCAAAGCCGCCTTATACGCGTCCAAAAGAAATTCCGCTTCCGCACGGTCCGCGGCCGGCATCTTCCGCAAACGCAAAATTTGACGCATCACCTTTGCATCAAAGCCGTTGCCTTTGGCTTCCGCATACACTTCACGAATATCGGCGCGAAGCTCTTTGACTTCTTCTTCCAACCGTTCAATCCGTTCGAAATACGATGTTAAGCGAGCCTTATCCACACCGGCAACTTGTTGTTCATCTGACATTTTATTCTCCTTTCTTTAAAAAATGTTGTCCAGATTATGTTCTAATTTTTCCAAACTGTCAAATTCAATATACGGCGTTTGCGTTTCTTTTAAGACATTTTTGATGCCTTCGTGAATCATAAAGCCGTCATTACGCGTCGTTACCCGTCCGTCGGGCGAATATCGTTCGGGATGATAGGCCAACAGAAAGTTTTTTTGAATAAACTGACCGTCGGCGGCAATAACGCTTTGTTCAAAGTCTTTGTCGGGCGCGGTGGACCGAATCCGGTGAAAAACGACGTTCAATAACAACGGCGAATCCACCATAACGAAATCGACTTTGCCATAGGAAATCAGGATGCGGCGCAACTGTTCGTCAAACAACAATGTTTGATTTAAAAGCAAATCCGTCTGACCGGCCAAGATTAACTCGCTGGCATATTCCTGAACCAAGGCAGCAGTGTACCCGCGCTTTTTGGCGGCCACAAAAGCCATCGCGGCGGCGGTTGTCTTTCCGCTGCTGGGTGCGCCGTAAAAGTTTAAAACACACGTCATGCGCCCCCCCTTTTTTTAACGGTTTGAATTTACGATTTCAAAGGAATAACTTTGACGGCCACAGCCAATGCGCGATCCAAATCCTGCGCCGAGCACAGCCCCAAAATGACCGGACTTTCCGGCTTCAAATCTTCATAAGATGCGTGCGTTTTGTTGCGAATAGCCTCTATCGTCGGACGCGTGGTGTGAATCAACTTTACGATTTGCAGGTCGGTCAATTCGGGATGTTCCTTTGTCAACCAAGCAATCGCGTTCAAGCGCGCCGCTTTTTGTGCGTAGGAAGTGTATTTGGCGCCCTTCTTTTGTGCCAAAGCCAAACGTTCGTGTTGCTTCATGACCAATTCGGCTTTGTCGTCTTTTTCACAACGTTCGATTTCTTCGCGGGACAGCTGACCGTTTGCAACGGGATCCAAGCCCATAATGTGGGCGGCGATGTCACCGTCGGCAATGGCTTGCACCTCTAAAACGTGCATCTGGCAAAATTTGGCTATTTGTTCAAAAGAAAGTGTTGTGTTGTCAACCAACCAAACGGCGGTGGCTTTGGGCATAAGCGGACGGTTCATAAATCATTCCTTTCATATATTTTCAAAGTGCGGTGTATTATACACATAAACAGGACGGGTTTCAAGCAAAAAATTTTCAAAAAAATGAAAAAAAGTTCTTGCATCGCCCAAAAAAACATCCTATGTTAAAAACATAAAAGGGGGATAGCTTATTTAGAAAAGCGGTTGACTCTTAATCAACAGATAAAGGTGCAAATCCTTTTCCTTCTTCGGGTAGCTTAACGAATAAAGCGATTGACTCTTAATCAATTGATGAAGGTGTAAGTCCTTTCCTGAACACAAAACAAAAAGACGGTCGGTAACGGCCGTTTTTTTGTTGCTGATTTACTTGCGCTTTTTTGGGGCGCCGGGTGGCGGTGTAGGGCGCCCTTTGGTATGATGGTTGAGGGCAGTCGGAGTGACGGATGAATAATGACGTGCGAGGTGCATGTGATGACAGGTGAGAGAGTGTGAGAAGTAACGCATATAATTACTTTGTAATCACTCCATTCTTGCGCCTAAACAGATGTATCAAAAAAATCGTAATTACAATGTAATTTCTTCTTGACAAACAAAACGCCGTACGATAAGCTTTCAGATAAAAGGGAGGTTTCTTATGTCCGATAAAAATTTTGATGAAATTGTGGCCGATTCGCGCGCTTTTTGGAAAAAGCCGCTTTACATTGTGGCCTTCATTCTAAGCGGTCTCTGGCTTTGGGCGGCCGTTGACTATTTCGTTTCCGTCGAATGGTGGGCCACGCGCTATCGTCTGTCCCCCGCCGAATTCGTGGGCTTTATATCCAGCCAAATCCTGCCGCTGGCGTTGATTTGGTTCACAGTCGCATGGATTGACCGCCGCCACCAACTGGAACGCGAAACCCGCCAATTGCGCGCCTACATGAGCCAACTGTTCATCCCGTCCGAGGAAGGGGCTCGCTATACGCAAACGCTGACCGACGCCCTTAAAGAACAAATCGAACAGTTCCGTGACGTGTTCGACCGCGTCGCCGATCAAACTTCGTCCGTGCGCGACCAAATGCGCCAATGGATTAAAGATTTGGCCGTCGTTATCGATCATGTGGACACCAAAACCGTCAAAGCAATGGAAGATATGGCTCACCACGTGCAAAGCTTGGCTCAATCCACCGAAAAAGCCAACGAAAGCACCGCGACCATCACGCACAATCTGGCTTCCCGCGCCGAATTGTTGCAAGTCACCAGCGACAAAGTGTCCCGTCAAATGGGCTCGGTGGCCGGCATCTTAAATGAAAATATGGCCCATATCGACCATTTATCCGACGAGATGTTGCAAATCACAGATAAAACCCACCAAATCGTGGACAGTATGGGCGCATCCGCCGAAGCTTTTGAAAAGCACATCGACAAAATGGACGGATTGTTGATTCAATACACGCAACAAACCGACGCCGGCAACACCAAGTTGTTCGAAAACGCGGAAAAGATTTTAACCATTTTGAAAACCCAAGGCTCTCTGTTGGGTCAGGAAGTCGATAAAATCCTGCACAAAGTCGATAACGCGCAAAAATCCATTATGGACCAAAGCACTTATTTGTCCGATGTGGCCAACGAAGCGGTTGGTCAAGTGTCAAAGGTGGGTGCCGGCCTGACAGCGCAAGCCGAATTGTTAAGCCGCGCCGTCACAGATACCGAAGGCGCGTTGAAAGAGCTGATTGCCGTCGGTGCAAAGGAAGAAGCCGCCCGTCTGTTGGACGTTTCCAAGAAAACCGAAAAGTTTGTCAATGACTTGAAAGACCAATTAGCATCCGTCCAAACCGACCAATTTATGAACGACGCGCGCTTGATTTTGGAACACTTGGCGACTTTTTCCATCGACATTGTCCACGTCTTTACGCCCAAAGCGGAAGAAGAACAATGGAAAAAATACTATGCCGGCGACAATGCGGCGTTTATGCGCTATTTGATGACGGCTTTGCCAAAAGAAAAGATGGACGATTTCAAAAAATTGTATCAGGAAAATTCGACTTTGCGTGTAGCGGTCACGCGCTATATGGCCGAATTTGACGTGTTGGCCGTCAAAGCCAAAAACAACGAGAAAAAAGACGTCTTGTTGCCGGTGTTAATTGGTTCGGATGCCGGCCGGCTTTACATGATTTTAAAACAAGCCCTCTCTAAGAAAGGAGATTTAGCATGAAAATACCTTTGATTCGCATCGGAAATTCCCAAGGTATTCGCATCCCTGCGTCGATTATTAAACAATGCGACTTTGAAAATATGCTGGAAGTCAATGTTCGCCACAAAGCGATGGTCGTGACGGCGGCTTTGGGTGTGCGCGAAGGGTGGCAAGAATTAACGGACGCCGAAAATGCGGCGCATCCGTTTGACGAGAAAGGAGAATGGGAATGGTAAAACGCTTTATGGTTTATGAAGTTCAAGTGGATAACGAAGTCAAACCGTGTGTGGTCATTTCCCCCGACGAGTTGAACGCTGTTTTGCCCTACACGATGGTGGCGCCGATTACATCCAGAATTCGGCCGTTGCCGTATCGCGTGTTGTTGGAAATGAAAGGCAAGGACGTGCAGATTGCTTTGGATCAGATTCGCACGCGACCGAAGAAGGATTTTCTGCGGAAAATCGGCCGTTTGCCGGACGCTTGCCACGAACAAATCGTGCAGGTGTTAAAACAGCTTTTTGAGCTTTAAAAAGGACTGCGGCGGCGACAAAAAACACTTTTTTGATTTTTTTGCTTGACTTTTATAAAAAAAGCGTGTATTTTTAGGCCTGTCCAGAAAGAAAGGTGAAGATATGAAGATTTTAAATTCATTAAAGGCAGCATTAAAGCGGGATAAAAACAATAAATTGATTCGCCGTAAGGGTCGTTTGTTGATTATTAACAAAACGAATCCTCGGTATAAAGCGCGTCAGGGAAAACCGACCAAAAACAAATAACCCACAGTTTTTGAATTTTCTGGTTCCTTTTATCGCACATAACGACCCGGAAACGGGTCGTTTTCTTTTGGCTTTTTCAACGAAGTTTAATAATCACGACTTAAAATAAAGCGCGCCAAATCCCGTAACAGGTCGGCCTTATCACCGAAAATTTGTAAACGCGCAACGGCTTTGTCAATCAGCTCGGCGGCTTTTTGTCGGGCGGCGTCCACCCCCACCAACGAAACATAGGTGATTTTACCGGCGTCCACGTCTTTGCGCAAAGTCTTTCCGACTTTTTCAACCGAACCTTCGATGTCCAAAATGTCGTCCGTGATTTGGAAAGCCAAACCGATGTCGGCCGCAAAATCCTTTAAAGCTTGCCGTTGTTCAAAGCTCGCCTGACCCAAGACAGCACCGGCTTCGGCAGAAAAAATCAGCATTCGACCGGTCTTTAACGATTGCAATCGCACCACGTCCGTTAACGACAATTCCAACGATTCGTTTTCGGCCATCAAATCCAGCATTTGGCCGGCCACCATACCGTGATAGCCCGCCGCGTTGCCAAGCAAGTGCACCAATTCGCACCGGACCGCCGGATTATCCCAAGTCGTGTCGGCCGCCAACACTTCGAAAGCGCGGGTCAACAATCCGTCGCCGGCCAACACGGCCGTGGCTTCGTCGAATTGTTTGTGACAACTGGGTTTTCCGCGGCGTAAGTCATCGTCATCCATGCACGGCAAATCATCGTGAATCAGTGAATACGAATGCAACATTTCCGTGGCGGTAGCGACGCGCACGCTTTTGTCAAAGGGCACACCGAACATTCGGGCGGTTTCCATCACCAGAAAGGGGCGCAAAGCCTTTCCGCCGCCGATGGTGGCATAGCGCATCGCTTGCACCACGCGGTTTTCCGGATGGGGAAGTTCCACCAACAATTTATCCAACGTATCGTCCACCATTTGGCGGATGATTTTTAAGGTTTCAGCAAGATTCGACATCCAATGGTTCCTTTCCGGTTATTTCGTTTTGTCGGCCGATAATCAACTTGTCAATCCGGCCTTTGGCCTCTGCCAAGCGGTCTTCGCATATTTTTTTCAGGGCCATCCCTTTTTCGTAGGCATCGACGGCCTGTTCCAATTGGACGCGCCCGCTTTCAAGGTTGCGGACAATGGCTTCCAATTCGGTCAAAGCTTCTTCAAATGTTTTTGTTTCACTCATAAAGACTCCTTTCATCTGTCAGCATAGCAAAACCCGAAAAGGATGTAAAAGTTTTTTTTCGTCATTTTGAGTCCTCACACGACATCACTCTGAGGGGGCCTTTCTTCGTTACTTTTGGGACGCCACTTTCTTCGTCACTCCGATTACCCCCCCACCGTCACTCTGAGGGCATCAGCCCGAAGAGTCCATAGCATCCGAATCAAAAAGCGGAAAACTATGGATTCTTCACCCCATAAAGGGGTTCAGAATGACGGTCTTTATTTTACCCTTCAACCCCGCAGAAAACAAAGTCCGCAACTATTACACAAACGTTGGTTTTTGTAAATACCTATTTTAAAGAAAATGCATTTTTTTGTGAATCTTCTTCAAACCCTCAGGAAACAAGGCACAGAGGGCGTTGGTCCGCGTCGGCGGTGAATCTCCCAAAAGCATTGTTACACAAAAGAAGGTTTGTGTAATAGTCAAAGATAACAAAAACCAACGTGTAGGAGTGTGAAAAATGCAAATGTTTCAAAAAGGTCGGTCGATGATAGAAATGCTGGGCGTTCTCGCCATTATCGGCGTGTTATCCATTGGTGGTCTTTTGGGTTACCGCCGTGCCGTCAATAATCATCAAGCGAATGTTATCTTAGACGACGTTAACCGATTCGCGTTTGTGATATTAGAACGAAGTGGACTTGCTCTTGATGCCGAAATCGATAAAGGTGACTTTAAAGAGAGCGGTATATATAATCTGAAAGGTTATCAAAGTGAAGAAGCCCAAGGCTTTTCTATTACTGTTCAAAGTGTTCCAAAAGGTGTGTGTGAAGCTCTACTTCCCAAAGCGGTTCTTGAATACAAAGTCGGCATTGTCACCGCCGGTGGAAGTGTTGATGATGAAGTCATTTATGACACTTTAAACACCGACCTATGTAAAGATACGAATGATATTGCTTTTTACTTTGGGGACACGTCAGGTGTGTGCAACGAACCGGACGAAAGTGGGTATACGCCGTGTACGACGAATGCGGATTGCTGCGGCGGATATTTTTGTGCTTTCCAAAATCCCATCAGCGGAAGCGAAAAAGGAGACGGCCAATGTCAAGATTTATTCGTTTTTAAAGAAACAACCACCGTCGATGGCACAACATGGAAAGCCTCGACGAGCGGAAGTTTATTAACATGGTGGTCGGCCCAAAACTGGTGTGCGGCACAAGGATTAAGGGTTGCCAATCGGGAAGATATCGGCTGCAAGGACGTTGAGCGTCTTTTTAATTGTGATTCACCTATTTTAGAAAGTTTTTTAAACAATGATTGGGTCGGAATGCATTGGCTGTCAGAACCTTATGAAGAGGACGATGCCTATTACGTTTACTTTTTAACAGCCCTTATTCATACCGTTCCATCAAGTAAAAAAATGATGGTGTTGTGTCGTTAAAAATAATTACTTTGTAATTACATCTTTTTTAAAATGCACACGCATTCAAGGTGTTTGGTGTAGATAAACTGATCGACCGGTTGGACCGATAAAATCCGGTAGCCGCCGGCCGTCAATGTTGCCAAGTCCGCCGCCATTGTTATCGGGTTGCACGAAACCATCACCACCGTCAGCACCGTCGATGAAGCCAACGCCGCGCATTGGGCTTTGGCCCCCGCCCGCGCCGGATCCAAAACCACAGCATCGTACGCCCCTAACTCAGCCGCCGCAAACGGTTGCCGAAACAGGTCCCGAACCACAGCGGATACACCTGCCTTTTGCAGGCTTTCAATCGCTGTGTCCGTAATGTCCGCACCCAACACCGTGTGACTGGCCTGTGCCAAAGGTATCGTAAAAGTCCCAATGCCGCAAAACAAATCCAGCACGCGCGGACAATCTTTTACGGCCTCTAAAACCAAAGCCGTCAGCTTTTCTTGCCCCGCCACCGACGGTTGCATAAAACAATCCGGCGGAAAAGGTAATGTAACAGATTGATACAAAAGTTGATTGTCATAGCTCAACCGCGCTATTTTGGCCGATTGGCAAAGGGTCATCAAGTCTTGCAAAACCGCAACGCAAAGGTTCGCGGGCTTCTTTTTGGCTTTTCCTTTCGGGGACGGAAAGGCCGTCGGATGAAAAGCCACGTCCGCGCCGGCATCGGTCATCAGCACGGACACGTCACCCGCGCCACTGATGCAGGCCGCCAGCTGCCGCAACATCGGTAAAAAGTCGTTAAACGCCGGCGTCAAAACCGGACAAACGTCCACCGCCACGATGTTATGACTTTTGTTTTCATGAAAACCGACCATTCCCGCGCGATATTCAAAGGTCGCCCGTCGCCGACTGTGCGCCGGCAAAGGCCAAACGTCCGCCACAGGCACGTTCAATCCTTTGGCGCGCAACGCCGCCACCACAAAATTTTTCTTCATGCGCCGATAATCGCCCGGCGATAAATCCTGAAAAGCGCACCCGCCGCAAAGCCCGAACAATGAGCAAATCGGTTCTTGCGCCCCCTTTGGCGATATGGTGTCAATCGCGGACAAAGTCTATTTCCTTTTTTTCTTTTTGTGCTTGGAATCGTTTTCCGGTAAATCTTCATTTCCCGTCAAATTGCCGGTCATGATGCCGTATTGTTCCATTTGCCGATTGAAATAATTGCTTTGCGGCCGATACAGCCCGTCGTCTTTTTCTTCTTTTCCCAAAGCGCCTTCAAACTTTTCGTTTTTAGCCATTTGGCGGCTGAAATAATTGCGGCCTGTTGTGTGGTCCTGACTTTCCGAAGCGCGCATGAATTGCTGATAAACCGGCTCGAATTTAACTTTTTTGACTTCCGGTTGTGCCGTCATTACGTCCCGCGCCGGTGACCGATTAAACACGTACACATAGGCTGTCTGCACGACCAAGTGCGCCAACGCCGCCCATACCATCGCGAACAAATAAAAGCACACAAAAATCAACACCACCAACAATGTCACCGTCCACAAAAGGCTTTGCATCGTCGCCAAGCCTTTGGTAAAGCCGATGTATGTCATAATCCCCGTATCGAGGACAACGGGCAACAAAATCCAAAACCGCGCCCAACCTTTGAAAAACAGCAGCAAAGACGCGTACGCAAACAAAAAGAAAAAGCCGCCCGCCGGAAACTTAAAGGCTTTGACCCAAAAACACAGGCCGATCGCCAAAGCCACCGCGCCCAAAATAACAAAAAGCGATTTGATCACCAGTTCCAAAAAAGCCCCAAAATGCCGGAAAAAAGCCCGTAAGTTCAACAGGTCGCGCACCCGAAAATACATGCAAAACAGCGGCGCCACCGTCCAAAAATAAAGAAACAACACCGCGCCCAGTATCCCGAAAAACGGCGCCGAATAGCCGGCCAGTTGAATGTTGGGCAAAGACGGTAAATAAAGTATCTTTGAAATTTCCAAATTCGACTGTCGGTCCAAAAAGTAAAACAATGTTCCCGAAATGGGCAAAGTCAACACCAAAAATACCCCGACGGATTTAAAGAAAAACCATGTCGGGATATGGCCTGCCTGATGCAACAAAACCCTGCGGGCGCAAATCAAAAACAGGCACAAGAAAATCAACACCGTTAAAAACCATCCCGAAACAAGGCCCAAGCTGATTCGTTTAAACCGGAAAATCAAGTCGGGATTGCCCAAAAAAGTCAACAACGTGCGGACGGGCTTTTGCACCACCGACATATCCGATCGAATAAAGTCAAACGCTGATACGTCCGAAAGGTAACACACCGCGGTTCCAACCCCCAACAAAGACAAAACCGTCACCGCCAACAATAAAAATCCGACGGTAAAGCTTCGTTTGTGCATGGCAAAAGCCAAAGAATCATAAAATGACAGCATATTTTTCTCCCTTTTGCCGACAGCATAACACAAAACCTGCTTTTTTCGCAAATAAAATGTTGACGAAAGACAAAAAAATGTTATCCTTTTGGGGATAGAAAGGAATAAAAATGCAAGAAACAAATAATTTGGATCCCCGTTCCACGCGGTTGGAAAAACTGAAAAAAATCGAACAAGCGGGCTTGAACGCTTACCCGCATATTTATCAACCGGATTTTACGTCCAAAACATTGAACGAAAAATACGCCGACTTGGAAAACGAACAGCAGACCGATGACAAAGTCAAAGTCGCCGGCCGCATCAAAGCCATTCGCAACTCCGGTATGTTTATGGATATTTACGACGAAACGGGAAAGATACAGATTTTTTCGTCGCTGGAAAATTTACCTGACAGCGAAAAAGATATTTTGGCCTTGTTGGATTTGGGCGATATCGTCGGCGTGGAAGGGACTGTCCGCCGCACCAAGCGCGGGGAATTGTCGGTGGCGACACAGCATTTGACGGTGTTGGCAAAGGCTTTACAACCCCTGCCCGAAAAGTTTCACGGGTTGACCGACACGGACACAAAGTATCGTCAACGCTATTTGGATATGATTGCCAATGCGCAGACTTTGGAAACATTGAAAAAGCGCAGCCTTATCATTTCCGCCATTCGTGAATACCTGAACAATTTGGGCTTTTTAGAGGTGGAAACGCCGATTTTGCACCCGATTTTGGGCGGCGCGAATGCTAAGCCTTTTATCACACATCACAACACGTTGGATATGGACTTGTATTTGCGGATTGCGCCGGAACTTTATTTGAAACGGTTGATTATCGGCGGTATGCCGGCGGTCTATGAAATCGGCCGCAATTTCCGCAACGAAGGAATGGACACGCGCCATAACCCCGAATTTACAATGATGGAACTTTATTGGACGTACAAAGACTATAACGACATGATGGACTTGTTCGAAAAGATCGTTCAATATGCCGCGATGAAGGTCAACGGGACCACGGTATGCGAAATCGATGGGGTCAAAATTGACTTGGGCGGTCATTGGCCGCGCCGCAGTATGATTGATTTGGTGCGCGAAGAAACCGGCGTGGACTTTAACGCGATTGAATCGGCGACCGAAGCCGTTGCCAAAGCCAAAGAGTTGGGTGTTTTTGTCGATGACAAAGCCAACTGGGGAACGGTCGTATCGACTGTGTTTGAAGAAAAGTGCGAACACAAGCTGGTTCAACCGATTTTCGTTATTGACCATCCGAAGGACATTTCGCCGCTGACCAAGACGCACCGAAAAAATCCGCGCCTTGTGGAACGGTTTGAACCGTTTATCAACACTTGGGAAGTCGGTAACGCTTATTCGGAACTGACCAATCCGTTGGATCAACGCGAACGGTTGGAAGAACAAGTCAAAGCGCGCGAGGCCGGCGACGAAGAAGCCAATATGATGGATGAAGATTTTGTAACGGCTTTGGAACACGGGATGCCCCCGACCGGCGGTTTAGGCATGGGGATTGACCGCATCGTGATGCTTTTGACCAACAGCCCGTCCATCCGTGATGTCTTGGCTTTCCCGACGATGCGCAAAAAATAACTTGCAATAAGGCGAAAAGAACTTTATATCTTAAAGAGAGGAGAAAATTATGAAAAAAAATGAAAACAAAGAGCAAAAGGCCACGGCCAAAATGCACAAAAAAGTTGATTTTAAAAAAATGAGCGAAGGCGCTAAAAAAACAGGTGTTGCCGTTAAGGATTTTTTGAAACCCTACGCCAATTTGGAACGGCCGGTTTTGTCGAACCGTATCGGGGGATTTTTCAAAAAGAACGTTGATGTTATTTACATGGCGGGCCTGATTGTTTTGGCTGTTTTGTTTATCTTGAATCTCGGAAAGCTGTTTTGTTGTTTTTCCGCGTTCTTGGGCGGGCTTGTCAGCCTTTTGGTTGTCTTTGTGATTTTCCGCCTGCTTTGCGAGCAAATCGGCAAAAAATAGACGCATTTTTGATTATTTGAATAGCGGGCGGTTGTTTATCACAATCCCCGCTTTTTTATTGACTGTCAGAATTTAATGACACAGGGCCCGGTACCAATCAGTTCGAAACTTATATGCCGATCCAATATGGTTGTCATTTTTGCTGATAGCCATTGTATAGCTACCAGAGCCAGAATCATTACCTGGATCAGTTAGCCAATAATTTATTATCTCTGGCCATTTTTCACGAATGGATGCCATAATAGAAGAAGAACAAGTTTGTTCGTTGAGACATTCTGGGCCGACGTCTGCTCTCGTGGCTGGTGTTTTTCCCTGTGCCTCGCACCAATCCATAGCACTCCACCAATTTAAGTGGAAGTTTTTACTACATGTCCATGTTTGCCCATCCGACATCGTTGTTGTTTTGGGCTCATAAGACTTTATACTTCGGCATTCACCGGGGCCGTTACCTGTTCCTTCTGTATCGCTTGGCTGTGTGAAAAAACAGAAAGATCCGTGACAACAATCAGCGTAAGAGGTGCATTCTTCACCGGTGGAATCGCATTGGGCACTCGTATCCCCGAAGTATAAAACAACATCGTTCATATCGTTACAAATGTCGGTATTTTGTTCATCGTAGAGAGTCCCGTACGCGGATAATTGTTGGACATTGTCGGCAAGTTTGGCGGATGCGGCACGGACCGTATATTCGACAGATGCTTTTGGAACCAAAGATTCACACACACCTTTGGGAACATCCGTGACCACGATACCAAACTCTTCGGCACCTGTTCCTACAAAAGCGACTATATTATAGATACTTGTTTGTGTAAATTCCAAATCATCGGTAATAAAGGTGTTGGATTCGAAAGCTCTGTCATTTTCCATAACGACAAACGCCAACCTGTTCGCATCGTCAAGGATAGTGTTGGCTTGGTGATTATTCACAGCGCGTCTATATCCTAACAAACCGCCGATAGACAACACCCCGATAATCGCCAGAACGCCCAGCATTTCAATCATTGAACGACCGAATTGTAATATCTTCATTTTTCATACTCCTACACGTTGGTTTTTCATATCTTTGACTATTACACAAACCTTCTTTTGTGTAACAACGTGTTTGGGAGATTCACCTTTGGCGCGTGTTAACGCCCTCTGTCCCTTGTTTTTCAAGGGATTGAAAGAATTTCACAAAAAATTGCATTTTTCCTAAAATAGGTATTTACAAAAACCAACGTTTGTGTAATACCCAAGGACTTTGTTTTGTGCTGGGTTGAGGGGTAAAAATAAATAACGTCATTCTGAACCCCTTTATGGGGTGAAGAATCCATACTTTCCGCTTTGATTCGGCGACTCTTGGATCCTTTGCATCCGATCAGAGTGACAAAAGAAAGAGGCCCGGAATGACGTAAGAAAGAGAGGTTCAGAGCGACAAAAAGGTTGGGTGGGGATAACGTGCAGAACAACGGTAAAGGACAATAAAAAAACCGCCCCGAAAAGGGACGGTCTTTTAAAGACAAGGAAAAAACTATTTCTTTTTCTTCATTTCATTGGCTGTCTTTACGTGTTGATCCAACACTTCATCAGGGAAAGCACCCGGTTGGATTTTTCCGTTAATGATGAACATCGGCACGCCGTTTGTATGCAACTTGTTGGCATATTCACGAATTTTCGCCAATTTGTTCTTGACTTCGTCGGTTTTGGCATCGGCCGTCAATTTCTTCGTATCCAATCCCAAAGATTTACCCAACTCAATCAAAGCGTCTTCGGACATATCTTTTTGATCTTCCAAAGCTCTGTGGAACTTTTCAAACTTGCCTTGTTTGGCCGAAGCAAGCGCATAACGCGCAATCGTTTCGGATTTTTCACCAAAGATAGGCAACGGCATCAACACCCAACGAATGTTGTCGCTTTTCTTGATGGCTTCCGGCAATTTTTTGTTCATCATCTTGCAGTATCCGCATTGATAATCAAAGAACTCAACGATAACGAAGGATCCTTTCGGGTTACCCAAAACGATGTTTGTTTTGTCCGCAAGCAATTCTTTCAACATAGCGGCATCCGCTTCCTGAGGAGCCGGCGGAACTTGTTTTTGTTGTTGTTCGCGAATGTATTTATCCAAGGTTTCCATGATGAACGCCGGATTTTTTTGGATAAAATCACGAACAGCGCGTTCGTTGGCCCGTCCGGCCGGTTGGTAAGCCGGTTTGCCCGAATGACAGCATCCGAAACAAATGGCCAAAGCCACTAACGCCGCGACAACAGCCGCCACAACGCCGACAGATACAAAGCAACGACATTTTTCACATTTGCATCCGCACTTGCAATCCGGACCGCATTTGCATTCGCTTTTTGTTTCAGCCACAGCCTTTACAACCTTTTTTTCTTTTACGGCTGCTTTGGCCGGAGCTGTCTTTTTCGTTTGTTTTTTCTTCATTTTTTTCTCCCTTTTAGAATTAAAAATAACGTTTAGCACGAAACACTTTTGCATAAATCAAAATAAGAATCAAGCCCCTTTTTTAATTTTTTTTTAACTTTTTTAAATTTTTTTTCAAATAAGTCAGTATTGTGACATTTTGCCTTTTTTTATTTAAAAAAGTTGTTCGCGCATACATGTGACTGTATAAAAAGAGCATTGAACGAAAGGAAAAAGTATGAAAAAAACAGTCTTTTCTTTAATGCTTTTAATGACATCCGCAACGGCTTTTGCGGGCGGATTTCAATTAACGGAATACTCTGTAACGGGCGTCGGACGGTCTTTTGCCGGTGCCGGTATTGTCGGTGACGATTATTCGGCGTTGGCCTTTAATCCGGCGGGGATGACCTTGAAAGATTCCGGCGCGCAAGTCGGTGCCAACGTGGTTATGATTAAGGCAGATGTCAGCGGAAATACATCCAACGGCGGTGTTCATGCCGGCAAAGAAGGCGATATCCGCCTGCGTCAATGGGTGCCGCACTTTTTTGGCCAATACAAAGCCGCCGATAAAGTCCGTTTGGGTTTGGGTATGTATGCGCCTTTCGGATTGTCCACTATATACAATGAAGATTGGTTCGGACGCACACACGCGTTGAAATCCAAAATCAAAGTCATTGACTTTAATCCGTCGGTGGCTTATCAGGTGTCGGACACTTTATCCGTCGGTGGCGGATTTATCTTGGAAAAATTAAGCGCCCTTCTGACAAACGATTTGCCCGCCGATTATTACGGCATACCTTTGGGTGGTCAGTTGGAATTAAAAGAAAAAGGCAAATGGGAATACGGGTATAATTTCGGTTTGATGTACGAACCCGTAAAAGGCACACGGTTCGGCGCGTCCTATCGTTCCAAAGCCAATTATCATTTAAAGGGCGATGTCACCATTTTGGGATCGGCCGACTTTTTGCCCGTTTATCGTAACGGTGTTACCATCGGTCGGGCAAAATTGACTTTGCCGGAATACGTTTGGTTGTCGGCGACCCACGAATTAAACCATCGGTGGACTTTATCGGCCGCCGCCAAGTGGGTGCGTTGGAACCGGTTTAAAAATCTGGACATCGAAAGCGATTGTTTCTTAGGCGGTGTGGCCAAGACACCGGAACATTGGAAAAATGCGTGGTTCTTTTCTTTGGGAACCGATTACAAATACAACGACGATTTGACGTTCCGTTGGGGTGTCGCCTATGACCAAAGTCCGGTCAAAGACGCGATTTACAGGACGGCTCGTATTCCCGATAACGATCGGATTTGGGCATCTGTCGGATTGTCCTATGTTTATAAAAAGGCGCAGTTTGATTTGGGTTACACGCATATGTTTATCCATACGGCGCGGACACACAACGAAGCCAACGGCTCTCGTTTGAACGCCAGATATCACCTTGGGACAAACATTTTGGGTGCCGCGTTGCAATATCATTTTTAAATTTTCGAAAAAAAGACTTGCACATACCCGAAAAATTGTGTATAAAGAAAATACATTCTCAAATTTTAAAAAGAGGGTGGGTCGAAAGGCCCGCCTTTTTTGATAGAAGTTTGATTGACGAAAGAAAGGTAAAAGTATGGAATTGACACAAAGAATAACGGAACTGTTGACGCCCAGCCTGAATAACAAAGGGTATTTGTTGGTGCGCGTCTTGTTGTCCGGTGCCGATTCGGGGCAAACTTTGCAGATTATGGTGGAACGCGAAGACGGCAAAAGCATGACCGTGGACGATTGTGAATCGGTATCGCGGTTGGCTTCCACACTTTTGGATGTGGACGACCCGATTGCTTCCCGTTATTTGTTGGAAGTGACTTCCCCCGGCATTGACCGCCCGTTGATAAAGGCGCAGGATTTTATCCGCTTCAAAGGCAACGAAATTAAGTTGGAAACAACGTTGCCGGTTGACGGTCGCAAACGGTTCAAAGGATTATTAAAAGGGCTTGATGAAACAAAAACACAGGTCCAAATGGTGTTTGAAGGAAAGGACATTTCAATTCCTCTTTCTTCTGTCAACAAAGCAAAGCTTGTCTTGACCGATGAGTTGGTTCAACAATTTTTAAAGAAAAACAAGTAAAGGAAAAACAAATGGAAAATAATATCGAAAATGCGCGTCCCGAACTTTTACAGGTTGCCGAATTGGTGGCCCGCGAAAAAGGTATCGACAAAAATGACGTTTTAGAGGCCATGGAGTTGGCCATTGCCCGTGCCGGTCGCTCAAAATACGGTCCGGAATACGATGTACGTGCTCAAATTGACCGCAAAACCGGGGCGATTGCCTTGGCTCGTTATACCGAGGTGGTGGACGAAGTCGAAAACGAATTTACGCAGATTTCTTTGGCCGATGCGCAAAAGAAAGATGCTTCTTTAAAGGTTGGTGACTTTATCATTGACGATTTACCCCCGATTGATTTCGGTCGTATTGCGGCGCAGACCGCCAAGCAGGTCATTGTGCAAAAAGTCCGTGACGCCGAACGTGAACGTCAATTTCAAGAATACAAAGACAAAGTGGGTGAAATTGTTCACGGAACCGTTAAACGGGTGGAAGTCGGCAACGTCTTTGTTGATTTGGGTCATGCCGAAGCGATTTTGCGTCGTGACGAATTAATTCCGAACGAAGTTTTCCGCGTGGGGGATCGTGTGCGGGCTTATTTGTTGGATGTGCGTAACGAAACACGCGGGCCGCAGATTTTCCTGACCCGTTCGCATCCGCAATTTTTGGCCAAGCTGTTCGCGGGTGAAGTGCCGGAAGTTTATGACGGTATTATTGAAATCAAGTCCGTGGCGCGTGACCCCGGTTCGCGGGCGAAAGTTGCTGTTTATTCAAAGGATTCGTCCATTGACCCGCGTGGGGCATGTATCGGTATGCGCGGTGTCCGTGTTCAGGCCATTGTGACGGAACTTCAAGGCGAAAAGATTGATGTGGTTCATTGGTCACCGGATCCGGCCACGTTTATTGTGAATGCTTTAGCGCCGAACGAAGTGCTTAAAATCGTTTTGGACGAAGAAAGCAAAAATGCCGAAGTTGTTGTTTCCGAAGAACAATTGTCGCAAGCCATCGGTCGCCGCGGTCAAAACGTGCGTTTGACGTCACAACTGACCGGTTGGCATATTGACATTTTGAACGAAGAACAGGAAGCCGAACATCGTCAAGCCGAAGAAAAAGGTCGTTTGGATTTGTTTATGAAGGCTTTGGATGTGGACGATATGATTGCTCACCTGTTGATTCAGGAAGGTTTCACCAAAATCGAAGAAATTGCCCTTGTCAACTTGGACGAATTGGCTTCGATTGAAGGATTTGACGAAGCGTTGGCGACGGAACTTCAAAACCGCGCACGGGCTCATTTGACCGAAAAAGAAACGCAAATGTCGTCCGAAATTGAAAAGCTGGCTTTGGCCGATGATTTGAAATCCTTTGACGGATTGACGTCCGAAATGTTGGTCAAATTGGGTCAAAAAGGCGTTAAAAGCTTGGATGATTTGGCGGACTTGGCCGGTGACGAACTGATTGAAATCGTCGGTTCGGACGCTTTGACCGCGGAACAGGCAAACGCTTTGATTATGAAAGCACGGGAGCATTGGTTTGATCAGGAACAGGTTCAAAAATAAACACACAAAGGCCCTTGACGGGGAACGGACCTGTCTGTTGACGGGAACGCCTTTGCCCAAAGAAAAGCTCATTCGGTTCGTTATCGGGCCGGATGGGGCTTTATGCCCGGATATTGCAGAAAAGTTGGGCGGGCGCGGCGTTTGGTTGACGGCGAATGCTGATGTGGTGGCAAAGGCTTTGACATCCAAAATCTGGCATCGCGGGTTTAAAAAGACCCCAACCATCGCGCCGAACTTTGTGGAAAATTTGGAACATTTACTGAAAGATCGTTGCTTGCACCTGCTGGGTTTGGCCAATCGCGCCGGATGCGTGGTGTTCGGCTTTGAAAAGATTAAGGACGCGACCGCAGGCGGGGATTTGTTCGCGCTTGTACAGGCAACGGACGGATCGGCGGCCGAAGAAGAAAGGTTACAATCTTTGGCCAAAAATTTGCCGGTGGTAAAGGCCCTTTCGGCGGCCGAATTGGGGCAAATTTTAGGTCGCGAAACGTGTGTGCATTTGGCTTTGAAACAATCAAAGCTTTCCCAAACGGTTTGGGACGAACTTTGTCGTTTGAATGATTTTTTGAAAAAGGAATGAATGATGGAAGAAAATACAAAAAAACCGCTTACATTATCGGGGACTTTGGGATTGAAAAAACCTTTGTCGGGTTCGCAAATTCGGCAAACGGTTGGCGGTCAATCCAAATTCGTTCAGGTCGAGGTTCGTAAAAAAAGAACCATCGGCGGCACCGTACCGGCCTCAACACCGGCTCTTTCGGACGCGGCGCAGGCACAAAAATTGAAATTGTTAATGGAAGCCAAAAAGTTGGAAGAAGTCAAAGCCAAAAAACGCGCCGAGGAAGAAGCTTTACGCGCCCAAGAACGCGAAGAAGAACGGAAACGGCAAGAGTTATTGGCTGCCGAGCAAGAGGCCGCCCGTCAAAAAGCCGAACAGGAAGCGACTCGCAAAAACGCTGCCGCGGCCGATGGCGTATCGGACAAAACCGGCGATAAATCCCACGACAAAGGCTTTAAGAAAAAATATGATGACGAGGCCGAACCTTCTTTCAAAGAACGTAAAAAAGCGGCCGATGATCAAATGGTTCCGTCCAAAAAGAACAAAGGTATGCCCGAACGGCGTCAATCCGGAAAAGTGAATTTGTCCAGCTATATGGGCGACGACGATGATGACGGTGACGGTTGGGGTCAAAAACGCGGTCGCAGTTTGGCGTCCATTCGTCGGGCCCGCGAAAAAGAAAAATTGAAACATGCCGAAGCTTTGAAATCCGCCGAAAAAATTTCCCGCGAAGTAACGATTCCCGAAACCATCACGGTTCAAGAATTGGCCAACCGTATGGCCGAACGTGCGGCGGCGGTTGTCAAAGTGTTGATGAACTTGGGTGTGATGGCGACAATTACACAAACCATTGATGCCGATACGGCCGAATTGGTGGCCGAAGAATTGGGTCACAAAGTCATTCGCGTGGCCGAATCCGACGTGGAAGATGCTTTGAAAACCGCCGAAGATACCGAAGAAAGCAAATTGCCGCGGCCGCCGGTGGTGACGGTTATGGGTCACGTTGACCATGGTAAAACATCCCTGTTGGACGCTTTGCGTTCCACGCATGTAGCCAGCGGAGAAGCCGGTGGTATTACGCAACATATCGGGGCTTATCAGGTGGATTTGCCAAACGGACAAAAAATTACTTTTATTGACACGCCGGGACACGCTGCCTTTACGGCGATGCGCGCCAGAGGGGCCAAGATTACCGACATTGTGATTTTGGTGGTCGCAGCCAACGACGGCGTTATGCCGCAGACAATCGAAGCCATTCACCATGCCCAAGCGGCCAATGTGCCCATTGTGGTGGCGATTAACAAAATCGATGTACCGGGGGCCGATCCGAACCGCGTGAAAACGGAACTTTTGAACCACGGCATTGTGGTTGAAAGCATGGGCGGTGAAGTCTTGTGCGTGGAAGTTTCCGCCAAACAAAAGCAAAACTTGGATAAATTGGTCGAAGCAATTTTGTTGCAGGCCGAAGTTTTGGACCTGAAAGCCAATCCGAACCGGACCGCGGAAGGTGTGGTCGTTGAATCAAAAATGGAAAAAGGTCGCGGGCCGGTGGCGACTGTTTTGGTATCGCGCGGGACTTTGAAAATCGGGGACATTTTCGTTGTCGGTCAAGAATGGGGTCGTGTACGGTCGTTGATGAACGCAAAGGCCGAACGTTTGAAAGAAGCGTTGCCGTCCCAGCCGGTGGAAGTCATCGGGCTTCAAGGCGTTCCGGCGGCCGGCGATGAATTGACGGTTGTCGAAAACGAAAACAAAGCGCGTGAAATTTCCGCCTATCGCCAACGCAAAGCGCGGGAAGCTTTGTCCGTCAAGCGGGCGGGGGCTTCGACCATGGAACAGATGTTCGAAAAAATCAAAGCCGGCGAAACGAAGGAATTTCCGGTCGTTATCAAGGCCGACGTACAAGGTTCGGTGGAAGCTTTGCAAGGCACTTTGGCCAAAATCGCCAACGATGAAGTGCGCGTTCATGTCATTCACGCCGGTGTCGGCAGCATCAACGAATCCGATGTCACTTTGGCGCGGGCCAGTAACGCCACGATTATCGGCTTTAACGTGCGGGCCAATACGCAAGCGCGCGAAAATGCCAAACGCGACGGCGTGGATATACGCTATTATTCGATTATTTACGATGTCGCCGACGATATGAAGAAAGCGGTGGAAGGCTTGCTGACGCCGGAAGAAAAAGAAAAGATTTTGGGTTACGCCGAAATCCGTCAAGTGATTCACGTATCAAAGATTGGCAACATCGCCGGTTGTATGGTCACCGAAGGGATTGTCAAACGGGGTGCAAAAGTGCGTCTGCTCCGTGATGACGTGGTCATTCACGAAGGCGAATTGGCGCAATTAAAGCGGTTCAAAGACGACGTGAAAGAGGTCAAGTCCGGCTTTGAATGCGGGATGAGCTTTGCGAACTATGACGATATCAAGGAAGGCGACAAAATCGAATGCTTTGAAATGGAAAAAGTGGCTGTTTCCTTGGATGTGAAGGTGTAATATGGCGACGAAAAATCAAACAGAAAGGCAACAGCGTGTCGCCGAAGAAATCCGGCACCTTTTGTCGGACACTTTGGTTCGCGGGGATTTTTTTGTGCCGAATTTTCAAAGTGCGATGGTGATGGTGACCGATGTTCGGGTCAGCCCCGATTTTTCGTGGGCGACGGTTTTCGTGCGTCCGATTGGTTCTCAATCCGCGGACGAAGTGGCGCGCGTATTGAATGAACACAAGGGCTTTTTCCGCAAAGTCATCGGGCAAAAAATCCGCCTGCGCATCACGCCGGACGTTCGCTTTTTGGTCGATGAAAGCTTTGACGAAGCGCAGAAAATAGAAGCTCTCTTTCAAGACCCGAAGGTCAAAGCCGACATCGAAAAAGACGATGACGAATAAAATCCGCAACGACATTAACGGTTGGTTGGTGGTCGATAAGCCCTACCAAATGGGTTCGACCGATGTCGTGCGCCAATTAAAGCATCTTTTGCACCCGATGAAAATCGGCCATGCCGGCACTCTGGATCCGCTGGCCACCGGTGTGTTGCCCATTGCGTTGGGAAAGGCCACCCGCACGGTTGACTTTGTCATGCAGGGCAAAAAAACGTACGAATTTTCGCTTTGTTTCGGCGCACAAACCCAAACCGACGATGCGGAAGGCGATATCATCGCTTCGTCCGATAAAATCCCGACCGTCGATGAAATTTTGGCCGTTTTGCCCCAATTTACCGGCGATATTTTACAAACGCCGTCCGCGTATAGTGCCATTAAAATTGACGGGCAACCCGCCTACAAACGCGCGCGCAAAGGGCAATCCGTCGATATGCCCGCCCGTTCGGTTCATATTTTTGACCTGCGCTATACGGGACAAAAAAACGAAAACACTTTCACCTTTGAAGTCGATTGCGGCAAAGGCACTTACATCCGTTCTTTGGGGCGCGATATGGCTTTGGCCTTGGGCAGTCGGGGGCATTTGACACGGTTGCGCCGGACGTTTTGTGCACCCTTTTGTGAAAAAAATGCTTTAACACTTGAAAAAATAAAAGAAATTTGCTATAATGCCGGCATCGAGTCAATTCTCGTCCCCCTTGAAACCGTTCTGGGCGACATCCCGGATCTGGCGGTTGGGGAAGAGCAGGCTCGGTCCTTGGGTTTGGGTCAGGCGATAAACCGACCCGAATTTTTGTTGGAAAATGACCCCAAAAAAGAAATTTTGATGAAGGCCACTTTCAATAAAAAGCTCATCGCTTTTGTTCGGGTGAACGGACAAAAAGTCCAACCCGTAAAAGTTTTTAACTTAATTGATAAAGGATAAAAAGATGTCGATTACAAAAGAAAAAAAAGCAGAATTGATTAAACAATTCGCCATCAAAGAAGGTGACACAGGTTCACCGGAAGTCCAAATTGCCGTTTTAACAGAACGCATTCGGAACTTAACCGAACACATGAAAGATCACAAAAAGGATTTTATTTCCCGTCGTGGCCTTTTGTTGTTGGTCGGACAACGTCGTCGCTTGTTGGATTATGTGAAAAAGCAGGATTCGGCTCGCTACGAAACACTTATCAAACGATTGGGTTTGCGTAAGTAAATTTTCAAAAAGGGTCGGAAGGGTCCGGCCCTTTTGTTATTATCTCTGATGGCAGGGGTAATAAATGATGTAGGTTATGAAAGGTAAAAACAAATATGTCATTATTTAAAACTTATAAAAAAGAAATTGAATGGGCGGGTCGAAAGCTCATTATTGAAACCGGAAAGATTGGTAAACAAGCTGATGCTTCCGTTTTTGTCACTTATGGGGAAACCGTTGTTCATTGCGCCGTTTGCGCCTCTCGGACAGCACCGGAAACTTTTGAAGATTTCATCCCCTTAACGGTCAACTATTTTGAAAAAGCTTATGCGGCGGGACGTTTCCCCGGCGGTTTCTTCAAACGTGAAGCCAAACCGTCCGAAGGTGAAATTTTGATTTCTCGGTTGATTGATCGTCCTATCCGCCCGTTGTTTGCCAAAGGCTTTAACAACGAAGTGCAAGTCACTTGCATGTTGATGAGTCACGATTTGAAAAACAATCCGGATATTGTTGCGATGATTGCGGCATCGGCGGCTTTGACGTTGTCGGGGCTTCCGTTCTTGGGCCCGATTGCCGGTGCGCGTGTCGGTTATATCAACGGCGAATACGTGTTAAACCCGACATTTGCTCAAATGAAGAACACAGATTTGGATTTGGTTGTCGCCGGTACAAAAGAAGGCGTTTTGATGGTTGAATCCGAAGCGCAAGAATTGTCCGAAGACGTGATGTTAGGCGCTGTGGAATTCGGTCACAAGTCCTTCCAACCGGTCATTGACGCGATTATTTCTTTGGCCGAAGAATGCGCCAAAGAGCCGTGGGAATTGAAAGAAAAGCCTGCGGAATATAATGAGGTCAAGGAAAAATTAAAGGCGGAAATTTTGGATGATTTGAAAAAGGCCTACAAAATCCGTCAGAAATTGGAACGTCAAGACGCGGTCGGCGCCGTAAAGGAAAAAGCTTTGGCCTTGTATGCCGAAGACGAATTGCGTTTGCCGATGGTTGAACCGATTTTCCACGAAATGGAATCGGAAGTCGTTCGTCAGGATGTCTTAAAGACCGGCGTGCGTATTGACGGCCGCGACACAAAAACGGTTCGTCCGATTGAATGCGAAGTCGGCTTGTTGCCGCGCGCACACGGTTCGGCTTTGTTCACACGCGGTGAGACACAGGCTTTTGTGGTAACGACGTTGGGAACAGCGGACGACGAACAGATCGTTGATTCTTTGCTGGGCGAATATCGTCAAACGTTCTTGTTGCATTACAACTTCCCGCCGTATTCGGTGGGTGAATGCGGACGGATGGGTTCCCCCGGACGGCGCGAAATCGGTCATGGAAAGTTGGCTTGGCGGGCGATTCACCCGATGATGCCGAAATCCGACGAATTCCCCTATACCGTGCGTGTGGTTTCCGAAATTATGGAATCCAACGGTTCTTCGTCTATGGCGACGGTTTGCGGTTCGTGTTTGTCTTTGATGGACGCGGGCGTGCCGATGAAAAAGCCGGTGGCGGGTATTGCCATGGGCTTGATTAAGGACGGCGACGACTTTACGGTTTTGACGGACATCATGGGTGACGAAGATCACTTAGGTGATATGGACTTTAAGGTGGCCGGAACAAAGGACGGTGTGACCGCTTTGCAGATGGACATTAAGATTACGTCCATTACCTACGAAATTATGCGTCAGGCCTTGCGTCAAGCGCATGAAGGTCGTTTGTTTATCTTGGGCAAAATGGCGGAAGTTTTGGCTGCACCGCGTCCGACTGTTTCGGAACGGGCGCCGCGCATCACCACTATTCAAGTGCCGAAAGATAAAATCCGCGAAGTCATCGGAACCGGCGGTAAGGTCATTCGTGAAATTATCGAAAAGACCGGCGCCAAAGTCGATATCGACGACGACGGATTGGTTCAGATTGCGTCCATGGATGCAAAGGCCGGACAAGCGGCGTTGGATTGGATTGCCGGCATTGTGGCCGAACCCGAAGTGGGAAAGGTGTACACCGGAACAGTTGTGAAAATTATGGAATTCGGTGCGTTTGTGAACTTCTTGGGATCGAACGACGGATTGGTTCACGTTTCGGAAATTGCGCCTCACCGCGTTGAAAAAGTGACGGACGTTTTGCACGAAGGCGATACCGTGAAAGTTCTTTGCATGGGCGAAGACAAGCGCGGTAAGATTCGTCTTTCAATGAAGTACGTCAATCAGGAAACCGGAGAGGTTACCAAACCGGAAGAAAAAACATCTGACGAACAATAAATCGTTTGGGTTTATAAACAAAACTCCCGCCCTTCAACCGGCGGGATTTTTTGTTCAATGACATAGAGCAACATTTCCAGTATCATTAAGACCCCAACCATTCACATAAAAAGGCCTATTATCAAAAAGGGCTACTGTCTGTCCATACCAAGTACCCATGTTCGTATTTGCCCAATGCCATTTTGGGGTACCTTTCCATTTATTTAACAATTCAAAGAATAATCCATTTTCAGAACAAGTTGATGTTTCCCTATATCCGGAACAACCAAGTTCTGCTATTGTTACAGAATTCAATCCTAAAGCTTCACACCAACTTTGCGCAGAATATCCATTCATTTCATCCAAACTATGTGTGAATCTTTGTCCGTTTGACAACGTTACTGTTTCTAAATTTGAAGGATTAATGGCGTTACATTCACCGGGCCCGTTACCCACTTTATCCCCTTTTGTTGCATTTGTATAAACACAAAACTCCCCGCCACAACAGTCACCGTTTTGTGTGCACGGAGTCGGGCCGTCATCGTCGGGAACGTTACAAACACCGGTCGTATCGCCAAAATAAAATACCATAAAGTTGTTATCGAGGCACAAATCGGTGTTTAAAGTATCGTACAATTTCCCTTGTTCGTTGGCACTTGGATTCACACGCACTTTATATTCAATAATAGCCTTCGGTAAAAGGGCCTCACACACGCCACGCGGCACATCAAACACCGTGATTGAAAACTGTTCGGGTTCGACGTCTTGATACCCTTCGAGCTGATATGTACTGTTTTTCACAAAATCCCCTTCTGGAACAACATCGCCCAACGCGAGGCCACTTCGTTCTAATATCACAAACGCGAATCGATTAACATCATCTAAAATCGTATTTGCTTGGTGATTATTGACGGCACGACGGTAGCCCAAAAGACCGCCAATGGATAACACGCCGATAATCGCTAAAACCCCCAGCATTTCTATCATCGACCGACCTTTTTGAAACATTTGCATTTTTCACACTCCTCAAGCGTTGGTTTTTATTATCTTTGACTATTACACAAACGTTCTTTTGTGTAACAAGGTGTTTCGGAGAAAAGGGAGTGTTCGACAATAATGCCCTCTGTCCCTTATTTTCTAGGGGATTGAAGAGGATTTATAAAAAATTGCATTTTTCCTAAAATAAGTATTTACAAAAACCAACGTTTGTGTAATACCCAAGGACTTTGTTTTTCAAGGGGTTGAGGGGGAAAAATAAAGACCGTCATTCTGAGCGCAGCGAAGAATCCATAATAGCCGAATCTAAAAGGCGGAAACTATGGATTCTTCACCCCATAAAGGGGTTCGGAATGACGTGTGGGGGAATACAGTTCGGGGCGACGAGGGGTGTGTTCAAAGTAACAAGGGCTTAGGGCGCGGAGGAAAACGTCGCACAAAAGGTCGTGCCGCGGCCGGTCTGACTGTCCACCGAAAGCTGTCCGCCGTAACGATGCACCAACTCTTTGACAATTGCCAAACCCAACCCCGTCCCCGATTTTTGCGAAGTCGCCGCCGACCGATAAAACCGTTCAAACAACAACGGCAATTCATCCGCCTTTATCGCTTTGCCTTTGTTATGCACCGAAACGGTCACCTGCTTTTTTGTGGCTGAAACGGTCACGGTGACCGTTGATTTCTTTTGCCCGTATTTGATGGCGTTATCGACCAAGTTTTGCAATATCCGGAAAAAATCCGCCGGCCGCCCCAAACAAAGCGGTATCGTCCCTTGCACGTCCAACTTTAACTTCTTGCCGTTTTCGCGGGCGCGGCCATCCAAAGTTTGAAACACCTCCCCCGCCACCGCCGGCCAATGAACAGACACCACAGGCCCCTGCTCTTCCAACTCCAACCGCGAAAGCGCCAACAAGTTTTGCACTAAGTCCGTCATATGCGCTGTTTGTTGCGCCATCACTTTCAAAAATTTTTCACGCGCCACAGCATCGTCCTTGGCCGGTCCCTGCAACGTTTCAATAAAGCCCGACAAAACCGACAACGGCGTTTTCAGCTCGTGACTGGCGTTGGCAAAAAAAGCTGTCTGGCTTTTTTCAAAGGTCTTAAACGGCGTGATGTCGTTCAATAAAATCACGGCTTCGGCCTTTTTTTTGGTCTGCGCCGGCAACCATTGAACCACAGCGGTGAAATAGCTTTTTTTGTTGTTTTGCACAACATCAAAGGAAACATCAACCTGTTGTTTGTGGTTAATCAGCACATCGTGCACCGCGCGCCAAAAGTTTTCATCCGGCAAAACGTCCTTGATATTTTGCCCCAAAAGCGACCGCGCGAATTGTCCGCGCACCGCATGGTTTTCATCCACCACCACACCGTTAATATCAACAAAAATCAACGGTTGCGCCAACTGTTCCAAAATTGCGCTGTCGGTTAAGGTCTGCGCTTCCAAAAACTTTGTACGAAGCGCCCATGCCGTTTTGATTTGATTGAAAGATTCAACAATTTTGAACGCTTCCCGCCTTTTTTTAAACCGGCGCGTGGGTTGAATCAAGTTTTTGCCTTCCGCTTCTTGACGCAGGTAATTGATTAAAATTTCCAATTCCTTCAAAAACGGATCGGCCAACAAAAACGTAAAAAAGAAAGTCAAAACAAAGCTGACCAGCGCGCTGATCGGCGGAAGTTTTCCCAACAACACCAACACCAAAAACGAAACCGTCATCGGAAAAGTCAACAAGAAAATCCGATCCCGCGAATGGAACTTTTTTTGTTTTTTTGTTTGTTTTTTGGACATAAGCTGTTATACTTCCTTTTAAGCTATTGTACGAAATGAAAGAGAATTGTCAAATGGGAAAAGAAGCCGCCAAAAATACCAAAGAAGAAAAGGCCAAAAAATCAAAAGTCACCCCTTTGATTGCCCAATATCTGGAAGTCAAATCGCAATACAAAGATTGTTTGCTGTTTTATCGCATGGGCGATTTTTACGAAATGCTTTTTGACGATGCCGTCACGGCCGCCGCCGAGTTAAACATTACTTTAACGCATCGCGGACAGATGGACGGGAAAGACATTCCTTTGTGCGGTGTTCCCTTTCACGCGTATGAACCTTATTTGGCGCGATTGGTGAAAAAAGGCTATAAAGTAGCGATTTGCGAGCAAATGGAAACCCCCGAAGAAGCCCAAAAGCGCGACGGACGCACCGCCACCATTCGCCGCGAAGTCATTCGCGTGGTCACCGCCGGCACATTGACCGAAGATGCTTTGTTACCGGCCAAAAAAGACAATTATTTGGTATCGGTGGTGTTTGATAACGTTCAGACAGGATTGGCTTGGGCGGATTTATCCACCGGCGATTTTTTCACACAAAGCGTCCCCGGTAATATGGTGTATTCGCTTTTAATGCGATCGGACGTAGCCGAAATCATCGTATCCAAAAAAATGGAAGATCATCCGAAATTCAGGCAAATTATATCCGAAGTACCGGAAAAAATCACCTATATGTCGGATTTGCTTTATGTGTACAGCTTGAACAAAGACGTTTTAGAAAAAAAATACAAAGTCAATTCTTTGGATGCTTTGGGTGATTTCACGCGTCAGGAAGTCGTTGCCGCCGGATTGGTTATTGCTTATTTAAGTCTGACACAAAAAACGGAAGTCGATTGTTTGAAAAAATTACGGCGAATAACCGATGAACAAACAATGGAAATTGACGCGGCCACACGCAACAATTTGGAAATTTTTGCGCCCTTAAACGACATCAAGGGGGCGTACAGCCTTTTCGGCGTTTTGGATCGGACCGTCAGCAACGCCGGCGGACGGTTTTTGGCCCGTACTTTGGCTTCGCCGTCCACAAACGTTGATGAAATCAATCAACGATTGGACGCCATTTCTTTTTTAACGGACCACCCGAAAATCAAAGAGGAAATCAGCGAACATTTAAACGGTATGCCGGATATGGAACGATGCTTATCCAGAATCACTTTGGGTCGTTGCGGGCCGCGTGATTTGGCACTTTTATTGGTTGGATTGACCGCATCGATTGCATCGCACATTTCGTTTAATTTTTTCCATGACGAGCTGCCGCCGTTGTTGAAAGACCTGCACGACAATTTAAACAATTTCAACGAATTCCGTGTCACCATCAACCAAGCCTTAAAATTACCGGACGATATTACCAAAATCCCGACATCGGTGCGCGACGGTGACTTTATCGAATGGGGATACGACGCGGGGTTGGACGACTTACGCAAACAACGCGCAGAGCTGCAAAACAGCCTGCGTGAGATGCAGTTGGATTACGCCAACCTGACCGGTATCAAAAATTTAAAAGTTTCCTTTAACGCCGTGGCGGGCTATTTTGTAGAGGTGCCCATCCGCCATTCGTCCGTTTTCAACAAACATCCCGAATGGGGCTTTGAATTAAAGCAAACCACGACCACCGTTATCCGGTATTCATGCCCCAAATTAAGGGAAGTGGAACAACAATTATACAGTTTAGACAACCGCATTCAATTCAACGAAGAACGCATTTTTAATGAAATGGTGGATTCGGTCAAAAGAGGAGCCGATAAAATTCGTCAATCCGCACACGCTTTGGCGATGTTGGATATGTTAATCGGCTTTTCGAACTTGGCGGTCGAAAACAATTATTGCCGCCCGACGGTGGATTATTCGTCCGCTTTTGATATAAAGGGCGGTCGCCATCCGGTGGTTGAATTTGCTTTAAAAAAAGAGCACAGCAACTTCGTTGAAAATGATTGCGAATTAAAAGAACAAAACGGTTATTTGTGGCTTTTGACCGGACCGAATATGGCCGGAAAAAGTACTTTTTTGCGTCAAAACGCCTTGATTGCCATTATGGCGCAAATCGGGTCGTATGTTCCGGCGACATCAGCGCACATTGGCGTGATTGATAAATTGTTTTCGCGTGTCGGGGCAGCGGATAATTTGGCCCGCGGACAATCAACCTTTATGGTGGAAATGTCCGAAACAGCCACCATTTTAAACCGCGCGACGGAAAAATCCTTGGTGATTTTGGATGAAATCGGACGAGGAACGGCTACCTTTGACGGATTGTCGATTGCATGGGCGGTGATGGAATACCTGCACGACCATAACAAATGTCGGGGTTTGTTTGCCACACATTACCACGAATTGACTTTATTGAAGGAAAAATTGGCACATTTATCGCTTCATTGTATGGAAACAAAGGATTGGAACGGCGATGTTGTCTTTTTACACACGGTCAAAGAAGGGTCTGTTGACAAATCGTACGGCATTCACGTGGCCAAGCTGGCCGGCTTGCCGGATTTGGTGATTCAACGCGCCAAAGAAATCTTGTCCGGATTGGAAGAAAAAAAGAAAAAAGTCGAAAAATTGGTGGGCGATCTGCCTTTGTTTTCGGCGGTGTTGGAAAAACAAGCCCAAGACGAACAAAAACACGAACAATCCCCTATCGAAAAAGAATTAACTTTCTTAAATTTGGATTCGATGTCACCCAAAGAAGCATTGGACACTTTGTACCGTTTAAAGGGTATGTTGGAATAATTTATTTACCGATACAAAAAGAGCTGAAAATCACGTCCAACAATTCTTCGGTGCGGACAAAACCGGTGATTTTCCCCAACGCACGAGCAGCCAAACGTAATTCTTCGGCTTTTAATTCCAAAACATCGGTCACTTGCGCACGCATTAAAGCCGCGTCACATTCTTTCAAAGCCGTTTTATAACGCAATTGTGTCACCAAAGCCGCGGAAGAACAGCTCATTTTATCTTCCACTCTTTGCCGAATACGCGCCATCAAAACCTCTACACCCTGCCCTGTTTTAGCGCAAACCGATAAAGCGGTTGCCGGCACGGGCTTTTTATCCGTTTTGTTCCACACCACCAAAGAACACGGGTGCTTTTTGACTAAATCTTGTGTTTTTTCATCGAGTCGCGGATAATTTTCCGCCGAACCGACCGCCAAAAGTAAGTCCGAATCAAGGGCTTTGCGAATGGCTTTTTGAACGCCCTGCCCCTCTATCACACCGCGGGTTTTACGAAGTCCCGCCGTATCCGCCAAAATCACCGGATAACCCGACACATCCAAATGCACTTCTATCACATCGCGGGTCGTGCCGGCAATATCCGAAACAATCGCTTTGTCCGTGCGGGTAATGGCATTTAAAAGACTGGATTTTCCAACGTTCGGCGCGCCGACAATCGCTATTTGAAAGCCGTCTTTTAACCGTTGACCCACACCGTTATCGTCCGCCAAATGCTTTTGAATCCGAAGTCGAATATCTTTTATTCGGTCAGCGATTTTTTGGGCTTGTTCAGGTGGAATTTCTTCATCCGGAAAGTCGATAAAAGCTTCCACGTACGCCATTGTTTTAACCAATTCTTCGCGCCATCCGTCGTAAAGTTTTTGCAACGTCCCGCCCATTTGTCGGACGGCGGCGGCTCTTTGCGCTTCTGTTTCGGCGTGAATTAAATCAATTAACCCTTCGGCCGCGGTCAAATCCATTTTGTTGTTATAGACGGCTCGACGCGTAAATTCGCCCGCTTCGGCCATACGACAACCGGATATATCGGACAAAATCGAAAATAAAGCCTTTAAAACGGCTCTGGAACCATGACATTGAATTTCAACCACATCTTCCCCCGTAAAAGAAGACGGGGCTTTAAAATAGATTAAAAGGGCTTTATCAATGATTTTATTTTTATGGGTTAACGTCACAAAGTGCGCGTAACGCGGTTTCGGATTTTTCAAACCGGCTAATTTTTCGGCCACGTCAAGGGCTTTCGGGCCGGAAATCCGTACCACGGCCACGCCCGCAAAACCGGACGCGCTGGATAAAGCAAAAATCGTATCGGACACAGCCATAAATTTTTCCTTTAAAAACCCGCAAACCAAGTTTCGGCCGGCTTGACAGCGTAATACCACATCATTGTTATCAATGTCAAAATGACCCAGAAAAGCAAATGCCATTCTTTCGGTAATTTATACAAAACGTATAACATCCCCGCGATAAAAACCCAAAAAAAGGCCTTTGCCCAAAAGCTGACCAGACAAAAATAGACTTCTGTCAACGAAAAACCGACGCCGGCGACCCATAGAAAAAGCCCCTTCATCGTTCGACCCTTATGAATTCATTAAATTGAAAAAATCGTTGTTATCTTTGGTCATTTTCAATTTGTCAATCAAAAATTCCATCGCTTCGGGCGCGGCCATCGGCATCAATACACGACGCAACATCCACATTTTTGGTAAAATATCTTTTCCAACCAACAATTCTTCTTTTCGAGTACCGGATTTGGTGACATCAATCGCCGGGAAAATACGCTTGTCGGACACTTTACGATCAAGAACAATTTCGCTGTTCCCCGTGCCTTTAAATTCTTCGAAAATCACTTCATCCATACGCGATCCCGTTTCCACCAAAGCCGTTGCAATAATGGTCAGGCTGCCGCCTTCTTCAACGTTACGCGCCGCCCCAAAAAACCGTTTCGGTTTTTGCAAAGCATTTGCGTCCACACCACCGGTTAAAACCTTTCCGGATGACGGGATAACGGTGTTGTACGCCCGCGCCAAACGTGTAATTGAATCCAACAAAATCACCACGTCTTTTTTATGTTCCACCATACGTTTGGCTTTTTCAATCACCATTTCAGCCACTTGAACATGGCGGCTGGCCGGTTCATCAAAAGTGGAAGAAATCACTTCCCCTTTAATGGAACGTTTCATATCGGTCACTTCTTCCGGCCGTTCATCGATTAAAAGGACAATCAAAGTCACTTCCGGATGATTGGCGGTAATGGCATGCGCAATGTTTTGCATCATCACGGTTTTACCGGTTCGAGGTGGCGCCACAATCATACCGCGTTGACCTTTACCTTGCGGACAAATCAAATCGACAATACGGGCCGTTAAATCTTTTCGGCCGTTGACCGTCGGCGCGTCGTATTCCATTTTTAATTTTTCATTTGGAAACAAAGGGGTCAAATTATCAAAGTTAATACGATATTTTAAATCTTCCGGCGGTACACCGTTGACGGAAATGATTTTACTTAATGAAAAATAACGTTCCCCTTCTTTGGGCGGACGAATTTCCCCGTAAATCATATCACCGGTTCGCAAACCTGTCTTACGGATTTGGTTGGGGGAAATATAAATGTCATCAGGCCCCGCCAAATAGTTTAATTCGCCCGAACGTAAAAATCCGAAACCGTCGGATAAAACTTCCAAAACCCCTTCCCCGTAAAGAATGGTTTCGGTGGCGGCAATTTGCTTTAAGATCGCAAACATCAATTCTTGTGTATTTAAGGCCGGTGCGTTTTCGACCTGTAATTCTTCGGCCAAAGCCAATAATTCGGCCGGCGATTTACTTTTTAATTCCTTCAAATCCATAATGATAAACCTTTTTGATTTTATAAAAAAGAGATTGATTTAACCTGACAAGGTTAGGCTTTATTATAACGATTTGTTGGGGCTTGTCAAGGGAAAAAAGTTATCCACCGCGAAATCCCCTATAATCATATATTATATAAATACATTCTTCTTATTATATATCCCTGTGCATAACGTGCATAAAACCCGATGCGTGAAAGTTATCCACAAAGGGCGTTTTATTATCTTTTTGAAATTAAATATAAAAATAAGTTATCCACTTTATCCACAAAGGGGATTGTTTGATGTCAAATTTGGGGATAATTTTGTGGAACAAATGTGTATAATGTGGACAAAAAATGACTTTATCCACAAAAAGAGCACTTATCCACATTATCCACAGGAATAAAAAGACCTTGCTTTTTTAATGTAAAATAATTACGATAAAACAAAAGGAGTTCGTATGTTTGACATCAAAAAGGAAACCATTGTTTTAACGTCAAACGATAAATCAAAGGCTGATATACTTGAAAAAGAGGGCTTTCGGTGCTTTTGTTTTTCTTCTTTGTTTCAAGAATACAAAGTTTTAGCCAATCCCTTTATCACCGGACGCGATTTTGTTTTAAAGTATTCTGACAAACGGGCGATTGATGTCGGAAATCTTTATCCTGATTTTTATGTTGTGTCGGTGGTTCAAACCATTGAATGCGACGGAAAAGTGTTAAAACACCCCAATTGCGTGGAAGACGTAATGAACGATTTTCGAACATTAAACGGTAAAAAATTCACGGTCTATACCGGAACCACCATTCGTAAAAACTTTAAAAGAAAGTGGCAAGACGTTAAATCCACCACTTTGACACGCACTTATATGACAGAACAGCAAATGCATGATTTTGTTTATAAGCTTGGTACTTCTACGTTTGGCGTGTTGGGGTCTGTGCGGTTGGATGAACATCCCGAAATGGTGGAGGAAAAAAACATCGACCCGCTTGTTATTAACGGCTTTCCGGCCAAAGACATTGTTCATTTTTTTAAAACATTAAAGGAATAATATGCGCGAAATTGTGTTTGATACCGAAACAACAGGATTGGATCCGCAAAGCGGCGACCGCATTGTGGAAATCGGGGCGGTGGAGCTGTCCAATCATATGCCGACGGGGAAAACTTATCATCAATACATCAATCCCTTGCGCTCTGTGGGCGAGGAAGTTGTAAAAGTACACGGCTTGACGGAAGAATTTTTGTCTGACAAACCGACTTTTGAAGAAATTTGTGACGATTTTATGGCGTTTGTCGGCTCTGATGCTTATCTTGTGGCTCATAACGCGTCCTTTGATATGAACTTTTTGAATTACCAATTAAAGGCGGCCGGACGTCCTGTGTTTGATGAATCCAAAGTTATTGACACTTTGGTTTTGGCACGCAAAAGGTTCCCCGGATCGCGTGTGAATTTGGATGATTTATGTCGTCGGTTCGGTGTGGATAATACACAAAGAACAAAGCACGGCGCTTTGCTTGACTCGGAATTGTTGGCCGAAGTGTATTTGGAATTGTTAGGGGGACAAGAGCCGGCTTTGTTGCAAAGCGGATTGAACCAACCGTCGGATTTTGAAGGGGTTTTGGAAGCAATTAAAACTTTCGAACGCAAAGAACCGCGCGTTTTTCCGATCAGCGAAGACGATGCCCGAAATCATCAGGCTTATTTGGATAAATTGAAAAACCCTTATTGGACCGAAATGGCCGAGAGAAAAGAATGAAAAGAACCCTTTTAATTTTATTTATCTTATTGATTTCAAACAATTCTTTTGGACAACTGATTGAAACGATGGGATCATTAGGTGTGCAAGGGGCGATGACGACTTCGGCGGTCGGGCAGGTGCGACAGATGAATAAAGCGGTGCAAATGGATACTTTTTTGCGTGAATTTAATCATCGGTTGATGGCGATAAAAATGGACGGATTGAATGGTTATTCGGGCGAATCAATGGTGTCGGCCGGCGGGTATAGGGCGGATTTTAAAACCTTAAATGCTTCAAGTTTTCAAGTTGTTATCCCTGCGGCGGATAAGGCTTTGTGCGAACGAATGGTGGCGCGGTCATGGGATGGATTAAAGCAAATTCAAATCGGAAAAAAGGCTTATGATGCGGCTTTGGTGCAGTCTTTGGGGTTTGAAATCTGTCCGCAGAAAACATCCTTAAAATTTATTTTTGAATAAAAAATCATTTTTTTCTGGACTTCTTTATCAAAATTGTATAAAAAATAAGTGTGAAATCGAAAATGTTTCACGTGAAACAATTTAAAAATTGATTTTTGCGTGAAATTTTTTAAGAAAGGAATGTTTCACGTGAAACAATTTGATATTTTTTCGAAAAATACCCTTCAAAAATTCAAAATTTATCAACAAATTTTGGAAAAGTGGCAGTCTAAAATCAATTTGATTTCTCGACTGACGGTGAAAGATGCCTTTCAAAGACACTTTATGGACAGCGCACAACTTTACCCGTTGATACCGCCGCAAACTAAGAGTTTAATAGATTTAGGGTCGGGTGCGGGCTTTCCGGCGTTGGTTTTGGCAATCTTAAATCAAACTCAAAATCCTGTGTGGCCGGCTCCACCGGTGATAGAGCAGGGAGATGTCGCCATAAAAACTGCGGGTGCAGACATTGAAAAAAAGAATGTTACCGTGAAGGACGCGGGTAAAAAGGATGCTCTTACAAAAAACGCAGCTGCGGGTATTAAAGAGAAAAACGTTATTGTGGCAAATGCGTGTACAGACATCGAAAAAAGGAACACAATCGCAGAAAATAAGGGTTTATCTAAAAAAAGTACCGATGCTTTTGGGGTTGGGATGAAGGAAAAAAGTGTTGATACAGGGATAAATTCGTCTGTGAGTGATGTAAAAAAGAATGATACATCATCCGGTCAATTTTGGTCTGTCACTGTTGTTGAAAGTGACCAAAGAAAGTGTTGTTTTATGGATGAGGTTGCGCGTCAGTGTCATTTGCGAATTATCGCAGAAAACCAACGTGTTGAAAGGGTAAAACACACCCCAAAAGATGTTATTACGGCCCGTGCTTTGGCAGATTTGACGACCCTTTTGGATTACAGTCTTCCGTTTGTTCATTCGCAAACACATCTTTTATTTTTAAAAGGGCAGGGGGTCGAATCTGAAATTCGTGATGCTTTGACAAAATATGACTTTTCATATCGTTTGTATCAAAGCCAGACCGATGAAAAAGGAAAAATTATTGAAATTGAACAACTTATGAAAAAGGGATAAAAAATGAAACAAATGCGTATTTTTTCTGTGGCCAATCAAAAAGGCGGGGTCGGAAAGACCACCACGGCGGTTAATTTGGCTACGGCTGTGGCGGCTTTGAAGAAAAAGGTGTTGCTGATTGATTTGGATGCACAAGGAAATGCAACGGTCAGTTTGGGTGTTTCTCGCCAGGGAAAACAGCATAATTCGTACACAGTTTTAACGGGTGTGGACACATTGGCTTCGTCGATAACGCCCACGAAAATTCCGTATTTGTCGGTTTTGCCGGCGTGCAAAGAATTGTTGGGTTTGGACATTGAATTGTCAAACACGTCGCGCCCGCAATACTTTTTAAAGCAAGCCTTATCCGGCGTTGATTTTGACTATGTTTTCATCGATTGTCCGCCGGCGGTCGGGTTGTTGACCGTCAATGCTTTGACAGCGTCTGACGCGGTGGTGGTGCCGATTCAATGCGAATATCTGGCCTTGGAAGGCGTGGCCGACTTGCTCAAAACCATTGAAAAAGTGCGGAAAAACTTTAATGAAAAGCTGACGCTTCACGGTGTATTGATGACAATGTTTGATTCGCGCAGTCGTTTATCGTCGTCGGTGATGGATGACGTCAAAAGGTTTTTCGGCCCGACAGTTTATGAAACATATATTCCGCGCAACGTGCGTATTCCGGAAGCTCCTTCGCATGGCAAGCCGGTTCTTTTGTACGATTGGCGTTGCACAGGGGCGCAGGCATACATTCGCTTGGCGGCCGAATTTTTGAAAAGAGAAAAGGAGTTGTTGAAAAATGAACAATAATCATATCGGATTAGGTAAAGGTTTAAGTGCTATTTTGGGTGAAATTGACGAACAAACGCCGGCCGGCGGTACGCCCGAAGGCATTCAGTTTTTAGATATTAATAAGCTGTCCGCCGGTCGTTTTCAACCGCGCCGTCAATTCAAAGAGGAAGAATTGGCTGATTTGGTGGCTTCCATTCGTGAAAAAGGCGTTTTACAACCGCTTTTGGTGCGGCCGCAGGGTGTGGGATACGAAATCATCGCCGGAGAGCGTCGTTGGCGGGCATCCCAGCAAGCCGGATTGACGCAAGTACCTGTTATCATTAAAAATTTTAACGATGAAGAAACATTGGAAGTGGCGTTAATTGAAAACTTGCAACGGCAAGATTTGAACCCGTTGGAAGAAGCGTTGGGCTTTGAACGTTTGTTAAACGAATTTCATCGGACACAGGAACAATTGGCGCAGGTGGTGGGGAAAAGTCGTTCGTACGTTGCCAATACGTTGCGTTTGTTGGAACTGTCTGAAAAAGTTAAACAATTTTTGGAAGAAGGATTATTGACGGCCGGTCATGCGCGGGCTTTGTTGAATGCCAAAAATCCGGATAAATTGGCGCAAAAAGTGATTGATCAGGGTTTAAGTGTGCGTCAAACCGAACAATTGGCGGTTACAGAAGGCGAAAAAAAGACGCGGGCGCCCAAAACCGTTACGGTCGGCCACCGCAAAGACACGGACGTAATGGCTGTTGAAGCGGATTTGTCGCGTATGTTGCATACTTCGGTCAGTATCAAATGGACCGGTAAAAACGGCAAAGTCACCATTATGTGCCCGAATTTAGGCATATTGGACACGGTTTTAGAACGTTTGACCACCGGCGGCGAAGTTTCTGTTGCAGCGGATTCGGGCGAAAACGGTTAAAGCCTTATCAAATTTTTACCGGCATGAATAATGCGTAAAAGCATTTGATTTAACACAATATCCGCGGGCAGATTGGATTTTAATTGCTTATCCGTTTGTTCCAAAAGGGCCAGCAAGTTTTGCATATGTTGCACCGGCCACGCTGATACAATGTTTTTAACCGTGGGCAAAATAGCAAAAGAAATATACGGCGGTGTTCCGGATATTGCTGTGTCAAGGGGCACGCCGTCCGCCCTTTTTAAAATAATTTGCATGATTTGTTGGGCTTTGCGAATAAAGGCGGCAACAAGGGTAACCGGGCTGACATTTTCTTGGGTCAATAGTTTTAAATTTCGGCGGACCGTTCGGGCGTTTCCGGTCATTGCCGCGACAATCAATTCGTCCATATTCGACAAAGTTTCGTTGCCGATACACGCTTGGACGTCTTTTAAAGAAATTTGCTTTTCCGGCCCCATATAAGTCTTTATTTTTTCCAATTCACCCATCGTGACGGCTTTATCTGCACCCAAAGAATGCGTTAAAAAATCGACCGCATCCGGATGAATGACAAAATTTTCACGCGTCATGAAAGACAAAATCGTTTGTTTAACGCCGGCGGCTTCCTGCGGATAGCATCCCACCGCCAAAGCCCGTTCGTTTTCACCCGTTTGTCGGCAAAGCGCCCCCGTTGTTTTCAAGGTGGAAGAACTCATCAACAAAAAAGTGTTCGGATGGTCTTCGCGTAAGAAAAGCAAAACCTCGTCCACAAACGAATCCGGCACGTTTTTATAATAAATCAGCCGCTGCTGTCCCAACATGGAGTAAGCATTGACTTCGTCCGAAAACAAGGAAGGTGTTTTTTTGATTTTTTCCGGCGTGATTTCAATCAGCTCTAAATCACTGTTTGCCATTTTAAAATGGCGGATAACGTGTTGCACGGCTTCTTCGATGGCGCCCAAATCGGACCCGTAGACAAGCATGGCCGAAGCCCCTTTTAATTGGGCGGATGTCGGTAATTGGCCGGACTTTAATTTCATGGGGCGGCCTTTTGAGTTTGGGCCTCTTCCTGTTTGAAATAGGCGGTGATTTGGACGGAAATTTCGTTGGCCAGTATTTTCAACAACCGTTCGCGAACAGCTTGTTCGGCGGTGACGGTCGAATACGGATCCGGCAAAATGTTATAGCTGGATGTCGCGGAGGCGATGGACGACAACAATTCTTTGTCGCCGGCTTTTAAAAAGTAGAATGCTTTCAGGTAAAAAGTTGCCCGCGTCGATGTTTTATCACCCAAGACGCCTTGGTCTTTGTCGATGGTTTCATTAATTTTCACGGTCAAAGTGTAATTTTTCGGTGCGTCGATGTTTTTGGGATTTAAGTTATCTTTTAACGCTTGGGTCAGGATGCGACCGGAATACTCCGGAATGGGCGCGATAGACACTTGCGCCGTTTTTTCCAAAAAGTCCGTACCGTCCTGCCAATAGACCGGCGAAAATCCGCAACCGGTTAAGAACAGGCCCAAAATCGTTCCTAAAATCGTTTTCTTAAATAACAAAATTCAATCCCTTTCCTTTGATAAAGACCACGTCTTTGATTTTTCTGTTCTTTATTTTATTTTGAAGTTCGGACAAAGACAAGGCTTCTTTGATAATTTTTTGAGGTGCCTCGGCGGTGGGGTAAAACGAACCGCACCATTTGCCGTTTAATTCGATGAAATAGACGGCCGGCACTTTGATTTTTTTAATTTTGGCGTAAAAAGAGGCCATTTTTTCGTGAATGTCAGGGCGGTAATACGTCGCCACATGCGGACAAAAAGGATATAAAAAGAACAACGTTGCGGCCGGATCAGCCGCTGCATTCACGGCGCGTTTGGTTGAAATCAGCGCGTTTTTCAGGTTGTTTTTTTGCCAATTGTCAATAATGGGAAAAAACAAAGGGTTTTGCAGCTGTTTTTTCGTTGGCATTTTAACGGGCGCACCGTCGAAAAGAAGCCCCGCTTTTTGCATAAAGCGCCAATGGGCGGTCAGCTTTGTGTCTGTGATTTTGCCCCGTTCCAAAAAAAGGGCTAAGCGCACCGCGTCCGCGCCAAAATCGTCAGCCCATTCGGAAGCGTTGATTTCGCGTAGGCGTTTTTCGGTGGACAAAATACCCAACTTCAACAAGCGGACTTTGCGGCCGGTTTGAAACGGTTGGCCGGTCATCCGGTTTGAAATATCTTCTTCCAATGGGGTGGCAAAACCCGACTTTGGGGCAAAAGAAAGCCCCGCCCACCGTTGTTGAGCCAGATATTCGGCATAGCGAAATGGATACCTTTTTGTTTTCATAGGGGAAAGATAACACATTTTTAATCTTTTATAAAGAAAAACCGATATAAAATACCCCTATGAAGAAAAGAATTTACATTGTGGCCGGCCCGACGGCATCCGGAAAGTCGTCTTTAGCGGTGCGTTTGGCCCAAAAATTAAACAGTGTTGTTGTGAATGCCGATTCGTTGCAAGTTTATGAAGACGTGCCGATTTTAACGGCGCGGCCGACCGAATCGGAGATGGAGGGTGTGCCGCATTTGCTTTACGGATATTTGGATTGCCACGCGCATGAAACGGCGGCTTCGTGGGTGGACCGCGCCAAGAAAGCGGTTGAGGCGGTGGATAATCCCGTGTTTGTCGGTGGGACAGGGCTGTATTTAAAGATTTTAATGGAAGGTTTTTCCCCGTTGCCGGAAATATCGGACGAAGTGCGACAATCGGTACGGCAAATGTCACGCGATGAGTTGGAAAAATATGTACCGGACGCGCCGTTGACGGATCCGCAAAGGTTAATGCGCGCCGCCGAAGTGTTGATGCAAAGCGGAAAGCCGTTGTCGTACTTTTACGATTTGCCCAAAGAAGGGGGATTGCCGGCGGATTATCGAGTGATTTTGTTGAACCCGCCGCGCGAAAGATTGTATTTACAATGTAATTACAGATTTGAGCAAATGATGGGGCAGGGCGCTTTGAAGCAAGTGCTTGATTTAGCGCAAAAAAATCCTAAAATGGACGGCGGGGTGTTTCAAGCGTTGGGCGTTCAAGAGCTGATAGGCTTTTTAAAGCAGGAAATGTCTTTGGAAGAGGCGGTGAAAAAGGCGCAACAACGGACGCGCAATTATGCCAAACGTCAGCGGACGTGGTTTGCGCACCAAATAAAACCGGATATAGTTCTAACCGACCCCGCCACAGCGGATGTTGACACTTTGTTGTCATTCTGAGCGTAGCGAAGAATCCAAAAATAGCCGAATCAAAAAGCGGAAACTATGGATTCTTCACCCCGTAAAGGGGGTTCAGAATGACGGTCTTTATTTTACCCTTCAACCCCTTGAAAAACAAAGTCCTTGGGTATTACACAAACGTTGGTTTTTGTAAATACCTATTTTGGGAAAAATGCATTTTTTTGTGAAATTCTTTCAATCCCCTAGAAAATAAGGGTCAGAGGGCATTATTGTCGAACACTCCCTTTTCTCCGAAACACCTTGTTACACAAAAGAAGGTTTGTGTAATAGTCAAAGATAATAAAAACCAACGCTTGAGGAGTGTGAAAAATGCAAATGTTTCAAAAAGGTCGGTCAATGATAGAAATGCTGGGGGTTCTGGCGATTATCGGCGTATTAAGTATCGGCGGCCTTTTGGGTTACCGTCGTGCCGTGAATAATCACCAAGCAAATCAGATTCTGGATGATGCAAACCGTTTGGCCTTTGTGATATTAGAAAGCAATCAGGCTTTTCAAACCGATGATTTTATGGAAGAAGAACTTATCGATAGCGTTCCATATACAGGAACATATAACCTTGACGCTTTTATGGCAGCCGGCGGACAATTCGGTATTGTGGTGACAAAAGTCCCCAAAGGCGTGTGTGAGGCCCTACTTCCCAAGGCTGTTATCGAATACAAAGTGCGTGTTATGCCGGGAAGCGAAGAAAAATACTTAGTGCCGCAAATGTCCAACGTCGGCACGATTTACGATTCATTTCATAAAGACATTTGCAACGACACAAACGATGTTGTCCTTTACTTCGGTGACACAAGTGCCCAATGTAATAAACCCGACGAAGGGGAAGATTACACAAAATGCCTGTCCAATGCCGACTGTTGCGGTGGGGATTTTTGTTGGTATCCGAATACTTCTTGTCAGGCACCGGGCGTTGGTCAATGTAAACAAATATCATCATATTCTTACGCAGATGGAGTAACAACAATGTCGGATGGTCATACATGGGTACACAGTTATCATTCGTTTAATTGGTGGAGTGCCCAAAATTGGTGTACGGCACAAGGATTAAAGCCAGTCACTCGCACAGATATCGGTTGTGGTGATGTGAATTCCGGTAAATGTACAAATATGTCACAATCTATTCTTGAAAAATGGGGTAATCAAAATCGGCATTGGTTAGATGGTTCTTATAAACCCTGTGCCGGTGTGCACTATGTACATTTTTCTGAAAAAACTATTTATTTTGACGTTGTGAACTATGGTGGGGCTTACAGTCGTGCCCTGTGTCATTGACTTTTTCCCATCAAAAAACCGCCCGTTAAAAAAAGGGCGGTTTTCTTTTAATCAGTCAAAACTTTATCCGATTTTGGCGTTCAATTCGCCCGCGGCATAGCGTTTGGCCATATCCGCCAACGAAATCGGCTTAATTTGTCCGGCATGACCGGCCGCACCGAATTGTTCGTAACGCGCTTCACAGACTTTCTGTTGCGCTTCCATCGCCGGCTTTAAGTACTTACGCGGATCGAATTCCGACGGTTTTTCCACAAACAAGCGGCGGATAGCCCCCGTCATTGCCATACGCAAGTCCGTGTCCACATTAATCTTACGCACGCCGTATTTAATGCCTTCTTGAATTTCTTCCACAGGCACACCGTATGTTTGCGGCATTTGTCCGCCGTATTCGTTGATAATGTCCTGCAATTCTTGCGGCACAGAGGACGAACCGTGCATCACCAAAGCCACATTCGGCAACTTAGCATGAATCTTTTTGACCGTGTCGATGGACAAAATCGCCCCGTCCGGCTTGCGTGTGAACTTGTACGCCCCGTGCGAAGTCCCAATTGCAACCGCCAAAGCATCGACGTTGGTTTCGGATACGAACTTCACCGCATCGTCCGGATCGGTCAACAATTTGGACTTATCGACTTTTCCTTCAAAGCCGTGACCGTCTTCTTTTTCGCCCTTACCGGATTCCAAAGAGCCGATACAACCCAATTCACCTTCGACAGACACGCCGACCGCATGGGCGACGTTAACAACTTCTTTGGTGACAGCGGCGTTATATTCGTGGGACGCGGGTTTGCCTTCTTTATCCAAAGAACCGTCCATCATCACGGACGTAAAGCCGTTGGTCATCGCCGAATAACAAACAGACGGGGACGGACCGTGGTCCAAATGGACGCAAATGGGCAATTCGGGATACATTTCCGCACCGGCCAACATCAAATGTTTCAACACCGCGTCATTGGCATAGGCGCGGGCGCCTTTACTGGCCTGAATAATGACGGGAGAGTCTGTCTTTTTGGCCGCCGCCAAGATGGACAAGACTTGTTCCATATTGTTGACGTTGAACGCCGGGATGCCGTATCCGTACTCCGAAGCGTGGTCCAAAAGTTGTCTGAGAGTTACAAGCATTTTAAATTCCTTTCTGTATAAGTTAAACTCTGTCTTTTATAAAACAATCACGGGGCGATTATAGCACTCACGTTTGTCTTTGCCAAGCATTATGAAAAAAATAATGCATAAAAAAGCAGCGGTCGATTCATCCGGTGGGGACAAACGCGACCGTTACGATTTTTATTTCAAAGCATTTTCGACCTGTCCGGCGATACTTTGCGCGGTCAAACCGAATTTTTCATACACTTTTCCGGCTGGTCCGGAAGCCCCAAAGTCGTCCAATCCGATAACGATATCGGCATATTTAGCCCAACCGAAACGGCTGGCGGCCTCTATGCTGATGCGCGGCGCGGTGCCCAATACGCTCTGGCGATAAGATTCGGGCTGCTTTTCAAACAAGTCCCAAGACGGCATCGAAACCACCGCCACATCAATCTGCTTTTCGGCCAAAGCTTTCTGCACTTCAATGGCCAAGCCGACCTCGGAACCGGTGGCAATCAACGTGGCCTGTCTTTCACCCGAGGATGTAGATACAATGTAAGCACCTTTTTGGGTCAAGTTCTCATCGCACGTCGACCGGATAAACGGCAGATTTTGGCGCGATAGAATCAACGCGGTGGGGTGTGTGTTTTTCAATGCAATTTCCCAACTTTCGGCGACTTCCAGCGCATCACACGGCCGCAAAGTCGTCAAGTTCGGCAACGCCCGCAACATGGCCAATTGTTCAATCGGTTGATGCGTCGGGCCATCTTCGCCCACCCCGATGGAATCATGCGTCAATACGTAAATCACACGCTGATCCATCAACGCCGCCAAGCGCATAGCCGGCTTTAAGTAATCCACAAACACAAAGAACGTCCCGCCAAACGGAATAAATCCGCCGTGCAAAGCCAATCCGTTCATCACCGCCCCCATCAGGTGTTCGCGAATGCCGTATTCAATATAATTTCCCGCCGGACAAAGAGCCTGTATCACTTCGGCGTCCTTTGGTTTCGTTAAGTTTGACGCGGACAGGTCCGCCGACCCGCCCAGCAAGTTCGGGATTATTTTGTAAAGGGCTTCGATGGTTTTTTGCGATGCTTTCCGGCCGGCTAAAACAGGACGTTCGGCCAACAATTCGCCTTTGAAAGCCTTGAAACGAGCCTCAAAATCATCGGGCAAATCCCCACTCACCGCAACGCGCAAAGCCGCTGCGTTCGGGTTTTTGGCCATTCGTTCATCCCAAAGGGCATTTTGTTGTTGCCCGCGATCGCCGAACGACCGCCAAGCTTCTAAAATATCCTTGGGGACTTCAAAGGCCGGCGCGTCCCAACCCAAAGCCGCCCGTGTGGCCGCAATTTCTTCTTCACCCAAAGGCGACCCGTGCACGGCGGGTGTACCGGCTTTGGCCGGTGAACCGTAACCGATAAGGGTTTTGCAAGCAATAAAGGTCGGCTTGTTCGACGTTTGCGCCGCTGTCAAAGCCCGTTCGATGTCGTCCGGATTGTGCCCGTCGCATGACAAAACGTTCCACCCGTTGGCTTCAAACCGTTGCATTTGATTCGTGGTGGTGGCGATGTCCGTATGACCGTCAATTGTAATTACATTGTTATCCCATAACACAATCAATTTTTTCAGCTTTTGGTGGCCCGCGAACGAAATAGCTTCTTCGGATATGCCTTCCATTAAATCGCCGTCGCCGACGGTGACATAGGTTTTATGATTGACAATGTCTTCGCCAAAACGCGCGGCCAGCGTTCTTTCCGCCAAAGCCATCCCGACCGCCATGGCCAATCCTTGACCCAACGGCCCGCCGGACGCTTCAATGCCGGACAAAAGACCATATTCGGGGTGGCCGGCCGTCTTTGAATCCAATTGTCGGAAGTTTTTCAAATCATCTGCCCCGATATCCGGATAGCCCGCCAAATACAACAAAGCGTATTGCAAAGCCGAAGCGTGTGCATTGGACAACAAAAACCGGTCGCGGTCCGGCCATTTCGGATTTTTCGGGTTGAATTTCAAAAATTTTGCCCACAAAGTCGTCACCATGTCCGCCATACCCATCGGCGCGCCGGGGTGGCCGGAATTGGCTTTTTGCACCATATCAATGCTTAAAAAACGCGGGGCATTTGCCAAAGTTTTCAAATCAATCATTTTTATCTCCTTTTTAAAATTTTGTGACGTCAGATTAGCAAAAAAAAATTGAACAAGCCAGCTTTTTTTGATATTTTCTTAAATCATGACAAAAGTTGATTTGATTTTTCCGCGCGGTTTTTGTTTTGGCGTCGAACGGGCCTTGAAATTGTTGGATGAAGCCTTATCCGCGTCGGGGCCGGTGTATGTCCTGCACGAAATCGTCCACAACACCGTTCTGGTGAACCGATATCGGGCCAAAGGCGCGCGCTTTGTGGAAGGTTTGGACGACGTGCCGGACGGGTCGATTTTGGTCTTTTCGGCGCACGGCGTATCCCGTCAAATCAAAGAACAGGCCAAACAGAAAAAATGCCGCTGCATTGATACGACTTGCCCGTTTGTGATGCGCATTCATCAATGGGTGACGCACTTGGAAAAAGAAGATTGCCCCGTTGTTCTGATCGGCCAAAAAGCCCATGCGGAAACGGCGGGCACTTTGGGACAGTTGGCGCATCCCGAAAAGGCCTTTGTGGTGGAAAACGAGGCCGAAGCGGATGCTTTGCCACCGGCGGACAAAATCGGGGTAGCGGTGCAAACAACTTTCAATGCCGACAAAGCCCGCCGGATACAGGAAAAATTGGCCGAAAAATACCCGACGGTTTTGTTTCAAAAAGGTATTTGCTCGGCCACACAAGAACGCCAAGACGCGGTCAAAGAAGCCTGTAAAACGCACGCCACGATATTGGTGGTTGGGGACAAAAAATCATCCAATGCCCGACGGTTGGTAGAGGTTGCTGTTGACGCGGGACGTCATGCTTTTTTAATTGAAACACCGGCGGATTTAGCGGGTTTGAAATTGACCGAACCCGTGGGATTGACGGCGGCTTCATCCGCGTCCGAGGATGTGGTTATGACCGTTTTTCGCCAATTGACAGAATAACAAACGGTTACGTCCGTACACGCGGTCATCGACTTTTTGGAAATCTTCCGGAATCAGGCCTTCTTCTTTTTTATCAATTTCGATAACAATCAGCGTGTTTTTATCCAACCAGCCTTTTTCCATCAGGGATTTTAAGGCTTTTTCCCAAAGTTCTTCCCGATACGGCGCATCCATAAACACAATATCCACGGCTTGTGTTGAAAAGGGCGGACATGTAGCGTCCACGCTTAAAACGAAGGCGTTTTCATGACCGGCCACGTTCTTTTTCAAACACGCCAAGGCCGGCGGATAATTTTCAATAAATTGGACTTTGTGCGCGCCACGGGACAAAGCCTCTAACCCCACCGCGCCGGTGCCGGAAAAAACATCCAAAAAGGAAATGTTTGTCCAATTTTTACCTTTTTTCAAAAAATCGGCCGACAGGATGTTAAACAAAGCCTGTCGCGCCCGATCCGACGTCGGCCGTGTCCGGTCGTCCGTGGGCGAGTGCAATTTTTTCCCTTTTAAGTTTCCCCCAACGATGCGCATGATAAAAACTCCTTTAAATTTTTGGCGGGCACTTCGTGCAAATCGCCGGCCCGCATTTTTCCTAATTGAAAAGGCCCATACGATACGCGAATCAGCCGACTGACGCTGTACCCGAAAAAGCCCATTATTTTTCGAATTTCGCGGTTTTTGCCTTCCGTCAACGTGATGCGAACCCAGCTGTTTTTGCCGCCCGATTGGTCAGTTTCAATGCACACGTCGGCACCGGCGTAATGAATGCCGTCAATGGTCACTCCTTTTTGAATTTGGGCTATTTGGCCTTCGGTCAACGTGCCGTGAATACGAACGCGATAGGTCCGTTTCCAACCGCTTTTTTCCATGGCGTGCGCCCATTTGCCGGAAGTGGTTAAAATCAACAAACCTTCGGAATTAAAGTCCAATCGACCCACCGACACCACGCGCGGCAAGGCTTTGGAAAGGCTTTCAAAAACGGTGGGGCGACCCTGCGGATCTTTGTGCGTGGTCAAAAGGCCGGTCGGCTTGTAATAAAGCCATACGCGCTCAGGGGCTTTTTGTGGCAAAGGAGCTCCGTCCACCATCACGACATCTTCATCCGACACGCAAAAAGCCGGCGTTGAAAGGACTTGCCCGTTCACCGTCACACGGCCGTCCGCAATCCAAGTTTCGGCCACCCGTCGGGAACAAAGTCCGGCCGCCGCGATTTTTTTTGCAATTCTTTCCTTGTTTTTTTCCATAATGGCTTTATCATAGCATAAAGGAAAATGAGCGCAATAAAAATGAACGAAGAAATTGTAAAAATTGCTTTGCAAAAAGCCGAAGAAGCCTTTGCCCGCGAAGACGTTCCCGTCGGGGCGGTGGTCTTTGACAGCCAAACGGGTGAAGTTTTGTGCGCGGCCGGTAATCGGGTCGAAGCGGACAACAACCCTTTGGCGCACGCGGAAATGCTGGTGTTGCAAGAGGCTTGCCGGCTTTTAGGCCGCCCGAATTTGACGGGCTATTCGCTGTTTTCAACGGTGGAACCGTGCCCGATGTGCGCCGGTGCGGTAGCTTGGGCCAAACCCGACGCGGTGTATTTTGGGGCTTTGGATGAAAAATCCGGCGCGGTTGAAAGCGGCATACGCCTGTTTGACCAAGAAAGCTGCCATTATCATCCGCCGGTTGCAAGCGGTTTTGAAGCGGAAAAATGCGCCCGATTGATGAAAGATTTTTTTAAAAGGTTAAGGAAATGAACACGCTGCCCGATATTATTTTTTCCGTAACGGATTTGTCCCAAACCTTAAAAGAAGTGGTGGAAACGGCTTTTGCCCGTGTGAAGGTCAAGGGCGAAGTCTTTGGTGTCAAGCGTGCCTCGTCCGGTCATATTTACTTTTCGCTGAAAGATGAAAACGCTGTTTTAAATGCGATTTGTTGGCGCGGATGTTCGCCGGAAACTTCCAAAGCCATCGAGGAAGGATTGGAAGTGATTGCCACCGGCAAACTGACGACTTACCCCGGCCGAAGCAATTATCAAATGATTGTGTCGACGGTCGAACCGGCCGGCCAAGGGGCTTTATTGAAGTTGTTGGAAGAACGAAAGAAAAAGTTGGCCGCCGAAGGGCTTTTCGATGCCGCCCGTAAGAAAAAAATACCGTTTTTGCCGACAAACATCGGTGTGGTCACTTCCCCGACGGGCGCGGTCATTCGCGATATTATGCACCGATTAAACGACCGGTTTCCCGTGTCCGTGTATTTATGGCCGACGTTGGTCCAAGGCGACGGCGCCGCCGAACAGATTGCCGCGGCAATACGGGGCTTTAACGCTCTGCCGGCCGAAGGGTTGGACACCCCCGACGGACATATTCCGCGACCGGATGTGTTGATTGTTGCGCGGGGCGGTGGCTCTTTGGAAGATTTGTGGTGTTTTAACGAAGAAATTGTCGCCCGTGCCGCGGCCGAAAGCGAAATCCCTTTGATTTCCGCGGTGGGGCACGAAACGGATACAACGCTGATTGACTATGTTTCGGACCTGCGGGCACCGACACCGACGGGGGCGGCCGAAATGGCGGTACCGGTGTTGTCCGAATTAAAGGTCAAACTGGCGGGCATTGACGGGCGTCTTTTGGATGCTTTGTATCGCCTGTTGGATGAAAAAAAGACCCGACTTGCCGCCTCGGTGCGCGGGTTGCCGAACCTTTCCGAATGGATTGAACAATACGTCCAAAAATTGGATGACCGCACCGAACGATTGCATTTGGCTTTAAAGAGTTTCTTAGGCCGTCTGACCGACCGATTCCAGCTGGCGGCACGGCTTTTAGAGGCCAACAGCTATGAACGCGTGCTGGATAAAGGTTTTGCTTTTGTCCAAGATGAAAAAGGGCAAGTGATTTCTTCGGCGGCTTCGGCCGAGGCTCAAACCCGTTTGTCTTTGGGCTTTAAAGACGGCAAAGTGCCCGTTACGGTTGACCGCCAACCGGCACCGTCTACCGCCGCACACGAACCCGCGCCATCCCCTATTCCCTCGCACAAAACCGCACAAGGAGAATTGTTCTGATGAAAAAAATGATTTTGGCCTTTCTTTTACTTTGTACACCGGCGATGGCCTTTGAAATGCCGGAAAACCTGACGCAAGGGATGTTCGTTTATGGTCGCGTGGACGAAGGTGAAACCGTCCGCTATGGCGAATACACCGCACCGGTGCAAGACGGGATTTTTTTGATTGCTTTGGGGCGCAACACCCCAAAAAAGATTGAATTGGAAATCCGCAAAGGCGGCTTTTTGGGCTTTGGCGAAACGGTCGAACGCCGGACTTTTTCGGTCAAGCCGTTTGATTGGCAAATTGATTATGTGGAAGGCGTCCCCGCCAAGACGGTCTTTCCGTCCGATGAAAACAAAAAGCGCATCAGCAAAGAACAAAAGATTTTGGACGCGGCGCGCGCCAAACGGTGGAAAGACGGCTTTCCTGTGTGTTTTGAATGGCCGATAAAAAAGGAAAATCGCAAGCGCATTTCGTCCCCGTTCGGTTGGCAAAGGGTTTACAACGGCACGCCACTACGCCACCACAGCGGATTGGATATTGCGGCGGCGGAAGGAACGCCTGTTTATGCGACCGCGGACGGCAAAGTCATTTTGGCGCACGATGATTTGTTTTACACGGGCGGCACGGTCTTAATTGAACACGGGTCGGCGGTGCAATCCGGTTCTTCGCATTTGAGCAAAGTGTTGGTAAAGACCGGCGATGAAGTCAAAAAAGGCGACTTGATCGGGCTTGTCGGGATGACGGGTCGAGCCACCGGTCCGCATTTGCATTTTACTTTGTCATGGGAAAGCATTCGCATTGATCCGGAACGCATCTTGCAAGAAGCATGTCCGTAAGGGTTGATTTTCGGATTGTTTTGTGGTATAAAAGAACTCGACAGGGGCCACGCCCCTTTTTAAAATGGGTAAAAAATGGAACAGTTTGATGTTTTGGTCATAGGCGGCGGTCATGCCGGATGTGAAGCCTGCAGTGCGGCGGCGCGGGTCGGGGCCAGAACAGCTTTGATTACTCACAAAATAGCTTCCATCGGGGATATGTCGTGCAATCCCGCTATCGGCGGATTGGGCAAAGGCACTGTCGTGCGCGAAGTTGATGCTTTGGACGGCGTCATGGGTCGCGTGATTGACAAAGCCGGCCTGCAATTTCGGATGTTGAACCTTTCCAAAGGCGCGGCGGTGCAAGGCCCCCGCGCCCAAGCCGATAAAGATTTATACAAAAAAACCATGCAAGAAACATTGTTGTCCTATCCCAACCTGACGATCATCGAAGCGGCGGCAGAAGGTATCCTTTTTAATGACGCAAAGACGCAGGTTACGGGCGTTGTTTTGGCGGACGGTCGCAAACTAAAATGTAATAACATTATAATTACAACCGGCACTTTTTTAAACGGCTTGATGCATCAGGGCGAAACAAAGACCGTCGGCGGCCGGTTCGGCGATATTTCCTGCACGGGCATTACGCCTTGTTTAAAGGCGGCAGGCCTATCTATGGGGCGTTTGAAAACGGGGACGCCGGCGCGGCTTGACAAAGACAGCATCGACTGGTCGCAGACGACCGAACAACCCGGTGATGAAAATCCGCGGCCGTTTTCTTTTTTGACCGACCGCATTACGCAGGCGCAGATTCCTTGTTTTTTAACGCATACGACGCCACAAACGCACGAAATTATCTTGGCCAATTTATCCCGTGCGCCAATGTATTCGGGACAAATCAAATCCATCGGTCCCCGCTATTGCCCCAGCATCGAAGACAAACTGGTTCGTTTTGCTGGTCGTGATTCGCATCATATCTTCTTGGAGCCGGAAAGCCGCACCGGCAACAGCATTTATCCCAACGGTATTTCAACCAGCTTGCCCGTTGACGTGCAGGACACTTTTTTGCGCACGATACCGGGGTTGGAACGGGTGAAAGTTTTGCGCTACGCCTATGCGATTGAATACGATTTTGCCGATCCGCGGCAATTAAAGCACACGTTGGAAGTCAAGGGCATTTCCGGCTTGTTTTTGGCCGGTCAAATCAACGGCACGACGGGTTACGAAGAAGCGGCGGGGCAAGGGCTTGTGGCCGGTGTGAATGCGGGCTTGAAAGCGTTGGGTTCGGACAAAGAAATGGTTTTGTCGCGCACGCAAAGCTACATCGGTGTAATGATTGACGATATCACGACTTTTGGCGTGGACGAGCCGTATCGCTTATTCACTTCGCGGGCGGAATATCGGCTGTCCATTCGCGCGGACAATGCGGATTTGCGGCTGACGGAGTTGGGCTATCATTTGGGATGTGTGTCCGAGGACCGCTATCGGCGAATGATGCAGAAAAAGGAAGATTTTGAATCATGGCGGCGCGAGATGAAGGATCGGCTTTTCGCGCCCAAAGAATTAACCGCCGCGGGTTTTCAAGTCAACAACAGTTCGCAAAAGCAGTCGCTTTTCCACCTTTTAAGTTATCCGAACGTGACGTGGGACGATGTGGTTCGGCTTTGGCCGGCGTTGGGTTTGGTGCGATCGGACGTGGCCGAACAGTTGCAAATTGAGGGGCTGTATCAGGGTTATCTTTCGCGGCAACAGGCGGATATTGACGCTTTTGTAAAGGATGAAAGTCTGAAAATCCCCGACGATATTGATTATGCGAAGGTGGGCGGGCTTTCAATTGAAATTCAAATGCGGTTGAACAAAGCTCGTCCGGAAACTTTGGGTGTGGCGGCGCGCTTGCCAGCCATGACCCCCGCCGCGATTACGGCTTTGCTTGGGTACTTGAAATCAAAGAAAAGCTAATCCATCCGCTTTTTCTTGGCACATTAACCCGACGTGATGTAATTACAAAGTAATTATTTATCTTAATGACAAAGAGTAAGAATGGACTGTTCCTTATTGTTCAAATGGTGGTTAGAGTAAACACGACTGGAATCAATACCAATGTCATCTGCACTACAACCATGATTGTCTCTCAACCAATGCCAAGCATATGATGACCACCCGCCATCCTGAAGAGCTCTTAGCACAGAACCTTTGTATGCTAAGCCGGCACTGGTTCCACCTGTACTGGCATCTGTTGGTGATTTTGTACAATAATTAGAACTAGACACGTGTCCGCATCCTAAATCCCCTAGGCTAGCTAATTGCTTTCCCTGTGCTTGGCACCAATCATTTGCACCCCACCAATATAAATAACCATAGGTACTATCATAATTTTTTGTAGAATGTGTCCACTCTTGATTATTAACTATTTGAGATTCCCCAGCATAGGCACTAATTGGCGCACATTTTCCTGTGCCTTGAGTGTGACAATCAATTGCATCTGGGAAAGCACAAAATTCTCCATAGCAACAATCCGCGTACGAAGTGCATTCTTTTTCGCCGGTATGGGTACAATGTTTTGATACATCGCCAAAGTATAAAACAACGTCATTTATGTTGTCGCAAATGTCCGTGTTTTCTGAATCATAAGGCTTTCCCCTTAACGATACTTTATCAATTTCTTGAACTGTGTCGGCGGCCAAAGTGCGGACCTTGTATTCAACAGAGGCTTTAGGTAAAAGAGCTTCACACACGCCCTTTGGTACGTTTGTGACCATAATCGCAAACTGTTGTGAAGTGGCTTCGGTAAAAGCATTCATAAAATAGGGGCTTGTTTGTGTAAATTCCAGACCCGTTATGTTGTTATAAGGTTCAAAAGCTTGATTGCTTTCTAATATCACAAACGCGAATCGATTAACGTCGTCCAAAATGACATTCGCTTGATGATTATTGACCGCGCGGCGGTAACCCAAAAGGCCGCCGATACTTAATACGCCGATAATGGCGAGAACGCCCAGCATTTCTATCATTGACCGGCCTTTTTGAAACATTTGCATTTTTTCATTCTCCTACACGTTGGTTTTTATTACCTTCGACTATTACACAAACCTTCTTTTGTGTAACAAGGTGTTTCGGAGAAAAGGGAGTGTTCGATAATAATGTCCTCCATCCCTTGCTTTTCAAGGGATGGAGAGGGTTTTACAAAAAATTGCATTTTTCCCAAAAAAAGGTATTTACAAAAACCAACGTTTGTGTAATACCCAAGGACTTTGTTTTTCAAGGGCTTGAAGGGTAAAATAAAGACCGTCATTCTGAGCGCAGCGAAGAATCCATAATAGCCGAATCTAAAAGGCGGAAACTATGGATTCTTCACCCCATAAAGGGGTTCGGAATGACGTAAAAAAGAGTCCGGGGCGGCGAAAGTGGCGTCCCAAAAGTGACGAAAGAGGGGCGGGGTTTTTTAAAACATTTGGTCAAAAAATACCGCTGATTTAATCAAATGTTAAGAATCAAAGGCTATCCTTTTATGACAAAGAAAGGTGTTGCCATGAATTTGTCTTTTTTCAAAAAAAGTAAGCCCCAAAAAGCCATCGATATCACTTTGGCGCGCGGACCGTACATTCGAAAAAGAAAAGAAGCTCCCGCTTCTCCAAAAGCCCTTAAAATCGCCCGATTGCTTACCAAAGCCAACAAAGAACATCCTTTCCGCATCTTCGTGGCCGGCGGATCACGCGGCGGAAACGATCCCGTTTATGGCGAAGAAGCTTTCCGATTGGGTGAAAAAATTGCCGAAATGAATTTCCGATTGGACTTCGGCTTGTCTGGTCAAGGCATCATGGGTGCTGTGGCGCGCGGCGTCATTCGCGGTTGGACCCGTAAAGCCGAAAAAGGCGAACTGCCGATCTCCGGCATCACTACAAAAGAATATCTGGCCGCTGTTCAAGGCGACGCTTTGGTCGATCAAGTCAAAGAAATCATCGTCGCGCACACTTTGGAAGAGCGTAAAAAACAACTGTTGAACGCGGACTTTGTCGTGTTTGCACCCGGCGGCGTCGGGACTTTGGATGAATTGGTGTACGATTGTGTCGCGATGCAAGACGGCTTTTTGCCACTAAAACCGTTTATTATTTACAACGTCAACGGCTATTTTCACCACATTTTGGAATACTTAAAAGAAATGCAATTAAAGGGCTTTGCGGACCCGATTCCGTTCATTGTCGTGGATGACAGCTTTGAAGCCGGCGTGGCTTTTGAAGTGTTGAAAGAACGTTATCAATCCTTAAAAGAACGCTATCAGACGCCGCCGAAAAAAGAGGAAGTTTTCGACTTTGTGCAGAAAATCATTTATCAGCTGCCCTACATTTTGCAAGTCAAACAGGAAAGTCCCAACAAACACGTGAAAAGTATCTTAAATGATATTGACAAAAATGATTTGTTGGCACCCGAATTGGAAAAAGCTTACCTGCGCAAAGAAATCGAACGGATGTACGGTCGTTTGGCCCGCGCCGGTCAAGACACCGCCCACGCCAGCGAAAAATTAGATGGTTTAAAAGAAAAAAGGAAAAAGGCTCTGCTTTAAAAATGGATTTTATCAATTTACCGCTTTTGTTGCTTTCTGCCATTCTGGTTTTCAGTATTCTGACCAGCTTTTTTTCGTCGCGCGCCAACATTCCATTGTTGTTGGTTTTTTTATGCATCGGCCTTGTGTTGGGGGACGGCGGCGGATTGGGCCTGGTGGCCGGTTTTCACCAACCGAAGATGGCTTTTTTCATCGGCAGCGTGGCTTTGGCCTTGATTTTATTCGACAGCGGCTATCAAACGCCGTTTCAAAGTTATCGCCGTACGCTGGTGCCGTCTGTTTTGTTGGCAACGTTGGGGGTGCTTTTTACGGCGGTTTTTTTGGCGCCGGCGGCCCACTTTGTTTTGGGATTTGATTGGCCCAAATCGTTTTTGATGGCTTCGGTCATCAGCTCAACCGACGCGGCCGCGGTGTTCTTTTTGTTGCGGATGAGCGGGGTAGCCGTGCGTGACCGCATCAAATCCACCCTTGAAATGGAAAGCGGCAGCAACGACCCGATGGCGATTTTTTTGACCTTTACCTGTCTGACGTTGATTGAATTCGGCAATCAAAACAGTTGGTTCGATTTTTTGTTGTTTTTCCCCATTCAAATGGGCTTGGGTCTGGTGGCCGGCCTTCTTTTGGGGACAATCATGCGCGCGATTATCAACCGGTTTGATTTTGATACGGCGCTTTACCCGATTTTATTGATTGGGATGGTGTTGGCGGGCTTTGCGGCTGTTAACTTGCTGAACGGCAGCGGGTTTTTGGCCCTGTACGTTGCCGGCGTGGTGATGGGCAGTCGGCCCTTGCGCGGGCGGCATCAAATCCTGCGGTTTCAAACAACTTTGACATGGTTTTCGCAGATTGTTTTGTTTTTGACGTTGGGCTTTTTTGCCAACATTTCCGAATTGCCGGCGTTGATTGTTCCGGCGGTGCTTTTAAGCCTTTGTCTGATTTTTTTGGCGCGACCGTTGGCGGTGTTTTTGTGCTTGATTCCATACCAATACACGTTGATGGAAAAAATCTTTATTTCTTTTGTCGGTCTACGGGGAGCAACATCGATTTTGATGGCTTTGGCGCCGCTTCTTTACGGGATGGAAGGCGCCGACGTTTTGTTTAACGTTATCTTTTTGATGGTGTTGATTTCCTTGTCGGTGCAAGGTTTCCTTATCACGCCGGTGGCGCGGTATTGTCACGTGGTTTTGCCCTTGTTTGCGCGGGCGCCGGAAAAGACGGAGATAGACCTGCCGGGATTGTCAGACAGTTATCTGATAACCTATAAGCTGTCATCGCAATCGCCGGTGGTGCAAGGGGTGGCGGTTCCTCGATGGGCGACGCCGGTGTGGGTGCAACGCGGCGATATATCCTATATAGGGGCGAACGTTAAAAAATTCGAAGCGGGCGACCAAGTGTATGTTTTTGCCAACAGCGAAGAAAAAGTTCCCCTTTTGGATAAATTGTACGGCGAAACGGAAAGCATGCCCGAAAGCGAAAACATGGGTGATTTCGTGATTTATCCGGACATTTTGATGAAAGAGTTGGCCTATCTTTACAACATCCAAATCCCACAACGGGTGCAGGAACAAAGCCTGCGTGAAGTGTTGGAAAAGAACTTTATTGACTTGGAAATCGGGGACCGGTTTGTTTTTAAAAACATCGAGCTGATTGTCCGGCAAAAGGCCGACGGCGCGATTACGGAAGTCGGCATTGTTCTTCAACCGACCAAAAAGCGTCAAACTTTCGGCCGTCTGTTCAATATGAAACGGCGCACATTGAAGTAAAAAAGAAAGATTTTTCGCTTGATTTTTGAATTTTGCGGCGCTATAAATATCCTGTTAAACCATAACAAAAAAAGGAAAAGCGATGAAAAAAATTTTGATTTTGGCAATTGTGGCAATTGTGGCTGTTGCAGGATATTTCGGATACAAAAAAATAGTACCTGCACCGGCAGAACAGAAAATGTCGGCCATACCGGTGGACGTGATTGTGGCCGAAGAAAGCGATTTTTATCCCAATTTAAGCTTTGTCAGCAAAATCGAAGCGGTGGACAAAGTGGCTGTTCGCGCCCGTGTAACCGGCTTTTTGATGAAACGTTTGTTCAAAGAAGGGGACTTTGTCGAAAAAGGTCAATTGCTTTTCCAAATTGAAAAAGACCAATTCGAGGCCGATGTCCGCAAAGCCGAAGCCAATTTGGCCCGCGCCGAAGCCAATGCGCTGAATGCCGAATCTCAATACAAGCGTGCTCAAAACCTGTTCAAAACAAAGGACGTGTCCGAAGCGCGTTTGGATGAACGTCAAGCCGAATATAACACCGCGCAGGCCTTGGTTAAACAAGCGCAATCCGAATTGGATTTGGCCAAGTTGAATTTGGATTACACAGACATTCGTGCACCGTTGTCCGGCCGCATCGGGGCGTCGGTGTACAGCGAAGGGGCTCTCATCGGTCCGGAATCGGGGGCGCTGGCGACTTTGGTCAGCACAACGCCGATGTACGCGGTCTTTTCCGTGTCCGAAAACCAACTGTTGCAAATGAGAAGCTTTTTGGATTTAAGTCAGGATAACGACCAATCCGAAAAAGCCGCCAATGATTTGGACATCACTTTCCAATTTGCGGACGGCAAAACCTATGACAAAAAAGGGTCGTTGAACTTTATCGACATCGCCCTTGACGACCAAATGAACACATTAAAATTGCGGGTGTCTTTCCCGAACACGAACAACGAATTGATTGCCGGCCAATACGGTCGTGTCAACATTGTCTTTAAGCGGGCGCAAAAAGCGCTGTTAATCCCGTCGGTGTTGATACAACGCGACTTGGCGGGGGCTTTCCTTTATGTCGTGTCAAAGAACGGGACTTTGGCGCAAAAGCGGGTGCAAGAAGGACTTGAATTGACCAATGATATGACCATCATCACCAAAGGGTTGGATGTCGGCGATAAAATTTTAATCAACAATTTCCAAAAAGCACCGTACATGTTGGGTGCGCCGGTTGCGCCGCAAATCAAATCCGTTCAGGACTTTATGGCCGAACAAAAACAAAAAATGAATTCGGATGAACAATAGGAGATTGCCATGATTGCCGATGCTTTTATTAAACGTCCCCGATTGGCCATAGTGGTATCGTTGGTTTTGACGATTGCGGGGGCTTTGGCGGGCTTTAATTTGCCGATTGAACAATTTCCGAACATTACGCCGCCGCAGGTGGCTGTAACGACAGTTTATCCCGGTGCCAATGCGGAAGTGATTGAATCTTCGGTGGCGCAGCAAATCGAATCAGCCGTCAACGGGGTGGACAATATGTTGTATATGTCGTCCAACTCTTCTGATGACGGGTCGTATGCTTTGACGGTGTCTTTCCGTGTGGGGACAGATCCGGACGTGGCCGCGATGAACGTTCAAAACCGCGTCAAGCAAGTTGAATCCAAGTTGCCGGCCGATGTCACCAAACAGGGTGTTTCCGTTCAGCAAAGAATGTCATCCATGTTACAGATTTTCGAATTGGCGGACGAAGACGGGCAATATGACAACAAATTTTTGACCAACTATGTGCTGATTAATATGAAGGACGAACTGGCGCGTGTTCACGGTGTCGGTGATATTCAGGTGTTCAGCTCTTACGATTACAGTATGCGCATATGGGTCAGCGACGATAAGTTGAAAAGCCTTAAATTATCCGTAATGGACATTATCCGTGCGGTGCAATCGCAAAACATTCAAGCGTCCGTTGGTCGTATCGGCAGCATGCCGGCCCCGAAAGGACAATTGTTCCAAATTTCGTTGACGTCGCAAGGGCGACTTGTTTCCGCCGAAGAGTTTGAAAACATCATCATTCGTGCCAACGGCGATGGTTCTTATTTGCGGATGAAGGATGTGGCCGACGTTGAATTGGGCGCCAAAAAAGAAGATATGTTAAGCCGCTTTAACGGCAAGCCGGCGGTGGCTTTGGCCATTTTCCAGGCCCCCGGATCAAACGCTTTGGAAGTGTCCGACGGAATCGCCCAAAAATTAAAAGAGTTGAAAAAACGGATGCCGCCCGGACTTTCGATTGAAATGATGTTTGATAACGCGGCGTTTGTGAAAAACTCCATGAATGAAATCAAAAACACGTTAATCGAAGGTTTTATCTTGGTTGTGTTGGTGATTTACTTTTTCTTGGGTTCGTTCCGCACGACGATTATTCCGCTTGTGGCCATTCCGGTGTCATTAATCGGGGCCTTTGCGGGCATGTCCGTTTTGGGTGTAACGATGAACACGGTGTCTTTGTTGGCCCTTGTCTTGGCCATCGGGGTGGTGGTGGATGACGCCATCGTTGTGGTGGAAGACGTGGAAGCCGTTATGCAATCCAATCCGAATGACACCCCCGAAGGATGTGTTAAAAAGTCCATGGACCGCATTACCAATCCGATTGTTGCGACGACTTTGATTTTGCTCGCGGTGTTTGTGCCGGTTGCTTTCTTGCCGGGGATTACGGGTTTGTTATATCGGCAATTTGCGGTGGCGGTGTCTTGCGCAATTGTAATTTCAGCGGTCAACGCGTTGACTTTGTCGCCGGCGTTGGCGCGAATCTTTATGCGCCGCAAAGAAGAACATCCGAAAATCATTCAAAAGATGATGGCGATTGTGGATTGGTTCCGTGACAAATACAGTGCTGCCATTCGCTATTTAACGCCGCATCCGGTGATTGTTTTGCCAATGTTGGCGGGATTGTTTGCGTTGGCGATATTCCTTTTCAAATCAACGCCGACGGGCTTTTTACCGGCGGAAGATCAAGGCGGCTTTTTGTGCGAAGTCCAATTGCCGTCCGGTGCTTCTTTGAATCGAACCATGGCGGTCACCAAAGAAATTGAAAAACGGGCTTTGACTTTAAAAGGCGTCAAAAGTTTGATGGTGGTGAACGGATACGGTATGATGGCCGGCGGGGCAGCGTCGAACAGCGCTTTCGTTGTGGTGAATTTGGACGATTATGAAAAAAGAAAGTCCCCCGATTTATTGGTGGACAACATCATAAAGTCCTTTGCGGTTAAGATGTCTGACATCAAGGACGCGCTTGTGATGCCGTTTAACTTTCCGGCGATGATGGGGGTTTCCATGAACGACGGGTTTGAATTTATGTTGCAAACCACCGAAGGTGATTCACCCGAAGATTTGATGCGGGTGGCCAATTTATTAATCCAAAAGGCCAATACTCGTCCGGAATTGAAGAATGTGACCACTTTCTATCGGGTGGACAGCCCGCGTTTGACGGTGCACGTTGACCGCGACAAAGCCTATGCTTTGGGTGTGGGTGTGGCGGACATTTACACGACGATGCAGGTCATTTTGGGCGGATATTACATCAACGACTTTAACCTTTACGGGCGGTCTTGGCAGGTGAATATCCAAGGCCAAATGGACGACCGTTCGACCGTGGATGACATCTATAAAATTGAATTGAAAAACAACCGCGGTGAAATGGTCCCGATTCGGTCCTTGATTCAAATTGATAAGACCATCGGTGCATCCAGCATTCAACGGTACAATAACTATCGCGCCATAAAGATTATCGGTTCCAACGCGGACGGATACAGCTCTGGCGATGCGATTGCCGCGATGCGCCAAGTGGCCGAAGAAAATATGCCGGCGGGCTATAAGTACGAATGGACCGGTACCGCCGTCCAAGAATTGGAAGCGGGCGGGCAGACGGCTTTGGTGTTTGCGTTGGCTTTCTTGTTCGGGTATTTGTTCTTGGTGGCTTTGTACGAAAGTTGGACCTTGCCGGTTTCGGTGATGTTGTCGATTGTCGTGGGCTTCTTGGGCGCGATTTTGGCCATCTTTATTCAAAGCAAGAACGGAACGTATCGTGTGTTTAACGACTTGTACGCGCAAATCGGTTTGATTGTGTTAATCGGTTTGGCGGCCAAGAACGCCATTTTGTTGGTGGAATTTGCCAAAGACCGACACGAAAAATTCGGCGATCCCATTCGTGAGGCGGCCGAAAAAGCGGGTGCTTTGCGTTTCCGGGCGATTATGATGACGGCAATCTCGTCGTTGATGGGCTTTTTGCCGTTGATTACGGCAACCGGTGCGGGGGCTTTGTCACGGCGTGCGGTGGGCTCGGCGATTTTCGGCGGTATGGCCTTTTCGGCGTTTGTGGCGATTTTCTTTGTGCCCAGCCTTTACATCATCATGCAGACGATGGCCGAAAAAACAATGACCAAAATAAAACAAAAGGATGAAGAATAATGCAAATCAATGCACAACCTGTTCGCGGAACAAAAGATTTTTTGCCCCATGAAATGCAAGTTCGGGACGCCGTCCAAAAGATTATCGTGGATATGTATAAAAGCTTTGGCTTTTCGCATATTCAAGCCCCGATGATGGAGGACATTTCCCGCTTGGATAAAAGCGACGGCGGCGAAAATTTGGCCTTGATTTTTAAAATTTTAAAGCGCGGGCAAAAGTTGGATTTAACCAAGCCGGAGTTGACAGAAAACGATTTGACGGATATGGGTCTTCGGTACGATTTAACGGTGCCTTTGGCGCGGTATTATGCCAACAATCGGCACCTGTTGCCCCGCCCGTTTAAGGCGTTGCATATGGACCGCGTGTTCCGCGCCGAACGGCCTCAAAAGGGTCGCTATCGTGAATTTTATCAATGCGATATTGACATTTTGGGTGATGCCTCTATCGCGGCGGAAAAAGAGTTGATTTACGTCACCAGCCAAGCGATTTTGGCCATCGGTTTCCGTGATTTTAAAATTCGGATAAACGATCGGCGATTGTTGGCGGATATGGTGCTGTCCTCGGGCTTTACGGAAAAAGAAGTTCCGTCGGTGTGCATTGTCTTTGATAAGCTTGACAAGATTGGCCTTCACGGTGTTCGGGAAGAGCTTTTGGACAAAGGCTTCATCCCGTCCGTCATTGAAAACTTTATGGGCTTTTTGTCCCACCCCAAGTTCGGTTCGTTGGATTTTGCCAAAAAATACGCCCGTACAGAGCAAGTCGTGGCCGATTTACGGGAAGTCATCAACGAAAGCAACAAGTTGGCGCACGGTCGTTACAGTGTGGTTTTTGACCCGTCTTTGGTGCGCGGGCAAGGGTATTACACCGGCATGGTGTTTGAAATTTCTTGCGGGCAATATGCTTCGTCGGTGGGTGGCGGCGGCCGTTACGATAAAATGGTCGGCAAAGAATTGGGTGAAGATGTCCCCGCTGTCGGTTTTTCGATTGGTTTTGAAAGAATTTGCGACGTACTAACGGAACATCCGGAAATTTTTAACCCGAACGCGGATATTAAAAAATTGGTCTTGATTTATAAAGAAACGGACAATTTTGCCGCTGTGATAACGCAGGCGGAAAAGCTTCGGCGCTTGGGATTTTGGGTCAATATGCAACGGCGCGCCAAAAAGCTTGGCAAACAGTTGGATAACCTGATGGCTGACGGGTATGAATACAGCTTTATTTTTGATGAATATACCGAGCCCAAAAAATTGGAAAAGAAGACCTACTAAACCATACTCTTCAATCGTTGAATGCGGCGGGCAATCGGCGGATGCGTGTCGAACAGGCTGTCTGTTTTTATCAAATGCGCGCATTTGTACTTCGGGTCAACGAAGCAGAACATGGCCGCATTTCGGGCGATACCCAAAGCTTCAATCCGTGAATCTAATCCGACTTTATGCAAAGCGTTTGCCAACGCCATCGGGTCGTGGATAATTTTTGCGCCTGTGGCGTCCGCGTTGTATTCGCGTGTGCGGGACACCGCCAAATAAATAATCGGGGCGACGATGTACGAAAAAATTAAAAACAACAGGGATAAAAGGCCAAAAGCCAAAGTCATCGCTCCTTCGCCTTTACCGGACCGCCGCGGGGCAAAAGCGAACCTTCGAAAAACATCGGCCAGAAAAGCAAAAACGCCGATGCCTTCCGCCAACATCAAATTCAACAATACGTCCCGATTGCCGATGTGCGCCATTTCGTGGGCGATAACGGCTTGCAATTCGGCCGGCTTTAATTTTTCAACCAAGCCTTTGGACAGTGCAATTGTAGCGTTTTGCGGACGCGCGCCGGTGGTAAAAGCGTTCATGCTTTCATCATCGATGATGAACACGCGGGGTTTGGGCAAGCCGGCCATAATCGCCACGTTTTCTACCGCGCGATGAACTTGTTTGTATTCGGTTTTATCGGCCTTGAAAGCGTTAGATATGGACAACAGGCTGGACGATCCCCAAAAATAAACAAAGGTCAACCACACCCCGCAAAAAATCAATATCGGTACGATTAAATAAACAAAATACCCCAACGTCACACAAGTGACGATATTGTCTTCGCTGATAATGTCGGCAATGGATGGAAAGCAATCAATAGCGTTTTGCGCCCCAATGGTTAAAAAGTCCGGATCATTTGTCGAAAAATAGACGGCGACCCACAACCCGCACCACACCAAAGCCAACATGATGAGGGGGAATAAAAGCACCAATCCCACCGTTTTCAGGTTGTTTTCCCATATGTGATCATAGGCCGTCTTTTTCGCGGGCATAGGAAATGTCCCGTACGATTAGAATGAAACTTTCGGGGCTTCGTTCATTTTTTGGCGATCAGCGTCGTTCAGTTCGAAAAAGATTTCCTTTTTAAAGTGGAAAAGATTGGCCACAAAGCATGACGGGAACGTTTCAATCTTCGAATTGAGTGACATAACCGTGCTGTTGTAAAAGCGACGGGAAGCCTGTATTTTGTCTTCCGTATCGGCCAACGTTTGTTGCAATTCGATAAAGTTTTGGTTGGCTTTCAGGTCGGGATAATTTTCCGAAACGGCCAAAAGGCTTTTCAACGCGCCGGAGAGCATATTTTCTTTGACGGCTTTGTCGATGCCGCGTTCTTTGACACCCATGGCTTCCGCACGGGCCTCGATGACTTTTTCCAACGTCAGGGATTCATGGCTGGCATAGCCTTTGACGGTTTCGACCAGGTTGGGAATTAAATCATAGCGACGCTTTAACTGCGTATCGATATCACTCCACGCTTCGCGGACGTGTTGACGCTTGACAACCAAAATGTTGTAGGTCGCGATAATGTAAAGCAGGACAAGTCCCCAAAAAATCAAAATTCCAATCATTTTTAACTCCTTTTGTTGCAGATGAATACATATTTAGGGTCAGTATAAAAGGTCAAAAGTAAAAAAAGCTTTAAAATTCATTTTCTTTCGCTGTCTTTTTTGTCTGCTCGTTTTGCGTGACGATACACGAGGCCCCGGCGGACGGGATTGACTTCGTATGAAAAATCCCGTACAGTGTCGTTTAATAAAAGAGGACAAGATGCCGCAGAAAATAGACACCCTTTTTGATATTGCCGGTCAAGTCGATGCGTTTTTTATCGACGTGTACGGGACTTTGTTTGACGGCAAAGCTTATTACCCCGCCGCGTTGGCTGTTTGTCAGCGCTTGATGGCGTCGGGTAAGAAAATCTTTGTTTTGTCCAACGCCACGACCATCAGTTCGTATTTTAAGCAAAAACACGCGGCATTGGGGCTTTTGGAAGGGGTGCATTACACCGATATCATCACGTCGGGCGACGCGTTCAAACACCTTTTGGAAACACAGGATTTTTTAAGCCAAATCGCCGGATCGACGAGCGCGCCGTTTTTGTTAATCGGCCGCGGAAATGACCGATTGTTGGCATCTGTGTTGAATCGCCAAACCCGAAATCCGGATAAAGTTGCTTGCGCTTACGTTGGGGCTTTGCAGGACGAAAACGGCGGCCGATACGAAACGTTGGAGGCTTTCTTACCGGCGGCACGGGCGGCTTTGGCCAAAAAAGTCCCGCTGATTTGCTCCAATCCTGATTTTTTTGCTTTTGAAGGGGATAAAAAGTACGTCACGCCGGGGTGCTTGGCACAATGGTACGAACAAAACGGCGGCCGTGTTGTTTGGATTGGCAAGCCTTATCCGTACCTGTACGAATATGCTTTGGCGCGCACGGGTTCTGTGCCGCAAACGTCCGCTATGGTCGGGGATACGGTCCGCACTGATATTTTGGGTGGGGCTCAGGCCGGAATGCACACGGTTTTAATTACCGGAACGGGCGTGTCCGCAGATGCTCTGAAAAATGGCGAAACCCTTGAATCTTTGGCGCAAAAAGAAGGCACAACCCCCGACTTTTTAATCGATTTTTTACAATGAAAGGATAAAACTTATGTCAAAAATTGCCGTCATGATACCGACCCGTTTGAAATCAACGCGCTTGCCGAATAAGCCGCTGGCGATGATTAACGGAAAGCCCTTGATTCAACACGTGTATGAGCATGCCGCCGCGGTGCATCCCGCCGAAGATATTTACATCGCTTCCGGTGATCAGGAAATCATTGACGTTGCGCAAACTTTCGGGGCCAAATGCGTGCTGACCGATGCCTCTTTGCCGTCTGGAACGGACAGGATTTCTGCCGCTTTAAAGCAAATCGACCCGAATGGGGATAAATACGATATCATTGTGAACTTTCAAGGCGACGGCATCAATGTTGACCCGCGGTTGGACCTTCAATTGGTGGATATTATGGAAAAGACCGGTGCGGACATCGTGACGGTCGGTATGAAAATCACGGATCCGGCGCAAATCCACAATCCGTCGTATGTTAAGATTGCGATGGGCTTGCGGGATGGCGAAGACACCGGACGGGCGCTTTATTTTTCGCGCAACGCCGTGCCGCACAATCGTGACAAAGGCGGTGAGAACGGGTTTGCTTATTGGCATATCGGGATTTATGTGTACAATGCGGCTTCTTTGCGCCGGTTTGTCTCGTTGCCGGTCGGGGTGTTGGAAGAGACGGAAAAGCTGGAACAATTACGGGCATTGGAAAACGGTATGACGATTTACGCCAAGATTGTTCCGTCCATCAAGTTAATCGAGGCCGCCCCCGCGGACATCAACACACCGGAAGAACTGGCCGAGGCGCAAAAGTATATGCGATAGGCGGCTAGTGGCAGAGAGGATAGGCTTCTGCATCAAGATACCAACCATTTACTCTCATGTCGCAGTTGTTATGAATACATACTGTCCGTGCGTATTCGGGAGACATTCCGATATTTGTCCAGTGCCATCCTAAACGTAAATGGCCCCAGATACCTACCAACTTAAAGTATAATCCCCCCTCGGAACAAGAAGATGTTTCCCTGTATCCGGAACAACCAAGTTCTTCAAACGTGACGGTGTTTAGACCTAAAGCTTTACACCAATTTTCTGCGGACCATCCATTCATTTTACTTAAACCGTGTGTGTATTTTTGTCCATTTGACAATATGGCTGTTTCTGGGTTAAATGAAGAAACACTCTGACATTCGCCGGAGCCGTTGCCCAATTTATTCTTTCGTATTGCATTGACATAAACACAAAATTCTCCGCCACAGCAATCCGCATTTGTTGTACACGGAGTCGGGCCATCGTCGTCGGGAACGTTACAAACACCGGTCGTGTCACCAAAGTAAAACACCATAAAGTTATTATCGAGGCACAAATCGGTGTTTAGCGTATCGTACAATTTCCCTTGCTCATTGGCGGATGGATTGACGCGGACTTTGTATTCAACGGTGGCTTTGTCCAATAAAGGCTCACATACTCCTTTTGGCACATCAGCGACAGTAATAGAAAACTGATTGGCTTCGGCGTCTTGATATCCTTCTAATGTATAAATACCGCTTTCGACAAAGTCGCCTTTGGGAATAACTTCACCTAATTCGAGGCCGCTTCTTTCCAATATCACAAACGCGAATCGGTTCACGTCGTCTAAGATAACATTCGCTTGATGATTATTCACAGCGCGTCTATATCCTAACAAACCGCCGATAGACAGCACGCCGATAATGGCCAGAACGCCCAGCATTTCTATCATACTGCGACCGAATTGTAATATCTTCATTTTTTACACTCCTACACGTTGGTTTTTATTACCTTTGACTATTACACAAACGTTCTTTTGTGTAACAACGCGTTTGGAAGATTCACCGCTGGCGCGTGTCAACGCCCTCTGTCCCTTATTTTTCAAGGGATTAAAGAAGATTTATAAAAAAATACATTTTTCCTAAAATAAGTATTTACAAAAACCAACGTTTGTGTAATACCCAAGGACTTTGTTTTTCAAGGGGTTGAGGGGTAAAAACAAAGACCGTCATTCTGAACCCCTTTATGGGGTGAAGAATCCATAGTTTCTGCATAAGTTTAGGGAATTAAACTTAAAAATCCGAATTTTTGCTGGACAAGGGGGAAAGGTTGCCCTTATAATACCCCTCAAAGAGGATGAAAATGTTAAAGTCGCTTTTTGCCAAAATAAAGGCTTTGGTTTGGTTGTGTTTGGCCGGATTGCTGTCCGTCAGTCTGATGACCCACACCGCCACCGATGCGTCCTTGGATACCGCATCAAACGAGCCCATTCAAAACGCGTTGGGACGTGTCGGCGCTTTTGTTTCCGATTTTTTGTTTCAGTTTATCGGTTGGGGCGCGTGGCTTTTCGTCGTGTTGTTTTTAACCTTGTTTTGGTCGCGTTGGACCGGTGCTCCCGCCCGCAAAAGGCTTTACAGCGTATTAGGATTTGCCTTTTTGCTTCTTTTCTTTTGCTTTTTGATTCCACCCGAAAAAGGGGGCGTTTTCGGGGCTTTCTTTTCCCGATGTCTGTGGTTGCCGAACCTGTCCGGTTGGGCATCCGCCTTGCTGTGGTGCGTTTGGGGCGCGGCGGTGGTCTTTTGGTTTAAAATTCCGTTCCGTCGCATCATGGAAAAAGTTTTAAAGTGTTTGCGCCTGCTTCCCAAATTAAAAAAGATTGTACCGGAAAAATTACCGCCTTTGGATGTTAAGCCGCTTAAACCCGTATTGGAAAAAGTTAAAAAGAAAACCGCACCCAAGAAAGCCCCTGCGTCCGCCCCTGCGCCCAAAAAGAAAGAAAAAGTCGGCGGGTTTGTGTTGCCCGGTGTGGAGCTTTTGGATGATCCCAAAGCCCAAAGCAAAGAGATTTTGTCGCGCGATATGATGGAAAGCGTTTCCGCCAAGTTGGAAACGGTGCTGGGTCAGTTCGGTGTCAAAGGCAAAATCGTGCGTGTCAGCCCCGGTCCGGTGGTGACTTTGTACGAATTTGAACCCGCTCCCGGTGTGAAAGTCGAACGCGTTATCGGTTTGGGTGACAACATTGCGGTGGCTATGAAAGTGCAGGCTGTGCGTATGGCGGTGGTTCCTGCTAGCGGTCTTATCGGTATCGAAGTGCCGAATAAAACGCGCCAAACGGTTTTTGTCAAAGAGCTGGTCGATTCGGACGCTTTTATCAACGCCAAAGGTTCGCTTCCGTTGATTTTGGGTAAAAACATCGGCGGGTCACCGTTCTTTGCGGACTTGGCCAAAATGCCGCACTTGCTGGTCGCCGGTACAACCGGTTCCGGTAAGTCCGTCGGTATCAACACGATGATTTTGTCTTTGCTTTACCGCTTTATGCCGGAAGAATGCCGCCTGATTATGGTGGACCCGAAGATGTTGGAATTGTCTGTCTATAACGGTATTCCGCACTTGTTGACGCCGGTGGTGACCGAACCTGGTAAAGCGGTGGTTGCCTTAAAATGGGCGGTGCGTGAGATGGAAGACCGCTATCGTGCGATGTCCGAAATCGGTGTGCGTAACATTGACGGATACAACCGGAAAATCAAAGAAACCAAAGAGGCCGGAAAGACTTTAACGCACCAAGTGCAGACGGGCTTTGATCCGGAAACGGGTCGGCCGATTGTGGAACAAAAAGAAATTGATTTGACGCCGCTTCCGTACATCGTGATTATTGTCGATGAAATGGCGGATTTGATGTTGACCGCCGGCAAAGATGTGGAAGCCGCCATTCAACGTTTGGCGCAAATGGCGCGGGCGGCGGGGCTTCATTTGATTATGGCGACGCAAAGGCCGTCCGTGGACGTTATTACCGGTACAATCAAGGCCAACTTCCCGACGCGTATTTCTTTCCAAGTCGTCAATAAGTTTGACAGTCGTACCATCTTGGGCGAGCAGGGGGCCGAACAGCTTTTGGGCCGCGGAGATATGCTTTATATGGCGGCGGGAGTGCGTCCGGTTCGGTTGCACGGACCGTTTGTCAGCGATGGTGAAATCGAACGCGTGATTACTTATTTGAAAGAACAACAACCGGCCAATTATGTGGAAGCCGTTGTTGCCGACGAAGGCGAAAACGCTGTGGATGAAGGCGCTGTGTTTGACCGCACCGGCATGGGCGGTGAAGGCGACCTTTACGAAAAAGCGGTGGCGATTGTGGTACGCGACAACAAACCGTCCATCAGTTATGTTCAAAGGCAGTTGCGTATCGGGTACAACCGCGCGGCGGATTTGATTGACCGTATGGAACGCGAAGGCGTGGTGTCGAAGGCTTCTCCCACCGGCCGTCGTGAAGTTTTAGCAGGGGATAAGTCATGAAAAAAACGTTGTGGGTTTTATGTCTTTTATTGGCGGCATCAATGGCCGACGCGACTGTTCCCCCTGATTTGGATACACCCGAAAATCGTGAAATTTTAAAAAAGGTCGAAAGCACTTTGGGCAAAATCAAGACCATGAAAAGTCGCTTTTCGGAATTTTCGTCCAAGGATGGCGATTTTATGAAACACGGCGATTTTTATATGTCGCGACCCAATAAAATGCGCTTGATTTATGATGCACCGACACCGCTTGAATTTATTGCGGACGGACAGAATTTTATTTATTACGACAAATCGTTTGACCAAGTTTCCTTATTGGATATTAACCAAACGCCGGCCGCGATTTTGTTAAAGCCGGATTTTACGTTTGACGACGCGGCGTTCGAAGTGGTTGATATTCGTCAAGAGCTGGACGAATACCATATTTCCGCGATAAAGACCGGACAGGCTGAGTTGGGCACTTTGACCGTTATTGTGACACAGGATCCGTTGGAGTTCAATCAATGGGAATTGGTGGATATGAAGGGTGTCAAATCTACGGTCGGGTTGTACGAAACCGAATTAAACGGTCCGGTCGATGATGCTTTGTTTGTTTTTACAAAAGATTAAAGTTTCAACGTGTATCCGCCGTCGGATGTGACGATAATGTCGTTGCCGACGCGTGATGTTTTTTGCCGCAACTTATAAATATGCGTTTCCAGCGTGTGTGTTTCCGAACCTTCTTTATAGCCGAAGATTTCGTCCAACAGTTCATCTTTCGGCACTAATCGGTCCTTGTTTTCGTACAGGTAGAAAATCAAGTCGGCTTCTTTTTGCGTTAAGCGGATGTTTTCGCCGTTTTTTGGGCTTTTCAGTATACGATTGGCCCCGTCGAACACATAATCCGTTGTTTCAAAGTTCAAAGACAAGCCTTTTTTGACCACAGTCAATAACAATTCGGCGCGATTGGTCAATGCCCGATGCGAAAAAGGTTTTTTCAAAAAATGAGGGCATTCTTTGCCGGCGGGAACTTCGTGCGCTAAAAACAAAAAGGCCTGCGGGTAATCAAAGGCCATTGCATTTTCGTAAAAGTCCCAATCTTCATCGACAATCGCCACGCGCGCATCCGGCAACGCGTTCAGAAAATCTGCTTTTTTCTGAAAAACTTGGCACGTCGGCAACATTTCCCGATAACTGTCCGCCCGCAAAGTGTCTTCGCAATAAAGAATAAGCATCTTACCCTCGTTTATAATTCTTGCCTTTTTTTAGTATGTATGATAATTTTCAAAAAAGCGAGTGTTTTTTTAAAAAAAAGAAAGAGAAAAAATGATTTTAAAATTCTATCGGGGTTTAAGCTATTTGTCCTACCCGTTCGTGGACAGGTTGTTGAAAAAAAGATTGCAAAAGGGCAAAGAACACCCCACGCGTCAAAATGAACGGCGCGGGCGTTCGGTCTTTCCGCGGCCGAATACACGATTGATTTGGATACACGGGGCCAGCGTCGGCGAATGTTTATCCACGATGCCGTTGATTCATCGATTGGCGAAGTTGCCGAACACGACGGTAATGGTGACTTCCGGTACTGTGACCAGCGCCGAAGTAATGGCGCGCCGCTTGCCGAAAGAAGGGGCTTTTCACCAATTTGTGCCGGTGGATTATCCGACCTTTACGCGGCGATTTATCGAACATTTTCATCCGGATTTGGCCATTTTCATCGAATCCGACTTTTGGCCGAATTTGTTGATGGATACGCACAAAGCCGGCATTCCGATGATTTTGTTAAACGGGCGTATCTCCGACCGGTCCTTTAAAGCGTGGCAAAAATTGCCGTTTTTTATCCGGCCGCTGCTGCGTCTGTTTGCTTTGACTTTGGGACAATCGGAAGAAGATGCGCGGCGCCTGCGCGTGTTGGGTTCGCCAAAGACTTTGTCCGTCGGCAATATCAAGTTTGCCGCGACAGTATCTCCTTTTGACGAAAACGAATTGACCCAAATGCGCAACGCTATTGGCTCGCGTTTTTGCTGGGTGGCCGGTTCGACACACGACAACGAAGAAGAACAGGAAGCCGACATTCATCTGCGTATAAAAGAAAAATATCCGGACGTTTTGACAATTATGGCTCCGCGCCATCCCGAACGGGCGGACGCTATTGAAAAAATGCTTCAATCCAAAGGGTTGACCGTTCATCGTCGGTCCAGAGGTGAAGATGTTAATGCGGATGTTTATATTGCCGATACGGTGGGTGATATGGGCTTGATTTATCGGTTGGCACCGCTTGTTTTTGTGGGCGGTTCTCTGGTGCCTTTCGGGGGACAAAATATGTTGGAACCGATGCAGGCGGGGGCGTGTACTTTTATCGGTCCGTACGCGTTTAATTTCCGAGAAATCGTGGCCAAAGCCAAAAAAGCTTGCGCGCTGATAGAGGTTCAGGACAAAGATGAATTGGCCAAACAATTGTTATCCATGCACGACAATAACAAAATTCGACAACAAATATCGCAAAACGGTCAGATTTTGGCTTTTTCGGAAACAACGGTTTTGGACCGCGTGTGTGACGTTTTGAAAGAGTGGATTTAAATGAAACAGCCGAAATTCTGGTCGCATCCGAACACCAAAAGAGGCCGCTTGTTGGCCCCAATCGGTCGCCTGTACGAAAAAAGCGTGGAACGCCGGTTTAAAAAAACAAAACCGTATGTGCCGCAAATCCCCGTTATTTGCGTTGGAAACATTTGCGTGGGGGGCGTCGGGAAAACGCCGCTTTGTTTGGCGTTGGCGGACTTTTTCTTGCGCGAAGGTGTGCGCGTGTACTTTTTAAATCATGGCTATAAAAGCCGATTGCAAAACGTGTTGGTGGATTTGAACCTGCATACCGCCGACGATATCAGCGACGAAGCGCTTTTGTTGGCGGCCAAAGCCCCTACGATTGTGGATAAAAATCGCGCCCGCGGTGTGATGAAGGCTGAAAAATTGGGTGCCGAGTTGGTGATTATGGATGACGGGTTTCAAAATCCGTCCGTCAAAAAGACGCTTTCTTTCATTGTTTTTGACGGGGTGCGCGGTATCGGCAACGGATTGTGTTTGCCCGCCGGCCCTTTGCGTGAAACGTTACAGCAAGGCTTAAAAAGGGCATCCGCCGCTGTTATTTTGGGGCCGGATAAGACAGGGCTTTGCGACCGTATTCATCACTATGCGCCGGATTTTCCCGTGTTGCACGCCGAATTGAAAATGGCGCACCCGATGGTGGGTTTTCGCGGCATAGCCTTTGCCGGTATCGGTATGCCCAACAAGTTCTTTGATATGTTGACGAAAAACGGCATTATTTTGGATCAAACGTATCCTTTCCCCGATCATTACAGTTATAAGCGGTCGGATATTGAAAAGATGTTGGCGCGGTCCGATACTGTTATGACGACCGAAAAAGACGCGGTCAAAGTACCGGCGGATTTGCGCGCCCGATTGACGGTGATAAAGCCGGAATTTGTCTTTGATAATCCGGACGATTGGGTGGCGGTTTTAAAGAAGGTTTCAAAATGAGTCAGGTTGTCCGAAACGGCGGTAAAAGAACTTTTAAACAACGGTTTTTGACCGACCCGTTGACGGCTTTCGGGTTGATAATTTTTTGGGGTGTGTTTCGGGTGATGCCCGTATCAATGGCGTCCTTTGTCGGCAGCGGATTGGGGGGTGTGTTGCCTTTTTTCTGGCGGTCGAAAAATCGAGTGGCGTTGCAAAACGTGAAAAAATGTTTTCCCGAAAAATCCGAAAAGGAACAAAGGCAAATCGTTCGCGGGATGTGGCATAATCTGGGCCGGTTGGGTGGTGAAATGCCCCATATCAAAAAGATGATAAAGACTTTGCCCATCGAAGGTGAAGAACGTTTGGCGCAAATGAAACAATCGCCAAAAGGAAGCTTTATTTTTTCGGCCCATATCGGCAATTGGGAGTTGGCGACTTTGTTGGCGATGCGGGCGGGTTTTCCGATACATTTGGTGTATCGGGTGGCGAACAATCCGTGGATTGAAAAATGCTTTTTCAGTCGGCGGCAAACATGCGGTTCCGAATTGATTCCCAAAGGCATCAACGGCGCTCGTCGGATGATAGAATTGTTGAAAAACGGCGAAACGATTGCCCTTATGAGTGACCAAAAATTGCGCGAAGGCATTGATGTACCCTTTTTCGGATACCCGACCAAAACAGCCCCCGCGATTGCGACTTTGGCGTTGAAAATGGATTTGCCGATGTATCCGGTGCGGGTGGTTCGCGATCGGGGTAGTCGATTGCATATTGAAATTTCGCCGCCGATAACCATTACGCCGACCGGTGATAAAAATGCCGATATTTTGGCCGCGATGACGCATATCAATGCGCTTGTCGAAAGCTGGATTCGTGAAAATCCGACGCAATGGCTTTGGATTCACCGCCGGTGGGATAAATCCGAATACGAAAAATAGCCGCTTGTCCGACCCGATGAAATGAGCTTGACCCAAAGGGGCCGACTGTGGTATAATAGGGCTGTGAAAGGTGAGGCAAATGGGATTGAAAGAACAAATTAAGAAAGTTGCCAAGAAGGCCGTTGTCATCGGTGGTGTCGCGGCGGCAACGACTTTTGTTCCAAAGGCCGAGGCCAGTCAATCAACCGATATAGATGTTGCTCAATTAAAGGACGTTCCCGAATTTGTGGTCGGCGGTGTAACCGAACAGGCCGAAATCGCTCAGCCGGACAAAGTCGAAGCTCATTCTTTTTTGGAACAAATCAAAAAAGGCGAAAAAATCGAATACAACGGGATGACTTTTGATGTGCCCAAGCTGAACGCATCCAAGGACAAGACCTTGAAAAATTTCGGTTTTACGTTTGAAGGCGATCAGGTTGGTATTCAAATTCATGATGACGGCAAAAAGTTTTGGGGTAAGGACGACCCCGAAAAGACGTACAAAATTTTAATGTCGGCGCATGATTTTGAAGGATTGATGAACACCTTGATGGACAAAGATTTGGGTCAGGCGTCGGCTCGTCCCGATGATCCGCACGATTGGGTCTATCGCGACAGCTTTCCGAACTTTTACACCATTGAAAACGGAGTACAAAGAAATATGACCGAGGCGGAAGCCGGCAAAGCTTTTGACAAGTTGGTGGACGTTGTTTGCGCAATGAACAGCGAAGGGGTCTTGGACGCTTCCGTGATTTTGAATAAGTACAAAAAGCAAATCGAAAAAGCGGACTTCGGTTGGATTTTGGCAAGGGCTGTCAATGCGCCGACCGGTATTCAAAATGCGCTATTGGCCAAAGGTTTGAAAGATTACAAAACGCCGTTTGCTGACATGGCGGTCAATACGGATGCCAAGCGGAAAATCGCGCAAAAAGATTTTGAATTTAACAAGTCCGTTGCCATTCGTCGGTGGGAACGTGATAAGCAAGAGCAGGCCGAAATTGAGCAAATTCGTGCTGAACGTTTGGCCAAAGGTTTGCCGGTGTCTTCGCCAACAACGGCCGATGCAAAACCGGCGAAAAAATCGGCCCCGACCACAATTATCATCGCCGGCGGAAACACAACCTATCGTTAAAAAACGTCATTTCGCGTGGGCGCGGGGATGGGCGTGATCGTACACTTGTTGCAGGTGCACCGTGTCCACTTCGGTGTATCTTTGTGTTGCCGAAAGCGAAGCGTGACCCAACAGCTCTTGCACGCTTTTCAAATCCGTGCCGGCCGATAACAAATGCGTGGCAAAGCTGTGCCGCAAAGCGTGCGGCGTCACCGTTGCCGGCAATCCTAAATTCGTCCGCAGGCGACGCACTTGACGTTGCACCACGCCGGGGTTTAAAGCTTCCCCGCGCGCCCCAATGAAAACGGTGTCGTCCCCCGCCAAGTCCGCCGGCCGTTCTGCCAAATAAGCCGCCATTGTCTTTTTCACCAACGGCAACAAAGGGACCAACCGTTCCTTATTGCCTTTTCCGCGAACAACCAAAGCGTCAGTCGATTTTTGCCAATCGGCCATTGTCAGCCCCAACGCCTCGGAAATACGCAATCCGCATCCGTATAAAAGCGTCAGCAACGCGACATCCCGCAGGCCTTGCCATTTTTCCTTTTGCATTGTAAAGGCGCGATGAAGCAGGGCCAATGTTTCCTCTAACCCCAACGGTTTGGGCAGTGTCCGTGGCGGGCGTGCCGAACGCACCACCGATATTGCGGTGTTATTCAACACGTTGTGCCGCTTTAAATACCGGTAAAAATTGCGCAAGGATGACATATTGCGCGCCAACGACGACCGGCTGATTTGCTTTTGCGACCGATCGACCAAAAACGACCGAAATTGCGTGACCGTTATGCCCTCTAAAATCGAAAGCGTCAGCGGTTTTTTCTTATAAACCCCAAACAGAAAGATAAAAAATTCCTTCAAGTCAATCAAGTAACTTTGCGTCGTATGCCACGACATCCGCCGTTCGCCGGACAGCCAATTTTGCCAGTTTTCGACCTGCTTTAAGACACAATCGTCAACATAGAAAGAAAATTCCTTGATGTCTTGCATCGTTTTTTATATCCTTTAAAAAGATTATAGAAAAAGAAAACGGAAAATGCAAAAAATATCTGTTCTTTTGCCCAATCCTTTTTCGGTCGGCACTTATTTTTCACAAGAAAAGTTGCCGGCGGGTACTTTTGTGCGTGTGCCGTTCGGTCGGACAAAGTTGACGGGTGTGGTTTGGCCTGTGCCCCCCGACGAATCCGTGCCGGAAAAAAAGATTAAAAAAATCGAAAGTGTTTTGCCGTGTTCTGTTCTTCCGCCCGTCAGTCGGCGGTTTGTCGAATGGGTCAGCGGTTACACTTTGGCCCCATTGGGGTTGATTTTAAAAATGGTGGTACTTGTGGACGACGTTGACAAACAAAGCCGCCACCCGACCGTTTTTGAAAAGCCTGTTTTGCCGTTGGCCCCGATGGCGTTTTCAAAACAACAACAAAAAGCCATTGATTTTTTGCGCCAAAAAGCGGACGGATTTTCGGTGACTTTAATTGACGGCGTGACCGGTTCCGGCAAGACGGAAGTGTACTTCGAAAGCATCGCGCAGGCCATTCGTGACGGCCATCAAGTGCTGGTTTTATTGCCGGAAATCACGTTGACGGCGGCGTGGTTGGAACGCTTTGAAAAAAGGTTCGGCGTGCGGCCGGCGTGTTGGCATTCCGCTTTGACGCCAAAGGGTCGGCGCGACGTGTGGCAAGCTGTTTTAAATAACGAGGCCCCTGTTGTGGTCGGCGCGCGTTCGGCTTTGTTTTTGCCGTTTGCGGACTTGGGCTTGATTGTGGTGGACGAAGAACACGACGCGTCCTACAAGCAAGAGGACGGCGTTCCTTATCAAGCGCGGGATATGGCCATTGTGCGCGGACAATTGGGGAAAATCCCCGTTATATTGGCCTCAGCCACGCCCAGCTTAGAAACTTTCTGCAACGTGCAATCCGGTCGTTTCCAAAGTGTCGTCTTGCCCGAACGGTTCAGTGGGGCGTGCCTGCCCGACATCCGCTTGATTGACCGCCGGACACACGAAAAAACAAAACAAACGGCTTTATCGGAAGAATTGACCTGTGCCATTCGGGAAAACCTGCTTCGGCACGAACAAACTTTACTGTTTTTAAACCGGCGGGGATACGCACCGTTAAAGCTTTGCCGCGCGTGCGGTGAAAAAATAAAATGCCCGCATTGTTCGGTCTTTTTAACCGAGCATAAATCCAAAAAAACGCTGATGTGTCATCAATGCGGCTACACGCGTCATTTGACCGATCGATGCCCATCTTGCGGCGAAAAGGACAGCTTGATTTCGTGCGGGTTGGGTGTGGAACGGCTGGAAGAAGAAGTGGCGTCCTTGTTTCCCGATGCCCGTATTGCGGTGATTACCAGCGACACCGTATCCAGCCCCAAACAATTCGAACAAATCTGTCACGACATCGAATCCGGCAAAGTGGATATTTTAATCGGCACGCAAATGTTAGCCAAAGGGCATAACTTCCCGCTTTTGACGTTGGTGGGCATTGTTGAGGCCGATGCCGGACTTTCGGGCGGGGATTTGCGTGCGTCGGAAAGGACTTTCCAATTGTTGCAGCAAGTTTCCGGTCGCGCCGGCCGTCATCAGAAAAAAGGGGTGGCTTACCTTCAAACCTATGCGCCGCAAAACGGTGTGATACAGGCGATGGCGGATAACGACCGCGCTTTGTTTATGCAAACGGAAATCGAAGCGCGAAAGCTTTTGTCCATGCCGCCGTTCGGGCGGTTGGCCGCGCTGATTATCAGCGGGAAAAACGAAACCACCGTGCAAAAAGTCGCCCGCCAGTTGGTCAGTCGTGCGCCCTTTATCGGCGGGGTGGAAATTTTGGGCCCCGTGCCCGCGCCGTTGACACGTTTGCGGAACAAATACCGGTACCGCATTTTGGTCAAAACCCACCGCGATAAAAAAATTCAAAACATCATCAGCGGTTGGTTGAACAAATGCTCCGTTCCGTCGTCCGTCACTTTGAAAGTCGATATCGACCCGTATTCGTTCCTTTAATGCATCGGGCATTAAGAATATGTTAACGAAAAGGGGCGTATTCTTTCTTTAAAACAAACAAAAAAGGAGAAACCATTATGATTTTTGCGCCCAAACCCCCGATTGCACAAAAGGACAATCAACCGGAAACACCGCAAATCGTGGCAGAACAGGAAGTCGTTGAACAAGCGGCTGTTCCGGCAGATGAAACACCGATGGACACTGCGCCGTTGGCCGAAATGCCTGTTGCAGATGAAGCGCCAGAGGCTGCACAAGCCGAGTTTGTTGAACAAACACCGGCGGTCGAAACCGGTCTTTCGGGCATTAATCCGTCCGATACGGCAGGGATGGGATATCACGGGCAAACGGGCGATATGTCCTTTATGGACGATGCCGCCGTCGCAAAAGAACCCGCGATTGCCGATACGATGGATGCGCAAGAAACACAACCCGTCAAAGAACCCACACAACAAGAAAACAAACACATCGACGATGTTTGGTTTTCGGATTTGTACTTTACACCGGAAAAGATTGCCTATATTCGGGATCCGCACACGCAGTTTGCTTTGATGCCGTTTGATTCCGAAGATTTAATGGATTTCCACAAAGCGTTGGAAGAAGGTTTCCAAGGTGCGTCCAGCTATGCCATTCATTACGGCAAGTCGTTTTTCCGTATCGAACGGATTAAGACCGTTACCGGCGTCCATTACACCGCGCGGCGGATGCCTTTGGAAATTCCGGACATTCACGATTTAAGCATTCCCGATGCGTTGGTTCGGCAATTATTAAGTTTAAACACCGCAACCGGTTTGATTTTGATTTGCGGTCCGACGGGTATGGGTAAAACAACGACCTGTTCGGCGTTGTTGAAAAACTTTTTGGAAACGGAAGGCGGTTTTGCCTACACCATTGAAGATCCGCCCGAAATGCCGCTTGACGGCCTGTATTCGTGCAAAAAAGGCGGATTTGGTGTTTGCAAACAAACTGAAGTTGTTAACAACAACTGGGATTTGGGCTTGCGTTCCGCTTTGCGTTCGAAACCGCGTTACATTCTGGTCGGTGAAATCCGAACGGCCGAAACGGCCAGCGAATTGTTGCGGGCGGCCACATCCGGACACTTGGTTATTTCCACCATCCACGCGAACAACCTGGAAGACGGTATCAACGCCATTGTCAAATACGCCATCGCCGGCGGGATGAGCCAAGATTTGGCGTCTGACCTTTTGGCGCGCGGTATTTTGGCCGTGGTTCACCAAAAGTTGGTGGGAACCGTTCGGTTAAGTCCGTCGTTCTTGTATTGTTTTGCCAACCCCAACCCGTTGGAAGCCGACCAAATGCGTATGATTATCCGCGAAGGAAAAGTCAACTTATCCACGTTGATGGAAGCGCAAATGGCCAAGATGATTCAAGGACGCCCGTTGTTCAAAAACGATTAAATCCAATCGTTGAAAGCACGCTTTAAACTGTCGAAGAACGACAGGGATTCGGGACTGCTTTTGCCTTCCTGTTCAAAGGCTTTCAGCAACTCTTTTTGTTTGGCCGTCAAGTTTGTCGGCGTTTCCACGCGCAACCGGACATACAAGTCGCCACGGGTCGAACGGCGCAAGACAGGCATACCCCGCCCTTTGATTTTGACTTCATAGCCGGTTTGTGTGCCGGCAGGCACTTTGATTTTTTCTTTTTCGTCCTCGCCGTCAATGGTCGGAATTTCAATATCGCCGCCAAAGACCGCCAAGGTCATCGGAATAGGTACTTCACAAAATAAATCGTCCCCTTTGCGGGTGAAAAGCTTGCTGGGTTTAACTGTGATAAAAACGTACAAATCCCCCGCCGGTGCCCCGTTTAAGCCGGCTTCGCCTTCACCGGAAAGCCGCATACGCATACCGGTATCCACTCCGCGCGGGATAGATATTTCCAAAGTCCTTTCTTTTTTGATACGGCCGGAACCTTTACAACAACTGCATGGTGTTTTGATGGTCTGCCCCGAACCGCCGCACGTCGGACAGGTTGAATTCATCGCAAAAAAACCGTTGTGGCGAACGATGTAACCGCTGCCGCCGCATTGAGGGCATACGCGGACATCTGCGCCGCCTTTGCCATGGCAATCGGGACACGCCACATAGCTTTGCAAGGTAACTTTTTTCTTGGGGCCGCTGAACGCTTCTTTTAAGCTCAAGGAAATATCCAAACGCTTGTCTTCACCGCGTCGGGTGTTGTCGGTCGCGCCGCCACCCATAAAGCCGTTAAAGACTTCTTCGAAAAAGCTCGAGAAATCGCCGGATTTAAAGCCGGAAAATCCCGAAAATCCGCCGGCACCGAAACCGCCCTGTTCAAACGCCGCGTGACCGTACCGGTCGTAGGCCGCTTTTTTTTGTCCGTTGCTTAATACTTCATAGGCTTCGGTGACTTCTTTGAAACGCACTTCCGCCGCTTTGTCGCCGGGGTGCAGGTCCGGGTGGCAATCTTTGACCGTGCGACGGTAAGCTGATTTAATCTCGGCTTCCGTAGCGGATCGGGACACACCTAATATATCATAGTAATCTTTTTTTGACATCACAAATATCCTTTGGCATAAGCGTATATTCTTTTAAAGACAAATTCAAGGGCGAATTTATGAAAACAAAAAACCGCCCCGTGAAGGGCGGCTTTTCGTTGAAGGACAATTTACTTTTTCACTTCCTCAAAATCGGCGTCGATGGTTTCATCCTTTTTGGCTTCGGATTGTGCCGATTCAGCCGTTTCGGGTTGAGGCTGTTCCGCCTGCTGAGCTTTGTACATCGCTTCGCCCAACTTCATGGTGGCGTTTGTCAGGGCCTCTGTTTTGTTATTGATGTCATCCAAATTATCGCCTTCGGCCGCTTTTTTCAAATCTTCAATTGCGGAAGTAATCGCGGATTTGTCAGCGTCGGCCACTTTGTCACCAAAGTCTTTCAGGTTCTTTTCGGCCTGATGAATGATGGATTCGGCTTTGTTTTTGGCTTCGACCAATTCACGTTTCTTTTTGTCTTCTTCGGCGTGGGCTTCGGCTTCCTTGACCATGCGGTCGATGTCCGCGTCTTTCAATCCGCCCGACGCTTGAATACGAATGGCTTGCTCTTTGCCGGTGGCTTTATCTTTGGCCGTTACGTTCACAATGCCGTTCGCGTCAATATCAAAGGTCACTTCAATCTGCGGCATACCGCGCGGTGCCGGCGGAATACCGACCAAATCGAATTGACCCAGCAACTTATTGTCCACCGTCATTTCACGTTCGCCCTGGAACACGCGGATGGTGACCGCGGTCTGTCCGTCTTCGGCGGTCGAGAACACTTGCGATTTGCGTGTCGGAATGGTCGTGTTCCGGTCAATCAAGCGTGTGAACACCCCACCCAATGTTTCAATACCCAAGGAAAGCGGTGTTACGTCCAACAACAAGACGTCTTTGACATCACCCTTTAACACACCGCCTTGAATAGCGGCACCGCAAGCCACGACTTCGTCCGGATTGACGCCCTTATGCGGTTCTTTACCAAAGAAGTTTTGGACAATTTCCTGTACTTTCGGCATACGGGTCATACCGCCGACCAAAATGACTTCGTCGATTTCTTTTTCGGTAATGCCGGCGTCTTTCAAAGCCTTGCGGCACGGTTCCAAAGTCCGATCCAACAGGTCGCCGACCAAGCTTTCCAATTTAGAACGGGTCAAAGTCATATTCAAATGTTTCGGGCCCGTCGCGTCCGCCGTGATGAACGGCAAGTTGACTTCCGTTGTTGTGGCAGAGGACAATTCAATTTTGGCCTTTTCGGCGGCTTCTTTCAACCGTTGTAAAGCCATTCTGTCCTCGCGCAAATCAATGCTGTATTCTTTTTTGAATTCGTCCGCCAAATAGTCAATGACGCGCATATCGAAATCTTCACCGCCCAAGAACGTATCGCCGTTGGTGGCTTTCACTTCGAACACGCCGTCGCCGATTTCCAAGACGGAAACATCGAACGTACCGCCGCCCAAGTCATAGACAACAATGGTGCCGGATTTTTTCTTTTCCATACCATAGCAAAGTGCGGCCGCTGTCGGTTCGTTAATAATACGCAATACGTTCAAGCCCGCGATTTTACCGGCATCTTTGGTCGCTTGACGTTGGCTGTCATCAAAGTAAGCCGGCACCGTAATAATGGCGTCCGTTACTTTTTCGCCCAAATAGCTTTCGGCATCTTCTTTTAATTTTTGCAACACAAAGGCAGAAATTTGTGAGGGCGCATATTTTTCGCCGCGCACTTCCACCCAAGCATCCCCGTTGTCGCCGGACACAATATGGTATGGAACAAGCTTTTTATCTTTTTCCACCACTTTGTCGTTATAGCGACGTCCGATTAAACGTTTGATTGAAAACAGCGTTCCTTCCGGATTGGTGACCGCTTGACGTTTGGCCGATTGGCCCACCAAGCGTTCGCCTTTGGATGTAAAAGCAACAATGGACGGGGTGGTCCGTGCGCCTTCTCTGTTTTCAATGACTTTTGGTTCTCCTGCTTCCATAATGGCAACGCAAGAGTTGGTCGTTCCCAAATCAATACCTATAATTTTACTCATTTTTATTCTCCTTCAAATTAAACATTTTTCTGCGTGTTTTTCCACGAGTTTGAATATCATATAATGCGGCCGGTGTTGTTTCGCAAGAGGGGGGATAAAAAAATCTTTGAAAAAAATAAAAATATCGCTACAATAGGAACAAATCGAACAAAAAGGGGTGATTAAAAATGAATGAAATGGACACTTTGGCGCTTTTCCAAAACTACCTGCCGGCGGCGTTGGGCGGTTTTTTGTTGGGTAGTGCTTTGTTTTCGTTCGGTCAGGATGAACGGAAAGAAAAAAACAATCTGGCCTATGCTGCGGCGGCTTTTTTTGTTTTGTCGTTGGGCAACATCGCGTTGTTGGGGTTGGGATTGTTGTACGATCTTTTTTCTTTTAATTTTTCGCCGACATTGTTGGATTTTATAGAAGTGGCTTTTACCGGTCTGTCGTCCATTTTGATGATTGTGGGCGGATTGGTTTTTTGCCGGATTTTTGCGTGGATCAGTCGACCCGTCGCGACCGTCGGATGTTTGTTGCTTTACGCGTTTTCAGTTTATGTCTTTTTAAATACGTCGGATGAGCAAAAAGACATTTTATCTACCATTTATTTAATCACGGGATTGTTGTCGTTTGCCTTGTTTTCTTTGCTGCAACACCCTTCAACCACGCGCACCGCGACCTTAAAAAGGTCTGCTTTCTGGGTGTTTATGTTGGCTGTTTATTATATGCAACAGCTGTTTTCGAATGGGGTGACGGCTCCGTTTGTTGAGGTTTTGTTGTATTTTATGATTTTGATTTCAATTTATCACGCCACCGAACGGCAATTAAAGCGTGATCTGGTCTTGATAAAAAACGACTTGACAGAAGCCAAAAAGCGTATTCCGGAAATCATTCAATCTTCGCCTTTCCCGATTATGTTGTCGAACTTAAAGGATGACCGGTTGATTTTGGTGAACGATAAAGCGAGCCACTTATTTAAAATTATGCCGAATACGTTGCAAAATTTCCGGACAGAGCAATACTATGTGGATGCCAACGCGCGTAAAGAATTGTTGCGGCAATTAACAATCTCGCCGGTGGTGGAAAATTTTCAGGCAGAGTTGCATCGGCCGGGCGCAAAGGAAACTTTCTGGTTGGAAATTTCTGCGCGGGTGATGGAGTTTGAAAACGAAGTGGTTCTTTATTCGGCCTTTAAAGACATTACGTCCCAAAAGATTCACGAACGCGAATTGTTTGAAAAAGCGGTCTTGGACCCGTTGACCGGATGCTATAACCGGCGGCAATTCCAAGAGTTGGCCACCAAAGAATTACGGCGCGCTTGGCGGTACAATAAATCTTTCTGCGTGCTTATGATGGACATTGACCATTTCAAGCAAGTCAATGACACGCACGGTCACGCTTTCGGGGACGTGGTGTTAAAGACGATGGCGTCGGTGTGTCGGCATTCTTTGCGGGATACGGATATTTTTGCGCGTTACGGCGGGGAAGAATTCATCTTGTTGTTGCCGGAAACGGATTTGGCCGGCGGTGTGTTGGTTGGGGAACGTTTGCGGCGGAACGTGTCGGCGACGAACATTCCTTTGCCGGATGGGGAACCGTATTCCATCACCATCAGTTTGGGGGTTATTGTTTCGGATGCGTTTGAAAAGTTGGAAGATTTAATCAAAGGGGCCGATACCGCTCTTTACCAAGCCAAAGAAGGTGGCCGCAACCGCGTGTGTGCTTATGGTCAGGCGCAAAGTTTTGAGGCGGCCAAGAAGGAAGCTTTACAGCAAGGGCCGACAACGTCGCAGGATTTTGCGGAAACTTTGTTGCAACAGCAGGCGCAGAAGAAAGGGAACTGACACGTGTCGTTTCGGTCGTCATTTCAAAAAAATCCGCAAAACTATTTTCTGCCGGTGATTTTTTCGCTGATAGCTTTTTATTTCACTTATCACGCGGTGCAGGGAAATCGCGGCTTTTTCCGATTGCTTTCGACGCAAAACGAGATTGCGCATACGCAACAGCAACTGGCCAAGTTGAATGAAGAAAAAGCTTTTATCGAGCAGCGGATGAATGCTTTGTCTGCACAGGCTTTTGACGTTGATTTTTTGGAAGAGGTGGCCCAAAAGACTTTGGGGTATGTGCCGCCCAAAGCCTTTGTGTTTTTCGACGAGGATTGACGGGGTGGCGCGCCGGTGTTGAAGATGAATTTCAAAAAAGTTCTTGACAATAATTTTTTTTGTGGTAAAAAAGGCCTTATCGCGTTTGCGGGTGTAGCTCAGGGGTAGAGCGCGACCTTGCCAAGGTCGATGTCGTGGGTTCAAATCCCATCGCCCGCTCCAAAAATAACCGTCCTTTGGGGCGGTTTTTTATTACTCCATCGTCATTCTGAGTTTCTCTTTTTCGTCATTCTGAGGGAGAAGAACTCGACCGAAGAATCCATAATAGCCGAATCTAAAAAGCGGATACTGTGGACTCTTCGGGCGAACGCCCTCAGAGTGACGTAAAGAAAAATCCCCTCAACCCCTTGAAAAACAAAGTCCTTGGGTATTACACAAACGTTGGTTTTTGTAAATACCTATTTTAGGAAAAATGCAATTTTTTGTAAAAGTTCCTCAATCCCTCAGAAAATAAGGGACAGAGGGCATTATTGTCGAACACTCCCTTTTCTCCAAAACACGTTGTTACACAAAAGAAGGTTTGTGTAATAGTCAGAGATAATAAAAACCAACGTGTAGGAGTATGAAAAATGCAAAAGAAACAATTCGGTCGGTCAATGATAGAAATGCTGGGGGTTTTGGCGATAATCGGTGTGATGAGTATCGGCGGAATAGCAGGATACCGAATCGCGATGAACAAATACCAAGCGAATGTCATCTTAGAAGACGTGAATCGATTTGCTTTTACCATTGTCGAAAGAAGCCCACTCCCCGACGGAG